>Ga0164243_10000044_pt1 | contig 319578 bp, 287 predicted proteins | sample OricompcompostOP_FD_108781 | JGI IMG/M metagenome (GOLD analysis project Ga0164243, IMG submission 108781) | Organic Plus compost microbial communities from Emeryville, California, USA - Original compost - Organic plus compost (OP) | ecosystem: Engineered > Solid waste > Mixed feedstock >... | reverse complement strand
TGTCGTTTAAGCTGGGATGAGAACAGAAGGGTTGGGATGGGTTCGAACGCCGAAGGCCTCTTGAGCGGGTAGGCGCCCGGACGGTGGGAGCGAAAAATCCCAGCGGGATCACAAAGCCTCGACGAAAAGTCGGGGCTTTGTCGTTTAAGCTGGGATGAGAACAGAAGGGTTGGCCGGGTTCGAACGCCGAAGACCTCTTGAGCGGGTAGGCGCCCCGGACGGCGGGAGCGAAAAAATCCCAGCGGGATCACATCTTGGGACAAGTCAGAAAACACCTGACTTGTCCCATTTTTTTACCATTTAACTTCTTATAAAAGAGCAACATAAACCGTAACGCTTCATTCACCCGAACGGTTCGAACTCCTTTTTCGTCAAATACCAGTTTTTCAGGAAAAATCGAACCGACTATCTTCCTTTGCCTTTCTACAGTGTCTTCTTCATACAATACATCCAATTGGGAAATATTGGCAATAGCTGCATCAAGCAGCGGTTCGATATTTGTCCGGTTAGCGTTGCTTTTGATAGGGCAAAATGCACAACAACTTATTCACGAAAAATTGATAGAAAAAGCCAAAGAATACCTGTCTGCAACACCCATGAGTGTTTCGGAAATTGCTTTTCGGTTGGGCTTTGAATACCCGCAATCCTTCAGTAAACTGTTTAAGAGAAAAACTAGACAATCACCATTAGAATTTAGGCAATAGTTTAACTGAAACGAAAAAAAATGTATTTTAGCAAAGCAGGGCCGTCAGACAAAAAGCCCAAAACTGTTAGAGGCTATTTTTACAGATACTGTAAGTATGAAAGAGAAATTAATTAGCAGCATAAAATCTATCATAGACTTAACGCCGAAAGAGGTTGATTATGTAAAGCAATTGTGGAAAGAAAAAAACATTAAAAAAGGGGATTTCTTTTTGGCTGAGGGACAAGTTTGCAAGCACGTAGGTTTTATTGCAAGCGGACTGGTGCGATACTATATTAATCACGACGGAGAAGATAAAACTTATGCTTTCGGGCAGGAAAATGATTTTGTTTGCAACAATGAAAGTTTTATTCCGCAAACACCTTCCACAAAAATTATTCAGGCATTGGAGGACTGTAAAATTTTCCAGATTTCTTATGACGACCTGCAACTGTTTTATAAATCTGTCGAGCAGGGAGAACGGCTTGGCAGGTTTGTAACTGAACAGGTTTTTATAGAAACGTTGCAAGACCTTAGTTCGTTTTACACCGATACGCCTGAGCATCGTTATGCACGATTTGTAAGTAAACATCCCGATTTGCTGCAAAGAATTTCTCAATATCATATTGCTTCGTATGTAGGCGTGAAACCTCAATCGCTTAGTCGCATTCGCAAAAGAATTTCCAATCAAAAATGATTTATTAACCCAAGTGCATCACTTTTAGATTTGCGATTCAGAGCTTTGCATCATCATTTAAAACATAGTATGATGACAAAAAGAATTGCTGTTACTATCGCTTTCCTCACAGGCTTAGGAATGATTTTTATAGGCGCAAGATTTTTAATAACGCCCGAAACCGCAGAACTCGGTTACGGTATACACTTCAACGAGCAAGGCGACTATTCTTTTCATTACATGAAAGGTATCCGCGACTTGTTTGCGGGATTGCTTATTTGCGTTCTCGTAGTGAGTAAGCAAACAAAAGCGTTGGGCATCACTTTATTCATCGGAACGATTATTCCAGTTGCAGATATGCTGATTGTTTTGAGTAAAAATTACAACGGCATACCACAAGCCGTTCCACATATTGTTGCTGTTATCATTTGCTTTTTCTGCGGATTGCTTTTATTGACAAACAGAAAAAAACAGCAAACAAATAATGTGGGCTTTGCCAAAATTATTCAATCGGCAGCCACCCATAAAGAAAGCATTTTGGAGTTCTGTATTACTCCAAACGAAAAGACACCGTGGCATTACCACACGCTTTTTTCGGAAACTTTTGAAGTGCTGAAAGGCACGTTGCAAGTCGGGAAAAATAAGGAAGTGTTTCAATTGCGAAAAGGCGATATTGTAACAATAAAATCAAATGAGAAACATTATTATCACAATATTTCAAAAAACGAATGTTTAATAAAAGTAACTATAACTCCGAGCAACAGAAACTTTGAAAATGCGATTTTGATTTTAAAAGGATTGGCAAAAGACGGCCTGGCAAATGCGGCAGGAACACCCAAGAAATTATCCGATCTTGCTTTATTCGTTTATTTAAACAATTCAAAAATGGTTGGACTGCAAAAAATTGCAGGGCCAGTATTTAACTACCTTGCTGCAAGGTCCGTTAAAAAAGGTCGTTTGAAAGAATTGGAACGTAAATATTGCGAAAAATAAATACTCGCTAACGACCGCAGGGCAGCCGAGCCAATATCAGCAGACGGACAAACCAAGCCCAACCATCACCCGATTTTTGACAAGACAATAAGCGAGATTGCTTATGAATTAGGCTTTGAACATCCGCAATCTTTCAGTAAATTATTTAAAACAAAAACAAGTCAGAGTCCGCTGGAGTTTAGGACAGGTTTTAATTAAAACCTATCTGACTACAACAATTACCAATTAGGTTACTTTTTTCAATCCGACAAACAAGACTTTTGCACTTGAAATTTAAGTCAGTGCAAAAATGGAAAATGTAACATTAAACAATGAAGTAAAGATGCCGTTGCTTGGCTTTGGTACTTACCTGCTTCGGAACGGTTCAGCGTGTGAGGAGTCTGTGCTAAATGCTTTAAATACAGGCTACAGACTGATAGACACAGCTGCGGCATATCACAATGAAGAATCGGTTGGCAGAGCGATAAAAAAAAGCAATGTCAAACGGGAAGAAATCTTCGTAACTACAAAATTTTTGCCTGAGAATGGAGGGGTTGAAAAAGTAAAGCAAGCCTTTGAAGCATCACTAAAAAAATTGGGGCTTGACTATATTGATTTATACTTGATTCATCTTCCGCAAGGAGACGTAAATTCCTCTTGGTCAGCGATGGAAGAATTATACAGAGAAGGTAAAATAAGGGCGATAGGTGTAAGTAATTTCAATATGAATCAGATTCAGAATTTACTTAAACAGCATAGTGTGATACCCACAGTCAATCAGGTGGAAACACATCCGTTTTCACAAAAAGCAGCAATGCAGAAAACGTTGAAATCCCAAGGCATACAGTTAGAGTCTTGGGCTCCCTTTGCTCAGGGTAAAAACAATCTTTTTAATAATGAGCTTTTAAAGGTGCTTTCAAGCAAATATAATAAGAGCATTGCCCAGGTGGTACTACGATGGTTGATTCAAAGAGAAGTTGTAGCTATTCCGAAATCATCAAATATGAAAAGGATTAACGAAAATTTCAATGTATTTGATTTTGAGTTGTCTGCCGATGATATGACAGCTGTCAAATCGTTAGATAAAGGTAGCGGACTAATTTATAACGTTTAAAAAACGTTTGAAAATTTGACTACAACAAATACCAACCCTGCTACATTTTACCGGGGAACAAGCAGGAATTTTGCAATTGAAATTTAAGTATTATTTAGAAACAATTAAAAAAGAAATTATGCAAAAAAGAAAATTAGGAAACAGCGGATTAGAATTGTCCGCATTGGGTTTTGGCTGTATGGGTTTAAACTTTTTGGACGGCAAAGGTCTTGAGAAAAAAGAAGCAATAACACTACTGCACAATGCTGTTGAAAGAGGAATCACATTTTTTGATACCGCAGAAGCCTACGGACCTTACACCAATGAAGAACTTGTTGGCGAAGGACTCCAGCCATTTCGTAAAGATGTAGTAATCGCTACAAAATTTGGTTGTAAAGACGCTAGACCAATGACAGGCTTGGACAGCAGACCGGAAACAATCAGAGCAGTAGCCGAAGCATCTCTAAAAAGATTGAGAACAGATTACATTGATTTGTTTTATCAGCACAGAGTTGACCCGAACGTTCCGATAGAAGATGTTGCAGGAACAGTAAAAGACCTGATACAAGAAGGCAAAGTAAAATATTTCGGTTTGTCGGAAGCAAGTGCTAAAACGATTCGCAAGGCGCATTCTGTTTTGCCTGTAGCTGCATTACAAAGCGAATACTCTTTGTTTTGGCGTGAACCCGAAAATGAAATCATACCAACATTGGAAGAGTTAGGAATTGGTTTTGTTCCGTTCAGTCCTCTGGGTAAAGGCTTTCTCACAGGAACAATAAACACAAAATTAGCAGAAGCCGACCGAAGAAATGTCATTCCTCGTTTCAGCGAAGAGAACATAAGAGCCAATCAGGTTTTGGTGGATGCGCTTTCTGAAATTGCGAAACAAAAAAATGTTACAACGGGACAATTGGCATTGGCCTGGCTCTTGGCTCAAAAACCTTGGATAATACCAATTCCCGGGACCACAAAACTGCATCGTTTAGAGGAAAATATTGGCAGTACAACTATTGTGTTAACAGCCGATGAATTGGCAAAAATCAACACAGCCGTAAATGCGATTACGCTTGTGGGCGACCGCTATCCCGAAGTTTTGGAAAAACAAATAGATAAATAATAGAGCAAAACAAAGTGTGGTTAATTGCAGATAGAAATAAGCTGTAATTAATCACGCTTTACTTCTTATCCGTCCGTCAAAACAAAATTGATTAAATTCGTAAACGAAAAATGCAAGGACAATCTAACATAAATCACATTAAAAGCATCTCGCAATTGTTGCGGGAATTGGGGCTTCCCGCACCTTTGCATCCTTTGGTTGCATTGGTTGATTACAATAACCTTTCGGTTGAAATGTTTCCGAAAGAGCAGAAAATAAGTTTTGATTTTTACAAAATTTCCTTCAAGCCTACCTTTAAAGGACACATAAAATACGGACAAGGATATTATGATTTTGAAGAAGGCGGATTGGCATTTTTGAAACCTAAGCAAATCGTTTTTCCTCCGGAAGATGTAGATAACCATGAAGGTTTTGCCTTGTATTTTCATCCTGATTTTATCCGAAATTATCCTTTGGGAAAAGCCATTAATCAATATGGTTTTTTCTCTTACAATGTTTCAGAAGCCTTGTTTTTATCGGCAAAAGAAAAAGAAATTATCGCCAATTTATTTGCTTCAATAGCCAATGAATTGAGCAATAATATTGACAGTTTCAGCCAGGATGTGTCGGTGTCGCAATTGGAACTGTTACTGAATTACAGCAATCGTTTTTACAACCGACAGTTCATCACAAGAAAAGCCGTTAATCACGATATAATCTCTTCTTTGGACAAACTTTTGAATCATTATTTTGAAGAAGAATTTAGTTTAAAAACCGGTTTGCCATCTGTAAAATATATCAGTTCTGAATTGCAATTATCACAACGTTATTTGAGTGATATGCTGCGTTCCCTTACAGGATTGAATACGCAACAATATATCCAAAACGCAGTCATAGAAAAAGCGAAAGAGAAACTTTCTACAACCAACTTATCCGTAAGCGAAATTGCGTATGAATTAGGCTTTGTGCATCCGCAAAGTTTCAGCAAACTGTTTAAGACAAAGACAAATCAAAGCCCGCTGGAGTTCCGACAGTCGTTTAATTAAAAATTTTCCACCCTAACTTTTTTTATTTTCTCAAACAACGGACAATCGATTGCGACTTGTCGGTAGCAAGGATTTGACGTAATGATGGGCGAACTGCTTCGTTTGACGTTTTTTGTATATTTGTACTGTGGTTCTTCGTTTGAACGTTAGCGCAAAAACTCCCGCCCAAAGCCAAGCGTCAAACCGCTATGGGCTATTTAGACATCACCTATAGACTGAAACAATGGCGATGATTTATAATTACAAATGTATCAAACCCAACAAGTCGCTTGCCGATTTTGTAGAAAGTTTTTGGGTTTTCCAAAACCAATCGGATAGTAATGAGAAAGTTATTGCATTGCCGGACGGAAGGATTGATTTATTCTTTATAAAATCTTCATCAGCACCTTTCAGAATTTATCTTTTGGGCATTGGCACACAGCCCGACCAAGCTATAATTACGCCAAAAAGCCTAATATTTGCCATCAGTTTTAAACCACTTGCAATAGAATATATTTTCCGGCAATCCATTGCTGATATATTAAACCTCGGAAGAATTCTGCCAAATGATTTTTGGAGTTTTGATGCCAAATATTTTGCTGATTTTGATACATTTTGCAAAAAAGCATCACAAGAAATTCAATCTCTTTTACCAAAGGAAATTGATAGTAGGAAACAAAAGTTATTTGAATTGATTCACTCTTCAAAAGGCGAAATGTCTGTAAAAGAACTTTCTGAAAAAGTCTTTTGGAGTAGTCGGCAAATCAATCGTTATTTCAATCAACAGCTGGGACTTTCATTAAAAATGTATTGCAATATTTTACGCTTCAGGGCATCATTGGAACATATTGCAAAAGGAAAGTTTTTTCCTGAACTTGATTTTGCAGACCAAAATCATTTCATAAGACAAGTAAAAAAATTTTCCGGTGTTGTGCCCACAGAATTATTCAAACATAAAAACGACCGATTTGTTCTATTATCCACTTTCCCTGAATGATAATTTTGCGTTGAATTTTAAAACGGAAAATTATGTTATTGCACAACAAAAGAATTGCCATTGTTGGCGGAGGAATGGCCGGGTTGACTTTAGCTCGCCTGTTACAAATGAAAAACACTGATGTAAAAGTATATGAACGTGATTTTAATCAACAGGTTCGTGTACAAGGCTCTACTTTGGATTTGCACGAAAGTTCCGGCTTAGAAGCAATGAAACGAGCAGGCTTGCTCAACGAATTTTACAAACACCATCGTCCGGAAGCAAGCAACTTACTCCTGTTAGATAATTTGTTCAATGTAAAATTTAACAAATGTGACGTAGTGCAAAATCCGGAAGATGCTCGCCCCGAAATTGACCGTGCACCTTTGCGTGATATTTTGCTTAAGTCTTTGAAACCTGATACGGTGGTTTGGGACAGTCAATTTGTTTCGATGGAAAAAGAAAAGAATGGTTGGCGTTTACATTTTAAAAACGGCTCAACTGCATACGCTGACTTAGTGGTTGCGGCTGACGGATCAAGCTCAAAAATACGTCCGTATATAAGCGACATAAAACCGATATTTTCAGGCTATATGTTGATACAAGCCGATGTGGATGACACGAGAAAAAATACACCAAAGATGTTTGCTCTTGGCGAACACATAATAGCTCTTGGCAACGAACAATTCATAAGCTACATTACGAAAGGCGACGGTTCTACCATGTTTGTAATCAGCTTCAAAACGCACGAAAAGTGGTTTGAAGATTGTGGAATTGATTTTAAAAATCGGGAACAGGTTTTTGAATGGTTCAAGAAAGAGTTTGTGAATTGGAGTGACGAATGGCACGAAATTTTTACAAACAACGAAGTTGTTTATACACCACGCTCGTTATATTATTTTCCGCTCGACCAAAGTTGGGAAACCTTGCCAAATCTCACAATGATTGGCGATGCAGCGCATCGTATGCCACCATTCGCAGGCGAAGGTGCAAACGTTGCTATGCAAGATGCTTTTGAGCTTGCCGAAGTTTTAACCAACGGGAAATTTGCAGACATTAAAACAGCAATTGCACATTTCGAAAAAGATATGGTTAAAAGAAGTGCGGACGCAATACGACAAACATTAGACATCGCCGAAAAAATGTTTTCTAAGACAGGGTTAGAGCAGATGACAGCAACCTTTAAAGGTATAAATATTTCAGACAAAACAAAAGAACTCACAAATTTGCACCCCGATATTATTGCATTTCAGAATAGTATTCGTGCTAAATATGCAATGGAAAATCGAAAGGTTCTCAAAGGACAAATTCTTTTTGTTGGTTCTTCACTAATGGAAATTTTCCCAATTGAACAGATGCAGCAAAATCAGGACCTTGGTTTGAACAAGGTAATTTACAACCGTGGTGTCAGAGCCACTACAACAGCCGATTTGCTCAATCATATCAATACACTAATTTTTGATTTAGCGCCAAGCAAGATTTTCATTAATATCGGTTCAAATGATATTGGGTTTAATGTTCCGGAAGAGGTTTTTCTTGCAAACTATAATGAAATATTGCAACAAATTAAAGAAAAGTTGCCCAATACAAGAGTTTATGTTATGGCGTATTACCCGATTAACACAGTGGATAATTTCGGAGAAGAAGAAAAAGAACACGACCAACTTTATGAACATCGTTCAAATGAAAAACTTCAAGCTGTAAATGCTAAAGTTGAACGGTTGGCACACAAATTCGGTTACAAATTCATCAATGTCAATGCCGGCCTGATAGATTCAAGGGGTAATTTACGTAAAGAATTGACTTTTGACGGTGCACACATGCTTCCTAATGGATATGAAATTGTGCTTGAAAATATGAAAATATATTTAGCAGAAAAGTAAGATAAAAAAACGCTTTCAGGCAGACGAAATCTTGACGTTTTGTATTTAGCCGAAATTTAACTTACGGAAATTCTTCTACAATTGATGCGGCTATTCAGAACTATGAAAGCAAAATGGTTGAATATGCAATACAAGCACAGCAGGACACATAGCCGAGGCCGAAGAAGGCATACTAAAGTTTATACTGGAACATGTTAGATTTATTAAAAAAGTTAAAGATGGAAGTTTTAGAAAAGCAAGTTAAATTGGTAAAGTTCTCATTAGACCTGCCTTATTTAAGCTCAAACAATAATATCAAGCTGTCTGAAGATTTAAGTACAAGCTCATCATGGAGACGAGACGAAGGAAATTCGTTTGTTTTGGTTTTTAATACCTTTTATAAGGTATTGGTGGTCGGAGCTGGACATATAATTGATTATCATAGCCAACTTGAGCTTAAGTGCCTTTTTGATATGGTGGAAGATGACGCAGCAAAAATTGCTACAATGAAACAGGATGTTAACGTTACATTACACGAATTTCTGCAAGAAAAAATGGGATCTTTTTATTCACTGCTGAATTATCCTAAGCAGGTTATTTTAGATGGTTTCTCCATACAGTCTGAGGTAAATAGGGAAGCTACCTCAATAAAAAGAATAATGAACTCTCCGAAATTTGAAGAAATGACAGCAGAACAAAAAGAAATTGCCAAATTGTCTCAATCATTTGCCGTTAATTTTGAAGGAAAAAGAAATTGACTTATTGTTAATATCCACAAAATCAATTCTATAAATTGGTTATCGACTACTTATTGAAACGAGGCAGCATACTTCCGGCATCAATCTCGTTAAACACTGCGCCGGCATTTATAGTTCCTGTATTTTAGTTAAACCTTGGACTGCTAAAACCTAGTTTCTTCAAACCATTCTGTATATCGGGAATATTCATGAACAAATTCCACAATAAACCTGTTCGGTAGTTTTCAAGCATAACAACAATCGGTCCCTGATCAATCGCCAGATGGCTTTTTGCGTACCAGTTATGATGGATACTGAATCCGTCTACAAACCCGTATTCACTCCAGATCTTTTCGCCTAGCTCCTCATAAAAATACCGTAATGCTTGCAAGCTTTCTTTGGGGGTATAAGGCATCGACGAAATAGCTGCAGTAGGTTGTATTACCCCAAAATCGTTTTCCGGACTATGGGCTATATATCCTTTATAGCTGTCGCCCGCCGTAAGGCCCCAACATTTGGCACTATATCCCTTATACTTTTTAGGGTTTTCAATGCAATAAGCTCTGTTGATCAATGTATGGTTTTTCCCTTGCTCAAAATAATCATTTCCTAGGCTGTCCTTTAGTCCATTGGGATCGATACCCTGGAAGGTGTATTGCTCAAAAAATAACGGTCCTCCTTTGTCGTCACCATAATTACCTAATGGTAACTTATATCCATAATATTCTTTTCCATTTTTAAACCCCTTGCTGTTTACCCATGAACCATCGTATACGGCCTTTGAAATCGGATGATTTGGCGATGCTGCAGCCATGATATAGGTAATCAGGCATTCGTTCCAACCCCATATGGGAAAATTCATGTCGAATCCGTTATTCGGACTCCAGTGCCAATACAGTTTGTTTTCACCTTTGGTATGCCAGTTCCAATTAGCCGCGCCCCACATATCGCTAATTCTTTTTCTTAAATACTTTTCCCGAGGGGTGTCGCGATTAAAATATTCCCTAGCACACAAAAATCCCATTAATAAATAAGAGGTTTCAACGATATCTGCGCCATCGTCCAACCGGTCGAAAGGTATGGCCTTACCCGTTTTTCCATTCATGAAGTGCGGATATATTCCGTGAAAGCAATCAGAAACAATTAGGAAATCCGCAATTTTTATTAATCTCCGTACTGCGGTGTCACGGCCGATCCAACCTCTTTGAACAGCGACAATCGTGCTCATAATGCCAAAACCGGTTCCGCCAATCGCACCGGCATCCGGCCCAAAGTGTAGGGTGCTGAAATTGGGAGCGCCCGTGGCTTCATTAATATAATCCCAATAATGCTGGGCATATACCGTATCGCTCCGTTCCAGCGCCAAACCGCTATATGGATGTGCACCGTGCCAAAAAAAGCGAAAGGTCTGCTTTTGCACAGTTTCCATCAATTCAGCATCAGTTAATCCTTTTCTTATACCCACAGGTGCAATGCTGTCTGGGCCATCTCCGTATTTTCCTTTGAAGAGCGGTTGAGCAATACAACTAAATGTCCACGCAAATGCTGTGAAAAATAGAGGAAGTAATTTATTCATGATCCCTTTTATTTAGCTTTTAACAATTTTTAAAAGCACGATGTTTTTTCATCATTTGCAGTACGGTAAGTTTATTTATATTAAACAACCGTCTCGCTTAATTGAGGGTCCCCCTGTTTGGCGTAAATCCAGGTTTCATGTGCGAAACAACTTTTAAAGAGCGAAAAGAAGGTAGTAAACGAAAACATGGACTATCGATAATAATTAATTAAGAAAAAGTTCATTTTTAGATAAAATTAGCCGGCCTATATTTGATAATACATACAATTTATAGGTTCATAACGGCAAGATACAAATTTCTGTAATGAATCAGACAACCATTTTTTATCTAACGACTTGTTAAGTATTACTAAATATGAAGATCGCTCAATCTCTTTTTTCAACAAAAATAGTAGCTTGTGTTTTACTATTCGTTCAAAGCGTACAGGCCCAAGAAATAATCGACAGTGTAAACACGAATATATCCAAGGATACTTCTTGGAATAAGCTTTTGGCAGGTGATAAGTTGTTGGTAAATAGTCAGTTGTTAAATCCTGCCGGACAAAGCGTTAATATCGTGAAGGGAGACCGTGTACTGAACCTGGAATTTGTCCATCAACAGCATTTGCTTGTTGCCAAAACCAATAGGCACTTGTCTATTATCGGAGTGAAAGATTTTAAGGTCATTCAACATTTTGACTATCCCGAGGAGAAGGAAATCGGTTCGATGAATGGCTTGGCGGTAGACGGTAACGATTCAACGATTTATTTTACAGGCTTGCAGAAAAACTTATATGTAGGAAATGTAAGTAAATCCGGAGCATTTACGCTGGCAAAAAAAATTGATTTGTCAGATAACAATAAAAAAACAAACCCTTTAGGAATTGGCTTAGGTAATAACCATATCGCTTTGGTAACCCTCGCTATTACCAATCAGGTAGCGGTTGTCGATCTTTTGAAGGGAAAGATATTGAGCAAGATTCCAGTGGGCGTTTGCCCTTACGCAGTGACGATAAACAAAGATAAAACAATAGCCTTTGTAAGTAATTTCGGTGGGCCGCATCCCGAAAAAGGTGATAAAACAGAGAAGTCGGCCGGAACGGATGTTGCCGTAGATGAACGGTCTGTAGCTTTACGTGGTTCTATTACCGTAATTGATATCAAGTCGAGAAAGAAAATTGCAGAGATTGCTACCCGTATCCATCCGGAATCCATGACCTTGTCGCCCGACGGTAAATGGCTTTATGTAGCCGATGACAGTGGCGACGGCATCAGCGTGATCGACGCGAAAACCTATAAAGTCGTACAAACCATCAATACCAAACCCGATCCTTCACTTCCTTATGGAAGTTTGACAGCCGGACTGACATTCAGTCCTAATGGTAAAGTGCTGTTGGCTGCCAATGCGGGTAATAACGCCATCGCGCTAATAGATCCTACTCATCCGCAGGACGGTCCTTACGGCTTTATTGCTGCGGGTGGTTTTCCGGGCGCGGTATGCGTTAGTGGAAATCAGTTATTTATTGGTAATGTGACTCCCATAAAAGGGGGTATACAAAAAGTAGCGTTACCCAGCAACAAAGCAGAATTAGACGCTTACACAGCTGATGCGAAAAGGGGATTTCATTTAATCGAAATACTCCGTGCGCAGGCCGAGGCCAATTTGGGCGCTAAGCCCAAGCCAATCCCTGACAATCCGGGAGAACCATCTTCTATAAAACACGTGGTTTATGTGATTCGGGAGAACAAAAAATTCGACCAGGTACTTGGTGATTTTGGAAAAGGAAACTGCGACCCCAATCTTGTCGAATTTTCAAAAGAGATCACACCGAACACGCACGATCTTGCCAAACAATTTGTGATGCTAGACAACTACTATTGCAATGGAATCAACTCGAGCGATGGGCATCAATGGGCAATTCAGGGAATCACGACGCCCTATCATGAAAAAGATTTTTCAAATGGGCATTGCGCTTACGATTTTGGTACGGATCCTTTGTCGTATGCAGGGTGCGGTTTTATTTGGGACCACCTGCTGCGTAAGGGCATTTCATTCCGGAATTTTGGAGAAACGGATCTCGCTGAAATTACAAAAGGAAGTACCTGGACGGATTTGTATAATTCTTGGAAAAACAAAAATGATTCGGCCCAATTCAAATGCGTATACCAAATTGGAACGTTAAAAAAGTACAGTGATATGCGTTTCCCCGGTTGGAACATGAATATTCCGGATCAGATACGGGCTGATGTATTCATTAAGGCCCTTGAAGAATATGAAGCCGCAGGTAGTTTGCCGGAATTTATGATTGTTTATCTGCCTAATGACCATACCAGCGGTTATAGTGAAAAAACACCAACTCCACGAGCCTACGTGGCGGATAACGATTTGGCAACTGGACGAGTAATCGAGGCACTTTCAAAGAGCTCCTTTTGGAAAGATATGGTCGTATTTGTTAATGAAGACGACCCACAGAGCGGTACCGATCATGTGGATGGACATCGGTCATTCTGTCTAGTTGCTGGCCCCTATGTAAAGCGCGATACGGTGATCAGCAACTTTTACAATCAATCGTCCGTATTGCACACCATTTGCCAGATATTTGGTGTACAACCCATGAATCAATTGGTAGCCACGGCCCCACTAATGACAGAATGCTTTCAGGAAACACCCAACTACAGTGCCTATAGCTGTCTGACACCATCTGTTCCCATCAATGAGATGAACCCAGCTAAGGAGGCAATTAAAAGTAAAACTACGGCTAAACTGGCCCCCTTAACAGAAAAATTAGATTTTTCCATGCCCGACCTTATCGATCATGACGCGTTATTATTTAGTGAGTATGTATGGTCGACAGTACATGGCGATAAACCTTTCCCAAAAGAATACTTCGGCGCACACGGAAAGGGTTTAAAGGCTCTTGGTTTGAAAATAGATGCCAGGTTCAAGGATGAAGATGATGATTAGTTAAGTTAATTAACTCAAGTCTTTTGGGATGTTGTAGGGTTTATCAGGTAAAAGCTTTTGTAAATGCGTTTTTTGTCTGATAAATAGGGAAGAGCGTAGGAAGGGCGGTCGATTATCAATTATAAATCATAAAGACCTTAATATAAGTCTACCATTATATAGAAAATTCAACTAAAACAGTTTCTTTAGTAACTTTTTCTTGAGGTTTTACCGCCACCTTTTCTTTTAAATTGTTATTTTTGATAGTCAAATTTATTATATGGGCAATGATAGTACCATATATCGCTGTTTGCATCCCGCACTGCAACCTTTTTTGTACGGTATTTTATACAGTAAAATCAACCAGCAAACATCAAGAGGAATGATTCATCTGTATCCTACCGATTATAGCATTTTGTGTTTTGACAGAAATAAAAAGCATTTTGCCGATACGCTATCGGGTAATAGCTATAACTATGCTTCATGCTTTTTGGGCCTAACCGATTTTTGTCGCACCTATTCAGATTGTACCAATGAGGTTTTTCAAATTATATTCAAGCCCTTCGGTGTCTTCGCTATCTTCGGCATTCCTCAATATGATTTATCTAACCGTATTGTCGACGGAGAAGACGTCTTCCCGGGTATTGAAAAGATAAAATCCCTAATGGAATATGACGCGCCATACGATCGTTGCATGCAAGAAATGGAAAAGTGGCTTTTGGAAAACTTACACCATCGGCGTAATTACTTGATTGATCCGATTATACATGCATGCAGAAAGGTGTATGAATCAAAAGGAAATATATCGGTTAAAAATCTTTGCTGGGAAGTATGTATGAGTGAAAGAAATTTAAGAAACTACTTTGACGAACAAATTGGTATAAGTCCGAAGAAGCTTAACCGGTTGGTTCGTTTTAACCTGATTAACCACTTTATCGATACACATAAATATATTGATTGGAAGGAGCTTACTTTTCAATTCGGCTTTTTTGACCAAAATCATTTCATCAAAGAATTTAAGTGGTTTTATGGAACTACACCGTCCATGCAACAAAAGCTGGATGCAATGAATTTATCAAGTCATATTACGCAGTATTTCGCTGATTAAGATTTTCCGTTTTTTACTATTTATCTTCAAAAGGTAAGAATATTTTTACCACCATGTTTACCGTATCACAAAAATGATGCGATACGAAACGTGAATTAATTCCATAAAATAAGAATGAAAACAATCAGAATTGTTTTGATATTATTCATTGCTTTGGGGACAAGCAATGCAAATGCCCAATTGCTGAAAAAATTGGGACAAAAAGCACAAAAAGCAGCTGAGAAGACGCTTGAAAAACGTGTAGAAAAGGAGTCCTCGGAAAACACCGACAAGGTATTAGACAAAGTCTTTTCTGGTGGCACTACACAATCAAAAGACAAACAAAAAAATACCGACGAAAAAGATCCGACACAGTCTGTTCCTGTTAGTACTTCAACAGGCGGAGATTCATTTGAAACGCGCTCTAAATATGATTTTGTTCCCGGGGAAAAAATTGTTGCAATGGAAGATTTCTCCCAAGATGCCGTCGGTGATTTTCCTGATAAATGGAATACCAATGCTTCTGGCGAAATTATGCAAATAGAAGATGCCGAAGGACATTGGTTGGCTCTCACCGCAAAAGGGGCATCCACACCGGAATTTATCTCAAACATCCCCGAAAATACAACGATTGAGTTTGATCTTGCCGTTACACCAAAATACAGTTATTATAGTTCTCCGCTTTTTGTGTCCGTCATCTCTGCAACAGCAAAAAACGATTTTACAGCCTGGTCGTATCAGGGCGCTGCACGAAAGAACTACGGCGTACAATTCAGTCTGCACCCGCAAGCCGCGGGCAGCGGGGCTGTAGGCAGAACGCTGATTCAGACATTTGAAAATAAAGAGAAAATTCTGGAAAATAAAAACAACAATGTGGGAAGTTTTAATATAAAAACGAACAAAGCCCATATTGCGCTGTGGCGGCAAAAACAGCGATTACGGGTCTATGTAAATGAAACAAAGCTTTGGGACCTGCCTCGGGCTTTTGCAAAAGATGTTGACTATAATACGCTTATTTTTGGCCAGGACGGTAACAGCAAAAATGAGTACTATCTTATTAGCAATATCCGCCTGGCAATAGGCGAACCCGACACCCGGAACAAATTGGTTACTGAAGGTAAATTCAGTACCACCGGTATTCATTTTGCCACTGGTTCGGCGGATATCATGATCGAATCTCATGGTGCATTAAAGGAAATTGCCGATGTGCTGAAAGAAAACCCATCTATGAACGTGCTGATTATCGGACATACCGATAATATAGGCAATGCAGCAACAAATCAGCGGTTATCCGAGCAACGGGCTGCAGCTGTTAAAGCTTATCTTAATACACAATTCGAAATACCCGAGGCTCGTATGGATACTACCGGTAAGGGCGATACACAGCCTGTTGCTGATAACGATACTTCTGAAGGAAGAGCGCAAAATAGGAGAGTTGAATTTCAAAAAACCTGAAATGAAAAAAATCTCGCTATTCCTGTTTTTGCTTAATACCTCTCTGGCGTTCTGCCAGGCGGAAAACCCTTTTTCGCTGAACCAGACATTCACCTTTGATAAAAAAATTGAATTTACATCCAAAGTAAATGGTAGGGATGTTGCCGGCGATCTGCTTTTCAACGAAAAAGAGGGTTACATGCTCTTAAAAGGCGACATGGTTTCTTTTAGTCGCGACATTAAACCCGACTACATTATTTCCTTTCCGAAATACAAAGAAGATTTTGTATATCTCAGCGATAATAAAACGGGAAAAAAATATTCCTATAAACAAAATACTGATCAATCCAAATACAAACCGGAAGGCCAGAACAAAGACTTCTATGATTATTTCAAAGATAACATGGAAAAAACCGGGCAGCAAAAAAGCATTGGTGACGAAGGATATAAAAAAGTATCAGATCAGTATAAAGACAAAAGCTCAGATCTGGAAATTTTTATTAGCAGCAATACCTCGGTTTCTGTCCCGCAGAACTCCTATCTAAATAACTGGTCGGGTTTAGGGTATATTAATTTCAACGATAAAACATATGCCATTACCAAAATAAAAAAAGGATCGGAAGGCTTAGACCTCGAGTTGAAAAAAGAAAAGGACGAGAACTATGAAGTTAATGGAGGGGCTTATGAAACTGCAGAAGTAACGATAAACAAGAACTATCTGGATAAATACGAATCCGAAAAGAGTAACAAGCTTACCTCCGATCAGAAAAAACTAAATGAGATAGAAGACGCACAGGAACAGGCGCTACAGAAGAAGATATTTGACAAAGAGAATGACATGATGGAGTCTGTTAAAAATCAGGTTGCTGAGCTCGCAAGGAAGCAAGGAAAAAGCAAAGATATCTATAAAGATCTTAATGCGTTAAGCAACCCGAAATTCATCATCGAAAACATGAAATCAAAGATTGAGTTAGAAAGTTACAAAGCACAAAAAGCGCTGCAGAAAGAAATGGATAAAGGAGATAAGGCTAACGCTAAAAAAGTGGCAGAACTAACCCAGAAAATACAAAAAGTAAATGAAGATAAGGCGAAAATAACCGACTTTGACCAGAAACAAAAAACAATAGAAACTACCTATCAGAATGATAATAAAAAGAAATACGAAGAAAACAATAAGCTGATGAAAGAGCTGATGCAGAGTTTAAAAAATCAATAAAGAAACGATTAAAAGTAAGGGTTCATCGTGATAAATCGGAAAGGGAACTAAGGGAGCAATCCTTATCAATTATCTGAAAGAATGTTTATCGATTTTTTAGGTAAATAAATCTACTAGGCTTGATTAAATAAAAGCTGTATCAGTAGAAGAAGTAAGGTTGCCTTTTTTAAGACAACCTCCCATGATTTAAAGAGCCGGCTAACAATTCGGTGTTGCATCAATCTCTTTTTGTACCAAATCCAAGTCCCGAATGCATTAAATTTCTTCAACCACTGCCAATCGGCTCAGTACCTTATTGCAAATAAATAATCTTTCGCCTCGCGGCTTCTAGAACCAATCCTACTCGACTTTTTACGCGGAATTTGTCAAAAAGTTTTGCCCGGTAACCATCAACAGTTTTTACAGAAAGAAACATCTTTTCGGCAATTTCATTATAATTGAGATCACTGGCTGCTAATTCTAAGAATTGTAGTTCTCTGTCGCCCAATTCAATAGCATCGTCATCTAAATAAATACCGATATGGTTTAAATGCCCGTTGTAATAACCATTCTTATAGATAAAATTTAATGCATATTCTAATTCTTCAGGTTTGGTATTTTTAGAAAGATAGGCACAACATCCGGCCCGAACCATTTTTACAACAGTTGTACTGTCTTCCAAACCCGATAGTGCGACGATCTTTATAGTCGGCGCATATTTTTTGATAGCAGCAACGGTCGACAAAGAATTCGAGTCTCCTAAAAGTACATCTACTAATAGCACATCTGGTGGATTAGGACAGGCTTTTAATTTATTGAGAAAATCTTCTCCACTATCCGACGTGTAAAGAACTTCAAAATTAGCAAACGAATTGATTAGATTGGTCATTGCCTGACGCACAAGATGTTGGTCGTCTAATAATCCGAACGTAATAGCCATATAAGTTTTTTTAAAAAGATAAAATTAAACAAAAACTTTGAAGAATAATGGAGAAACAAGCAAGGTGTGTGCCAAGTTTTCTACCTGTCGGTTGCGATAACCTTTCTTTTTAGTGGTGAAGCGATGATTAATGCCGTTTTTTAGGTTTTTTTATTTTGTTGTAACTTTATTTAATACGTTTTTTTACTCGATTTTAATTCTTCTTTTGTGCTTTTGTACAAATGTTGTAATTTCCAAACCGGATATACATGAGCGTAATTGTCAAGCTGCAGCTTGCACCTATCTGCAGATTTGCCATTTGGCCGGTTAGCGGGAGATAAAATATAGAAGCGTTTAACGAAAGTAGATAATGAAGAAAATGATGAACACTGTACAAAAACTAAGATATTTCGGTTTCACACTGTTTTTATACTTTAACGTTGTGGCTACAAATGCGCAGCAGCTTACCCTGAGTTCGCCCAACGGAACCATCAAGGTGGCTTTCACCCTGTCAGACCAAATCTACTATTCCGTTGCTTCTGGGAGTGACGTGCTTTTGCAGGACAATAAGTTGCAATTGAACTTGAAAACAACATCGCTAGGGAAGGATCCTAAATTAATCAATAAAAAATGGAGATCAGTAAATGAAGAAATCAAGTCTCCGTTTCCCCTAAAATTTTCGACGGTTAGAAATCGGTATAATCAGCTTGTCATGCAATTTAAAGATAATTACGCGGTGGAGTTCCGTGCTTTTGACGACGGTATTGCTTATCGGTTTATTACCGATAAAAAAGATAGCATTGAAGTACAATCAGAAGACGTAACCCTTCATTTTCCTTCGATATATAAACTTCACCTCCAGCAAGCGGAAACATTTAAAACTTCGTATGAAGAGCCCTATACGCACCTCGCAAGCAATGCATGGAAATCGACAGATAAGCGATCAACTTTACCTGTTTTGATCGATACCGAAAAACAATATAAAATACTGATCAGCGAATCGGATTTATGGGATTATCCTTGCCTATTTTTACAGGGAACGGGTGACAATGGTGTCACATCCGCATTTCCGAAAGTGCCCCTAACATTTGGTGAGGATGGTGATAGAAGCGTTAAAATTTTGAAAGAGGCTGACTACATCGCGAAGACTATAGGGAAACGCACTTTCCCCTGGAGATATTTTGTAATTGCCAAAAATGATGCACAGCTTGTAGAGAATACCATGACGCTTAAACTGTCGAGACCAAGCGAACTGAAAGACGTCTCTTGGATTAAACCGGGCCAGGTAAGTTGGGAATGGTGGAATGATGCTTCTCCTTATGGCCCTGACGTCAATTTTGTAGCTGGTTATAACCTAGAAACCTATAAATATTACATCGATTTCGCTGCCCAATTTGGCATTCCTTATATTTTGATGGATGAAGGTTGGGCAAAAAGTACATTCGATCCCTTTACGCCAAATCCAAAAGTAGATTTACATGAGTTAATCCGTTACGGTAAAGAAAAAAATGTGGGCATTGTGTTATGGCTCACTTGGTTAACGGTTCAAAACCATTTCGATCTTTTTAAAACATTTAATGAATGGGGAATTAAGGGTGTAAAAATCGATTTTATGGATCGTAGCGACCAATGGATGGTGAATTATTACGAACGGGTAGCAAAAGAAGCCGCTGCGAACCAATTGTTTGTCGACTTTCACGGCGCATTTAAACCAGCGGGATTGGAGTATCGTTATCCCAATGTACTTTCTTATGAAGGAGTAAGAGGTATGGAACAAATGGGCGGTTGTTATCCCGATAACAGCATTTATTTACCCTTTATGCGCAATGCAGTAGGCCCCATGGATTACACACCCGGTGCAATGATCAGTATGCAACCCGATGTTTATAGTGCTAAACGACCTAATGCAGCCAGTATCGGGACTCGCGCTTATCAATTGGCCTTGTATGTTGTTTTTGAAAGCAGCATTCAAATGCTGGCTGATAACCCTACCTTATATTACCGCAATGAAGATTGTACCCAGTTCATTACCTCGGTGCCCACCACGTGGGACGAAACCAAGGTATTGGTAGCCGAAGTAGGGGAAATATTGGTTGTTGCCAAACGTAAAGGAAACAAGTGGTTCATCGGTGGCATGACCAACAACAAGGAGCAAGAACGGACTTTCGCGGTAAATTTCGACTTTTTAACCGAAGGGAAAACATATAAAATGATTTCTTTTGAAGATGGTATTAATGCCGGACGTCAGGCGATGGACTACAAAAGGAAGGAATTAGATGTGAGGAAAGGGGATAAGCTGGAAATCAAGATGGTCCGAAATGGTGGATGGGCAGCCGTATTGGAATAAAATCCTAAACCAATTATAAAAATTTTGTTGCAGTTTATGAAAGAATAATCTTTTTAATAAATTAGCCACGCGTTTCAAATCCGTTCAATAGAACAGATAAGCTTTAAGGTAGCCTAACTGCAAAAAGTGATTTGAAAGGCCTAACCCTCTTCGTACTGTTAGTATTTCGAAATTATAAAGTAATTTTAATATGTTAGCGAGTGCAAAAAAAGTAAATCTATTTTTATTCTTCTCATTCTTATTAGTTGGCGTATTCCTCATTGGTTGTGAGGTCTGTACAGCGCAAGACATGTCTTTATATACGCCTTACACCAAAATTTCGGTTCCCCCCGGCGAATCCATCGATTATGTTATTGATGCGATCAACAACAGCAGTTCAATTAAAACGTCTGATATTGCAGTTGTCGGTTTGCCAAGGGGATGGAACTATGAGCTGAAATCGGGCAATTGGAATGTACAGCAGTTATCCGTACTTCCAAAAGAAAAAAAGAACTTCACCTTAAAAGTAAACGTTCCCTTAAAGGTTAATAAAGGTGTCTATCGATTCCAGGTATTGGCCCGAGGGCACAGTACCTTGCCGCTCACGGTACTTGTTTCAGAACAAGGTACCTATAAGACGGAGTTCTCTTCCAATCAAACCAATATGGAGGGAGCCGCTAATTCTACTTTCACCTATACCGCTACCCTACGTAACCAAACGGCTGACCACCAGATTTATTCCTTGAATGCGCAGACCCCTCCGGGATGGAATGTTACCTTTAGGGCAAATGGAAAACAGGTGTCTTCAGTGGATGTTGAGGCAAACCATACGCAGGACATTACCGTAGAGGTGGACCCACCTGATGAACTGGAAGCAAAAACGTATAAAATACCGGTAACGGCCGGAACGAGCAGTACATCGGCAACTGTTGAATTTGAAGTGGTGATAAAAGGATCGTATAAAATTGCATTAACCACCCCAACGGGTTTGTTAAGCACCGATATTACTGCTGGTGATCAAAAACGCGTGCAATTGGCATTAAAGAATACTGGATCTGGTGAGCTCAAAAACATTGATATGAAATTTACTGCACCGGCAAATTGGGATGTCGTTTTTGAACCGGCTAAAATTCCGCTGTTACGGGCAGGCGCCACAGTTGACGTTTTTGCCACCATCAAAGCCGATAAAAAGGCAATTGCGGGCGATTACGTGGTCGACATGGAAGCAAAAACGCCTGAAGTTTCTTCAAAGGCATCGTTTAGGGTGTCGGTAGAAACATCTTTACTTTGGGGTTGGCTTGGCATTCTCATTATTGTCGGGGCATTGGGGGGCGTATATTACTTAATTCGTCAGTACGGAAGGAGGTAAACGGTGAGCGATGATAGTATAGAACTTAAGGGACTAACCAAAACATATGGCACCTTAAAAGCGGTGGATAATCTCGATTTAACGATTCATAAAGGAGAAATCTATGGATTATTGGGACCTAACGGTGCGGGAAAATCGACCACGATTTTGATGATGCTCGGACTAACCGAGCCAAACTCAGGAGTGGTAAGGGTATGTGGGATTAACTCAACCACAAACCCCATAGCGGTCAAAAAAAAGGTGGGTTATTTGCCGGATAACGTGGGTTTCTATGATAATCGTTCAGGGCTCGAAAACTTACTGTTTATCGCCCGGTTAAATCGTATCGGTACTGCCGAGGCAGAAGTTCGTGCAAAAGAACTCTTAAACCGGGTAGGATTGACCGACGCCATGCATAAAAAAGCAGGTGCTTATTCCCGTGGTATGCGCCAACGTCTAGGATTGGCGGATGTATTAATAAAAAAACCGGAAGTTATTATTTTAGACGAGCCCACTTTGGGTATTGATCCCAGCGGCGTGCGCGAATTCCTTCAACTGATCGTTCAGTTAAGCAAGGAAGAAGGGTTGACGGTATTGCTTTCTTCTCATCATCTTCATCAAGTTCAGCAGGTTTGCAATAGGGTAGGCCTATTTGTCAGCGGTAAACTATTGGCAAGCGGTGATATACCTACCTTATCCAAACAGCTTTTTTCCAAGCAAGCCTTTACTATAGAAGTCGGTATAGAACAGACATCCCTTCAAATTAAAGAACAGCTAAAACAAAGTTTATTGGATTTGCCGTCGATATCTTCGGTTGAATTTGAAGGAGAAAAACTGCTCATCGGCTGTTCGGAGGATACGACTGCCGATATCGCAAAAACAGTTGTCGGCATGCAGGTCGGCTTAAAGCATTTATCAAAGAAAGAGTACGGATTGGATGATATTTATCAACGTTATTTCGAAGGAGAACTAGCTAATGAACCAATTGCTTAAGCTATTTTCAAAGTCTAAAAATGAAGGCCGTGGTGCTCTTCATCCTTTTTGGGTGCTGGTAGGGAAAGAAATTGCCGACCACATCCGGAGTTGGCGGTTTATCGTGTTGTTATTGTTGATTTTATTAACTTGCTTCGGATCACTATATACTTCTATCAGCAATCTAGGTAAGGAAGTCGCTAAATCAAATGATCCAGAAGGAGCATTCCTCTTCTTGAAGTTATTTACGGTTTCGGATGGATCATTGCCGCCCTTTCATGTATTTATTGGGTTTTTAGGACCTTTATTGGGAATTAGTTTGGGTTTTGATGCCATTAATTCAGAACAGAATGCTGGCACCCTTAGCCGTGTTATGGCACAACCTATTCATCGCGATTATCTCATTAACGCGAAATTTGTCGGCGCATTGATCGTAATCAGTACCTTATTTTTTGCGCTCGGCTTTTTGATTATGGGCTTAGGACTAATTATTATCGGTATTCCGCCTACACCGCAGGAATTTTTAAGAATGATCTTTTTTATTCTTCTGAGTATTTTATATGTGGCTTTTTGGCTCAATTTGGCTATTTTATTTTCCGTTCGTTTCCAACAGGCTGCTACCTCTGCATTAACGGCAATAGCTATCTGGTTATTTTTTACGGTATTTTACCAAATTATTGTTAATGTAATCGCCAAAACGCTGTTCCCGGCCCAGCCGGAAAACCCATATGAAATGCTTCGCTATCAAAAATTCATCATGAACTTGCTGGGGGTCGTTCCAAGTCAACTTTTTAGCGATGCCACTACCGTGCTGTTAAGGCCTTCTTTCCGTAGTTTAGGTCCGCTTACTATGGAACAGGTATATGGCGCTATTCCTAATCCTCTGCCATTAAAGGAAAGCCTTTTGATTGTTTGGCCACAATTGACGGGATTAATTGCCGCTACTGTGGTGTGCTTTGCTTGCTCGTATTACCTCTTTATGCGGAGGGAAATCCGTTCGAGGTAAGCCTAAAAAAGGGATGACAAGCCGTAGGCCTAGTAAAGGGAAAAGGCGTTGCCATCCATCTTAATTTTTACCCATTGCCCCGGAACTTAAATAAGATGCTTGTTGCGCTTATAACGGATATAAGACACACAGGAAAGCACAAAAATAAGGGATACTGTAACGTATACCCAAGTGGGGATCGGTACCGGATCGCCCTGCGCATAAGAATGTAAACCCGACAAATAGTAGTTCACTCCGAAATAGGTCATGATGACCGTAGAGTAGCAGATTAAAGACAGTAAATTAAACAAAAATTTGCCCTGTAATTTGGGAATAAGCCGTACGTGCAGCACAAAAGCATAAATGATAACCGATATAAAGGCCCAGGTTTCTTTAGGGTCCCAACTCCAATAACGGCCCCAACTTTCGTTGGCCCATATCCCGCCAAGAAATGTTCCCACAGTTAACAGGAACAAACCCACCGTTAGCGATAGTTCATTCACAATGGTGAGTTCATTGATCGATGCATTAATGCGTTTGGCTGCTTTTTTATTTTTAAGGATATAGAGAATCAAGACTACCATGCCAATCAAAGCACTTAATCCGAAAAAACCATAGCTGGAAGTAATGATGGCTACATGGATCATCAACCAGTAGGATTTTAATACCGGAACCAAAGGGGTAATCTGTGGGTTCATCTGGGAACCTCCATGGGCAAACCCCATCAAGATCACAGCAATTAAGCATCCCGCGGCCGGAATAAAGGCATTGCTGTTGCGGTAAAGCAGTAACCCGGAAACCAGGCCAATCCAGCTGATAAACATCACCGCTTCATAGCCATTGCTCCAGGGTTCGTGCCCTGAAATATACCAGCGCACACCTAAGCCGGTTGCCTGTATCAACGCTCCTATAGTAATCAGCCATAGGAATAGTTTGATCGTTTTATCGACGATCTTGACATCGGTAAACAACTTCGTAAAAGCCAACAGCAGCACGATCGTTCCAATTAAAGCATAGGCAATCATCAGCTTAAAGAAGATGTTCCAGGAGTTGTAACGGATTTCCCAATTCACCTTTGCTGCTGAAGGGACAATATCCTTGCCCAATTCCTGCTGCATATCTTTCACCTTTTGCAAGGCAGCATCAGCCTGACCCCAGTTACCGGATGACTCCGCATAAACCACTTCTTTTAAATAAACCGCGAAAGGATTTAATTTTTGGTTTTGGTCATGCGTATGCTCACTGTCCCAGGCCATCCAGGTGTTGTTCGGATCATTTGGAATGGGGATTACCCGCAGGTATTGCCCACTAAGCAATAATTGCATGACCTGCAATTTATCATTCAGTTCGATGATGTCCTTATCGTAACTGTTCTGTTCGGCGGGTTTCTTGGCAAAAGCCTGTTGGAATTCATCCTGTAATAGGAAATGAGGGGTTCCGTCGGCCCCGAACTGAATTAGGTTGAACAGGGTAGTATAGCCCTGTGCATTTGCTTTGGTGCGTTCCATTAGCGCAGGCCCGCCTTTCGATCCCACTTTAATCAGGGGCACTTGGGCCCACCCAAAGGGCTGTGTAGATACCGAAAGCAGAAATTGGTTGGCATCCAACTGAAAAAATTGATCTTTATGATAAAGTTTTCTTAGGATTTCCAACGCCAGCGTATTGACCGGTTCTATCCGACCGTCGAAATTCTGTACCAGTAACGAACCAAATTGTGCAGCATGGTTCTTATCGATGTGGATGGATTGCGCAAAAGTTTGTGGGTCCTTGAGCTCCGGACTCATTAGCATTTGCATACCCGCACTATCTAAATCTTGTTTAGTGGTGTCCTCCTCCCGTTGGTGAACATGTCCCTGCAGCTGGTCGCCTTCCGAAGGACCATGCATATCAATTTCTTGGCCCCAAGCCAATCCAAATGGAAGCCATAATAAGAGCACCAGCAAGGCCTTTTGTTTAGCGAGTTGTTTGAGTTGCTGGTTTAATTTGGAAAATCGTGTGCCTTTCCAGAATAAGGTAATAAACATGCCTAAAAAAAGAAATGTATAACCTATATAGGTAATTCGCGTGCCCCAAAAATCATGGTTAACCGAGAGAATCGTTCCTTTTTCATCTTGATCAAAACTCGACTGGAAAAAGCGGTAACCTTGATGATCAAGCACGTGGTTCATATAAATTTTATAAGGTTTCTCCGAACCCTCCTCCACAATAGAAACATCCGATGAATAAGAAGCCGGACTATTGCTGCCCGGGTATTTTTCCATGGTAAATTTCTTCAGCTGAAGGGCAAATGGCGTATGGTAAATGGTAGAACCATATCCTATCGAAACAGTGAGTCCGCCAATCTGGGATTGGTGTTGAAAACCGGTAATGCCTTTGCCTCCATAAAAAGAAACAGTATCTACCGCGTTATTGGCCTCCAATTCCAGTTGAATCAGGTCAGGATCGTTTTCATGCGTCCGTTTATCACCTTCAGAATGGATTAGCCGACCAGGCTGTGGCGCCTGCGGAACCACAAAAACCAATCCACCTATGGTATATAAACTGCGTAAGTGGAAGGGTTGGGGCCCATCAGAAGCGTTTAGTTCACCGCGCGTCTGTGTTGCCATTTGCATGTAACTGCCCGCAAAAGGAGAGGAGATACTCAGCTGGCCATTTTCTTCCTGGATATTAACCGCTCCGGGCGTCGCTTTGTTGAAGCTGATCAACATATTTTCAATCAACTGTACCGAGCCGCTGTTGATGTACCGATTTTCGCGGTTTCCGTTGATGAGGGTTACCAGATGAAGAACCGCAGGACCATAAGGGGCTGCAACCAGCGAATCTTGTGCCCGCGGGATATAGTCGAGCACTTTCATTTTAAGCCGTTGCCCCATGAAGTCATATTCGGCTGTATAATCTTTCTTAAATGCTTTGAGGTAAAAGGGAACATTATTTGAAGTTAGGATGACCGGCACATCTTGATAGGCTAAGGCCTCATTTCCATTTGTGATCTGCACTTTAAAAAAAGAAGCATCCGAAACAATTTCATTGCTGGATTCCCCTTCCCGGATATGCATAGAACCTTCGAAGCTGATATAGCGGGTAATGGCTCCGCCAATAAATAGCAATACAAATGCTAAGTGGAAAACCAATAAGGGCCATTTTTGGCGCTGCCAAAGCTGATAGCGCTTGATGTTGCCGATAAAGTTTAAGATCAGGATGACCATAATTAGCTCAAACCACCAACTGTTATAAATTAAGGCTTTGGCAACGGGTGTTCCATAATCGTTTTCTACAAATGTGGCAACAGCCATAGAGAAGGCATATAATAAGAGCATTAAACCCATTGTCCGGGTAGAAAAAAGGATTTTTCCTATAACGTTCATGTATAAATTTTTAAAGCAATCACGAGAAACACTTAGTTTGCAAGGGATTTTATAGTAGGGTAGGTATTCTATCCAGTTCAACCAATAATCAGGCGCAAATATCTCCCTTTTTATAAGCAGAATAATCAGTGAAATATAATTTTTTTGTAAAAAAGGCATAGAAGAAAGCTTATTTGACCAACTAAACATTAATACTTATTTTGGCTGAATGAAAACAGCCATCCGTCATCTTTTTCTGATCTTCTTCTTTATTTCTTGTTTGTCCTCGCTCGTGGCGCAACCAATTCCGTCGTCAACCTGGAATAAGCTCGATCGTTTATACGCTGATTTTGCTAAACAACAACATGCTCCCGGCTTAGCCTATGGTATCGTTTATGAAGGTAAATTGGTTCACGTGGGCAGCTTTGGATATGCTAATTTGGAAGATAGCATCCCGGTAACTAGCCAAACGGTATTCCGTATTGCATCCATGACGAAAAGCTTCATTAGTGCCGCCATCGTAAAATTGAGAGATGAAGGGAAAATCAGGCTTGATGATCCGCTAGATCAGTATATTCCGGCATTTAAACAACAAAAGCTCCTTACCACTGATGCCCCAGCAATTACTATCCGTCATTTATTGACACATGCTGCCGGCTTTCCAGAGGACAATCCATGGGGAGACCGGCAATTGGATATCAGTCATGGCGAACTGGATTCGCTGATCCAAGCTGGCTTTTCTTTTTCCAATGCACCTGGAATAGCTTATGAATACAGCAATACCGCTTTTGCTTTATTGGGCAGGGTGATCAAGCAAATTACAGGTTTAAGCTATAATGAATATATCAATCGGGAAATACTGAATCCGCTAGGAATGAAAAATACCTACTGGGAATATGAAGATGTTCCTAAAGATAAGTTGGCTGTGGGTTATCGCTGGATAAATAATAGATGGATTAAACAACCGATGTTGCATGATGGTGCCTATGGAGCAATGGGAGGGATGCTCACTTCTATGGAGGACTTTTCTAAATATGTATCGCTCCACCTTAAGGCTTGGCCTCCTCGCAATGGACAGGATGAGGGGCCGGTAAAACGTGCTTCGTTGCGGGAAATGCAACATCCCTGGAATTTTAATGCTTTAGATACCGATCAAAAAGGGGGATGCCCTGTCACTATGTCTTACGCATATGGCCTGCGATGGTCTGCCGATTGTAAAGGACGGATTACTGTGGGGCATACGGGAGGTTTACCCGGATTTGGTAGTAACTGGATCATTTTACCGGATTACGGTTTAGGAATTATCTGCTTTGGTAATGTTACCTATGTTTCGGCTGCTGCTGTCAATATGCATGCCATGCGGTTACTTACCGGTACTGACGGCATACAAGCCCGAAAAATACCGGTAAGTGAAATTTTGGAGCAACGAAAAAAGGAATTACTGACTTTTTTGCCCGATTGGAAACAAGATGGCCGGGAACTCATCTTTGCCGAAAACTTCTTTTTGGATAATTATGAAGATCAGTTAAGGGAAGCAAGCCGGCAGCTGTTTGACAGCATCGGTAGGATTAAAGAAGTAAGCGAAATACAAGCGCAAAACAACTTAAGGGGAACATTTAAGATACGTGGAGAACAGGGAACCTTGCTCGTCTACTTCACACTAAGTCCGGAAAGTAGCGCTAAAATTCAACAATTGAATCTTAGAATACAGGAAAAAGAGAATTAATCTATGTTGCCGATTTCTTCGTTTTATGTAATTCTTCAGCTGCATCGATAGATCGTGATTTGCGTATGTCGCTTTCTTGTTTGGCCCTGCTTGCCAACTTTTCATAGAATTTGTGTAAGACATCCAGTTCCTCCTCTGTGAAACTTTCGATATCTACCATTTCGTTATTTGCTTTTTTACTGGTGGCCAATAATTCATTTAATTTGAGCTGGGTGGCTTTAGTGTCTTTATTCTGTGACTTCTGAATGAGAAAAACCATGAGGAAAGTGACAATGGTTGTTCCCGTATTGATAACCAATTGCCAGGTATCAGAATAGCCGAATATAGGGCCTGAAATAGCCCATACGATAATAACTCCTACAGCGACGCAAAAAGCCAGCGAACTACCCGTCCATTCGGTTACCTTTGTAGCAAATTTTTCAAAAAAAGTCTTCATAAATTTAACATAAGTTATATTACCAGAACGTTAGAAGACGTTCTTTTGTTTCTTACTTACCTTACATTAAGGGGCTCTCTATTTCCCTGTTTCCATATGAGGTGCATCTACGGGTTTCGATTCTGGAGAGCCTTTCTGCCTTAGAAAAATGGTTAAAATGACAATAGAGGCGACCGATAAAAATTCACTTTGCCAATTCTGGAAAGTTTCAAACCAGAATACCGGTTCTTTTAGAAAGCTTGCCAATGCTTTCTGTGGTTGATGATTGAGTATTTGCTCTTGGTTAAAGGCCATAAAACTGCCATATAAATGGGCAAGCCAGCTACTTAAAAATAAAATAGCAAAAGCTATGGATAATGAATTTTGGTAAAGAGCAAGTTGCCACCCACCTTTTTTTACCGGTCCAGGGGCATCGGGGGAAGGAACCGGATCACGATCAACTTCTTCTTTTTCTGTTAAGCTCTTAGATTCTGCCGAACCAATTTGGCGTAGCGATACGGTAAGAATAATATAAACAGCCATTTGCAGAAACTCGCTTTGGAAATTTTCGAAGGTTGCGGAAATAAAATGGCCAGTTTTTAAATAGGCAGCAATACCAATAGGGGTACTGCCCAAATCCTGTATTTCTTCATTATATTCCCTCCAGCCGAAATAAGCTTGGGCAAATAAAGCGAAAAAAAATAACAGTAGAATAACGATGGATAAACTGTTTCTATAGAGAAACGATGGTTTTGACGAACTGTTCATGACCTTTTTTCTTTATCCAAAGAACTTAAAACAGCATAAAAAAGTTTGATGGAAAAGAAAAATTAGCCTTGTTAAAGTCCGACGAAAATACGATTTTTGTTGTCCACCCCGGATAAGACAAATCACAATTTTCAGAATTTTCCTAATAACTTGAAAGTCTAATCAGAGTCCCCTCAAACTCCTTTAAAAGTCCTTTCAATTTCCTTTGTTCCTTCTGTTATTCTCCATCTATTCTTTACCATTACTCCACAGATTCTACGCTGCATACCCCTTAAAGGGCTATTTGAGGTGTGCTTATTGAGGGTGAATATCGGGTGAATACCGAGTGAAGATAGCGCGGGGATACCCTTTTTATTGCTGTTGGAGTGCTTGTGCTTCTCTGAGATGTTTTTCCAATACCGGCAATGTTTTGGATGCGAAATTTTTCAGGTCTATATCAGCTGCCGTTTGCGCAGCTTTCTCAAAGACTTGGAGGGCTTCTTCATGACTGCTTACCATCATATCAGCATAGGTCTTGTCGAATTCCTTTCCAGAAACTGTTTGCAACCTTTTGATATCTTCTTGGTGCTTAGCACTCGGTTGGGTTGGTAGAACGATATTTTTTTTAGCTGCTATCGCCTTTAGTTCAGCATTGGCTTTGCCATGGTCTTCTACCATCATTTGGCCAAAATCCTTTACACCTTGGGCCTGTCCTTTTTTTATCGCCAATTTACCGGTTTCGACTTCTGTTAAACCAGCGTCTGCAGCCGTTACCGCAAAGCTGGTATCCAACGCCTTGTCGGCCCCTGTAACAAGTGTGTCGGGAGAACGGCCAATGCTGTCTTCCATACTTTCGATGCTGTCGACTGCCTTGTCTCGATTATTTCCTGAGCTGCAAGCACTTGAACAATAAATAAACAATACTGCAGTGAAGATTAAGATGATATTCGTTTTCATAAGTACCTATTTTAAATGAGGGCTGTTGTCTTCCTCTTTTAGCGAGATAGAACAACAAGCAATAGTTGTAGAAAAAAAGAGGGTGAAGCACCCCCTCTTTCGATATTAACATCATTTCTGGAAACGATTAAACTTCAGCATCGCGTAATGCTTTAATCTTATCGTGCGACAATTTTAGTTTTAACTTTTGCTGTGTAATTAAAAAGCGCGTATCTGAAGGTAGATCATCCGTTTTTTCTGCCATTTCGTAAGCTCGCTGGGCGGCATCTTCACCTGCTTCGCAGTTGGCTAAAACAGCTTTCCGTGTATTACCCGAGAAAGACGCCCTAACATCCATCCAAGCACGGTAAATTTTTCCACTATTCGTCGTGCCTGTCTCAATAACTTCACCTACTCTGGCTACTTCTTGCGCTAATTCAGCTCGGCAATCTCTGCTCTCTTGAATCATATCCTGAAAAAGAGCCCTTAAGTCGACATCTTGATCGTTTAATTCATCAACTGCTTTCTTATAACCTTCAATTCTGTCGTTATTGATCTGTATTAAATCGTTTAACACAGAAGTTTTTATTTCTAATATTTCCATACTAATAGCGTTTTTCTATATGGATAACATAAAGCATTCCAAAGGGATAAAAGGCAGAAAAAGAGGCTTTTTTCTCTTCGCCTATTTTTTTTAATGTTGAGAAGTAAACATGCTAGCCTTTAATTTAGGACACCATGAATACGTTGCCAAAAATTAAGTTTTTGCCTGAATCCCCGTGTTTCATACTTAAGCAAAAAAATACGCATATCGGTAAGGTAATTGTTTAATTGAATGGGAATAGTTCTGTTAGGGACAAGTAAGGATGAATTGAAATAATAACGATGAAAATTACAATTAAAGAACCGATAACAGGTAACGCCTTGGATTTAAATGCCGAACCTGAAGACTATAATGGAGAACAAGGATGGCGTATCATGTACCCCAGCAGCGATTCTTTTGTCATTATCCAAAAGAACGGAGAATGGAAGGTTGTAGACGAAAATGATTTCAATCCTGAAATTGTCGAAGCGATTGGAAATGCACTACATGAACATGCCCGTTATACGGGAGCCAGTAGGGTGAAACCTTAAACTACAATGAAAATTAATAAAATTCAGTAATTATGATGACCAATCAAAATAAGCATGTGGAAAAATCAACAAATTCTGCAAAAGAAAAACATAAACAGGAACCCGTAAACCCCGAAGAAGATTTTCATATAGAATCCGGCGAAAAAAAGAATGCCTTGAAAGGTAATAAAAAGAGGCTTATGGGAATGGATTCTCCAGATGATGCGGAAGAATTCGGCAATGATAGGTGACGGTTTGCGTAAACGGCAATTAGGGGAGTTGAGGATGAAGAAAAAACAAGGGAAAGATTAAAAAAGGACGACTATGGAAAGTGAAAGAAATTATGCACTAATTACAGGAGGATCGAGCGGGATCGGGTTTGAATTGGCTAAGTGTTTCGCCCGCGACGGTTTTAACCTTGTACTGGTGGCCCGGGATGAACAGGAGTTATGGCATGCTGCACACGAATTGCAGGAATATGGGGCTAACGTCATTACTTTATCGAAGGATTTGTCTGATCCTGACGGAGCATATGGCGTATATGAGGAGGTAAAAGCTAAGGGTATTATTGTTGAAGCACTGGTAAACGACGCAGGTCAAGGTGTTTACGGTAAGTTTGTGGATACGGATTTGCATGAGGAATTAGCTATTATTCAGCTTAATATCGATGCTTGTGTTATTCTAACCAAATATTTTTTGAAGGATATGCTGGAAGAAGGAAAGGGATGGATCCTGAACTTATCGTCCATTGCCGGTAAAATGCCGGGACCTTATCAAGCGGTGTACCATGGCACCAAGGCTTTTATACATTTTTTCAGTGAGGCTATCCGAAATGAGTTGAAAGACACCCATATTTCGGTAACCTCTTTATTACCAGGTGCTACGGATACTGACTTTTTCCGCAAAGCGGGAATGGAATCTTCAAAAATTGTACAAGAAGGCGAATTGGCTGATCCGGCAATTGTAGCTAAAGATGGCTATGAAGCGTTAATGGCCGGTAAAGACATGGTGGTTTCTGGTTTCAAAAATAAAATGCAGGTGGCAATGGGTAATATCACGCCGGATGAAATGGTAACCGAGCGTATGCGTAAAGCTCAAGAGCCAGTTACTAAAAGTGGAAAGCTTTTGGAGTAGTAAGTTTTACGTAATAAGTTCTAAGAAACGGAAAGCGTAATGAGGGAGTAGGGAACGAGAGAATAGTTAATAGGTTAAAAAGCAGAAAGCTATAAAGTATAAAGCGAAAAGCTGTGGTATCTAGCGTCTAGAATCCAATACCTAAAAGCTTATAGTAGCCCTGTGCGTTTGTCATGTCGGGGTACGAGACATTTATTTGGCATTTGGCTTAAGAGCAGTTATTGCTAATATGAAACGCAAATAATGCTGATCCGCTGGTGGGTAGACAAGTAGCCGAAAGCCGACACTAAAACCTAACGGCTAACCTCCATAGGAGTGCCAAATAATTCCTTATTTAAGTAAAATACCATTAGGCTCCAGTTATTAGCGGCGCCTATTTTTTCCATCAATTGTTTTCTAATGGCTTCAATGTTCCGTTTTGTAGTGAAGAGCCGATGGGCAATATCGCGATCACTTTGTCCGCTCATGATCATCTCCAATACATCCTGTTCTTTTTGATTTAAAGGTTTTGTTTCGGTAGAGAGCAGATCTGCAGGTGTATGCAATAGGTTTAACCGATCGAACAACTTTAAGGAAATAGCCGAGGTTACATATTTGTCACCTTTTAAAATGCTCTGGATAGCAAAGCCTATCTCGTCTTTTCCTCCTTTTTCTGTAAGGCACCCTTTACAACCTAACCCCAGCGCTTTACTTACCAATCCGTAATTATTACTTGTCAGAATGTTTAGCACTTTAACGCGCGGAATGGAAGATCTAATTTTATTGAGTACATAAAGGTCTTTTTCATCTGCTAGCTCGAAAAGAAGAATATCGGTGTCTTGAAATTCCCTAAAATGATCGCTGGAAGGGCTAGCTAAAACAACTTCATGCCTGTTCTGGGTTAACATAGCCTGTAGTCCACTTTTTAGTAATGGATTTTTAATAACCAATGTGATATTCGCCTTCATAGTCAGAAATTTGGAATAATTATTTATTATCAGTAGAATATTTATATTAACTAACAGTTTCATTTCTATTATGTTTAGATTTTATCCCATTTTTTATTTGGTGTAGACGTATTGAGCGATCTTTTTCTTCTTAGCTTCAAAATAGCTTTGAACTGTTCGTGCCAACTGATGATATTGCCAATCAAAAAATATTCTTTGAGGTTACTTTTTATACGTGTACGCATAATGCGTCTTACCACATCTTTTTCAACTTCACCGATTTCTCTCACCCGGGCTAACAATTCCAGAGAAAACAGAGCAAGTAGGGCACCGATTAAAAAAAGAAAATTCCATTCATGAAGGGAAACAATTCGAAATAATTTATGAAATGACGGACTGTTTACTTGAGCGCTAACCGTAATACTGACATCGGTAAAATAATCGGCCAGCAAGCCGCCGATAAGTGGGCTCATGGAAGAGAAAACGGCAATAACAATGTTCTTAACTGATAGATAAACAATGGCATCTTCTTTTGGAGCAAGCTTTAAGCCGATATTGGTCAACGATAAGTTGATGCCTGCCGTTGCAATACCTGTAAAAATATGAATAAGGATCAGTAGGGCAAAGTTGGCGTAAAAACTGGTATAAATGCCAACAAAACACCAGCCGACAATACATAAAATATATAATGGTGCTGTGATGAAGATGATACTTTTGTTACTGTAACGGTCAGAAAATACCCCCCACATGCGGAGTGTTAAAATGCTGAAAAGTTGGTTAATTACCGTGAGTATGATAATATTGGTAATGGGAAAGTGCATGCTGCTTAACAGGAAGGCGGTAAAAAAGGGCGTGGCAATATTCAAAGCAAAAATCCAAGCAGAATTAAAAACGAGCAACCTGCGGAAATTTGTATTTTTTAGTGGTAACTTGAAGAGCGTAAATATGTCGGCATTACTTAAATACGATCGTGGTTCTGGGGCCTTCGATAAAATATAACCTCCAAGGATACCGATAAAACCGGCAATACTGAAAAATATGGCATAAGTATTCATCTCATAAATTTGGTAGTTTGTTTTAATAAAATCGAGTAAAAGTCCTAAACTCAAACTCAGTATAATATTAAGGGTTTGTGTATATCGGCTTCTTTTGGAAAAGTAGCCGCCTAACCTATTTTCCGGAACCATATCTTTCATCCATGAATTCCAGCTTGGACCTGCAATTGAACCAAAAAAATAATAGAAACATAAAAAGAAAATCAAAACATTAACTGATTGAACATGGAACAAGAGTACTAAAACACCAATGACGATCAGCGGAAAACGGGCGAGATAGGCACATAATACAGCAATGGCCCTCCGGTTGTTATATTTCCTTACTAACCAGATCGAGATAAGCTGAGAAAGGTTAGTGAACATCGGCAACGAGGCCATAATGCCAATTTGCACATTGTTAGCTCCCATAAGCAGGGCCATGGAGACTAAGAATGCACCGCCAGTAAATGAAGTCATTACTTCGGCAGCTACCCCATCCCAAATAACATACGTTAAACCGCGCTGTATTTCGGCTTCCGTAAGTTTATCTTTTGGTTTAAAATTCATAAGGCACTATCTCACGTGTTAAATGGGTAACGAGTCCGTTTCAATGATCGTTCCTCTTTAAAAAAAACGCTTTTTTACCAAGCAGATAATACCTTGTAGAACAGGCGTCTTATCAAACTGATTCTGAGTACTTAAACAAAATGGCTTTATTTTAGGACACCTTTAAAATAACGCCAAAATGGATGCCCTCACATCATTTTCCAGATAAACCGCTTAGTAGCTACCTTATGTTCCGAAAAAAATGCTGGTAAGTGTTTTGATAAACATCAATTTAAAATACAGAGATAATGAAAAGCACCTATTTGTTCATCTGCATCAGTTTCCTATTTTTTTATATCGTCGCTTGTAATTCCAAAGGAAATGATGATGCAAGTGAAGATTATCCGGAGAAGAGCGGCCATCCCAATAAAGACGAAGTGCATATGATACACGATGATACGCTTTGGGCTGATTCGTCAAATAAGATGGAAAATTTTAGCGATAAAAATTTCATGAACATAGTGACTCAAAGCACTTTTGCTGAAATAGCAGGTAGAGACATGGCACAAATAAAGACCCAGAACGAAGCTGTTAAAGGTTTTGGGAAGATGCTTAGCAATGACCATAAGGCGGCTTACGAAGAATTAAAAAATGTAGCTATCCTGGCGGCATATTCCTTGCCGACTTCCATCGCACAAGAGCATAAAGAAATGCTCAATAGATTGTCAGCAAAAAAAGACTTCAATTTTGATACGGCATACATTAATCAAATGTTCCGGGAACATACTAAGCTCCATAAAATTTTTGCTATTGCTGCTCAAAGCGCCGAAGATAATAATCTTCGATCGTTTGCATTAAAAAACGAACCAACCATTCAAAAGCATCTAGAGGAAGCTAAACGTCTAAGGAAAGAATTTGTGAAAGAATAAGTAACAATCCATGAATAAAAAAAGAAAACTTAGCCAAAAAACGATTGTCATTACAGGCGCTTCCAGTGGTGCGGGTAGAGCTATGGCCATTGAATTCGCCCAACAAGAAACTAAACTTGTTTTAGCCGCAAGGAATAAAGAAGCGTTGAAAGAAGTAGCGAAAGAATGCGAGCAACTGGGTGCTCATGCCTTAGTTGTCGAAACTGACGTAACGAAGTTTGGCGATTTGATCAATTTAGCAGATGCAGCACATCAATTCGGGAAGCAAATTGATGTATGGATTAACAATGCAGGCATTTTAGCCTTTGGCCCTTTTGAAGATATGCCTATGGAGGTGCATGATCAAGTTATTCGTACTAACCTTTTGGGTTATATGAACGGTGCTCACGCGGTTATTCCTTATTTTAAACGACAAGGGTTTGGTGTGCTGATTAATAACATATCGATAGGCGGTTACTTGGTACTACCATTTGGTGCGGCTTATTCGGCCAGTAAGTTTGGCCTGCGTGGTTTTGTCAAAGCCCTGCAAGCAGAATTGACCAATTGGAAAGCCATTCATGTTTGCGCTGTATTTCCCGCATTTTTAGACACACCGGGTATGCGGCATGCGGCTAATTATACCAATAAGCTTATCCAGCCAATACCTCCTCTTTATAATCCTATCAAATTAGCAAAAAAGATGGTGGATTTAGCTGCTCGCCCAAAGGCCTCCTCAGATATACATTTATTTGCTAAAGGACTGAAATCCGTTGCTTTTCTTGCCCCGAATCTTGTGCTTTGGGCAACGAGAGGCATGTTGAATAGGTATTTAAAACAGGCGGAAAATGCCGAAAAAACAGATGGAAACCTGTTTTATCCACTGTCTTTTGGAACGGGGATAAACGGTGGATGGCAGCAACTGCAGCGATATAAATTAAAACCGGCTACCGTATTTTCGTTAATTTTGAGCTTAAGCGTACTTGTCCGTGTTTGTTTAAAAAGATCAAATGAACTAGAGAAATGCTGTAATTAAAATTTTGAACTGTCATAGGGTTGACAGTAAGGAGCCTTTTCTTTGTATTAAACAACTAATAAATACAGTTATGGAAACAAAGGCATTTACGGCAACTGATTTAAATGTGGCGTTAACTCCCACCCAATTACTAGAGCATTGGCAAGGTCATCGCTCTTTAACCCGTCGCGTAATAGAAGCTTTTCCGGAAGATCAATTGTTCTCTTTTAGTATCGGTGGCATGCGCTCTTTTGGTGAAATAGCAAAAGAATTATTACAGATGGCTGCTCCGGGGGCACATGGTGTAGCAACAGGCGAGTGGAAGGACCTAAAGGCAGAAGTTGAAGTTGCGGGATTGGAATTTGCGCCAACGAACAAGAAAGGGATATTGGCGTTTTGGGACTGGAGTACGGATTACCTCAATACGGTTTGGCAGCACCTTAAACCCGGTCGTTTTCAGGAAAAAGACGTAGCCTTTGGCCAATATGAAGGTATCGTATGGTGGCTCTGTTTTTATTTTGTGGATAATGAAATTCATCATCGCGGCCAGGGATATGTTTACCTTCGGGCTTTAGGCATTGAACCGCCACCATTTTGGGAACATTAACAAAAAAGGGAAAAAAGCTTTTCCCTTTTTTGTTAATGTTCTTCTTGATGGGCCTTCCGATTAACAATGAGATAGTAAATCAGAAAACCTAGGGCAACAGCCGTCGCTTCTATGCCATAAGGCAAGGGCGAATCGTGTTGATAGGGGATAAATTCTAAAATAATGAGCCCCATTCCGGTGAAAAGTAAAATTAACCCCCATTTTAATGATTGATAACGGTTGTCGATTTTCTGAGGTTTGGTGAATAAACCTTGTAAAAACTTTTCGTCTGATATGCCGGAGGTAATTACTTTAGAACGTAAGCGATTCTTCGATAAAGTTTCTACGATGAAACCGACCAGATAGCAAAGCGTTCCGATGATCAGTACGGGTGTCAATTCAATATCCATAGTTTTCTTTTTTGTTTATTCCTTAGACTGGGCAAGCGTTTAGAAAGTTGCATTTTTTTATTTTATTTTTCTTGCAACTTTAGGCGAACAGCTGCAGTCTAACACCTGCATGATTTATCCGGATAAAGAGTTAGTTGCCAAAATAAATGCGGGAAATACGCATGTATTCCGGCTTTTGGTAAGTCAGCACGAACAGATGGTTTTGCGTTTGGTTGGCCGGATGCTCCACGATAAAGACGATCAGGCCGATGTAGCGCAGGAGGTATTTATTAAAGTGTACCGGCACCTGAAAAATTTTGCGTTCCACTCGAAGCTCTCTACTTGGATTGGCCAAATTGCATATACAACAGCTCTCGATCACCTCAAAAAAAATAAACGGTACATGGCTGAGAATCAAATAGCTGAAATCGAATATCATGTCGACTATGGCGATGACCCGGAACGTATACTAAATCAAAAAGAAATACGTAACTTTATCCAACGGGCAATAGATAGGCTTCCGTCGGCATATCAAGTAGTGGTAGTGCTCTTTCACCAAGAGGGTTTCTCTTATCATGAGATAGCGGAAATTACCGGAATGCCGGAAAGTTCGGTTAAATCGAATTTATTTCGAGCAAGAAAAATGTTAAAAGAACAATTAAAGGATTTGATGGTATAAGCATGTAGCGATGAAAAAGTTGAATAACGAAAAAATAAAGCAAATGATGGAAGAGCAGGAACGATTCGAACTACATTCCTTAGGGAAGGAGGATCACGAGTTTTATACACAGCTTTTTCAATCCTTAGATACCTGGCCTAATAATAAAGAGCGATCTATCGCCGATTCAGTGATGCAACAGATTGCAGAGATGGAAGATGGTAGCGAAGCCCGGAAAAATCGCTGGATGTTTTTTGCTTCTACTGGAATAGCCTGTATTTCTGCCGTACTAATTTATTATTTTTTCCTCCCCGCTGATTTTTATCAGGCCCTAGCTTATTTAAGAGCACATCTTCCTCTGGTGCTATTTGTTGTGGGCATGTTCTCCTTTATTCAATTTGCTGATAGTAAATTGGTAAAAAAAAATAATTAAAAAATGGTATTGCATGGAATTGGCCAATGGTTGGCCTGACAATCGGTTAAGAAGTACCCATGGCCAACTCAGTTGAATTTTTTTGTTTATTGGCTGTGGGAGGTAGTTTATTACTATGCCATTTTAGGTCTGTTGCCATCCGCCATAACCATTCCAATGGTCCCATTTTATATTTTTTTAACCACCATTGCGAATAAAAAGCTTGTAATATAAAAAACAGAACCGAAAACGACATGATCATAGCCAGTCCATTAGCATGTTTAAAATCAAGACCACAACGGTAAGTCAAGAAAAAAAAGATAGAAAGCATTAGGTAATTGGTTAAGCCCATTTTTCCAATGGATGCCAGATACGGCCAAAGAAACGCTAATGCCGATAGGTAATGGTAAAGTAAAACAAATAGACTTGCATACAGGAACGAAAGACTAAGAATGAGCAGATTGGTGTTTAACGTGGCTAAATAAGCAATGTGTTCGATCCAACTTTGTGTAGGTTTGAGGATCACAATAAAAATGACCGACGCTATTGCTAAGCGCTTAAATAGTAGGATATTGGTTCGTTTTGGACTGAAGACGGCCTTTTTCCCAGCGCATAAACCTAAAATAAATAGGGCGTAAACCATTACTACCCGTGTGATAAAGCTGCTCGGATAGGAGAGGATATCGGGCAGTTGGCCCACAAATCCCGTACTCAGTATAAGTAAGATGGCTAGCGTAAGTAGTGTCGGTACACTGAGGTTTCGGATTGGAAGCAATAAAAGACCAATCAACGCATAAACGCGCAAAATGTCGAAGGGATAGGGAATATTATTGAGCAAGCCGATCATAAATAAGATACCCAACCGCCAGATGTATTTAGCAATAAATGGCTTGCCCCTTTGTTGTGCATTATTTAACTGTATATAAAAACTCAATCCGAACAAAAAGGAAAAAACGAGATAGAATTTCTTGACAATAAAGATGTCAACCAGATTTTTTAACAAAGCATTCGAGCCGGTAAAAAGAGTATCATTTAACAGAAACTCGTAATCATAAGTAGAAAGAGCGTGGGCCAGAATGATTCCACCTAACGCAAATCCGCGAAGGGTATCAATAAGCACAATTCTCGGAGTTTTATTCGCCTCAGCTTGTACAGTTGGTGTGGCTAACTTTGGTGATGTACTCATACGTTCAAATGTAAGGGAATAAATAACGTGTTGGGGCTCCAATTTAGAATGTGGTAAGAAATTGATTATTCATGTTCAAAGCGGTGTGCAAAGAAGTGTTATTGTGGGAAGTACCTGCACCGAAACGAAAACTACGATGCAATAGTTATTTTGACATCAAATAAACAGAGTTAGGCTGTTTGTTTCGCTTGGTTTTTTATTAAATTAGCCGAATCTTCATTTACGAAGAAATATTTTAATTATTCCATTATGAGTAAAAACAACTTCTCTTCACTTGATGAACTAAGTGTAAATACTATTCGTTTTTTGTCGGCCGATATGGTTCAAAAAGCGAATTCAGGACATCCGGGCTTGCCCCTTGGTGCTGCTCCAATGGCCCACGTACTATGGTCACGTTTTCTACGGTTTAATCCAGAAGATCCTTCTTGGCCAAACCGTGACCGTTTTGTGCTTTCGGCTGGTCATGGCTCTGCACTGCTTTACAGTTTATTGCATTTATATGGATACGATCTCTCGCTTAATGAATTACAGCAATTTAGGCAATTGGGATCACGTACACCAGGACATCCCGAATCGACACTTACACCTGGCGTAGAAGTTACAACGGGCCCCTTAGGTCAAGGTTTTGCCAACGGAGTAGGGATTGCCATCGGCGAGGCTTATTTGGGAGCTAAATTCAATCGGGATGGCTATGCCATATCCGATCATTATACTTATGCTATTGTCAGTGATGGCGATCTCATGGAAGGTATTGCTTCGGAAGCTGCTTCTTTGGCTGGGCACCTTAAATTAGGTAAGTTGATTTACTTGTATGATGATAATCAGATTTCCTTGGATGGCCCCACTAGCTTGGCTTTTACCGAAGATGTGCTGGCTCGTTTTGATGCTTACGGATGGCATACGCTTACCGTATCTGATGGAAACGACTTAGATGCCATTGAACAGGCGATCCTTCAGGCGCAACAAGAAACGGAACGGCCATCATTGATTGCTGTCAAAACAATCATTGGTTTTGGTAGTCCGCAACAGGGAACAAATAAAGTACATGGAAGCCCCCTAGGTGAAGAGAATTTGAAAAAAACCAAAGAGGCTTTAGGATGGCCCGCTGAAAAAACCTTTTATATTCCAGATGAAGTAAAGGAATACCTCTTGGAGCCTGGTAAGCATGGCGAAAGCCTACAGGCCGAATGGGAAGCCCGATTAACGGAATATGAGAACAAATATCCCGAAGAGGGAAAGGCTTTTCGTTTAGGTATGCAAGGTGAACTGCCCGAAGGTTGGGAAAGCAGCTTGCCTATGTTCTCCGCAGGCGATAGTATGGCAACAAGGCAGGCTTCCGGAAAAGTGTTGGATGCACTTAAAACAGTTATTCCCGGTTTAATTGGTGGATCAGCAGATCTAGCAAGTTCTAACAATACACCGCTTAGTGGCGATATTAGCTTTCAACCGGGCCATTACAACCAAAGTAATATTTGGTTCGGAGTACGCGAACATGCCATGGGCGGTATTATGAATGGTTTGGTATCGCATGGTGGTATCAAAGCATACGGCGGAACATTCCTTACTTTTTCTGATTATATGCGCGGTTCTATCCGCTTAGCGGCTTTAACCGAGGCCCCGGTAATTTATATTTTTACGCACGATAGCATTGCTGTAGGCGAAGATGGACCTACCCACGAGCCTATCGAACAGGTTACTGCCTTGCGGGCCATTCCTGATCTAGTCGTTATTCGGCCTGCTGATGCCAACGAAACTTTGGAAGCTTGGCGTTTTGCGATAAAAAAGAAAAAAACTCCCGTTGCCCTGATCCTCTCTCGCCAAAAACTGCCCGTATTGGATCAGGAAAAATATGCTTCTGCCAAAAATCTGGAAAAAGGTGCTTATATTCTGAGCGAAGCCGATGGAGAACCTGCCATTATTTTGGTGGCTACCGGATCGGAAGTGCAACTGGCTTTGAAAGCACAAACCCAGCTAAAGGAAGATGGAATTGCGGCGCGAGTAGTAAGTATGCCTTCTTGGGAACTGTTTGACCATCAGGATCAAAGCTATAAGGATACGGTTTTCCCTCCGCATATCCATAAGCGTTTAGCAATAGAAGCCGGAGTGACTTTCGGTTGGTATAAATATGTCGGTTCAGAAGGTAGTGTGCTTGGTATCGATCGATTTGGAGCCTCAGGCGAAGGAGAAGCTGTTTTAGCTCATTTTGGTTTTACCGCAGATGAAGTTTATAAACGGGCTAAAGCGCTATTAAATCAATAATTAGCATGGGTTCTTCTCCTATAAAAGCGCTCTTTTTGGACATCGGCGGCATATTTTTGACCAATGGATGGGATAGGAGAGCCCGGCAAGATGCGGCAAATCATTTTGCTATCGATTTTGAGGAATTAAATGAAAGGCATCGAATTATTTTCGATGCCTACGAATCGGGCAAAATGAGTTTAGATGAATATTTGAAATTGCTGGTCTTTTACGAAGATCAACCTTTTTCAATAGACGACTTTAAGCAATTCATGCTGGCAAAGTCTGCACCTTATCCGGATATGATCGCCTTGGTTAAAGACCTGAAAGAACGTTATCAGTTGCTCACCGTGGCCGTTAATAATGAAGGAAAAGAGATCAATCAATATCGGATTAAAACTTTTGGCTTAAAAAGTTTTATCGATGTTTTTGCTTCTTCATGTATTGTATATTCGCGTAAGCCCGATCGGGAAATTTACCGGATTGCCTTGGATATGACACAGTACGAACCCCAGGAATGTATTTACCTAGACGACCGTTTGGTGTTCATTCAGGCTGCTACGCAGTTGGGCATTAATGGTATTCACCATACCAGTTTGAGCAATACCAAAAAAGCTTTCGAATCTTTTGGGCTGATATAGCGTAAAACCGAAATGAGCCATGTTTCTCAATAGAACATGGCTCATTTGTTTCCTGAAGATGTGCTGTCCCGCTGGGTACTGTCAGTAACCATAGGTGTAGTTTGCTCTTTTAAACCAGAGTCGGCCGGTTCTGGCGCATTGACGGTATCGGCATCAAATTGCTCTTGTACATCCCCCGGAGCTTGGCTATCACAACCGCTACCTGCACAAAATAGGAGAATGCCGAAGAATAGATAAGCCAAATTATTCGTTGCTTTTCTCATAAGTAATGTCTTTTTTATAAAAAGAACATTGTTCTTCCGGTTTGGTTTGCATGCTTTTCGGATCTGCCTTTCCGTATTATACCGTCAGCACTGGCCAATACATGCAGCTGTTTATCTTTTGATACTCCGGTGTACTAAAAATAGGCTGGGCAATAGCTAAATATCGATTATTAAATAGGCCTTTACTAATGTAGACAAGCCTTTGCCATAGCGGATGTTTTGGCAGTATATTCGTTTGTTCGCGCTGTTTATATCGTAGATCTTCACGGCGATAAGGTGTCACTTATTCAAAGTGGCGATAAAGGTTGGAACTTGGTAAATGGTGTGCTCGATCAGGACAGCGTGAATTTAATCGGACAGGCAATTAACGACTATTTCCGGAGCGAAACCGAGTAATAACCTTTTGTAAGAATAAAAATCAATGTTAAATAAAAGCTCAAGGAACCTGAGCTTAATTTGTAAACATTTTTTTCTCCTGTAAATTAGGAACCATATAGCCATGCTTCCTTAGCCAATTTCCTTCCAACAGAATAATGGCTGCTTCAAGCTGTTCGATCTCTTCTTTAATTGCACTTCTTTTTTTTAAGAGGCTGGTTAATTCGGTAGGTAGTTTAATCTTTGACATGACGACGTAATTTTTATATCGTAAAACTAATAGCAAACGTGTTTAATAAGAAAAAAATTACACAGAAAGGTATTTTTACAGGACGAAAACTAGTTTTATCGCTTATTGTTAACTTAACTTAAAGCATGTTTTTTTTGGTGTCAATAATTACTCCTTATTTTAACATACTTTTGCCATGGTCTTATCTTTTCTTATCTTTATTTCAAATGACAGTGAAATACGTTCGGTTAAAACCGTTGATATATGGTTAAGTTGGGTTATATGAGACAATCAAAACGCAGATGGCATCCGGCAATCCTCTTCTTTTTATTGGCAATTATCCAATGTACGCCGTCTCCGAAAAAGCTTGGGGGAGACGTCGTTGTATCTGATCCGACGCTTGTAGATACCATTCCGGCACCGGTAAAAATTCAGCAACTTCAAGGACTGGGAAACGATAATCAGGTTTATTTTATAGATGGTGAAAGCGTGCTACGGCCTCTTGAGATAAACGGCAAAACGGGAATAAAGGTAAGTGGTGATGTCTTCTTTTGTATTAATCAAGGTGAGTTACCCATCACGATGCAGACGAGTTTAGTCACCATTCAGATTTTGGAGATTCCCGCCCGTTTTAGGATAGATGGATATGACAAGGATGAAGGACAAGCAATCGAAGTGTTGGAGGGAACGTTACGGATAGCAAAAGCCTATTCTTCACCTTTTCCCGAACCCGACACACTTCATGCAAATAACCTTTACATGATTAATAAAAGTATCGATCTTTCAGAAAAAGAGACAATGGATAATGACGAACTACAAAAATGGTGGGAAAAGTATAAAACCAAAGGTTAACAGTTAATAATATGCTAGCTATGCATATCAATTTTAGGCCATTTCCAATCTTACAGTCAAACAGGTTGACCTTAAGGAAGATCACGGAGCATGATGCCCTGGCTGTATTTAGCTTAAGATCGAATCCCGAAGCGATGAAGTATATTCCCCGGCCTTTGGCGCTGACTTTACAAGATGCGGTTGACCATATTCATTTGCTGGACAAAGAGTTGGAAAATAATGCGGCGATCAATTGGGGCATAACGAAAAAAGGGGATACGCAGATGATCGGCATGATCTGTTTGCTGCGTATGCAGCCTGAAAATTTCCGTACCGAAGTGGGGTATATTTTACATCCCGCTTTTCATCAACAAGGAGTGATGTCAGAAGCTATTGGTCTGGTGCTCGACTATGCGTTCAATCAATTGCAATTTCATGCAGTTGAAGCAGTTATTGACCCCAATAACCTCGCCTCCGAAAAGTTATTGGTCAAAACGGGTTTTAGAAAAGAAGCGCATTTTAAAGAACACTTCTTTTATGAAGGCCGTTTTTTGGATACGGCGATCTACACCTTGTTGAAAAGTCAATTTTTACAAAACAAGACACACCGCGAGGAAAACGAAAGTAATCCTCGCTGAACCGCTGTCCTTTTTTATACTAATCAAGTGTAATTTTGATAACAGTATCAGAATAAGTTAAATTGATGGCTATTGTTCTGCTTCCCAACTGCTGCTGGTTTTTTTTGTCCGATCCGTGTTGACCGGAAAAATGCGGGATCTGACCATATTGCGTTTCTTGTTGTTCAACAAAGTTACCTGTATTTTGTTGCTCATTTTGATCTGTTCTCATATACTCTCCTTTCTGGGGTATCTACAAAGAGCTTGTCTATGTTTGCTTTCAGAAATACAAAAAGGATACCATTTTTTTAAAAAACCATCTTTTTATTTACTTGTTTTACGATAAAGCGCCATTAGGACCACAAGATTTGTTGCTATGGAAGAAATTAGGAAAAAAATAATTGTCGACTGCGATGCCGAAAAGGCTTTTTCTGTTTTCATCAATGAACTGAGCGCTTGGTGGCCGAAAGACTATACCTGGTCGCAGGACCAACTTCAAGACCTATTAGTAGAACCTAAATTGAATGGCCTTTTTAGTGAGATAGGCCCATATGGCTTTCGGTGCGATTGGGGCAGGATTATAGAAATCAGCTCTGTTAAATTGGTTTTTTTATGGCAAATCGGGCCTTCTCGAACCCCCGAGCCTAACCCAGATAAAGCAAGCACCGTTGAAGTTAATTTTATACGGGAACCACAGGGTACAGCTATTATTTTAGCACATCGTGCATTTGAAAAGCATGGTGAAGGTCTCGCTCAAAATTATCGTGACAGGATGAATGCACCGGAGGGTTGGGACTATATATTGAGTGCCTTTGTAGAATACCTGATCACAAAATAGCTTTATCAATGCTTCGAATTTGCAAAAAATAATGTGTTTTCGATAGCTATTGCCTTTTCCTATTTGTATAAAACGTTAACTTTATTTAAGTTTAAGCAATCGTTAACAAATAAATCATGTTTATTCCTTTATACCTGCCCCGATTAAAGGACAGTACGAGCGATAATATCACTATTTTAGCCGCTGATATCGGGGGTACTAAAACAAGTCTTGGCCTTTTTAAGGCGCATAATCAGCAACTGATAGCTTTAGCAGAAGCAACCTACGTGTCAAAAGCTTATTCCGATTTTGCCGATATTGTATTGCGGTTTATTGAAGAATACAACTTAAGTACACCTACTTGTTTGTCTATTGGAGTAGCTGGTCCGGTTTTGGGTGATCAGGTTCAATTGACTAACCTTCCGTGGACCTTGGATCGACGCTTATTGACAGAAGATACCGGGATTAAAGATGTCTGTATGATTAATGACCTCGAGGCGACAGCTTATGGTTTGGCCGGATTGAACGAGGAATATTTGGCACATATCTATGCCGGAAAACCCGGGCATAGCGGCAATATCGCCATTTTGGCCCCAGGGACGGGTTTGGGCGAAGCTGCGCTATACTGGGATGGCTCTGCTTACCATCCTTTTGCTACAGAAGGAGGCCATAGCGGTTTTTCACCACGAACGGATTTAGATGTAGAGCTTTATCAATACTTACGCCAATCGCATGAAATTGTCAGCTGGGAACACGTGATATCCGGTAACGGTATTTATTCTATTTATAAATTTCTTAGAGATGGAAAAGGCCATAAAGAGCCGGCCTGGTTGACTGAGAAATTTAAAACAGATGATCCGGCAGCGGTAATCAGCCATACCGCAATGCGCGATTTAGACAACACGTGCATACAGGCAATGAGCTTGTTTGTACGCTATATGGCATGCGAATCCTCTAGTCTGGTGTTGAAACTGAAGGCAACAGGCGGCCTGTACCTCGGCGGAGGAATTCCTCCGAAAATTTACCCTTTGCTGCGTAACAAAACGTTTCGCGAACATTTTATTAAAAGCGATCGGATGGAGGACTTATTAGAGGAAGTACCGGTACAGCTGATCCTGAACAGTAAAACTGCATTAATCGGAGCTGCTTATTTTGGTGCTTTTGGTCCTGAGATGCAATAGCTGTTTATCGACTTTGTTTGAGCATAGGGCTCAAGACTTTCCATACATTTTCAGCAAGAATTTGATGCCCGCCTGCCGTAGGATGAATCCCATCGTCTTGATTGAGATCGGCTTCCCCTGCGACACCGTCCAGTAAAAATGGGATTAAAGTCATGTGCTGTTCTTTGGCCAATCTTGGAAAGATGGCTTTAAATTCTTGGCTATATGTTTTACCCATACTTGGAGGGACAAGCATCCCGGCAAGCAGCAATTGGCAGGCAGGGTTTTTTGCTTTTACTTTTTCCACAATATGGTTAAGATTGGTGTATGTGGTCTCGGTCGGTATGCCTCTTAATCCGTCATTTGCGCCTAGTTCAAGCACAAATATGGCAATCGGTTGCTTCAATAGCCAGTCGATACGTGCGTTACCGTCGGCACTCGTCTCTCCGCTTAAACCTGCATTTACTACCTGATAAGGAAGTTTTAATGAATCGATTTTAGCCTGAATAAGGGAAGGGAATGCCTCATTTTGGTTTGCCAATCCGTAACCTGCAGTCAGGCTGTTGCCAAAGAACAGAATAACGGACTTATCTGCCGGTTTTTCTGCTTCTTTTTGCTTTTGTTCCTTCTTATCGGCTGGAAGATTCTGTTCGTTCTGGTGTTCTGCAGATCCGCAACTAAAAAGCGCAAGTGTAACAATTAAAAATAGCGACAGTCGTACTGACATAGTTTTCAATCTATTTTCGCTAAATTAAGCATTTCATTTCAGTACTACGTTAAGCAGATCGTATGTTAAGTGTCAAAAATGTTTCCAAAAGTTATCAGCAAGCAGGTAAGGCTCTCCCTATTTTACAGAATATTAGTTTTGAGGTTCAAAAAGGGGAAACCGTATCGATCGTTGGGCCATCGGGCAGTGGTAAAACAACCCTGCTCGGGCTTTGTGCCGGGCTCGACCGATATGACAGCGGACATATTACGTTGAATGGTGCTGTATTGGATCGTTTAAACGAAGATCAGCTGGCTCAACTGCGTAACCACTATATTGGCTTTGTTTTTCAAAACTTTCAGTTGCTGCCCAGTTTGACAGCACTCGAAAACGTTATGGTGCCCTTGGAACTACAGGGCGCAAAGCGTATCCGGGAATATGCCCTTGACTTGCTCGATAAGGTGGGTATAGCAGATCGAGCGGAACACTACCCTTCGCAATTGTCGGGAGGAGAGCAGCAGCGAGTGGCCTTGGCTCGAGCCTTTATCAACCAACCGCAAATTTTGTTTGCTGATGAACCTACCGGTAATTTGGATGCAGAAACCGGAAAGAAAGTGGAACAATTGATTTTTGAGCTGAACAAGGAGGCGGGAACAACATTGGTGTTGATTACCCATGATCTCGATTTGGCGGCCAGAACGGAAAAAGTATACCATGTAAGAGGAGGTCGTTTACAATGAAATGGGGTTGGATAGTGCAGATGGCCTGGCGGGACAGCCGAAAAAATCGGTCAAAGCTGATCTTGTTTATTTCTGCCATTGTTCTGGGGATTGCCGCATTGGTGGCAATCGGAGCTTTTGGTGAAAATTTGCAGTATGAAATCAATAGACAAGCTGCTACATTAATTGGAGCTGACCTTGAAATAAGTACACGTAAACCATTGGTAGATAAAGAAAAACACTTTATTGACTCGCTGAAAGATTTAAGTGTGGATATGGCACACGAAAGGCAATTTGCGTCAATGGTACAATTTGTGAAAAATCGCAAAAGCCGCTTGGTTCAGGTCAGGGCCTTGGAAGGAAAGTATCCCTTTTACGGAGCATTGGAGACGACTCCAAAAAATGCGGTGAGCCAACTGAATGGGCATCAGGCAGTATTGGTGGAGAAGACACTGCTACTGCAATATGATGCTCAGGTTGGCGATTCCGTACAATTGGGAACTAAACGTTTTTACATAGCAGGAGCCTTGGAAAGTAGCCCCGGAAAAACTGCCGTATCCGGAATTGTCGCGCCAACGGTATTTATGCCTTTACCTTTATTGCGGGGAACTGGACTTACGCAAAAGGGAAGTCGGATCAATGATCATTATTATTTTATGCTTAAACCCGGGATTGCGGCAGATAAGCTGGTGGCGAAATTAGATAGCCGACTGGAAGAACTGGATTTACGTGCGTCAACAATAACTTCGACAAAAGAAGATACGGGGCGTGCATTTACCGACCTCAATGATTTTTTAAGTTTGGTTGGATTTGTTGCCTTATTGCTGGGAAGTCTTGGCGTTGCCAGTGCGGTACACATTTATATCAAAGAAAAGTTAATGAGCGTGGCCATATTGAGGTGTTTAGGAGCAAGCAACCGACAAATTTTTCTGATTTTTTTAATTCAGGTTGTCGGACTGGGCTTAATTGCTGGTCTTTTAGGTGCGATGTTAGGAACTTTTATCCAACAGTTGATTCCCGTCGTTTTGAAAGACTTTTTGCCTATTGAAGTAGGTAGCAGAGTGTCTTGGAAAGCTATAGTTACAGGAACCTTTACTGGTGTGGCTATGGCGGTTCTTTTTGCCTTACTTCCACTGCTAAGTACGCGGCATGTTTCGGCTTTAAATACACTCCGTATTCAGGAAGAACAACGTAAAGGAGCTTTATATGACCCGCTTCATATAGTAGTGATTGGATTTATACTACTCTTTATTGTGGGATTTGCCAAAACACAGTTGCACGATTGGAACCGTACCTTAAGCTTTTGCGTAGGGACTTTATTGGCTTTTGGTATCTTGTATGCAATAGCTTGGTTGGGCATGTTTGTTTTGAAGCGTAATGTTCCTGCCTCATGGCCTTATGTATGGCGGCAAGGCTTGGCTAATCTTTATCGACCAAATAATCAAACGCTTTTATTGGTCGTTACCATTGGTTTGGCAACAGCTTTTATGGCTTCTCTTTTTTTTATACAGCATATATTGTTAAACCGAATTGAGGGGTCGGCTTCGAAACAACAACCTAATATGGTATTGTTTGATATACAGCGCCAACAACAAATAGCCGTTGAACAACTGACCAGGTCTCTGAAATTGCCCATCATCCAAAAAGTTCCCGTGGTAACCATGCAGCTTACCCGCATTAAGGGGTATACCGCGGAGGCGATCCGAAAGGATAGTTCGCTGAACATTCCCTTACGCGGATTTGGCGGAGAGATTAGGGCAACCTATCGGGATAGCCTCATGGAAACGGAAAAAATAACTAAAGGAAAATGGATAGGACGAAGTGAGGCCGGTGATACCGCTTATATTTCCCTCGACCAGCGCTATGCAAGACGTATCGGTGTAGATATTGGTGATGAATTGGTCTTTAACGTACAGGGCGTGCCTATTCCAACTAAAGTGGGAAGTTTTAGGAGTGTCGATTGGAACCGGATGCAAACCAACTTTCGGGTGGTATTTCCAAAAGGCATAATTGATGATGCTCCGCAATTTTTTGTGATTATGACTAGAACACCTGATGAACAAGTAGCAGCGCGCTTTCAGCGTTTAATTGTTGGTCGCTTTCCAAATGTGTCGATCATTGATCTCAAATTGATTTTGGCCGTGCTCGACGACCTGCTTGGGAAAATAAGCTTCGTTATTCAATTTATCGGTGCTTTCAGTATTGCAACAGGGGTAGTGGTATTGATTGCTTCGGTATTACTCAGTAAATACCAACGGGTTAAGGAAAATGTATTGTTGCGTACAGTAGGTGCCAGCCGGAGACAACTTTTTTCCATTACGGGCTGTGAATATTTTTTATTGGGCGCAATGGCCTCATTGATCGGTTTATTGCTGGCTTTAATTGCTTGCTTTTTGCTTGCTTCTTTTGTGTTCGAAGCAACTTTTGTACCTCCTTTTGGTTTTGCTGTTTTGCTTATCGTGTTGGTAACTGCTTTAACCATACTTATCGGTTTATTTAATAGTTTAAGTACAATTAATCGGTCACCGCTAATGGTATTAAGAAAACAGGCTTAAATCCCAAAAACAGGATTTATTCGTCATTTGTTTTCTTGCTAATAAAATTAGCGTATTTTTGAACAAAAGCTACGGAAATATAAGGGATTGTATATGGATCGTGATAAATCGAAAGATGAAAACCAGCCGATTGATTTTTCCAGTTTATTGGATGGCTTGTTGCTGAACACACAGGTAAAGCGTTCCAGACCGGATTTGGAGGCCGAGCTGAACGAGGCTGTTGCAGAGGAGGAGTTAGATGAAGTTACCGATGCTAAAATTAAGGAAATTAAGCAGATAACCAACGGAATAGATAGGAAGCTGATTCAGTTAAATGAACCGTTTAATGATCGTGGATTTAAGATTAAATACAGCCGTGAGCTGAACCGGCAACAGCTGGCCGCAGTTCGCACCTTGGACAGGCCGCTATTGGTTATCGCCGGCGCAGGTAGCGGTAAAACTCGTGTAATTACCTATAAGGTGAGTTATTTGATCGAAAAAGGTGTAAACCCTGCGGAAATTCTTCTATTAACCTTTACCCGTAAGGCGGCAAATGAAATGATCCATCGGGTGCAAAGGCTCCTTGGATCAAGCACTTTATCGGGGGTATTGGGCGGTACTTTTCATGCGTTTTCAAATTATGTGTTGCGCAAATACCATCAACTGATTGGCCTTTCTCCGAATTTCAGCATTATCGACAGTGAAGATGTGGCCGACATGATCAGTCTGCTGAAAACTGAATTGCAGTTGCAACCAAAAAAGGGGAGTAAACATTTCCCCAAATCGGCTAAAATTCAGGCCATTTTTTCAAAGTCGCGCAATTTGGAGATGAGTTTGGAGGATACCATTTTACAGCTATATCCCGAGAATGAAAAGCATATCAAAGAGCTGGTTTTATTGGAAAAAGCGCTGCAAAGCTATAAACAACGTTCCAATTTATTGGATTATGATGATCTGCTTGATACCTTGCGCAACAGCTTGAAACAGCACCAACATTTCCGAAATCGGGTGCAACAACTAATCAGCTATATTTTGGTGGACGAATATCAGGATACCAATAATACGCAAAGAGAGATTGTGGAATTATTGGCAGGGTCAAAACGAAATATTACCGTAGTAGGAGACGATGCACAGAGTATCTACGCTTTTCGCGGAGCGAATTTCGAGAATATTCTGCGCTTTCCACAATCTTTCCCTGATTGCGGGGTGGTCAAGATTGAGGAGAATTATCGTAGTACGCAGGCGATCCTTAATTTTACGAACGAAATTATCCATCATGCACGTATCGGTTTTAAAAAAGTACTTTTTTCTACGCATAAGGAGGGAAGTCGCCCGCATATCAAGCGTTTGCCTGATACCATGGACGAGGCAGCCTATATTGTAGATACCTTGATGGCCTTGAAGGGCGATAGATTGGAATATGCTGATTTTGCGGTGCTAACACGTGCGGCTTGGCAATCCAATTATATACAGGCTGAACTTATAAAAAGGGAAATCCCATTTGTTGTTGTGGGCGGTATCAAATTCAGTGAGCGCCGGCATGTGAAAGATATGGTTTCATTCCTCAAAATCGTGTTGAATCCTCTGGATGCGGTGGCCTGGCATCGCATCTTAAAGCTGCAAGAAGGGATAGGAGAGGTGCGCGCCCGGGAAGTGATCAGCTTAATTCATGCGCAAGGCGGTGCCATCCATCTGGAAATGTTGGAAGGCAAGAAGAATATGGAAAACCTTAAGCCTTTATTTCAATTATTTCGGGACATTTTGCATGACGAACAAAGCCCTTCGGCATTGATTCCTAAAATTTATCAGTATTATCAACCTTTGCTGCAACAGCTGGAAGATGATTTTGACGCTCGGAAAATCGACTTGGAAATTTTTGCAGAAATTGCCGGAAAATATGAAGATCTGGAAAAATTTTTAGCCGAGTTTACGCTAGATCCACCTTCCAATCGTTATCAAGATCGTACCGTACCTTTAGTTGAAGGGGATGAAAAACCTGTAATGATATCTACCATCCACTCGGCCAAAGGCCTGGAATGGCATACGGTGTTTATCCCCTTTGCGTTGGATGGCATTTTACCTTCCGTACGCGCTATTCATACGGCAATGGAGCTAGAAGAAGAGCGACGTCTATTTTATGTTGCGGCCAGCCGGGCGAAAGAAAATCTGTACATCACCATGCCGGCCTATGTTTCTTCCTGGGATGCGACCTTTACCAAGCCCTCCCGTTTTTTACAGCAGATTGCACCGGATGCTTATCAACTGGAAAAATAAGCTAACAATGTCGGATACTTGCTTGTTGTAGGTGCAACAAGTAGCGATATGGATTTATTGACAAATTCTACCTTACGATATACGCCTAATGATGTGCCCGGATTCACGCGTGTCCGAAAAGGAAAAGGTTTTGCTTTTTTAAGTGAAGATAAACAACCTGTTGAAGACGAGCAAATAAAGAAACGATTGAAGTTACTGGCTATTCCGCCCGCTTGGCAGTCGGTTTGGATCAGTCCGTTTCCTAACGGCCATTTGCAAGTAACAGGAATAGATGAAAAGGGAAGAAAACAATACATTTACCATCCCGAGTGGAACAGATTAAGGGAAGAAAATAAATTTACGCGAATATTGACTTTCGGAAAGGAGTTGCCTAAGTTACGGAAGGCAATTGCAAAAGATTTGCGAAAGCGCCAACTGGATAAAGCAAAGGTGACAGCCATTGCATTAAACCTGATGGAAGAAACATTAATACGGCCAGGAAATGCGCAATACCGGAATGTCTACCATAGCTTTGGCTTAACGACCTTGCGAAATAGACATGTACGTATCAACGGAAAGCAAATTTTTTTTCGTTTTGTGGGTAAAAAGGGTAAGCTGCACCAAATTAAGGTAAGCGATAGGAGTTTGGCCAAAAAGTTGAAAGATGTTATGGAAATACCCGGGCAGGAACTTTTTCAATATTATAATGAACGTGCAGAAATATGCACCTTAGATTCAGGGGATTTGAATACCTATATTAAGCAGTATACCAGTGAACAATTCAGTTCCAAAGATTTTCGCACTTGGTATGGAACGGTATGGGCTTTTTATTATTTGTCTCGCTTGGAAGCATTTCAAACAAAATCGGTGTGCAAACATAACATCAATGCATGTTTGGATTTTGTGGCAAAAAAATTAGGTAATACGCGTACTGTCTGTCGGCAATATTACGTAAGCAATAGTTTGCTGGAGGCTTATGAACAGAACCGCTTACAACCCTATTTGACTAAAATGTTACAATCGAAGAGCAAGCTGCCTGACGAAAAGAAGGCGGAGAAATTCCTTATTCAATTTCTTAAATCGGTAGAATCGGTTTAGATAGTCTATATCGATATGTTAGGCTTTAGGTATTTCGAATTCATCTGCCGTGCCGGCAAGGACAAAAGATGCCTTGCCTTTTCTTTTTAATCCGATGTTTAACGTGCTTCCTATCGGGTACTCCGGTGTCATAATATTCAGGAAATGAATTTCCAATTCACAACCATTCTTAGGCGAGGTTTGTATCTGAAAAGAGCGGTCTAAACTGCCAAATAATACATAATTGATTTTCCCACCTTCTCCATCTTGTTTGTCATTTTCTTCTCCCCATTCTACCACGACCTCTACCGAACTTTTTGCCGGTATGATTTCCGGAAAATGCCAAGTGGTCACTTCGTTGTTGTTTTGATAGGTCTTGATCCAATCATAAACCGTATGATTAACCAAGTTTAACTTTCTTTTCTGAACCATAACACCTTGATTTTGAGTAGATGTTGTAAAACAACGTAAAGAAAAGGAATTTGCACTCAAAATACCAAAATTTTACACGAAACCTCATTTTTTTTACACCAAACTACCGATTGTGTGTTTTTAGTGCTATTTCTCTGTCTTTTAAATAAAGCAGTTAATATTAAAGTAATCCAGATAAATCTTCTTCAATAGATAAAACATATTATTATTAAGGCTGTTGAATAAATGAGAACATTTGGTGGTGGTATGACGAATAATTCCAGCAAAAATCAACCCAAACGGTATACATTTCCGCAGATGGTATGGATTACCTGCGCCATCGTTGCGACCACCGTTATCCTCATTTTATTAGTCAAATATGCAGCTTCGGTATTTTTATTGATATTGGCAAGTAGCTTGGTTTCCATCGCTTTAAGTACCTATGCCGAAAAAATACGGAAATGGACGCATTTTAATAAAAATGCCTCCTTGGCGATCGCGATTATATCGATTACCCTTTTGGTGATACTCATCAGCTATTTAATTGGCGCTAAAGTGCAGCAGCAGATCCAGGAATTAATGGATACCTTGCCTAAAACCTTGATGAAGATACGAGCCTATATACGACAAAACCAATTGTTGGAACGGTTGTTTGATTGGATCTTTACACCTGGAACCATGGAAGATGTAAAACCCGTAGCCACTGGCTTTTTTTCGTCTACTATCCAGATCATTCGTGATTTATATCTCATTACGTTTATCAGCGTTTTTTTTACCGTATCGCCCGAATTATATAAAAGAGGTTTTGTCCGTTTGTTTCCGGCGTATGGCAGGGCGCGTGTTTATGAAGTGCTTAAACTGGTTAACCTCAATTTAAAATATTGGCTTAAGGGAGCACTATTTTCTATGACAGTGGTATTCGTCTTTACTGCAATAGGCCTTTTTATTATGGGAATTCCGATGTGGTTGGCTCTATCCTTAATTGCTGGTTTACTTAGTTTCATACCCAATTTTGGGCCATTGCTGGCTCTCGTGCCGGGTATACTTGTCGGTTTATCTGTGAGCCCCTTAATGGCTTTTTTGGTATTATGTTTATATCTTTTAGTTCAATTGGTAGAAAGTAACTTCATTACTCCATTGGTTCAGCAAAGGCTGGTAAATATCGCTCCTGCGCTTATTATTATAGCACAAGTATTTATGGGCGTTTGGCTTGGAGGTTGGGGTATCGTATTGGCAACGCCTCTTTTGGTGATTACTTCCGTTTTAGTGAAAGAATTATTTATCAAAAAGCAAGACCAAAAGCTAACCAGATAATGGGATGTTATACGAAAAAGAAATAGGCGATAATCAGCGCAATAATGGCAATTATAATGACCCAATGCATGGTAAAGCCTACTTTTTTGTCGTCCTTTTCTGTTACCGCCTCTTTCGCCGGCCCTGGATTTTCTTCATGGGCCGCGTAATTATCCTCAATGGTTGTTTTTGTACTATTTTCTTTGTTATATTCCATAACCCGTCCTCGTTATTTGTCTTTGCTATTTAACAAACGAATGGTCTGCTATGTTTGATAACAGATGGAGAATAAGTTTTTTGCAAACAGAAACAGGAGGATAGGGGTTATATCGAGAGGTTATAAAAAGAAATAATAACAAGATGAACAATTTATTTGGCACAACCATAGAAAAAGGTGTTATACCATTAATCAGTATAGGTTTAGGGCTGCTATTTTTTCTAGCATGCAACCAACAAGAAAGAAACCGATATACCGGCGAAGCATTACGGGAAGTGGATTCTTTACAAGATAAAATGGAAGCTGATTCTGGAGAAGTTGGTAGGGTTGATAAGCAATTTGTTAAGACCGCGAAATATAGCAACCTTTTGGAGATTGAAGCAGGTAAACTGGCCGTTGAAGCAGCCGAAAATACGGCTGTTCGGAATTTTGGTAAACTCATGCTGACGCAGCACGCGCAATTCGATAAAGATTTAATGGACATTGTAATACATCGTAAAGTGGAAATACCAAAAAACCTGGATGCATCGCGTAAAATACAACTGGAAGAATTAAAAACAAAAAAAGGGAAGGCATTTGATCTGGCTTATATGCAATTGGTAACGAACGATTATCAAATAGCCTTGCAGGCATTTGCCGATGCAGGAAATCAAGCTAAAGATGTTCACATACAGGCTTTTGCCAATAAAAATATAGGCAATATCAAGACGAATTTAGCCGAGGCGGAAAAGCTGCAGACCTCGGTCAAATCAAAATGATCGCGGTATAGAGGGAAGATGTTATAGATCTAAATATTTCTAATTACTAAGAAACTATAAGAGCAAATTAGACGTTAATATGGATACGATTAACGTAGTCGATACATGAAAGAAAGAGTGATTGACCCGATACAAGTGGAAGGGATTGCCGACAATACCTTCATAAAAGAACCGATGGCAAACGGCTCAAGTCCGTTAAATCAAATTGAGCATACCTCACTTTGGAATCTTATTCAAAACAGCGGCGATGCAATTATTACCATTGATACCGAGAGTCAAATTTGGAGTTGGAATACGGCAGCAGAATCTCTTTTTGGACTGAAAATGGAAAGGGTGTTGAACAAGCCTTTTTCTTTATTTTTTGAACTAAAAACAAACGATCAAACACCCTTTGTTTTTGAACAAAAAATCAATACTGGAGATGACGAAAAACAGGTGTGCGTCTGTTTTCATAACAATGGAACCCAATTAAATTGTACAGGTCATGTTGTCCCTTTGCTCAATGGTGATAAAAAGCCAATCGCTTATGCCATTTTGATCAAGCAAAAGCCAATAGATGAGGAAGCAGCAAGAGACCAATCACATGCTTCTGAAGAAACGTTATATCAGCAGTTGAATAAATATAAAAATGAATTTCTGGTAACCATTAGCCATGAGCTTAAAACGCCTTTGACCGTATTGAAGTGGTATATGGAAAGTATGGATTTAAAACCAGATGAATCTTTCAAAATGTTGATGAAAAAACGATCGATGCAACAGCTCGAAAAGTTATTTGTTTTAATTGATGAATTGCTTGATATGGATAAACTGGATGAAGGAAAGTTACTGCTGCGGATAACTTCATTTGATATCGACAAGCTGATTTCAGCATGCGTACAGAATATGCTGTTAATTTTCGATCAACACGAAATTGTTTACGAGAAGAAAGCGGTTTTACACACGGTATTACAGGCTGATAAAACGCGAATAGAACAAGTGTTATTTAATTTGCTGACTAACGCAATTAAGTATTCTCCTAAGAAATCGACGATTTATGTTTATTTGCAGGAAGAAGAACACCATTTTATCATTAGCGTTAAAGATCATGGCATGGGAATACCTGAAAAATATCAGAAAGAATTATTTACTAAATTTTTCCGTATTCCCGATCGCGAAAGAAAAATTGCGGGTAAAGGAATCGGGTTATACCTTTGCAGCGAAATAATAAAAAGACACGGAGGAAAAATTTGGTTAGCGTGCGGAGAAGTAAATAACTGTACATTCTCTTTTACAATACCTAAAGCACCGTTTAACTAGTTGTATCGTCTATCTATTCTAGAGCTGATTTTTAACCGAAACCAACAAGCAGGTATTTAAAATTAATAGCAGGTCAGTACCTAATCTTCTGGCTTGTCCGATAGGCAGCAGGGTTTGTTTGCAATTGATGTTAATTGTGGAACAGTTTTTAAGCTGTCCTGTTTACCCTATAAACTGTATCTTCTAGAATTTATAATGTGCTTAATTGTGTCCCCCTCTTTTTTAAATTTGATCAGTTTCTGGTAGATAATAGGCTTGGCAAGTAAATTGAATACGTTGTTGTTATCCGGAGAACCACGGATGATAATGATAATTTAAATAATTAAGTCATGGCTATTGTTAAAGTAATAGAAGTAATTGCATCATCAGCACAAAGTTTTGACGATGCAATAAAAAATGCGGTGTCAGAAGTTTCGCAGACGGTAAAAAATATCGATTCGGTATTTGTAAAAGATTTTAAAGTGCATGTTGAAAATGGTGAAATCAAAAGTTACGGAGCTATATGCAAAGTTTCGTTTCGCGTAGATAAGCAATTAAAATCGGAATAGACATACCCTTTTAATATGAACAACAAATAAGTTTTTAATATGAAAGCGGTAGTATTCCATAAGCCAAAAGATATTAGGGTAGAAGAAGTTGCTGATCCGATTATCGAACAACCGAGAGACAGTATCATTCGAGTTACTTCTACAGCTATATGTGGGTCTGATCTGCATATTTATAACGGCATGTTTCCACAGCCGCGCGACATGGTATTAGGGCACGAGTTCATGGGTATTGTAGAGGAAGTGGGCAGTGGCGTAACGAACCTGAAAAGGGGTGATCGCGTTGTTGTACCTTTTCCTATTGCTTGTGGACATTGCCATTTCTGTAAAATGAATCTTCCCACCCATTGCGAGGAATCAAACCCCGAATATTATGGGCCGGAGGGCGATTTGATGAAAGGGAAGGGCGGAGCGTTGTTTGGTTATACCGATTTATATGGCGGCTATGCGGGAGGACAAGCCGAGTATGTGCGCGTGCCTTATTCGGATTATGGCCCACGCAAAGTGTCGGACGACTTAAGCGATGAAGAGGTACTTTTTTTAACGGATATTTTTCCTACTGGATGGTCTGCCATTGATTGGGCTGACGTAAAAGGAGGGGAAGTTGTTGCCGTTTTTGGTTGCGGTCCAGTAGGTATAATGACCATGAAAAGTGCTTGGATCAGGGGTGCATCCAGAGTCATTGGTATCGATATACAGCCTTATCGCATAGCGCATGCCGCCCGTGTTGCACATGTCGAGACTATCGATGCTTCTCGGGAAGACCCTGTTGCTTTAATCAGGGAAATGACCAATGGCTATGGTGCTGACGTTTGTGTGGACGCAGTGGGCATGGAAGCCGATCGGAATTTTTTGGAAAAAGCAGCAGCTGTCGTTAAAATGGAGAAAGGTACAAAAAAGATTATTGATCATTGTTTTAATGCGGTAAGGCGGGGAGGTGCGGTTTCTGTGGTAGGTGTATACGGCGCTCCATATGATAACTTCCCTGTTTATCAATGGTTTGACAAAGGGATAAAACTCATGGCTGGGCAGGCTTGGGTACAACGATATATCGATGATTTATTGGCTCTTGTTCAAAATGGTGAAGTAAAGTTAGATGATATCATTAGCCACTCGGTTCCTTTAAGTGAGGCATCCAAAATGTATGGGATTTTCAATAATAAAGAAGATAACTGTGTAAAGGTGGTATTAAAGCCTTAATTTTTAATTGCTTAAAGCGAGTTCTATTTCGGTATATAATAAACCGCTTCCTCCACCATAGTGCTTAACATAGCGCGTGCTTTGGTTACAGCGCAAAAAAAGTTGTTGCTCTTCATGTTCCGTTAACCCGGAACCTAAGAGCAGCAGATCATAGTCTCCGGATTCAGCTTTTAATAAGGCAGTTTGCACGTCAGCGGTTCCGTCGGCATGCCAATTAGGTTTTTTACCTATTAGTCGGATAATGGTTGCTAAAATCTCCTGATTTTTGCTGATTACTAATATTTTAGCGATATTCCCGTTCATATGTCCAGTTTAATCGATGTTCATCGGTACTTCGATGAGTAATAGCTTCGCATCGGTATTTGCAACTGCTTTCACACGATCGGTTTCCCAAACGCCTGCGGCGTCGCGTCTTTGTAATTCCTGATCGAACAGATCAACAGCACCCTCGATAACGAAGAGGTAAAGCCCGTTATGCGCTGGATCATGCAGGGTATAATCAATAGCTTCGCCCTTTTGGAATTCACCAATATACATCCAAGCATCTTGATAAATCCAAACGCCCTGATTTTCTGCAACAGGTGACAGTATTTGGATGAATTGGTTCGGTTGATGTTTAGAAGAAAAATCAAATTGATCGTATCTAGGAGCTACGTTCCTAACTTTAGGGAAAATCCAGATTTGAAGAAATGCTACCGGAATATGTTTGCTTTGGTTATATTCTGAATGATAAACACCGGTTCCTGCGCTCATCACTTGGATTTCACCAGGCTTGATGATGGTGCTGTTGCCCATACTGTCGCGGTGTTCTAATGTGCCCGCTAACGGAATGGATATGATTTCCATATTATCATGAGGGTGCTCCCCGAAACCCATATTCCCTTCAACGACATCATCATTTAATACGCGTAATGCACCAAAACGGATTCTTTCGGGATCGACGTACATGCCAAAACTAAACGTGTGATAGCTTTTAAGCCAACCGTGGTCAGTACGACCACGGTTATCATTCCTATGCCAGACAATCTGCGCCATTATCTTTATGCTTGCTTAATCAATTGTATTTCGGCATTTAAACGAATTTCGTTACTTACCACTATGGTACCCGCCTCGGTAACAGCGTCCCAGGTGAGGCCAAAATCTTTGCGATTTATTTTTCCGCTAATGGTAAAACCGGCTTTGGTCTGTCCATAAGGATCTACCGCAATACCGCCAAAATCTACATCGAAGGTACAGGGCTTTGTAATACCTTTAATTGTTAGCTGACCGCTAATTTGACCTTCATGATGTTGATAGGCATCGCTTTCGAAAAGGATTTTGGGATATTTTTCTGCATCGAAAAAATCAGCCGATTTTAGGTGATTATCCCGCTGTTCATTTTTTGTTTCAACCGATGCGGCATCCAAATTAAATTGAACTTTGGATGCTGAAGTGAAATCTTCACCTACCGTTTCAACGCTAAGATCGAATGATCTGAAATTGCCTGTAACGGTGCTGATCATCAAATGTTTGATCTTGAACTCGATCTCGCTATGCGCTTTGTCGATTATCCATGTAGTTGCCATTTGTCTTATTCTTTGTTTTTGTTGATACAAAGGTAGGATACCTTTTTGGCGTTACGCTTAATCTAGATTAAGAAAGCACTATACTCTGGAAAAAAGTAGTTTATGCTTCATTTTGCTGAGGAATTCGGGGGTAACACCAATGTAGGAAGCAATCTGTTTTGCAGGTAACTGTTCGATTAATTCAGGATAGCGTTGACAGAAGTTTTGATAGCGTGCTTCAGCGCTAAGGCTAAGGTTGCCCATGAGGCGCTGTTGAAAAGCAACAAGGGAATTTTCGGTGATGATCCTGAAAAAGCGCTCGAAGGCGGGTATTTCTGTATATAATTGCTGTTGTGCCGTTTTAGATAGAGCCAAAATTTCCGAGGGTTCCAAGGCTTGTATGTAAATTGAGCCGGGCTTCTGACTGATTAAACTATACATATCAGCCATCCACCAGTTTTTCGGTGCGAAGTTAAGTACATGTTCCAAACCGTTTGCATCGATCCGGTAACTTCTCAGACAGCCTTGGGTTACAAAATAAGAATATCTACAAATCTCACCTTCTTTTAGTATAATTTCTTTTCTTTTGAAGGAAAAAGGCTTCAAAATAGATAGAAAATGATCCTTTTCCTGATCATTCAATGTTATCCATTTCGTAATATTATCAATAATCAACGAGGTATGGTGCATCCTGTTTTATTTATTCTTTTTGCTTCAAAAAGCCGTCTTAAAGCTTATTTTGATATACTGCGCTATTTTTAACCTAATAAGTAAATTAAAATCAAAAAATCAATCAGCGCCAATATAAAAAAAACTTATCTTAGAAAAAATTGTGTAATGAAAGAATATTTTATCCCGCTTTTCGAGTATGATTTAGCTACCAACTTAACGATATTGGAGACCATTCGCGCCTATCCAGTTAACAGTCGGCAAGCGGTTGGCACCATGGCTCATTTGTTGGCTTCGCAACAGATATGGTTGAAAAGGTGTAGGGGCGAAAAAACAATAGGCGGGTCGTTATGGCCTAATTGGGCTTTACCAGACTTGGAAAATATAGCGAAGCACAATACCGCTGCTTGGCTGGATTTCTTAAGAAGATTGCAAGCTGTCGACTTTGAAAAAATGGTCCTTTACCAGAATTCGAAAGGCCATACTTACGAAAACAGACTTCATGAGGTATTGGCCCACTTGATAAACCACGGTACACATCATCGTGCCCAGATCGGGCAGCAATTAAAACAGCTTGGATTGGCTGCTCTTCCCGTTACTGATCTGATTTTTTATCTGCGGGAAAAGAGGTGAGGCCAAGGGGGCTGCCTCCTAAGCACCGATCAGTATGCCAGGCTTATTTAAAATGGGTACGCGTATAAGGTTGGAATCGACAATGCTTTCAGGTAAAAAGATATATTTTTTATCGTAAATGGTGCCATCAATATAATAGCTTAATAGATACTCATTGGTTAAGCCGAACACTTGTTCGTCTATAGCTTCAACCATGGCATAATCTTTTGCACTTACATCTCCGATAAAATGCCTTAATATAGAGGTTTTAACTTCCCTGTTGTCTTTGAGGCCATATCCCTTGCTACTGATCAGTACATTGTTGATCTGTTCTTCCTTTTCGTTAATTAGATATACATTCCAAACTTTACTGCCTGGCGATTCATTTTCTAATACCACAGCAATATAAATATCTTCAACGATATTCGGTGGAAGATCCTTCTTCATCTTTTCCCTGTTTAAAACTATGTTTTTTTTCTGGTACCGGCTTTTTTGGAAGCCGCTTTTCTTGTGGTACTGGCCTTGGCATTAGCCTTTCCATTACTTTTCATTGCACTGCCATCGGCTTCTGCTAGCTGCAACACCTCTGCATAGGTAAGTTGAGCCGCTTCTTTATTTTTGGGAATCTTGATGTTTTGCTTACCAAAACGGATGAACGGCCCCCATCGTCCTTGCTCAATGCGTACTTCTGGGTTTTCGTCGAACGTTTTGACGATTTTTTCCAAATCACGCTTGCGTTTCGACTCAATGATTTCAACGGCCTGGTCCTCGTTGACATCCATCGGGTCCATACCCTTTGGTAAGGAATAGAATGCATTGTTATGTCGGATATAAGGGCCGAACCGACCAACGGCTACCGTCATTTCCTTTCCTTCGTAACTCCCTATTTTCTTAGGCAATTTAAAGAGTTCCAATGCTTCTGCCAAACTGATGGTCTCGATCATTTGTCCGGGCCTCAAACTGGCAAAACGTGGCTTTTCCTCTTCGTCGGCCGAACCGATTTGCACCAAGGGGCCAAAACGACCAATTCGGACACTTACCTGTTTCCCGGATTCTGGATCTACACCTAAAATCCGTTCGCTGCTGGCGCGATCTGCATTTTCAATGGTATTCGTTACCTCGTGATGAAAAGGACCATAAAAGTTATGCAGCATTTGCGTCCACTCCTTTAGACCGTGGGCAATTTCGTCGAATTCTTTTTCTACGGTTGCTGTAAAATTAAAATCAACAATATCCTTGAAGTGTTCCACTAAAAAGTCGTTCACCAATATACCGATATCCGTAGGGAATAATTTAGACTTTTCAGCACCGGTAGTTTCTGTTTTGATTTCCTTGTTTAATTGCCTGTTTTTAAGTGTGAGCACTTGATATTGGCGTTGTTTTCCCTCCCGATCTTCTTTAACTACATAACCCCGGTTTTGGATGGTAGAGATGGTAGGGGCATAGGTAGAGGGCCTGCCAATTCCCAGTTCCTCTAGTTTTTTAACGAGGCTAGCTTCCGTGTAACGGGCTGGCGGTCTGGTGAAGCGCTCCGTTGCGCCAATCTCCCTAAGGCCTAACTGCTGGCCTTTACGTAGCGGAGGAAGAATGGCATTATCCCCCGATTCATCCAGACTGACCTCCTGATCGTCATCTGTCGATTCAAAATAAACTTTCAGAAAACCGTCGAATTTCATGACCTCCCCACTGGCTATAAATTCTTCCTGCCGGGTAGAAATATCAATTTTGGCCGTTGTTTTTTCAAATTCGGCTTCGCTCATCTGAGAAGCAATAGCGCGCTTCCAAATGAGTTCATATAAGCGCCTTTCGCCGTTATCACCATCAATCGTATGTTGATCAAAATAGGTTGGGCGAATTGCTTCGTGGGCTTCCTGAGCACCCGCTGATTTCGTTTTGTATTGCCTTCTTTTGTGATACTTTTCGCCATAGGCACTTTTGATTTCCTTTTCTGCAGCTTGTAATGCAGTGTCGCTTAAGTTCACTGAATCCGTACGCATATAGGTAATCTTTCCCGATTCATAAAGTCGCTGCGCTACGGTCATGGTACGGGCAACTGAAAAACCAAGTTTGCGACTGGCTTCTTGTTGTAGGGTGGAGGTGGTGAAAGGCGCTGCAGGATTTCGTTTTGCCGGCTTAGTTTCTAAGCTTTTTATTTCAAATACAGCCTCTGTGCAGTCTTTTAGAAATTGTTCTGCTTCACTGGCAGTTGCAAAGCGTTGCGATAGCTCCGCTTTAAAAAGCTCCTTTTGACTATCGCCATAAAAGATAGCGACAACTCGGAAAGCAGCCTCTGGTTTAAACTTAATAATTTCGCGCTCCCGGTCAACCAACAGCCGCACGGCAACAGATTGTACCCGGCCGGCGGATAAAGATGGTTTTACCTTTTTCCAAAGGACGGGAGACAATTCAAAACCAACAAGACGATCTAATACCCTTCTGGCTTGCTGGGCATTAACTAAATTGAAATCAATTTTACGTGGCTGTTCAATGGCTTTAAGAATGGCGGGTTTGGTAATTTCATGGAAAACGATCCTTTTGGTGTTACTGTCCTTCAGATTAAGCGTTTCATAAAGGTGCCACGAAATGGCTTCTCCCTCTCGATCTTCATCGGATGCTAACCAGACTGTTTCAGCTTCTTTAGCGAGTTTCTTTAGCTCGCTTACGACCGATTTTTTATCGGATGGTACTTCGTATCTTTGCTTGAAATTATCGTTTATGTCAATGGCATCATCAGTTTTTACTAAATCACGGATATGTCCGTAACTGGATTTGACCAAAAAATCTTTTCCCAAATATCCTTCTATTGTTTTTGCTTTCGCCGGTGATTCTACAATTAATAAATTCTTTGCCATTCAAGTCTGCTGATTTTTGCAAATAAAGGGATTTATTCATGGTTTAACAACCCTAAGTCACAATTTTAATAAAAAATTAAGCCGAAGCGATGATGCCCCGGCTTGCAATATTATCTAGTTTTTAGGACTATACCAATTTTTGTTTAGCTATTTTTGCCATACTTTACATTAAAAAACCGCCTCCGATAAGATCACTTCCTTCGTAGAAAACCGCAGATTGTCCGGGTGCAATGCCCTTCACTTGATGGTGAAAATCCACTTTGATCAAGTTGTTTTCTTCACGAATGTGGCTCACCATACCCGCGTCCTTGTATCGGATTTTGGTGATTGCTTCTATTGGCTGGTGTAGATGCGCATATTTTATAAGGTTAAAATTCTTAACAAATGCTGTGCCTTGTTGCAAATCTTCCTCATCGCCCAACATAACCGTATTACTTTCGGGAAGAATTTTAGTAACAAATACGGGTTTGCCGAGCGCTATTCCCAGCCCTTTGCGTTGGCCTATCGTATAGTAAGGATAACCGGCATGTTTGCCTACTATAGTGCCGTCTGTTAAGATGAAGTTCCCTTCTCCGATTCGTTCGTCCAGATCTTCAACACGATGCCGTAAAAAGGCACGGTAGTCGTTATCCGGAACAAAGCAGATTTCATAACTTTCTGATTTATTAGCTAATTCTGCTTGTCCCATCTCAAGGGCCATCTGCCTGATTTCGGCCTTGGTAAAACTTCCCAAAGGAAATTTTGTTCGTGCCAGGTTCTTCTGCGAAACACCCCATAGTACATACGACTGATCTTTATGTTCGTCCCGTCCCTTGGAGATGACATATCGATCTGTGGTCTCGTCTAAACGGATATTGGCGTAGTGGCCGGTTGCAATAAATTCGCAATCCAATTTGTCAGCCCTCTTTAAAAGCGCTTCCCATTTAATGTGCGTATTGCATAATACACAAGGATTAGGGGTTCTACCGGCTAAGTATTCTTCGACAAAATTGTCAATTACAAAATCGCCGAACTCATTTCTAATATCTAAAATATAATGTGGGAAGCCGTAAGCAACCGCCAATGCTCGGGCATCATTGATACTATCCAAGCTGCAACAACCTGTTTCTTTCGAAGTCCCGCCGGAAGAAGCATAATCCCAGGTTTTCATGGTCAGCCCAATTACTTCATAACCTTGTTCATGAAGCATTACGGAAGCTACCGAGCTATCCACTCCGCCACTCATCGCTACCAATATTCTTCCATGCTTACTCATATGCTTTGTAATAAGGCGCAAAGATAAGGCTAATTTTTAGAATGTTAGCCCAAGGGCAGTCAAGATAGTGTAATATACGAATGGTTATGCTCCTTGTCCGAGGTTAATACTGAGGGCTCCATCAACCGTGAAAGTCGCGCCGGTTACATAATTGCTGTCGTTTGACGCTAAATACACCGCAATAGCCTGAAGGTCTTCAGGTATACCGGCACGTTTCAAGGGAATATGCTGTTCGGCTTCCTTACGTACCTTTTCGTCGTCTACGGCTTCTTGGTTCATTGGTGTTAAGATCATTCCCGGGGCAATATTATTTACGCAAACACCTTGGCTCGCGAGTTCTAACGCTAAACTTTTGCTAAAATTTCTTAAGCCTCCTTTGGAAGCATTATAATCGGCGTTTCCCGGAGTACAAACTTCTTCATGGATAGAACTGATGTTGATGATCTTGTTTCCTTTAAGATTGCCCTTTTTTAACCGTAAAAATTCCCGGCAACAGAAATATGGGCCATATAAATTGGTTTTAATGCAACGATCAAAAGTTTCGGTATCCAGCTCCATAACGGGAATGTTACTGCCATTTACGCCCGCATTGTTTACTAAAATATCCAGTGTCCCAAATTTTTGGGCTATCTTTCCAAAAACCTCCTTCACGCTATTTTCATCGCTAACGTCAAGTTGGTATACGGCGCTTTCACCACCATCTTTACGAATATGTTCTTCAAGTTCCAGGGCCCCTTCTTGGTCTGAATGGTACGTTATTATAACGGTGGCCCCCTCTTGTACGAAGGCTTCGGCAATGGCTTTTCCTATTCCTGAATCTGATCCGGTAATTAAAGCGACTTTATCTTGTAATTTTTTCATGTATTGTTTTTCTTGTTCGCCAAATGATTTTAGCGTGGTTTCGCCGTCTTATCATTGGGAACAATAAACACATGAATTGGTTTTTTTAAAGCGGTCTTAAAATTTCATTTTTTCAACTTCCGCAGCAGTTTCCTCTATTTTTTCTTTCAGGTTCTGCTTGAAGTTGAGGAGGTTCTGGCTAAGTTCAGGATCAGCTATTGCCAATATCTGTGCGGCTAATAGCCCTGCGTTTTTAGCGGCATTTAAGGCTACCGTCGCCACTGGAATGCCATTGGGCATTTGCAAAATGGAAAGAATGGAATCCCAACCGTCGATGGAGTTCGATGACTTCACCGGAACGCCGATTACCGGTAGGTGGGTTATTGACGCAACCATACCTGGTAAATGAGCCGCGCCGCCAGCGCCGGCGATGATCACTTTTAATCCTCGCGCTGCTGCTTTTTTAGCATAATCGAACATGCGTTCTGGTGTACGATGAGCAGAAACGATACTGACTTCTGTTTGGACGCCTAGCTCTTTCAAAACCTTAATGGCTTCTTCCATAACCGGTAAATCGGACTTACTACCCATAATGATACCGACTGTCGGATGTTGATGATGTTTGGTCATGATTTCTATCGCTAATATCTATGCAATAACTTTTATGATTTTTTGTACTTGACGTGCGGTTTCAATGGCTTTATCCCGGTTTTCGCCAACAATAGTTACATGTCCCATCTTACGGAATGGCTTAGTGAATTTTTTTCCATATAAGTGGATATAAACCCCTTCCAAACCCATGGCTTCTTCTAGCCCTTCATAAACGGCCAATCCTTCATATCCTGGTTCTCCTAAGAGGTTAATCATAACGGCATGGTTCTTCGAGCTGGTATTTCCTAAAGGAAGGTTAAATATAGCGCGCAAATGTTGCGCAAACTGCGAAGTGTAGTTTCCCTCAATACTATGGTGCCCGCTGTTATGGGGCCTCGGAGCCAGCTCATTGATCAGAATTTCGCCCGTTTTTGTCAAAAACATTTCCACAGCAAGTAAACCGATAATTTGCAGATCTCCAGCTATTTTGATGGCCAAATCTTTAGCCTGCTCCTGTACTTCAATAGGTAGGGTAGAAGGCGAGATGAGAAATTCCACCAAATTGGCTTCCGGATTGAATTCCATTTCGACCATAGGAAAGGTGGATACTTCTCCTTTATCGTTTCGTGCTACGATAACTGCTATTTCCTTTTCGAAATCGACCCATTGTTCTACTAATGAAGGAGCGTCGAAAGCTCGGTCTAAATCTTCCGTTCGGTTTACCTTATAAACACCTTTTCCATCGTATCCGTCTTTACGTAATTTTTGAATATAAGGAAAAGGAATCTCGCAATCCTTTAAGCTTTCCCGGGAAGAAAAGAGCTGAAAAGGTGCCGTTGGAATATCATTTTGTTTGAAAAACTGTTTCTGTAAACCTTTGTCTTGTATTAAACGGATAACGCGTGCCTGAGGATAAACCAGAACGCCCTCTTCCTCCAATTTTTCCAAGGCATCGACATTGACTTTCTCTATTTCTATGGTGAGCATATCGACTTGTTTACCAAATCGATATACGGTATCATAATCATTTAACGAACCGCTTTCAAAGCGGTCGCATAATTTTTTACAAGGGGCGTTGCGATCTGGATCCAGAACGGATACATTAATATTTAAGTTTATTGCCTCTTGGATAAGCATACGACCAAGCTGACCACCTCCTAGTATACCCAAACGTAAATCGCCGTAAAAATCTTTTTCCATATTTTATACGGAATTAAGTTAACTAACTCAATTCCTTTTCATCTTTATTTAAGTGTTTATTTTTTTGTTAATTCTGTCTTCTTGACTTATTTTTTTCTGCAACTCCAGGAATGCACCGATAAGTGCCTCTGGTCTTGGAGGGCAGCCTTGTACATACACATCTACCGGAATAATTTTGTCTACCCCCTTAACAACATGATAACCATATTGCCAGTAAGGCCCCCCACAGTTAGAACAGGAACCCATGGAAATAACGTATTTAGGCTCCGGCATCTGCTCATAAAGTAAACGAATGCGTTCCGCCATTTTAAAGGTAACGGTGCCAGCTATAATAATGACGTCTGCTTGCCGAGGTGATGCACGGGGAAAAACACCATAACGGTCCAAATCATAGGTAGCAGCCATTGCACCCATCATTTCTATAGCACAACAGGCTATTCCAAAACTCACTGGCCACATAGAAGACAAACGAGCCCAGTTTAACAGATCGTCTAACTTGGCTACGATTATACCACTATCAGCTGTCTCTTTACTCGTCATCTTATTGTTCTTTTTTTATAAACCGGGGTTTAAAAGCCGGTTTTGATACCGCGGAGGTTTGTAATTGTTCTTTAGGGATGGCTTCTTCTGTTTGGTATGCCCTTATTGGATATTGCCTTTGGTTGATCCTCTCATACGCCGAAAAAGGGATTTTACTATCAGAAACCGGTTTGGTCGGATGTGGTTTTATCCATTCTAAATCGCCTTTCATCCATACATAGATCAGGCCTATAATCAATATAGAAAGGAAAGCAAACATTTCGATTAATGTATACAACCCCCATCTGCTGTCGGCCTTAATTAAATCATGGGCGCCAAAAATAGTAGACCATGGGAAGATAAAAACTATTTCTACATCAAAAAGAAGGAAAATTAACGCAATAACGTAAAAGCGGGGATTAAATTGTATCCAGGCAGAACCTTGTGGTTCTTCACCGCATTCGTAGGTGCTTAACTTGGCCTTTGTCGGTTTTCTACTTGAAACCAATTTACCTATAAAAAAAGTAAAAAGAACCAATAAGGTTCCGATAACCAAGTAAAGGAAAATTTTTCCAAATTCCGTAATCTGCGCGCCTTCTTCCATAAATCAAAGTTAATAAAAAATGTTTTTATTGTTATCGATTTTGAAGATTGTGTTGCAGCTTACCAGCAATGTGGGCTATGATCAGCTGAGCGTGTATTCTCGAATTCTCAATAAACCATAAATGGGTATTCATACCTCCACACACTACTCCAGCTAAATAGAGATTGGGAATATTGGTTTCCATGGTTTCAGGATTGTGCATGGGAAGGAGGAGCTCATCGGCCGAAAGCTCAATGCCTAAGCGGCGTAGGAAATCAAAGTCCGGTTGATAGCCTGTAAGTGCCAAAACGAAATCATTGGCTAGCGTAATCGGGCCTTCTGGAGTAAGGATATGTACTTTGTCGGTTTCAATGGCCGTTAAACAACTGTTGAAATAGGCTTTTATAGATCCTTCGGCAATCCGATTGTCGATATCAGGCCTAACCCAATATTTTACCCGTGAACTGATTTCATGATGTCGGACGACCATCGTAACCTGTGCTCCTTTTCGATAGGTTTCCAAAGCAGCATCTACAGAAGAATTACTGCTGCCGATAACCACGACACGCTGGTTGGCATAATAATGAGGGTCATGATAATAATGTTTTACCTTGGGAAGATCTTCCCCAGGAATATGGATCAAATTCGGTTTGTCATAAAAACCAGTGGCGACAATAACATGTTTAGCCTGATACTGTCCTTTTATCGTTTGAATAAGGAAAAAATCTGCTATTCGATTTACTTCAAGAACTTCTTCGAATAGCCTGACGTTTAAATCAAATTGTTGTTGCACCCTGCGGTAGTATTCGAGTGCCTCTAAACGTTTTGGTTTTGGGTTAATGGACACAAAGGGCACATTCCCGATTTCCAACTTTTCTGAAGTGGAAAAGAAGGTCATGTGTTGAGGGTAATTAAAAAGAGAATTGACTAAACAGCCCTTTTCTAGAACCAAATATGTTAAGCCTGCTTTTTTTGCCTCGATGGCACATGCCAAGCCGATTGGTCCGCCACCGATAATAACAATATCGTATATATCCATAATAAAAAAAGCCAACAGGAACTTCCCCCTTCATTTGGGGAAACCTGTTGACTGTTTTAAAACTTGTTTTTATTTTCCGGCAGCTTTAGCATGATCCGCTAAAAACTGTGCTAAACCGCTATCTGTCAATGGATGTTTTAATAAAGCTAGAATAGCTGATAAAGGTCCGGTCATGACATCCGCTCCGATTTTTGCACATTCAATAATATGCATTGCATGTCGGATGGATGCAGCTAAAATCTGTGTTTCATAGGCATAATTATCGTAAATTAAGCGAATATCCTCAATTAAACCTAAACCGTCAGTCGAAATGTCGTCCAAACGGCCTAGAAATGGCGAAACATAGGTAGCGCCGGCCTTGGCAGCCAACAGTGCTTGTCCCGGAGAAAATACTAAGGTACAATTAGTGCGTATTCCCTCGCTACTGAAGTATTTAATGGCTTTTACCCCTTCCTTTATCATCGGTACTTTAACGACGATTTTATCGTCCAATTTGGCCAAAGCCTTGCCTTCTTTGATGATATTGTCAAAATCAGTTGCAATAACTTCGGCACTTACATCTCCATCCACAATATTGCAAATGGCTTTGTAGTGATTGATTACATTTTCATCACCGGTAATGCCTTCTTTGGCCATTAAGCTGGGATTGGTAGTTACACCATCTAATACACCTAAATCTTGCGCTTCTTTGATTTGTTGCAGATTCGCAGTATCAATAAAAAATTTCATATTCTTCGTAATTAGCTATAGATATTGATTACACAAAAATAGCCATAATTTTGACTAGTTAATACAGGGAAATGTAAAATAGCTATTAGCCATTAGCGATCGGCTTTATTTTCGCTTCATATTAGTGGCGGCCTCGTTTTTTAAATTTCCACGTTCTTCATTAATTTGTTTCCTCGTTCCTTTTTCGCTTTTCGCTTTACAGCTTTCCGCTTTAACGTATAACTTAAAACTTAATACGTGCAACTTATAATTGGATAAGGCCGATTTCTGATGGCTATCAAAAAAAATGGGCAAGCCCCTTTTATCGCACCGCTCAACCTTCTACCCTTGCTGTGTTCCCACCCTGGGGGAGTTCAAAGGGAGCTGGTCGTAAAAGACTTACCCGGCACAAAAGTAGAAAAAAATGTGATGTTTTTATAAATTTTTTATTAACTTGCTCTATCTATTTGCTAATCAAAAGATTATTTTACTCGCGTCCTCAGTGGCTCATTCATCATTTTATTCTTGTATTTACTTAATACAATAGCTAGAAGGACGGATGCTGTGTTTCGGAAAAGGGCCAACAAAGCAGAATAATTTCCGAAAGCTTATTGCCAAAATGGTTTGGTCGGTACTGAAAAAATTGAGGATGTGGTATTTGCAAAATTTTTAAGCAAACACAGTATTCTTAGTTATTTATTCAAGTTAATAACAGAAAAAATAATAAAAATTTAATATTGTCGAATATTAATGTTATTTTAGCAATCTATTTTAAACTAAGCAATATTTATGACAGTGGAAGATATGGAAGGACAGGGGTTGTATCGCCCTGAATTTGAGCATGATGCGTGTGGTGTGGGCTTTGTGGCTCATCTGAAAGGATGCAAAAGTCATCGCCAGGTACAAGATGCTTTGACCATGTTGGAGAACATGGAACATCGGGGGGCCTGTGGTTGGGATGAAGAAAGTGGCGACGGTGCAGGAATCATGATTCAGATACCGCACGAATTTTTATGGGAAGAGTGCAGTAAATTAGATATTCGATTGGGGGAACCTGGTTATTATGGTGTGGGCATGACCTTTTTGCCCAAAAATCCCGAGTTGAATGCAAAATGTAGGAATTTAATCAAGGAATCGATTGCACAATTAGGGCTGACATTTTTAGGTATACGGGAAGTACCTGTTACTTCTGAGGGCGTTGGAAGCACGGCATTAAGTGCTGAACCTAATATTATTCAATTTTTTGTTGAACGTCCTAAGACTATTCGTAATACAGAAGATTTCGACCGTAAATTATTTGTGCTACGCCGGCTTTTTGTAAAAAAGCTCAAAGAGGAACTTCCCGAAGCAAAGGAACATTTTTATGTGCCATCGCTTTCTTGTAAAACCATCATATATAAAGGGCAGCTCACAACTTACCAAGTACGTTCTTATTATAATGATCTTTCTGATGAGCGGGTTATATCGGCTTTCGGTTTAGTGCATTCGCGATTTTCTACGAATACTTTTCCTTCATGGAAACTAGCTCAGCCTTTTCGTATTATTTCCCATAACGGAGAGATCAATACCTTAACCGGAAATCTCAATCGCTTTTATGCCGGTTTAAGATCAATTTCTTCTCCTTATTTCTCTGATGAAGAACTGGATATCCTGTTGCCGGTTGTTGATCCCGGCTTGTCAGATTCAGCTTCGTTGGATAACGTTGTTGAATTAATGCTGAACAGCGGTCGCTCGCTGCCGCATGTCATGCTCATGTTGGTTCCGGAAGCCTGGGATGGGAACAATGCCATGGACCCGTTAAGGAAAGCGTTTTATGAATACCATGCTACCATTATGGAACCCTGGGATGGCCCAGCGGCGCTTTGCTTTACAGATGGAAAAACCATCGGTGCGATGTTGGACCGCAATGGCCTGCGGCCTTTGCGGTATGCGGTTACCGATGATGATCGGGTAGTTGTTGCTTCCGAAGCCGGTGCGCTGCCCATCGAAGAGTCAACCATTGTCAAAAAAGGTCGTCAACAACCTGGAAAAATTTTCTTGGTTGATATGGATAAAGGTGAAATTTTAAACGATGACGCCATTAAATACGAACTGGCAAGTAAGCAGCCTTATGGTGAATGGTTAGATAAATATAAAATCAATATTAAGGATTTAGCAGAACCGAGAGTTACCTTTACTTATCTTTCTAAAGATTCTGTATTTAAATATCAACAAATTTTTGGTTACTCCAGGGAAGATATAGAAGGTATTTTAACGCCGATGGCCTTGGAAGGTAAAGAGCCGGTCGGTTCGATGGGAACGGACGTGCCATTGGCCGTGCTTTCGGAATACCCCCAGCATTTAAGTAGTTATTTTAAACAATATTTTGCACAGGTAACCAACCCACCTATCGATCCTATCCGTGAGCGCTTGGTGATGAGTCTTTCTACGTTTATTGGCAATTCCGGTAACATCTTGGATGAAGATAAAATGCATTGTCATTGCGTGGCCCTCGAACATCCTATCGTAACGAGTAGGGAACTGGAAAAATTACGCAGTATCGACACCGGAATTTTCCAAGCAAAAACCTTACAAACTTATTTCCGTGCTGATGGGAAGCCTGGCGCCCTGGAAGAGGGCTTAGCTCGATTATGTCGTTATGCAGAAGATGCAGTAAAAGACGGTTTTGAGGTTCTTATTTTATCTGATCGGGCAATCGATTCGCAGCATGCAGCAATTCCTTCTTTGTTGGCTGTTTCGGCCGTGCATCATCATTTGATTAAGACAGGCTATCGTGGGGCGGTTGGTTTAGTGGTAGAGGCCGGCGATGCATGGGAAGTGCACCATTTTGCTTGCTTATTGGCGTTTGGTGCTACCGCAATCAATCCGTATCTGGCTTTGGCTTCTATTCGGACACTTAGGGAAGAAGGTGTTCTTGATACCGGTTTATCTTGGCCCGAACTGTCCAAGAACTATGTTAAGGCTATTTGTGCCGGCTTATTGAAAATCTTTTCCAAGATGGGGATTTCCACGCTTCAGTCGTATAACGGCGCACAGATTTTCGAAGTATTGGGGATCAACAAGGAGGTTGTGGATAAATATTTCTGTGGCGCCGTATCGCGCATTGGCGGGTTGGATTTAGACGATATCGCAAAAGAGGTATTAAGTAAACATAATCGCGGTTTTCATAGCGAAAGAAAGGTTACCTTGCTGCCGGAAGGCGGAATTTACCAGTGGCGCAGAAGGGGAGAAGCACATTTGTTTAATCCAACTACGGTACATTTGCTGCAACAAGCCTGTCGGACAAATAATTTTGAAATATATAAGCAGTATGCCGCGCATATCAATAACCAAAAGGAAAAAATGTATACCTTAAGGGGCTTGTTCGATTTTGCCAAACATCGTGCACCTATTCCTTTGGAAGAAGTGGAACCCGCTGAAAATATCATGAAACGCTTTGCAACGGGAGCAATGTCCTTCGGCTCTATTTCGCATGAAGCGCATAGTACATTAGCTATTGCCATGAACCGTATCGGCGGAAAGAGCAATACGGGCGAGGGAGGAGAAGATGAAATGCGTTATAAACCGTTGCCCAACGGTGATTCGATGCGCTCTGCGATCAAACAAATTGCATCAGCTCGTTTTGGGGTGACTTCCCATTATCTTTCTCAGGCAGACGAATTGCAGATTAAAATGGCTCAAGGAGCTAAACCAGGCGAAGGCGGGCAGCTTCCTGGACACAAGGTGGATGAGTGGATTGCCAAGGTAAGGCATGCCACTCCGGGAGTCGGATTGATTTCACCTCCACCTCACCATGACATTTACTCGATCGAGGATTTAAAACAATTGATCTTCGACCTGAAGAACGCGAACAGGGCTGCACGTATTAACGTGAAGCTGGTATCGAAAGCGGGGGTAGGTACTATTGCTGCAGGGGTGGCAAAGGCACATGCAGACGTGATCTTAATTGCCGGTTATGACGGTGGTACCGGAGCGTCGCCAATCAGCTCGATCAAGCATGCGGGTTTGCCATGGGAGCTCGGTCTGGCTGAAGCACAACAAACCTTGGTGAAAAATAAGCTGCGTAGCCGTGTGGTATTGCAAACCGACGGACAACTGAAAACGGGTCGTGATATTGCTATTGCTACCTTGTTGGGTGCCGAAGAATGGGGTGTTGCTACTGCTGCACTGGTTGCCGGAGGTTGTATCATGATGCGTAAATGTCACCTCAATACTTGTCCAGTAGGTGTTGCTACCCAAGATCCAGAGTTACGGAAATTATTTACCGGTAAGCCAGAGGATATCGTTAATCTGTTCCGTTTCTTGGCAGAAGAACTCCGTGAAGTGATGGCCAGCCTAGGCTTTAGGACCATCAATGAAATGGTTGGAAAAGCACAGTTTCTGAAAGTGAGAGAAGACCTGGATCATTGGAAAGTGAAGAAGCTGGATCTTTCGGGTATTCTCCAGGCACTTCGTAATCCGGAAGGTGAAACTGCTTACCAAACCATATCCCAAGATCATGGTATGGATACTGTTTTAGATTGGGAAATGTTTAAGCAGGCAACGGTTGCCTTGGAAAACAAAACACCAGTATTTGGTACCTTTATGGTGAAAAATACCGACCGTACCATTGGCACATTGCTATCAAACGAAGTTTCTAAATTGTACGGAGCCGAAGGTTTACCTGACAATACAATCAACTTTAAGTTTATTGGTTCCGCTGGTCAAAGCTTCGGTGCTTTTGCAGCAAAAGGGCTTTCATTCGAGTTGGAAGGGGAAGCTAACGATTATGTTGGGAAAGGCCTTTCAGGGGCGCAACTGACAATCTATCCTGCTGAACAGAGCAAGCTGATACCCCATGAAAACATCATTATTGGCAACGTGGCTTTGTATGGTGCTACTTCAGGATACCTGTTTGTATGCGGGCAGGCAGGTGAACGTTTTGCAGTAAGAAATTCCGGGGCTACTACGGTCGTAGAAGGTGTTGGCGATCATGGATGTGAATATATGACCGGTGGTAGGGCACTTATTCTAGGTGAAACAGGGCGGAATTTTGCCGCCGGGATGAGCGGTGGAATAGCCTGGGTTTATGATGTAAACGGTACATTTAAAGATAAATGTAATCCGGAGATGGTTGATCTTGATCCCTTGGATGAGGAAGATGAAAATCAGATTATTAACCTGCTAAAACGGCATATTCACCTGACAAATAGTAAACGGGCCTCCGGTATCCTGAATAACTGGAAACAAGAACGTACATCATTTGTAAAAGTATTCCCGAAAGAGTATAAGAAGGTGTTACAGGAAAAATTGATTGAGGCATAAAAATATTGAAGAACGAGAAATGGGAAAAATAACAGGATTTAAAGAATTTGAACGACAACTTCCTGCTAAAGATGCTCCTGGAGAACGAGTAAAGAATTATAAGGAGTTTGTACATAGCTTTAATGAAGAAGAATTAAATACGCAGGCGGCCCGATGCATGAATTGTGGTATTCCTTTCTGCCATTCCGGCTGCCCGCTGGGAAATGTAATCCCTGAATTTAATGATGCGGTGTATGATGGGAAATGGGAAGAAGCTTTTGAAATTTTATCTTCGACTAATAATTTTCCGGAGTTCACCGGAAGAATTTGTCCGGCCCCATGCGAATCGGCTTGTGTCTTAGGTATCAACCGTTCACCGGTTGCCATTGAGGAAATTGAAAAACATATCGCCGAGATTGCTTACAAAAAAGGTTATGCCAAAGCAAAACCAGCTTATCTCAAATCGGGTAAATCGGTAGCTGTCGTCGGTTCGGGACCGGCAGGATTAGCTGCTGCGGCTCAGCTTATTAAAGCCGGTCACGATGTCACTGTCTTTGAACGCGATGATAAACCTGGAGGGCTTTTGCGCTATGGAATTCCTGATTTTAAATTGGAAAAGTGGGTCATAGACCGCAAAATTGACCTGATGAGGGAAGAAGGGGTGGTGTTTCATTGCAATACAGAAGTAGGCAAGGATTTGCCTGTTGAAGCATTGCATACTTTCGATGCCGTTGTTTTGGCTGGAGGATCAACCATTCCGCGCAATCTCAATATTCCAGGTCGGGACTTAAAAGGGGTATATTTTGCGATGGAATTTTTGAAGCAACAAAATAAACGCGTAGGTGAATCGCCCTATACGGATGCCGATATACTGGCAACAGGTAAAAATGTATTGGTTATCGGAGGTGGGGATACGGGGTCCGATTGCGTCGGAACGTCAAACCGCCAAGGAGCAAAATCGGTTACCCAATTTGAGCTGATGCCTAAACCTCCAGTTACACGAAGCGAGGCGATGCCCTGGCCAACGTATCCGATGTTGCTGAAAACCACTACATCTCACGAAGAAGGCTGCCAGCGTTTTTGGAGTGTAAATACCAAAGCGTTTATTGGCGACGAACAAGGAAACTTAAAAGGTGCTTTAGTGGTCGACCTTGAATGGGAGACCGATCATATGGGCCGCCCAATTAAATTTGCTGAAGTACCGGGCTCTGAACGGGAAATAGCCTGTGAATTGGTCCTCCTGGCAATGGGCTTCCTGCATCCACAACATGAAGGCCTGTTAAAACAGTTAGGGGCCGAACTGGATGCACGCGGTAACGTGAAAGCGGCTGAAGGTAGTTATAAAACGAATCTGGATAATGTTTTTGTAGCGGGTGATATGCGTAGAGGACAATCATTGGTAGTATGGGCTATCTCTGAAGGTCGCGAGTGTGCCAGAAAAGTAGATCAGTTCCTGATGGGCAAATCAACGCTCGAAAGCAAAGACGCTATTGCAGCATATGCATATTAGTGAATTGAATTATTGAGAATCTAACAAATGGCGGATATTCGTTATCCGCCATTTGTTAGATATGGATTAGTGGGAAACGAATTGCCTCAATACGAGATACCCGACACGCAATACATAATTATAGCTTGAGTTTGGAATAAAAATCCCACAGCACAATACCTGCCGAAATCACGATGTTAAAGGAATGCTTAGTTCCGAATTGCGGAATTTCAATGCAGGCGTCTGCTTCGTCCATAACCCCCTGAGAAACACCATTAACTTCATTGCCAAATACAAGTGCATAGGAAGTTTCGGGTGCGGGTTGAAATTGATGAAGCATTGTACTCCCTTCAGCTTGCTCTATAGCAATAATGGTTTTATCTTCTTGCTTCAATTGAAGAATCGCTTCTTTGGTGTTTTCCATATACATCCAATCCAAAGATTGCGTTGCACCCAAAGCGGTCTTTTCAATATCTCGGTGTGGAGGCCTTCCAGTAATCCCACAGAGTATAATTTTCTCAACAGCGAAGCCGTCGGCCGTACGAAAAATCGATCCGACATTATGTAAGCTCCTCACATTGTCGAGCACTACGGTTACAGCCAGCTTAGTCTGTTGCTTAAATTCGGAAACGCTAATCCGCATCAACTCTTCATTGGCTAATTTTCTCATTCCGGTAAAAAATAAATAAAAAAGACCTGAAAAATTTATTTCAGGTCTTTACATATAAAAAGAACGTCTCTTTATTTACTTTCTGCAGCCAATTGATTAAGAATTTCTTGGTTCTTAACCGTTTGCAATTTCTTGCTTTCTTTTGATTTGCTGCCAACTTCGATATTCCGTCCAAGTTTTAAAAACTGCACTTCTAAACGGGAAACAGTTTTATTTCTTCTGTCTTTTCTTTTTAAGCGTGTAACTCCCATGATTGCCTTACATTAATAATTTTTACCGAGGTCGGAAGCGGATTCGAACCGCTGTAGGAGCTTTTGCAGAGCTCAGCCTAGCCACTCGGCCATCCGACCCTTTTCTTTGGGATTGCAAAAATAGCAAAATATTCTTTCAATTATAATTTTTTTCATCTTTTGTTCACCCGAAGCGATTGGCCTTTAATTTCTGAACAGAAAATAGCCGCCGATATGGCGACGTTAAGGGATTCTGCATGCCCTAGGCGCGGAATAGTAATCGCTTGAACACCAGCCTTATTAAGGCTCGGGTTTATACCGTTACCTTCATTGCCCAGTAAAACAAAACCCTCATGCCCAAAGTTAGCCTTATAGATGGATTGACCATCTAACTGGGCGGCAAATACCGGGAGTTCAACTGCTTGAAATAAGCGAGTAAGGTCGGTATAACTTATTTGTACCCGCGCTAAAGAGCCCATAGTAGCTTGTACCACTTTTGGGTTATAACTATCTACTGTGTTGGGAGAACAGATTATGTGTTTGATGCCAAACCAATCGGCAGTTCGGATAATGGTGCCTAAATTCCCGGGATCCTGCAAGTGATCGAGGACCAATGTGAACTGATTTTTGAACGTTGTAGTATGGAGACTAACATTTGCCGGAATTTCAACTAGAGCAATAATCCCCTGAGGAGTGGTTAAACCGCTCATTTGCCGCAGTTCTTTTTCACTTACGCAAATTAGTTTACTATTTTTTGGGAATATCCCTATTTTTGACTCGATATTTGAAATATAGAAAATTTGATGGATAACATAATTCGAATAAAGAAATTCCGTTATAGACTTCAAACCCTCAACAATGAAAAGATTCGCCTCTTTTCTATATTTCTTTTGCTGTAATGATTTGACAAATTGGAGTTGAGATTTTGGGAGCATCGCCATTGAACAAAATTTATTTAAGTGCAATAATAGGGCTTTTACCGCTATTTACCATATCCTGTAGATCGACACGGCTATTAGAAGACGATCAGGCTTTAGTGACTAAGGTACGCCTGCATGGGGTGAATAGCGATTTTAAAAGTCAGGCAGAAACCTATATTCAACAAGATATCCAGCCGAACTCTTCCATTAATCTGTTTATTTATAATTTCGCTAATGCCAAGAAAGGGAAGTACCGTACGGATAAAATTCGTAATGTTGGTGAGCCCCCTCATCTATTAGACAGTTCTTTAGTTGAAATTTCAAGAAATCAGATTCAGCGATTTTTAGCTACCAAAGGTTACTTTAATGCGACTGTTAAGAGCGGTATCCAGGTCAGGAAGAAAAAAGCCCATATTCGTTTTGAGGTCAGTCAAGGCGACGTATTCCGTATTCGCCATGTGACTTACGAAATTGCAGACCCGGAAGTAAAACAGCTCTATACAGATTTTAGCCCTTCGTATACAGGCATTCGATCAGGGCAACGTTATGATTCAGATACCCTTACCCAAGAACGTGAACGCATATATAACTTGATGAAAAATCATGGGTATTACGACTTTTTACGCCAATATGTACGATTTGAAGTAGATACGAATTTACGTTCCAATCAGGCAGACATCCGGTTGTTTTTAGCTAGTCCCGAGGGAAAAGCCCAACATACGGTTTATCATATTGACAGCAGTTTTGTAGTTATCAGAAACAGCGATAACGAATTGGGAGATAGTACTCCTGTTTTAACCACGCTGGCTGATGAATTGGAAGTGAAAGATTTTTCCGTGGAGAATCGATTTAAGGCGAAGCATTTGGCACGTTATATTTATCCGCGGGCGGGCGATATCTATAATTTAGAGCGAGAGAATTTAACGTACGACAGATTGTATGAACTAAATAGTTTTCGTGGAATTCGAACGTCTTATACAAAAGTAGATTCCAATAGTTTGCAGGTAGATTACGAATTAATCCCCCTGAAAAGAATGTCTAATCGGATAGAAGGCGAATATACATTTTCATCAGGAAGAAGTGGTTTTAATATCGGTAATACCTATACCAATAGGAACTTGTTCGGTGGGTCGGAACAGCTGGAAATAAAGGCCCGCTACGGTATTTTGTTTGATCCACGTTTAGGAGGTGCCTTATGGAATAAAGTTTGGAACAGGGATTTTCAATTTGGTGCTAACCTTTCTATACCCCGTTTATTAGTTCCTTTTCCTATTCCTTTGATTGGCAAAAATGGTATGCCCCATACCGTTTTCTCTACCAACTGGCAGATTTTCGATCAGATTAATACCTATAGTAATCGCTATGTGATCAATTCTATCGCTTACAACTGGTATGATACGAAATACAAGCTGCACAGTGTAACACCGCTGAATATCGAATACCGAGTTGGTCGCCTGGACCCGCAATTTAGGGACTCACTGGAAGCTTTAGGTTATGAATTGTATGTCAGGAGTAATGACCGCGCTTATTTTGGGATTGGAAGCCAATATGCTTATACCTATAATACGCTTCGGTTAAATACATATGATAATTTTCTGTTTTTTAGAGGGTCATTGGATGTAAGCGGAAATACGTTAAGTCTATTAAGTAATATATTTCAGTTTAAGAAGAACGACATCGGGCAAAAAACCATTTTAAACGTACCTTATTTACAATATATTAAGTCGGAAGTCGATTTCCGGGTGTATCGCTATTTAGGGGGGGAACGACAATTTGTGGCTAGAATCAATGCGGGTATCGGGGTGCCTTTCGGAAATAACAGCGAATTTTTAATTTTTGAAAAGCAATTTTTTGGTGGCGGTATGAATGATATTCGAGCTTGGCAGGCCAGGACACTCGGACCGGGAAATTATAATCGCTCGTCTTTACCTGAAGCACTGCGGCCCAATCTAAGAAATCTGGATCAACTCGGGGAAGTCAAGATAACAGGAAACTTGGAATATCGATTTAAGCTGATGAACGATTTTTTCGGTGCCAAATTAAAAGGAGCAACTTTCGCTGACTTTGGAAATATTTGGCGGTTAAAAGTTGCTGAAGAAAATCCTGGCGGCGAATTTGAAGTAGACAAGTTTTTAGGTCAGATGGCTATCGGTGCGGGTGCAGGTTTACGCTTCGACCTGAATTATTTCGTCTTTCGCTTCGATGCAGGAGTTAAAGTAAAAGATCCTCAGTTTACTGGAGATAAGCAATGGGTGATTACCGAGCTGTTTAACAGCAGCGCGTTTAAAGAGAGTTATCGGCTTACTAATTCACCGGATACCTATAATTTTATTCAGTACAATTTTGGCATCGGTATGCCATTTTAATTGATGATTTGCTTGATACCTTGATAAATCGTCTCGAAAGCACCTTCAAAACTTAGTCCTTGATGATGATTAAAATAAAAATAACCGCATAGCACCAAAATAGCGATTACAATCAAACGTTTATAAACACCGGCTAAGACAATTATACCCAGCGGTATGATCAGAAGCACTAGCCAATTCACCTTTATCGGATTCAGGCCGTCGTCGCTTTTAATCACATAATAAAGCTTAACATGGCTCCCCTTTGCATTTTCATGTTTTAAAAACACAAAAGACGATTTGTCAATTTCCTGTGGTGTGATGGCAACGCCCTCACTAAATAGAAGTTGTTGTTTAAAGCCGTTTATAGTAAATAAAAAATGGCCATTTATATTATCCATAGGACGCTCCGCAGAATCGCAGGCAATAATCGCCAATTTGTCGTTTTTTACTAAATTTTCTTTTACGATGTAATTATCCAAAGACCCGCCTTTTTTTTTCTGGGCAAAAATGGATAAACAACAGATCGACAGTAAAAGGCAAATGCTAAAGGTGCGATAAATAAGCGCTTTCATTTCTTCAATAGTTCAAATATAAATAGTTTCAAACCTAATAAAAAAGTAGGAAAGTGTACAGCCTGCTTTCTTTTTTATTGCACGATACGTGCCGATTATACAATCGGTAGGTATAATGTAAAAAAGTTTATTAAATAATACTACTAATACGATATACTTTATATATTTGCTGAGTCTAACTATTGAAAATGTACCGATGAAAAAGTTAGAACGTATTAAAAAATGTCAATAAATTATTACTTATATTGCATTTTAGAAAATACTTTTTTAGTGCTTTATAGGTGAACGAAAATATAGGATCATGCAAAGCTTTAGAACGGAACTCGAAAACCCCATTGTAGAACAAGATATCATTGATCTTGAAAAGAAAATCAGAGCCTTTCGCGAAGGGAATATTCATGAAGAAAAATTTAGGAGTCTTCGTTTAGCCAGAGGGATATATGGACAACGTCAACCCGGTGTTCAAATGGTGAGGATTAAATTGCCCTTCGGTAAATTGACTTTTAAGCAGTTTCTGCGTATTGCGGATATAGCGGATGAATACGGAAGTGGAAATATGCACTTGACAACTAGGCAAGATATTCAAATTCATTTCGTGAGTTTGGATCGCACTCCCGAATTATGGGCTCAATTGGAGCAAGATGATATTACGCTTCGCGAAGCCTGTGGCAATACCGTTCGAAATATTACCGCTTCACCTACTGCTGGAATTGATCCTGATGAACCCTTTGATGTTTCACCATATGCGCATGCAGCATTTGCCTACTTCCTCCGTAATCCCATTTGCCAAGATATGGGCAGGAAATTTAAGATCGCTTTTTCATCAAGTGAAAAAGATACTGCATTTAGCTATGTGCACGATATCGGTGCTATTCCTAAAATCGGTGCTCATGGCGAAAGGGGCTTCAAGGTACTCATAGGGGGTGGGCTTGGAGCTCAACCCATCTTGGCACATTTGGTTCATGAGTTTTTGCCTGAAGAACAATTAATTCCATTTATTGAGGCAACGATCCGAGTGTTTGATCGTTATGGCGAAAGAAATAACCGCAATAAGGCGCGGATGAAATACCTCATCCAAAAGTTAGGTTTTGAAGAAGTCTTATCCCTTATTGAGCAGGAACGTATGGCTATAAAGGCAAAGTCGTTTCTCGTAGATCGGGAAGCAGTAGACTTACCCAAGGTCCCTGCAGCGGTAGATCGGATCGAAATCCCACAGGAAAAACAGGCGCACTACCAGCAATGGTTGACCACCAATGTTTTTGAACAAAAGCAAAAGGGTTATTATGGCGTCTTTATTAAGGTTTTGATCGGCGACATTAAAACGGAACTAGGTCGCCAATTTATTGACCTGATCAAGCCTTTAGTAGCCGATGAAATCCGCATTACACAAAACCAAGGTCTGTTGTTGAAATATGTACCTGAAGCAAACTTACCGGCGCTATATCTGGCTTTGGATACCATTGGCTATACGCAGCTTGGTTTTGATAGCGTAGCCGATGTGACAACCTGCCCTGGAACCGACACCTGTAATTTGGGTATTTCAAACAGCATGACGTTAGCGGCAGTATTGGAAGATTTGATCTATCGTGAGTTTCCGGAACTCATCTTCGAAAAGTGTTTAAAAATTAAAATCAGTGGTTGCATGAATTCCTGCGGTCAGCACGGTTTGGCAGAGATTGGATTTCATGGCAGCTCATTAAAGGCGGCGGGTAAAGTTGTTCCCGCTGTACAAGTGATGTTGGGGGGCGGAACAGTGGGTGATGGTATCGGGCGGGTTGCCGACCGGGTAATCAAAACTCCTTCTAAAAGGGCTACGGATGTGTTACGTTCCTTATTGCTTGATTTTAAGAAAAACAGTAATTCCGACGAGCATTTTCAGCAGTATTATGATCGTCAGGGCAAGGATTACTTTTATCAATTGCTGAAACCTTTAGCTGATTTGACCACCCTTAATGAAGATGAATTTGTAGACTGGGGGCATGAAGAGACCTTTAAAACTGCTATTGGTGTAGGCGAGTGTGCGGGTGTAGTTATTGATTTAGTGGCTACCTTGCTATATGAAGCAGATGAAAAGCTGTCCTGGGCAAAACAGGCTTTGGAACGTGGCGCTTGGGCTGATGCCATTTATCACGCTTATAGCGTTTTAATCAGTGCAGCAAAGGCTATGTTATTGGATAAGGGTATTAACAGCAGCACGCACATTGGTATTGTTAATGAATTTGACAAGCAATTTGTAGAAAGTGGGGAGCTGGTAATACCGGGTTCCTTTTCTGATCTGGCATTAAAAATTAACAAACAAGAACCAACAGCTGAATTTGCGCAAGAATACTACCGAGAAGCAGCTGATTTTTTGGTACGAATTAAAACGAAGCGGGAAGCTGCAGTATTACAACAATCATGAAACAACAAAAAGAACAATACAAAACACCCAAAATAACCTTGATAGGAGCGGGGCCAGGTGATCCTGAATTAATTACATTAAAAGGGTTAAAAGCCCTGCAAAGCGCTGATGTGGTTTTGTATGATGCGTTGATCGGAAATGAATTATTGGATTTTATCGGGCCTGAAGTAACTAAGGTATACGTTGGAAAACGATCGGGTGAACATGCTTACTCCCAAGAGTCGGTAAATAAGTTAATGGTCGATTTCGCAATTAATTATGGGCACGTAGTGCGGCTAAAGGGCGGCGACCCGTTTGTATTCGGCCGAGGTTACGAAGAATTAGAATTTGCTGCCGGGCATCAAATTCCTATAACGGTAATTCCCGGAGTTTCGAGCAGTATAGGAGTTGCCGGGTTACAACACATTCCGGTAACACATAGAGGGCTAAGCGAAAGCTTTTGGGTGGTTACAGGTACCACTTCTTCGGGTGAAATTTCCAAAGACTTATATCAAGCTGCAGAGACGAATGCAACTATTGTGGTGCTAATGGGACTTGGAAAGTTGACAGAAATCTGCGAAATATTTAAAAAAGCAGGCAAAATTGATTTACCTGTTGCTGTTATTCAAAGTGGATCGACCAAAACAGAGAAAATGGTAGTTGGGACGGTAAATACGATTGTTAACGAAGTGGGCGAAAAAAAAATAAAGGCACCTGCAATCCTGCTTTTTGGCGAAGTAGTTTCATTACATCCATCCTATAAACATGCAGTTAAAGACTATGCCTCAGTTATTGGCGACTGATACCGATGTTTTACCTGAAACCAAATTGACGGTAGGGAATGAGCTTTTTCCGGTTTTTATTAAACTGAATGAGCTAAGCGTGTTATTGGTCGGTGGCGGAGCAGTAGGTTTTGAAAAATTGCAGACACTGCTAGCTAATAGTCCCTTTACAACGGTAAAGTTGGTTTCTTGTACATTTATTGCCGAAATGGAAGAAATGGCAAGACAACATCCAAAAGTTGCGTTGCATCAGAAAGCTTTTGAGGAAACGGATTTAGATGATGTACATCTAGTTGTTGTAGCAACGAACAACGAAGAGGTAAATACGATCATAAGGAAGGCGGCTCACCAAAGGAAATTATTAATTAATGTTGCCGATAAACCGGAATTATGTGATTTCTATCTTGGATCTGTAGTTAAAAAGGGGGATTTGAAAATTGCGATATCAACGAATGGCAAATCGCCAACTATAGCGAAACGGATGAAAGAAGTGCTCGCCGAAAGCATACCCGATGAAATCGATCAAACTTTGCAACAATTAAGTCTGCTCCGGGAAAGATTAAGAGGCGATTTTGCTACTAAAGTTAAAAAATTAAATGCAGTCACTGCCTCTTTAGTCCTCCCAGAAGAACAAAACAAAATCAAAGGTAGTTTTAAATGGTTGTTATGGTCTGCTATCCTATTTTCTCTTGCACTGGTTACCTTTGTTTTTTGGCATAAGGAACCCGCTTTTCAGCACTTTTTACTGGAAGTGGATCCCTTATTTTATTATTTCTTGGGTGCCGGTTTTGTTTTTGCTATGGTGGATGGAGCGATCGGCATGTCGTATGGTGTAACATCTTCTTCTTTTTCGTTGGCCATGGGGATTCCTCCCGCGTCGGCAAGTATGGGCATTCACTTGTCTGAAATATTAAGTAATGGCATAGCCGGCTGGATGCATTATCGAATGGGAAACGTGAACTGGCGATTATTTAAGTTGCTGCTCATACCCGGTGTGATCGGTGCCGTTATAGGCGCTTTTTTATTGTCTTCTTTAGAACATGCCAGTGCATATACCAAGCCGATAGTGGCCTTGTATACAGCAATTTTAGGTATAGTAATCCTGCTAAAGGCGTTCCATATCAAAAAATTAAGGAGGCAGAAGAAAATCCGAAAAATTGGATGGTTAGGTTTTTTTGGTGGATTTATCGATGCGGCCTTTGGAGGAGGATGGGGATCCATTGTATTATCTAATCTTATAGCTGGGGGAAGACATCCGTTATTTTCATTGGGAACGGTAAAAATCACTCGTTTTTTTATTGCTATTTTAAGCTCGATCACTTTTTTATCCATGTTGGGAACCGCCCATTGGGAAGCGGTCTTGGGCTTAATCTTGGGTAGCGCTTTGGCGGCTCCCATAGCAGCCAAGGTTTCTAACCGCATTTCAGTAAAAACGATTATGGTGTTAGTTGGTGTTATTGTGTTGATTGTCAGTTTAAGAAATGTGGGATTGTTTATTTTAAAGCTTGTTTACTAGTATGTTAAATTTAAATGAGTTGAGAACAGACTTGGAACATCAGGATCCTGTTGCATCCTTATTCCTCTTAGCCGAACGGTTTCCGGGGAAAGTGGTGTTTTCAACCAGTTTTGGATGGGAAGATCAAATCATTACGCATTTGATTTTTAGTAATCATATTCCGATCAAGGTGTTTACCTTAGAAACCGGTCGGTTATTTCCGGAAACTTATTATGTTTGGAACCGGACATTGGAGATTTATGGAAAGCCTATTGTTGCTTATTATCCAGATAACGATGCGTTACAGGAAATGGTAAGTAAAAAAGGGCCAACCAGTTTTTACGAGTCGGTCGAAAATCGCAAGGAATGTTGTTACATAAGAAAAATAGAACCTTTGAAAAGGGCCTTGGAAGGACAGGAATGTTGGATTACCGGAATCAGGGCCGAGCAGTCGCTTAACAGGCATGATATGGATAACTTGGAATGGGATGAAGGCAATCAGATCATTAAATTTCATCCTTTATTTGACTGGTCGTTGGATGACGTCAAGGCTTATGTCAAAAATAACCATATTGTTTACAATCCTTTGCACGACAAAGGTTTCCCAAGTATAGGCTGTGCGCCTTGTACCCGAGCGGTGCGAGAGGGTGAAGACTTTCGTGCTGGGCGTTGGTGGTGGGAAGATCAATCGAAAAAAGAATGCGGCTTACATGCCGTTAAATCATAATATAAAAATGAATAAGCATAGTTTAGATTATTTGGATCAGTTAGAAGCAGAAGCCATTCATATTTTAAGAGAAGTTGCTGGTCAATTTGAAAAACCTGCGCTTCTGTTTTCCGGAGGGAAGGACTCGATCACCTTGGTACGTTTGGCGGAGAAGGCTTTTCGGCCGGGTAGATTTCCCTTTCCCCTGGTGCATATCGATACCGGTCATAATTTTGAGGAGACCATCCACTATAGGGACAAGATGATCGAGCGTATTGGTGAGCGCTTAATTGTAGGTTATGTCCAAGATTCGATCGATGAAGGAAAAGTTATTGAACAAAAGGGTAAAAATGCAAGTCGTAACGCACTGCAAACAGTAACATTGCTCGATACCATTGCCAAACATGGTTTTGACGCTTGCATCGGCGGAGCTAGAAGGGATGAAGAGAAGGCGAGAGCCAAAGAACGGATTTTTTCTGTCCGTGATGAGTTCGGGCAATGGGATCCAAAACGACAAAGGCCGGAACTGTGGAACATTTATAATGGTCGTATTCATAAGGGCGAAAACGTGCGCGTATTTCCAATCAGCAATTGGACGGAATTGGATGTATGGAATTATATTAAAAGAGAGCAAATTGAATTGCCTTCCATCTATTTTGCGCATGAGCGGGAATGCATTACCAGAAATGGTCAGCTAATGGCTGCCTCGCCGGTATTAAATATAGATGACGACGATATCGTCATAAAGAAGAAAGTACGTTTCCGTACAGTTGGCGATATGACTTGTACTGCAGCAGTCGAATCAGGCGCAGAACTAATAGACGAAATTATAGAAGAAATCAGCTTGTCAAAGATTAGCGAGCGGGGTGCGCGGATGGATGATAAAGTTTCTGAAGCGGCTATGGAAGATCGAAAAAAAGGTGGATATTTTTAATAATAATGCTGAGCAATTAAAACTATCGATTATTTATTAAGACGTATTATTGAATAAATGAATATATTAAAATTTTTTACTGCTGGAAGTGTTGACGACGGAAAAAGTACCTTGATCGGAAGAATGCTTTATGATACCGGTTCGATATTGGCCGACCAATTGGAGGCCTTGCAGAATTCTAATCGCAAGAATGATGACGGCTCGATTGATCTGGCAATTCTAACTGATGGTTTAAGAGCAGAAAGAGAACAAGGGATTACGATCGATGTTGCTTACAAATATTTCCAAACCGATAAACGTAAATTTATCATAGCAGATACACCGGGACATATTCAATATACCCGGAATATGGTAACCGGTGCTTCCACAGCTGATCTGGCCATCATTCTCATTGATGCACGCAATGGCGTTGTAGAACAAACTATCAGGCATTCCTATTTAGTGTCTTTGTTGGGAATCAAACATTTAGTGGTTTGTATCAATAAAATGGATATGGTGGATTATAGCGAAACGGTTTTTAATGCCATTGTGCAAAAATATCATGCGTTGGCTCACCAACTGCATTTGAGTGAAGTGATTTTTATTCCGGTAAGTGCCTTAAAAGGAGACAATGTGGTTAAAAAGTCGGAATACATGATGTGGTATACCGGAGAGAGCTTGCTGCACTATCTGGAACAGGTAGACGTGAACCCCATAATGGATTCTGCTTACGCCCGTTTACCCATTCAATGGGTCGTTCGCCCGCAAACAGAAGAACTGCACGATTATCGGGGTTATGCCGGTAAAGTGGCCAGCGGTAGCTTCAAGGTTAAAGATAAAGTGACCGTCTTGCCTTCAGGTTTGACGTCGACCATTAGTAAAATTGAACAGTTCGACCGCAGCCCTGATGTGGCCTTGGCCGGACAGTCGGTAACGATTCACTTGGAAGACGATATTGATATCAGCAGGGGAGATGTATTGGTAAATAGCGATAACCTACCTTACCAAAGTCAATTGATTGAAGCCGATTTATGCTGGATGGATACCCGTCCACTGGATCTCTCACTGACCTATCTCGTACAACATAACAGTAAACTCAGTCGCTGTAAGATTCAGGAAATTGTTTATAAGGTTGATATCAATACACTGGAAAAGCATAGTGCAGAAGACTTTAAACTGAACGATATTGGGCGTGTTCGATTGAAGACAGCTGAAATTTTGCCTTTCGATTTATATGATGACAATCGGGCCAATGGTGCCGCTATTTTGATTGACAGTCGGACTAACCTTACTGTAGGAGCGTTGATGTTCCGGGTAGCTTTGGATTTTTAAAAAGATGTAAGGAATATAATGTAAAAAAACCGGGATACTTTTTTAGTATCCCGGTTTTTATTTTTTTGTAAAAAGGGTTATATGCGGAAACCTAAGCCGACGGTCCAAACACGATTGGTTTGTTTGTAGTCAGATCCCTCTAATTCTGGTGCCAAGTTGGTTAATCCCAAACCATATCCACCATGTATCATTAATCCATTGCTGAACTCAAAACCACCAATGAAGTTTAATCCAAAGTCAGTAGATTTCAGATCCCCATCTTTACCAAACTCGAAATCCATATCTTGTGTAACAGTTCCATTGTCACCTTCCCATTTATTCTTTCCAGAAATACCAAAGGCTACATAAGGGCCTGCACCCAAGAAAAAGCTTCCGGCAGTAGCTGTTGGAAATTTCGCTACAAAGTTTACCGGGACTTCAATCCACATCGTATTTTGTGTATATTCTCCAAAGTTATCTTCCCTTAGCTTTGCACCCTTACCCTGTAAGGAAATACCGGGTTGTACATAAAACCAATTTTCCGTTATGGGTGCGTCTAAGAAAGCGGTAATATGAAAGTTAGTTGCTGCATCAGAGGTAATACTATTCCCGTTTCCAGATATATTGTATTTGGGAAAGTTTACCCCCGCTTTTAATCCAAATCCCATTTCCTGTTGTGCAAATGCACCTGTAGCCACGATAAGGGCTACCGCTGTTATTAATAATTTTTTCATAGTCAATCCATTTATTAATTTTCTCTTAAATTTAACAATTGATAAGCCAAATTAATAAGGTATTGATTGTTAATCATTTAAGTAGAAACGTGTAAAAGGAACTATTGTCTACTTTTTAAGACACTTCTGTGGCTTTCCGCCTAAAAGAGCAGTTTTTAAAATAAAGTTAATTGTTGATTGCCTTTAGTAGTAGGAAATTTGGAAATACTCAAACCAAGCAATCGTATTCCTTTCTCCAATGAGGGGATGGCAGTTAATAGTGCTAGGGCATAATTTTCCAATTCGTTATAAGACTGAATAGGTTTCGAGTGCGTATAATTTCTGGTTATTTGTTTAAAATCACCATATTTAACTTTAAGGGTTAAGGTTGCACCCCAAAGATTGTTTTTCTTTAATCGCTCATAAACTCGGTGTGCAATAGTTTTCAGCGCCTCCGCTAATTCGCTCAATAGAAATAAATCCTTTTCAAAAGTGTCTTCTGCACTAATGGATTTGATTTCGCGATAAGGCTGAACGGGCCTTTCATCAATACCTCTTACCATATGATAATAGAAGTTGCCGATTTTTCCGAAGTGTTTGATCAGATCTGCTTTAGCTATCTCCTTTAAATCCGCACCGGTATAGAGGTGCATATCATGCATTTTTTTTCCAGTGGCCTTGCCAATGCCATAAAACTTTTCAATAGGCAGGTTTTCCATAAATTCTTGGATCTTGGATGGACCGATAAAGGTTAATCCATCTGGTTTTTGCATATCTGAAGCAATTTTGGCCACAAATTTATTGGTCGATACGCCGGCAGATGCCGTTAACTGCAACTCCTCCCGAATGGTATCTTTTATCTGTTTGGCAATTTCTATGGCAGATCCGATCTGTAACTTATCGGTCGTTACATCCAGGTACGCTTCATCCAATGATAGCGGTTCAATGATATCTGTATATCGGGAAAATATATTCCGGATCTGTTGTGAAACCGTTTTGTATACCTGAAACCGTGGTTTAACAAAAATCAATTGGGGGCATAGTTGTTTTGCCCTGCTCGAGGCCATGGCCGATTTAACACCGAAGGCCCGAGCTTCATAACTGGCCGTGGCAACTACACCACGTTGATCAGGAAGCCCCCCAACGGCAATTGGCCGATTTCGGTAATCGGGATGATCGCGTTGTTCAATGGACGCATAAAAGGCGTCCATATCGATATGTATAATTTTACGGAGACTCATGAAACATAAAGCTGCCGTTTTTATTGGCATTATTTTTTTAATAGTGCTAAAGCTAGCTCTTCCAGCTCCTCTAAATCAAAGGGCTTTTTGAGATAACTGTCGGCACCTGCTTCTTCAGCTAAAGCCGGTAAGTTGCTGTTTGCTGAGAAAAGGATGATGGGTATTTGCCTTAAATGTGCTGTTGCCTTCAAGATTTGAATAGATTTCACTCCCCCTAATCCAGGAATCCAGTTGTCAATGAGTATAATATCGGGTTGAGCTTTTTCTACTTGTTCTACAATGTCTTTACTATGGGATGATGAAATGACTTCAAATTGAAGGTTTTCAAAAACTACCGAACAGAAGTAGAGGATGTCCTCGTCGTCGTCTAATATGAGTATCTTATTTGGCATGCGTAAATTTAGCAAAACTATTTTTTTTTAATAATACTGTTAAGAAAATAATATAGTATGAAGAAAAATACATAAACTGAATAGGTGAATTCTGTCGTTAAATACGGTTGCCAGGGCGGTGCTCCGGCAACTGGGGGCGCTGTAGCAGGTTGATTTGCCGGTCTTCGTTCAGGACGTGTTGAGTCAATTGCCGATCCGTTCGTGTTGTACAGCCGGGTGAAAATAATCCGTGCAAATGGCCTGCTCATTGTGCAGCAACACGATTTTTCCGGTGTTCCTGCCCGCTTCCGCATACGAATGGGCTTCGGCTACCTGATCAACTGTAAATTCCCGTCCGTCAATCAACGGTTTTACCTTTCCCTGTTCAACCAGTCCGGTAATGTGCTTTAAGATGTGACCATGTTCTTGCATTCCTTTTTCATCGTTGTAAAGAATGGGGATAATCATGTAGACGGTATGGAAACTTAACGCTTTTTCATGCAGGAGAGAAATATCGATGGTGTCTAAGGACAAAACAGTAACTACAGTCCCTTTTATTTTCACGGTTTTGAAGCTGTTATATAGGTTTTGATTGCCAATGGTATCAAAAACAACATCAAAGCCTTTTCCGTCCGTATGTTTGTTTACAAATTCCTCAACGGTTTCTTTTTTGTAATTGATGGTATCATCCGCCCCTAATCTTTTGACAGTTTCAGCCTGCTGTTCGTTAGAAACAGTTGCATATACCGATGCCCCGAGAACCTTTGCGAATTGAACTGCTAAGTGACCTACTCCGCCAACCCCGCCATAGATAAGCACGTTCTGGCCGGGTCGTATCTTGGCCCGTTGGAAAATCGCCTCGTATGCCGTTATTCCCACTAAGGGGATAGCAGCCGCTTCTTTAAAAGACAGGTTCTGTGGCATTTTGGAAAGCAACCTAAAATCGGCCTTGGTATATTCTGCCAGTGCCCCATTTGTTCCGTTTACGGCACCAATGCAACCATACACTTTATCTCCGGCTTTAAATTCCGTCACGGCACTTCCTGCTTGCTCCACTATTCCCGAAACATCCCCGTGAAGAACTGCCGGGAAAGATGAGATCAGATGCGGTAAATGCCCGCCTCTCATTTTGTAGTCAATAGGATTGATAGAGGTTGCTTTTACTTTTATCAAAATTTCATTTTTACTTATTGTTGGAATAGGATAATCTATGGTTTCGAATACATTGTTTGGTGCTCCAAAATTATTTATAGCGATTGCTTTCATTTGCTACGAATTCTTACATTTTTTCTAACCGATAAATGCCTGGTTTCTCCTGTAATTTTTCATTTGCCAACTGCCCGAATTCTTTGATATAAGGTTGTTCGTTATGAAGGTTCAATCCTTGCTGGCTTTCCCATATCTCATAGAAGACAAACAAGTTTTCATCGTCCATGCTTCGGTGCAAATCATATTGAATGCAGGCGGTTTCTTTTCTTGTCAGGGTCACCATATTTTCAAATACCCGCGCTACTTCGGCAGTATATTCGGGTTTGCTTTTGATGATAGCTGTTATATAAATTTTCATGCTGAATGTCTTTTAAGTGGTTCAAAAGTTTGCTTTAAGTGAGCGATATAACGTTTTCTATACTCGTCAAAACGCGCTGGCGTCAACCCTTTCACTATGTCGTAAAAATGGAAACCATCCAATTTGGACAAACCGACAAATTTCATCGTAATATGAAATCCGAACAATACGCCATCATCAACAGATGTCTGGCCCATCAATTCGTTTTTTATTGTGAAGGCCCCTTTGGGAGCATTCCAACTTGATGTTACCATATATTTTTTTCCCTGCATTAAACCGCCTGTGCCATAATTGATTTCGGGATTTGTGCGTGTACGTCCGTCGCTTTTGAAAATCGTACCACGTCCGTTTTGAAAGACCAAATCAATGTACTGCTTGAGTTTGTATGGAAGTTGAAACCACCAAATTGGTGTATGCCAAACGATAACGTCTGCCCACGTAAATTTTTCAACCTCCTGTTGGGTGTCAACGTCATCGCTTGCGTTTGTAACCCTGATTTCAAAACCGCTTTCTTTCAGAAAATTTGCCGTCCAGTCTGTCAGGGTCTTATTAAACAGCCCGCGAGATTCGTCAAACTCTTGGCCTCCATTAATGATGAATACTTTTGTCATTCTGTCTTCTATTTGATACGGAACAAAAGTATCTCGTTTTGTTGTCTAATAAAAATAACTTAACTTAGCTATAACTATAATAATAATTATATGCAGGGTAATTTGGAGTGGTTCAGGACGTTCAGGGCTATTTATGAAACCGGGACAATGAGCGGGGCAGCAAAAGAGCTGTTTGTTTCACAGCCGGGTGTCGGACTTCATCTCAACGCGCTGGAAGCCTATACGGGATTTCCTTTGTTTGAGCGTACGTCAAGAAAGATGATCCCGACCGAAAAGGGAAAACTGCTTTACAAGCAAATGGTTGCTTCGCTCAGTTGTCTTGAAGAAATAGAAAAACGGTTCAAACAGAAATCCGGAAACATCAATGCCACGGTCAGCATCGGTATGTGCATGGAAACCTTTCAGCATGTGCTCGAAAAGCACATCCCTATGTTGGAGTTTAACCTGATTATGCAATTCGGGAACAATAAGCAACTGTTACAGCTATTGGAGAATGGTTCGGTTGACTTGATTTTGACAACCGAAACAAGTAATTGCAGCAGCCTGGTACTGGAACCCTTCACCACGGAAAAATTATTGCTTGTATCAGGGAGCAAAACGGATGTTTCCGCATTTCAATGCCTGAAAAAGGATAAACTGATGGAATGGCTGAAAGGGCAGATATGGTATAGCACTGCCGCAGACATGATTTCACTCACCCGGTTTTGGGAGGTCAATTTTACTGAACGGCCGGACTTTGTGCCCAACTACATTGTGCCTAATAAATTTTCCATAGCCCGATGCTTGTCCAACGGAAACGGATTGGCGATATTGCCCGACTTTTTGTGCAGGGATGCCATTGCCCGCGGGGATCTCGTCAAAATCTGGGAGGGATACACCCCCGTTGAGAATATAATTTACTTTGGTAAACGGAAGCAGTCCTTGTATCTTAATGAAATCAACCACATAGAGGACCTGCTAAGGAACGAGTTTTTCTGCACTGAGAAAAAATGACGGTCGGAACCTAAAGAACAGCTTGCGGAGAACAACCGGCACAGTTCAGCAACAGCCGACCGCCTCAGTCCGAAAGCAAATTCCATGGACCATTACCACAGGGTCGGGGATTTTGAAGTTCGACTTTATAATTCCGTACGCCGACCCGATAAAATCATTCTTTCAGCTGCTGATCGGCAGTGTTCCTTTGTCAAAAAAAACGAACGACAATGGAAACTCCAATGACACAAAGCCGGCGCCACGACCTGGATGGGTTGCGGTTCCTGGCCATCTTTATCCTTCTGTTCTTCCACACGGCCATGTGGTTCAATACCTTCGAGTGGCACGTCAAGAACAATGAACTATCGGCGGCCTTTGACTACCCGATGGCCTGGTCGCACTTCTGGCGGATGCCGCTGCTGCTGTTCATCTCCGGTGCGGGCACCTACCTTGCTTTAGGCAAACGTACGCCGGGCCGGTTTGCAGCCGAGCGTATCCGGCGGCTGTTCGTGCCACTGGTGGTGGGCATGCTGGTCATCGTGCCGCCCCAGATTTACTTCGAATACATCGACCGGTATGACGGATACTGGGATTTTTACAAGACGGTTTTCGAATTCAAACGCTATCCTTACGGGAGTTTCAGCTGGCACCACCTGTGGTTCATCGCTTACCTGCTGGTGTACAGCCTGCTGGCCATCCCGTTGCTGGCTTACCTGCGCTCCACCCGGTCAACCGGGCTGAAAGTCTGGCTCTCCGACCGGTTAAGTTCCCCCTTCGCGATGCTGGCCCTACCGTCCGTGTTGATCTGCCTGTCACAGGTGCTGCTCCGCCCGTATTTCCCGGATGAGACACACAACCTCACCCACGATTGGGCCTACTTTACCTTCTACGGCTGCTTCTTCCTGTTCGGCATGCTGTTTTATGCCACACCCCAGCTTTGGGATGCCGTGAGGCAGAACCGTCGGTACTTGCTGGTGGCGGCGCTGTTGAGCCTGGTTCCTTTTTTCGGGGGCATGCTGCATATGCGCGAAGTTATCCGGTTGCCTTTTAGTCTGCGTGCCGGCGAAATTATCTTTGACGTATCGGCCACGTTCCTCGGCTGGTTTACCGTCATCGCCATCATCGGATACGGCCAGCAATACCTCAACCGATCGCGTAAATGGCTCAGGCCGGTGAACGAGGGCTTGTATCCGTTTTACATCCTGCACCAGACGGTCATCATCTGGATCGGCTACTACATCTGTCAGCTTGACTGGGGCATCGCGGCGAAATTCTGGAGCATTAGCCTGCTCACATTGGTTGCCTGTGTCGGTTTTTACCTGCTGTGCATCCGGCCGTTCAATGGGATGCGGTTCCTGTTCGGTATGAAGCCGAAAAGCAGGTCGGGCAGCAACGTTAAAGATAGGGGGGCTGGCCGACCCACCCAGGAGCCTCGGCATATAGCAAATCCACCGGATGCCCCGCCACTGATTGAGCGGTGTTTGCCTTCCCGACCGTTTCAGGCGTGACGGTCGTCTAACTAAATAAAGAACAAGATGACGCTCCGGCGGGGGGCTACCGAATCCAATTGACAAACCATATATTTTAAAACCCAAAAATAAATACGTATGATTGATTTTGCGTTAATTTTCAGAAACGTCGTTTCCGACGTCGTACCTACTCCTGAGCAGGTGCAGGAAGTGGAGGAATCGTGGAAAGTTTGGATGGGCGGACTGGTGTCCGCCGGCAAGCTGGTAAGCAACGGCAACAGGCTCGTTGAACCGGATGCCCGGATCGTAGCAGCCGATGGGAGCGTAACGGAAGGCCCTTACGCCAAAAACAGCGAATTCATCAGCGGCTACATTGTGGTGCATGCCGCTGATGCCGATGAAGCAGTGGACCTGGCCAGGGGATGCCCCATCCTCAAGGTGGGTGGCAATGTAGAGGTACGGCGCGTATACGGCTGACACGGGCCATTCAATTTCCCTACCGGCCGGTAGGGAAATTGAATGGAAGAAAATTCCTATATTTGGCAATACGTGCCTGAATTGCCGACCGATGAATGATAACCCCTCGTCAATAACCCTCGATTTCTACGCGTTGTTTACGCTATTGGGTATCGTCCAGGGGTTGTTTTTAGCGGCATTTTTTTTGCGCGCGGCGCGCCGGGGAAAGCCTTATCATGCATTCCAGGGATGGATGCTGGTGTGCATGGCGCTCAGCCTGCTGGAGATCTTCCTGCTCTACACCGGCTATATTGCCCGGGTTCTCCACCTGGTCGACTTTTCTGAATCGCTGAGCCTGTTGATAGCGCCCTTGTTTTATTTATCCGTGAAATCACTGCTGTATGGGAAGGTCAGTAAGTGGGAGCTCGCCCTCCATTTTATCCTGCCCTCCCTGTACCTCGTACTGTCTATACCTTACTTGCTCTCTTCGGCAGACCTCAAATACAATGCATGGGTGACCGCCTACCAATTGGATTATTCACTGCGGAAGATAACATTTCCGTGGTGGTGGTCGTCACCATTTTTTCGTCTTACTGTCTACCATACCCATATCCTTGTAGCCGGTTTTGTCATCTATATGGTGGCTGCTTCTTGGCTGTTGTTTAGTGCTTTCCGCCACCGCAACGAGCGGCTATTGGCACCGAAAACCCCTGCATTGCGTACCGCACGAGCATTGAATCTCCAGTTTCTGCTGGTACTGGCGGTGGTCATTGTGGTCAAACTGGTGAATCCTGCCGACACGGGCGATCAGCTTATTGCAACCTGTGTGTCGCTTAGCATCTATAGCACCAGTGTCATCGTGCTGAAAAATTCGGCATTCTTCAGCCAGCCTTCGCTGCCCGATTCGGGGAAGTACCGGAATTCATCCGTTTCCGATGCGGACAAAGCACGGATTGCGGAATTACTGTCGCGAATTATGCAGGAGGAAAAACTGTACTGCTCGGCCAACATCAGCCTGGCACGGCTCGCCACCGAAATCCGTAGCACTCCACATGTGGTTTCCCAGGTCATCAACGAACGGTTCGGCAAAGGTTTCTTCGAATGGGTGGCCGAATACCGCATTGCCGAGTCGAAGTTGCTGCTCAAACAATACCCCCACTATAAAATCGAGGAAATTGCCGACAGGGTAGGATACAGCTCCAAGTCCTCATTCAACACGGCCTTCAAGAAGATTACCGGGATGACACCCTCGCAGTACCGACTATCCTAACCCGTCCTTGGCGGGCTATTGATATGATTAGCGGGAAGGAGGGATCGTGAAATCCGAAAAGCTCACCACAACTAGTTTTCAATAAAGTTGCATATTTGTATATAACTTCGAAGTTAAGACGAATGGGCAAGACAAACCAAGACATAAAAAGCCGAAGCAGGGAAATCACCGAAAGTTATTTCCGGTTTCTGGATCAACATATTTCGGATGTGGTTTCGGGGAGGGTTCCGGATTTTATGGAGATCAACCAAATTGCGAGCGAACTGTTTATATCCCACAAACACCTGACCGATACCGTCCAGAAGGAAACCGGCAACCATCCCTGCCATTTTTACGACCTCAGGATCATCGACCAAGCCAAGCAGATGCTTTCGGAAACCGACAAATCCGTTTCGGAAATCGCGAGGTTACTCACCTACAATCCATCCAATTTTTCAAAGTTTTTCAAAAAATTCACCGGGGTAACCCCTGGACAATTCCGGAAAGAAAGCGGAAAATAAACGGAGCTGTTCAAACTTCCGAAAAGTTCACCACGAAATATGTTTTTTGCGGTCCTACCTTTGTGTTAATTGTAAAACACTTAAAATTAAATACAATGGCCAGAAACGATTTAAACGGAAAAGTGGTGCTCATTGCGGGCGGTGCAAAAAATCTGGGCGGCTTGCTGAGCCGTGATTTTGCTTCCAAGGGCGCGAAAGTCGCTATCCACTACAACAGCGACAATACAAAGGCAGATGCGGAAAAAACATTGGGCGATATCCGGCAGGCGGGCGGGGAAGCTTTCCTGATCCAGGCGGATTTGACCAAAGTGGAGAATATCAAAAAACTTTTCGGTGAGGCAAAATCCAGGTTCGGCGGCATAGATATCGCCGTCAATACGGTAGGCATGGTACTGAAGAAACCTTTCCTGGATACCACGGAAGAGGAATACGATACGATGTTCGATATCAACTCGAAAGTGGCCTATTTCTTCATCCAGGAAGCCGGTAGGACGTTGAATGACAACGGTAAGATCTGTACGATTGTCACCTCGCTGTTGGCCGCTTATACCGGACTGTATTCGACCTATGCGGGCGCAAAGGCCCCGGTGGAGCATTTCACGAGAATGGCTTCGAAGGAATTCGGGGAAAGGGGGATATCCGTAACGGCGGTAGCGCCGGGTCCGATGGATACCCCGTTTTTCTATGGGCAGGAATCGGAGGATGCGGTGGCCTACCACAAATCGGCATCGGCGCTTGGCGGGTTGACCGACATCAAAGACATCGCTCCGCTGGTGGAGTTCCTCGTCACCGACGGCTGGTGGATTACCGGACAGACCATTTTTGCAAACGGCGGTTATACCACAAGGTAATTGACAAAGTTTTTTATATTTGCGAAAGGCAGATGACGTGGTTATTTGCCTTTCGTTTTTAAAACGAAAGGCCATGATAGTAAAGGTACTCATTCCATGCTGATTCTTTTGCCGTGTTCTTGGGTACGAAGTACGGCTGGAATAATATGCTCACGGCAAAAGCCGGGATGCTGGAAGTGTTCGGCAAATGGAATTTCGGCAAAAATGCCGTGATGGTAAACGGAGCGGTGACGCTGTTGGTCTCCGCTCTGATTTTGTTTCCCCGAACCTTCGTGTGAGGGAATTTCCTGATGGCTGCTGGGATATTGCCGAATATAAGTATGCAGTGGCTTCGGCGGGGCGACATCAACGGCCCGATTGTAAGTGAAGGACATGCCAGTCGCTTTTGGGCGAAATACCGAAAGAAATGACAGTTTCAAACGAAGTGGAAATAGCAGAAAACCATACAAAAAGACTCAACCCAAGGTTACTTTTCTTAATGACGGCGACCACAGGGCTGGTTATTGCAAACAATTATTACAACCAACCGTTGCTGGGGCTTATGGCACAAGGGCTTGGGGTGACCGAATTGCAGGTCAGCAATGTTCCGATGCTTACCCAAATAGGGTTCGCTATCGGCCTGTTCCTGATCGTGCCCCTCGGTGATAAATTAGAACGGAAAAAATTGATTCTCGCCCAATTTGTCTTTATGATATCGGCGCTGTTGGCAACAGGGCTGGCCCGGACTCCGTTACAACTTAAAATTGCGAGTTTCCTCGTTGGGCTTACCTCGGTTGTCCCCCAATTGGTGATACCGATGGCCGCCCAACTGGCCAATGCAAATAAGCGTGGCGCGGTTATCGGCACGGTAATGACCGGACTTTTTATCGGTGTGCTTGGCTCGCGTGTGCTTAGTGGTCTGATAGGTACGTATTCGGGATGGCAATCGGTGTATTTTATCGCTGCCGGAATGATGGTTGTATTGTTCATTTTCCTGTATCGATTTCTGCCTGAAATCCAGCCGGATTTCAAAGGTAACTACGTTTCGCTGCTTAAATCCATCATAGGGAAATTCAGGACACAGCCGAGATTGCGGTTGGCGGGTTTCAGGGGGGCTTTGGATTTTGCTGGTTTCAGTATATTCTGGACAACCTTAGTCTTTCTGCTCGAAGCTCCGCCTTTTCATTTCGGCAGCGACGTTGCCGGGGCAATGGGCCTTGTGGGGATAGGTGGCGCGATAGTCGCTTCGTGGGTGGGGAAACTAAGTGACCGGATGCGTAAAAATACACTTATTACGGCAGGCATCGTAATCGTGCTGCTTTCTTGGATAATTATCGATGTTTCGGCAAGCAATATCTTCGGATTGATCATGGGTGCATTTCTCTTGGACTGGGGTGTACAATCGGTACATATCACCAACCAAACCATCATTTTTGAAGGCAATCCACCTGCCCGTAACCAGATCAATACGGTCTATATGGTGATGTATTTCACCGGTGGCGCATTGGGTACCGTGGTGGGAGCCTACCTTTGGTATTATTTTAAATGGACCGGCGTGTCGGCCGGAGGTTTTTCCGTCGCCCTGCTGATGATGCTGGTGCATCTTTTGGGAAGCAAAGCTCAATCAAATCCTAGTTAAATGATTTACGGAAACCCGTAGGGGAGTGCTTCACCTTGGACTTAAAAATTCTACCGAACGATTGGGAATGTTCAAACCCTAATCCGTAAACACCCCTCCCGGTTGATTGAGCCGCCTGTGATAAAAGATTCGGTTTTTCCAAAGGAATTTACTATTTTAGTTGCCTAAAGCAACTAAAATGAATGACCACATCGATAAAATAAGGAGTTTCAACAGATTTTACACTTCACACCTTGGGGTTTTGAACAATCACTTCCTGGAAAGCCCCTATTCACTTTCAGAGATAAGGATTCTGTATGAAATCAATGACCATGATAACATTACGGCCCAGGAGTTATGTCAACTATTGAAGTTGGATAAGGGGTATCTCAGCAGAATCCTTCATCTGTTCGGGAAGAAAAACATGATAACAAAAACCCCATCGCGGGAAGACCGCAGAGCCTACCACATCAGCCTTACAGCAGCAGGTGAAAAGCTATTGCATGAACTCCAGTCCCGGTCAAAAGAACAGATTGAAAGATTTGTCAGTCAATTGAACCATGAGGAACAGGCCATGCTGGTAGACTCCATGTTGACCATTCAAGACCTGCTTTCCCTTTCGTACACCAATCAGCTGCTTGCCCAAAAAGTCATATACCGCGAAGGATTGAAAGCGGGGGACTTGGGTTACCTGGTTTACCTGCATGGAACATTGTATGCCGAAGAATCCGGGTATTCACAGGGATTTGAAGGTTATGTCATGAAAACATGCTACGATTTCCTCGAAAACTATTCGCCGGAAAAAGACCGCATCTGGTTTGCCGAATATAACAAGAGAATAATCGGCTGCATTGCTGTTTTGCACAGGCCTGAAAATGAAGCACAATTGCGCTGGTTTTTGGTTCACCCGGTTTTCAGGGGAACCGGCATCGGGAAAAAACTTTTGCAGAAGGCAATTACCCATTGCAGGAAAATGGGATACAAAAGCATATACCTGTTCACGACAGACATGCAGAAAAAAGCGATTTCAATGTATAAAAAAATAGGCTTCCAGCCAACCTCGTCTGTCGCTGTTGAACAATGGGGGAACACATTCCGGGAAGAACGTTACGATCTATCCATAAATAGGAATAATTGAATTGTACCTGTAAATCCGCCACTGCTTTCGCCTCGGCGCGTGTCCTCACGCGCCGAAATAAAATGGCTCTTAAGACACCTTTGTTGATGGGGTGTTTTCTCTTTATTTTAAATAACTATATAATTTTTTGTGTTTAATCACTTCTTTGATTTTTTCATTACAATTATCCGCAAATAATCCACCGTGATAAGTAATGATGTTTTGAATATCGAATTGCTGTAATTTCTTCAAAGCATCAATCGCATCATCCGGATTTACACTATCTTCTTTCATTGGGTCTCCGTTTGGACCAACTAATTTTCCGTGTAAAATATTCAAAGCATCACCAGCTATCAAAGTTTTACTGGCGTGATGATAAAGAGATATGTGTCCGGGTGTGTGTCCCGGAGTATGGATCACGGTAATTCCACCACAAATAGCAAAATGTTGTCCGTCTTCTATGGTTTCATCCACTTGCACAAACGAGTTTTTGAACTTATAAACGATTTTTTCCTGTTCATCCTGCGTCATGTGCTTAATGCGTTGTAAAAAGGTATCATTTAGGCGTTTCACGGTTTTCGCTCCTTCAATGTAAGGTTTATCAGCTTCGTGAGCCAAGACTTTTACGTCGGGTTTCTCCTTTTTTATTTGCCTGATTCCTGCGGTATGGTCAATATCTTGCTGCGTGCAAATAATGTTTTTCAGTTTCGAAAAATCCGAACCGGAATCTTTTATTTGTTGTTTGATGGATTCTAAATTGGAAGCATCCGCAACATCAACTAAAATCAGGTTTTCTTCGTCCCATAAAATTGTTGGGTGCAAAGTCCTATTGACATTCATTATTGAAATATGAACCGCTAACATGGCTATGTTTTCTGATAATTTCATTTTTTTAAATTTTAAAAGTTTATGATTTTTGATGTTGTCATCACATAATGTTGCATTTAATCCCATTAAACGGATTTAATTCCCCGAACCCTTCCTTGAAAAGGGTTCCGGTTTGTTCGTTTGAATACCTCGTGGGATTGCCCAGAGGCAATTGGGTTTACAGGGCAAAATTATGGGTTGTCTTACGCCAAAAATTGTAAAAAACGGTCGTTTTCGTTTTTGTGGAGTTCTTTGGGCGAAACCCCTGAAAGTTTTTTGATTTCTTTGATGAAGTGCGACTGATCGTAATAATTGAGTTGCGGAAAAAGTTGGCCCGCTTTGATGTGTGCCAGCGAAGCCTGAAAACGCAGAATGTTGCAATACGCTTTCAGCGAAAGCCCGAAATACCGGTTGAAATAGTGATTGATTTGCCGCGCACTCCAATGCACTTTTTCGGAAAGTTCTTTTACCGGAATTTCGCCATTCGTTTCAAAAATCAGTTCAAACAATTTGCGTTTTCGCTCATCAATTTTTTCAGGTAAAAGGGATTGGATTTTTTGCGAAGCTTTTTTACAAAAAGCCTCAAAATCAGTTAAATCATCGATATGGAAATCCCAAAAATCATTAGGCAATTCTTTTCCGCTGTTACGTATATCAGCAATGGAATCCTGAAAAACATACTCTACCGCAAGCGGGTTAAAATTAACGGCAAAAAAAGAGGAAACTCTTACATTGGCAGTTTTAGGTTTGGTTTCCAGCCCTAACAATCCAACACGCAATTGTTGATTGATTCCAACGGTAAAAATCAAATCGACTTTTCCATTCGGAATAATGATACCTTCATCGATATGCGAAATATTCTGTAAAGCCGAAAAACCATAGACAAAATCCGCAAGCGTTGCTTCTGGTTTCACAAGGCGGTATTTTAAATCGGTATTCGGCATTTTTTGAAGTATATTACAAACTTAATGAAAATTGTATCTTTTCAATTAAATGAGTTCCTGAACTGCAAAGGCGAAATGTCCATCTTCTTTTTGAAGAGTTTGTTGAAGGATTGTGGGTATTCGAAACCTAATTGATAAGCAATTTCGGCGACGGATAAATTGCTTCCGGTTAAATATTCTTTGGCTTTCTCCATGAGTTTATCCTGAATGTGTTGTTTGGCACTTTGCCCGGTGTGCAAGCGGAGCATATCACTCAAGTAATGCGGGGATAAGTTCAGTTTACCGGCCAGGTATTCTACGGTCGGAAGGCCGTTTTTTAAGCTTTCTTCATTTTCAAAATATTCATGGAGCAACTGTTCCATTCGCGACAATACATCGTGGTTTGCTGCTTTACGGGTAATAAATTGCCTTTCGTAAAACCGTTGACTATAATTGAGGAGCAAATCGATTTGTGATAGGATAATATCTTGCGTGTGCCGGTCGATATGCTGATATTCCTGTTCTATTTTCTGAAAAATCTCAATAACATTTCGTTCTTCCTGTTCAGAAAGGTGCAAGGCTTCGTTGAGTTCATACGAGAAAAAGCCATAATTTTTTATAGTAGTCGCCAATGAATTTTTATACAGAAAATCGGGATGAAACATCAACAAATACCCTTGTCCGCATTCCTGATTGATTTGGTTTACTTCTTCCACAATAATGGTCTGCACTTGCTTGGGGGCAATAAAATTCATGGTGCCCTTGTCGAAATCGTAATATTGTTGCCCGTATTTTATTTTTGCCTTTACATCGCTTTTTAACGAAACGGTATAAAATTCGGTTGAAATTTTTTTCCAGATATCGCTTTCCATAAGGGGGTGCATATCCGAAACTTTGATTACACTTACTAATGGGTGCAAAGGTTGGGGCAATTGCAAAAGCCGATGAAATTCGGATATGGAATTGATAATGTGCATCTTTATTTTTCTTTTACAAATATAAAACAAGCAACCGCCCGAAAAACAGTTGCTTGTTTTTTAATTATCCTAAAAATTGAGCTCCGATTTCTTTTCTGAATTCCTCATTGCCAACTTCCAGGCGTCTTTTGTACATTGTGTTGGCATCCGTACCGGCCACATAACGTACCTGGTCTTTGCCGTCGGTGGCGGCTTCGTAAACTACTTCGGCAATGTCTTCGGGTGTTGAAGCACCTTTCATGGCTTCATCAAAACTGTTGAATAGTTTATTTTCTATTTCCTGATAATGCGGCAATGAATTTGTTTCCAGCGACCTTCCGGCAAAATCGGTTGTAATTCCACCCGGGGCAATGGTTTTGATGCCGATGTTAAACGGATGAAGTTCAAACCACATACTTTCGCTCCAACCTTCAATTCCAAATTTGGTGGCGTGATAAGTAGAACCTAATGGAAACCCAAAAAGCCCTCCTATGGAAGTGGTACTAATAAATAGGCCGTTTCGCTTTTCCCTAAAGTAAGCAATAAATGCCTGTGTAACACGAATAACACCCAAAAGGTTGGTGTTGATTTCTTTTACAATCTGCTCATCGGTCAAGGCTTCCAACGGCCCCATCAGTCCGTATCCGGCATTATTGAAAACTACGTCAACGCCTAATTCCATGGCTTTGTTTGCGGTTTCTTTAATTTGTTCCAAATTGGTGACATCAAGCGGAAGCAAGGTTACATTTTCCAGCTTTGTCAATTCCGTTTCTTTTTCAGGATTTCGCATAGTAGCAATAACGTTCCAACCTTTGCTTAAAAAAAATTTAGCGGTTGCTTTTCCTAATCCTGTAGAGGCTCCCGTAATGAAAATTGTCTTCTGCATTTTTTATTGTTTTACATTTTACAATGCAAAATTGCATGGAAGTTAAAACCCGGATGTTTCCAGAATGCGGAGAGACGTGTTCAAAGTACTTATTTGGAAATCAATTAAAGCCCGCCCGAACTTTTAGTCCGAGCCGATGGCGGTCGTTATATTATAGGATAACGTCCGTGACATAAATTCAGGAAAACTTTTCCGTCCAAATACGGAGTTCGTTGATGACCCCCTGCAGCGCATTGCCTTTTTCCGTAAGCGAATATTCCACCGTGGGCGGCACGGTGGCAAATGCCTGCCGGTTCACCACGCCTTCCCGCTCAAGGGTTTTCAACTCTTTTACCAACATTCTTGTATTGATGCCTTCCACACCCCTTTCCAATTCTTTGAACCGCCTTTTACCGTCCATCAATGAATGCACAATGGGCAAAGACCATCTTCCCCGTATCAGATCGATGGACTTCATCACACTGCACTTATCCCCATTTTGTATTTTTTGAACTTTTTTATTCGTCATAACCTACTGATTTACAGTCAATGCTTTACTTGCTGTCATTAGTTGCCCAAAGGATAACTACTTGCAAAAGTAAAGCAATACGCAGACCTTTGCAATGATAGTTCATTTCGACGCATTGGTTTATGAAAGAACATAAAAGTATAGCACCGCCAAAACGCTTCAGGCATTCGGTCATTCCCCATATCATCGTAAGGGGAGCGGCAAAGGCCATTGACTTTTATGTAGGGGCTTTCGGGGCAAAGGAGATATTCCGTCTGGTGGATGAAAAGGGACGCATCCTTCACGCAGAAATACAGATAGCGCGTTCCATTTTGATGCTGGGGGATGCCGAGGGCACGTTAAAACACCCCGATGCGCTGGGCGGCACCACCGTAAGCCTGCACGTGTATGTGACCGATGTGGATGATGTATTTTCCCAAGCGGTCAAGGCGGGTTGCAAAATCCTGCAGGAGGTACGGAACATGTTTTACGGCGAAAGGGCCGGGAGGCTCATCGACCCATTTGGACACATATGGGTATTGCTGACCCCGATTGAGGAAGTGACACCGGAAGAAATAGCATCACGTGCGAAAAAAATTGCATCGATAAGAAACATATGACACGGATACAAATCATCATTGGGAGCACCCGGCCGGGCAGGTACAGCGAAATCCCCGCCCGGTGGTTACACAGCGAACTGCAGACAATGGAGGGGATAACCCCCGAACTGGTTGACCTGAGGGACTATCCCTTACCTTTTTTCGAAGAAACGGTTGCCCCGATGAAATCAAACGGGCAATACAAAAGCACGGTGGCCGGCAGGTGGTCCGGCACGATAAGCCGCGCGGATGCCTTTATCATCATCTCGCCCGAATACAATCACGGGTACACGGGTGTATTGAAAAATGCGCTGGACTATCTGTACAGGGAATGGAATAACAAACCGGTCGGTTTCGTAAGCTATGGCTCCACGGGAGGCGCCCGGGTAATAGAACAGTTACGTCTGGTAGCCATTGAACTGCAAATGCTGCCCATCAGGAATGCCCTTCACATACCCATGGACGTATACGTTGCCACCCGGAACAGCCCCGACCCTCATCTGCATTTCAGCAATGCCCTCAAAGACAACGGTAGAAATGTTTTCGGGGCGTTCATTGACGAACTGATCGGGTTGGCAAATACGGTCAAAAAGGGAAAATAACGAACCCCGGCACTGCATAGACGTAATGCGGGCGAAAATGCCAATGCTTATCCGGATTTTACCCGAAATTATTCCAACCGTGTACGCTACTTTTTTTCTTCGGCAGGTTGTGTTGGCGGATGCCCGAACAGTTTTTTGAAAGCAAAGGAAAAGTGTGAGAAGTTCTCAAATCCCAATTCCAGATAAATCTCCGACGGCTTTTTGAAATGAGAGCTTGTCAAATGAAGTAATGCCCCCGTTTTCGAGCATTTTTTTAACTTCGTCTTCCCGGTTCAATGAACGGAGCGTTGTTCTGACCGTGTACCCCTGTTGCAGTAATTTCAGCATGCAATGCACCGCAATGAATCCCGAACCGCCCGTTACCAAAACCGTTTTGTTTTTGTTTGGATCTGTCATCTCTTTTTGATTTTTACGACAAAGGTCGGTATAAAAAGAGATGGCCTGTTTTGTTGTACGGTCCAGATTTATTGTGCTGGAAAGTTCGGTAGCATACGGATCTGGCGGCCTTTTTCCTGCTGCCGCATTGATATTCCCGGTGTTTTGTATATTTACCTCCGGCCATGGAAAAATTTATTCAGCATGTTTTACAATTTGGGGAGCTTGATCAGCGGGAGGTAGGTTTTGTACAGGAACGCGCAGCAGCGGTCTCTTTTAACAAAGGGGACTATTTCATTGAGGCCGGCAAAGTATTCAAAAACGTCGGCTTCATGCTGGAGGGTATCATGCGGGTGTGTTACTACAACAAAGAGGGGGACGATTGTCTTTTTTAATCGAACACCTTAGTTTTCGTGATTGGAGGTGATTAAATTATTGTATATCAACATTGTATAAAATAAAAACGGGATAATTGACAAATTATCCCCTCAGGTGGAGCCGGAGGGATTGGCTGCGTCGCTTGTTTTCCCGCACACTTGGCCGCAGCCATCCCAGAGTAGGGAAGCCAAAACAATAGCAAGCCATTCACTGCGCTCATTCCTTTTGTCATTTTCCGTCTTCGCTGAAGCGAGGCTTCGCAAAGCCTGTAAACAACAAAACCCGACTGATGTCGGGCTTGCTGTTGTTTTGTGGAGCCGGAGGGATTCGAACCCTCGTCCAGAGATAGTACTGTGTATGCTTTCTACATGCTTAGCTTCCGTTTAATTGTCGGGAAGTAGAAGGTCGGTCGCTTACCTATACTGGCTTCCTTAGATGCAATTTGATTCGCTTATCCGTCACATCCCCGGATAAACTAACACTGTAAATCGATGCCCCATATGCTTAAGTTACAGTGTAAAACCTAAGCGGGACAAAAGCTATCCTAATTCTAAACTAGGCAGCTAAGGCGTAGTTATTTTCGCCATTTATAAAGTTGAAAGTTCAGATTAAAGTGCTAGACTAACAACGCACTGCATGCTTACATAACCGTCTCCATCCTGTCAATTCCGGTCGACCCCAAATCGTGTCAAGCCTGCGAAGATACGGATTTTAATGAAAAAATAACAAAATTGCTTAAATTACCTAAAAACGTTATATTGCATGATCTTTCATACCTAGCTCTTCTCTTTACTTATTTTGCTTCAAGCTTTCTCCATACCAAGGCCATACTTTATCTATACCTTCTTCAGGATGAGTCCAGGGTGAGTCCAGCCTGAGTCCAGGGTGTCTCCAGGAAAAAGCGGTAAAACCTGGACTCATCCTGGATTTATGCTGCCAAGATACTCAACTCATGGCGAAGCGAATGCGAAGATGGTACGAAGAGCGTAGGAGGGATGATCGAAGAAAGGGTAGTCGTCTTATACGGAAAAAGCTTTACAGCAGTAGTGTGTTTTACTATAACGCGGTTTACAAAGTTAACAAAAAATGAATACTTCGTATAGGGAAGCTTCGGGTATTGCGCGAAAATCATCAAAAGCACGGGGGAAAAGACGGTTAAAAGGAGAAGACAGTAGTGCTATACTGTCTTCCCTGGATAAACCTTAAGCCCTTCTTCCAAGCAAACCAATGCTGCACTTAGATCCTCCAATTGCAGCACATATGCCAGTCGCACTTGCTGAATACCTGCTTCTCGTGTAGCATAAAAACCGGTAGCAGGGGCCATCATAACGGTTTGGTTTTCATAAGCAAATTCTTCCAACATCCATTGGCAAAATTGATCCGCATCATCAATGGGTAACTGGGCCACCACATAAAAGGCACCGCCGGGAACAGGACAATACACACCTGGGATGGCATTAAGTCCACTCACCAATAAATCCCGTCGTTGTGTATACTCATGAATAACGCCATCGAAATAACTTTGCGGAGTGTCAATCGCTGCTTCTGCGGCGATCTGCGCAACAGAAGGCGGACTTAACCGGGCTTGGGCAAATCTCAATCCCGCATCTAAAACAGCTTGGTTTTTGGTAATCAAGCAACCTAAACGGGCTCCACAGGCACTGTACCGTTTGGATACCGTATCAAAAACAACCACATGGTTTTCTAACCCTTCCAGATGCATAGGAGAAATAAACCGGTTTCCATCATAACAGAACTCCCGGTAAGCCTCGTCCGAAAATAAGTATAGGTCGTATTTTAAACACAGATCCCGTAATGCCAATAACTCAGCCTCCGCGTATAGATAACCTGTTGGGTTATTGGGATTGCATATAGCGATAGCTTTGGTCCGCGGACCGATTAATTTTTCAAATTCACTGATTGCAGGTAAGGCAAAACCAGTATCTATTGTAGACAGGATGGGTTTTACCTGAATGTCGGCCATGCAGGCGAAGCCGTTGTAGTTGGCGTAAAAAGGTTCGGGTATAATGATTTCATCGCCGGGATCTAAGCATGCTTGCATGGCAATGGTAATGGCTTCTGATCCTCCCGTTGTAACCAAAATATGGGAAGCCGTAATACCGTAATTTAACTTATTGTAATAACCGGCAAGCTTCTCCCTATAACTGGCATTCCCTTGCGAGGGGGTGTATGCCCATACGTTGAAGTCGATGTTCTTTATTGCATTAAGCATAATTTCAGGCGTCTCGATATCCGGCTGACCGATGTTGAGGTGATAGACTTTTTTCCCCTGTTTTTTTGCCGCATCGGCATAGGGTGTTAGCTTCCTGATAGGAGAAGCAGGCATTTGTTTGCCTTTCTTTGATAGTGTTGGCATAATGTTACTGTTGGCAATTTAAGCTGCAAACTTACTAAAGTAATTACAAAAAAAGCCGCTTAATTTAAGCGGCTTAACTTGAACTTGCTATCGGTTTTATTTTACAACTTCTCCTTTAATATATAAGGATTTCAATGGGGTTTTCGCATTGGATCGAATCGTTACCGACTTACTGAACGGTGCTACCTGTGCTGCGTTGAATGTTACATTAATACTGCCGCTTTCTCCGGGTTTAACCGGAGTTGTGGTATATTTGGGCACGGTGCAGCCGCAAGAAGATTCTACTTTTGAAATAATCAATGGTTCTGTTCCTACATTAGTAAACTTGAATTCATAAGTAACAGGCTTGCCTTGAGGGATCTTTCCAAAATCGTATGTTTCCTTTTCAAATTTGAATTCGGCGTTTCCATCACTTTTAAAAGCGTTAAAAGCGGTAAAGACCAATAATAATGTAAAAATACTGAGTAACTTTTTCATTTTAATTATCTATTTTATGTAACAGGTTAACCTATGCCTGACAATAACCTTAAACAAACTTACTATAAAAAATGCTTATCAAAAAATATCCAATCGAAAAATGAGGTAATTTATTTGTTTCAATAATGTAAATTACCCGCTCATCCAAACTAATCTGCGGAGTTGAGCAGAAAAGAAATTTTGTTTGTTCTTTATGCCTTTTTGTAAAATAGCTGTGCAATGTGCATATTGAATGCAAAATTTTATACAATTTTTTTTATTTTTGAATTTTACCTACAACGTATAGCTATGCCGGATACGAACATGAAATTTACTGATCCTATAGATACCTCAAAGTTAAGCTTCGACGAATTCAAATTAATGGTTATAAACGACTATCGCATTGTTTGTGAGAGTAGGGAGGCGAGTTTATTGGGAAGAAAAGAAGTACTCACCGGCAAAGCGAAATTTGGCATTTTTGGCGATGGAAAAGAGGTTGCTCAGGTAGCCATGGCGAAGGTGTTCAGGAATGGCGACTGGCGTTCGGGGTATTATCGTGATCAGACTTTTGCCTTTGCTACAGGAATATCCAACATTTACGAATTTTTCTCGCAAATGTATGCACATCCCGATATTGAAGCTGAACCGGCTTCGGGTGGCAGAATGATGAATGGGCATTTTGCTACGCGGGAACTTAGTCCGGAAGGAAATTGGCTCAATCAAACCCAGATGAAAAATTCGTCGGCCGATATTTCCACCACCGGGGGCCAAATTCCTCGATTATTGGGCCTCGCACAAGCATCGAAAATCTATCGGGAAAACAAGGCATTAAGTTATTTAACCCATTTCTCTAACAATGGCAATGAAGTAGCATTCGGAACAGTAGGGAATGGATCGACTTCCGAAGGGGTCTTTTTGGAGGCTTTTAACGCAGCTGGTGTCATGCAGATTCCATTGGCCATATCAGTATGGGATGACGGTTATGGCATTTCCGTACCTGCGAAATATCAAACGACCAAAGAGGATATTTCCGAAGTCCTTAAAGGTTTTCAGCGGGATGAACTTGGCGATGGCTATGAAATTTTTAAAGTTAGGGGATGGGATTATCCGGGACTTTGTGAAACCTATGAAAGAGCAATACGCATCTGTAGAGAAGAACATATTCCGGTGTTTATTCACGTAACAGAAATGACTCAGCCGCAAGGCCATTCGACCTCAGGTTCGCATGAACGGTATAAATCGAAGGAACGTCTGGCTTGGGAGGCGGAATACGATTGTTTGTTACAAATGCGTAAATGGATACTGGAATCGGCTATTACAACAGAAGACGAGTTATTAACTATTGAAAAGAAGGCCAAAGAATTTGTCAAAGAAGAACAAAAAAGGGCTTGGCAGGATTATGTGAATGCTTTCTTGTCTGAAAAGCAGGAAGCGCTTCATTTGATGGCTAAAACAGGCAACGATGAGGTAAAAGCATTGGCGAAAGAGCTGCATGCGTTAAGGGAGCCTGGGTTAAGACATATTTATGGCGCAGTAAGAAAAGCCATTCGACTTTTACGTTTTGAAGAAAGTGGGGCCAAAACACAGTTAACAGATTGGTATAAAAAACAGCAGGCCGTCAATTATAAACGCTATCATGATAAATTATTTACCGAGTCGGCAGAATCGCCTTTAAACGTAGAACTTGTACCAGTTCAATACGATACTGATCCTAAAATGGTCGACGGGCGCGAAGTGTTAAATGCTTGCTTTGCTGCTAATTTTGAACGGGAACCCCGACTTTTGGCTTTCGGGGAAGATGTAGGCGCTATTGGCGACGTCAACCAGGGCTTTGCTGGCCTCCAACGTCGGTTCGGGGAGCATCGGATCTTTGATACAGGAATCCGGGAATCGGCCATTATCGGACAAGGGCTGGGAATGGCCCTTCGTGGTCTTAAGCCAATTGCTGAAATACAGTATATCGATTATTTATTATATGGTCTGACCGTATTGAGCGACGATCTGGCTTGCCTAAGCTATCGTACAAAAGGAGGGCAGAAAGCTCCGTTAATTATCCGATCCAGAGGACATCGCCTGGAAGGGATTTGGCACTCGGGCTCACCCATGGCTATGATTTTGGGCTCCCTGCGCGGCCTCCATATCTGCGTGCCCAGAAATATGACACAGGCCGCGGGTATGTATAATACGCTGATTCGTTCTGATGAACCGGCTTTGGTTATCGAATGTTTAAATGGTTATCGGCTTAAAGAGCCTTTACCTGCCAATGTTGGCGATTTTACGGTTCCTTTAGGTATTGCTGAAACGGTACGGAATGGAAGCGATATTACCGTTGTTTCCTATGGATCAACACTTCGAGTGGTACAGGAAGCCGCTGTAGAACTGCAAGAAATGGGCATTTCGCTGGAAATTATTGATCCACAAACGTTACAGCCTTTTGATCGTGAGCAGCTATGCGCAAAATCGTTAAGCAAAACCAATAAGCTTTTGGTGGTCGACGAAGATGTACCTGGAGGAGCTTCTGCATTTATTTTGCAACAGATACTCGAAGAGCAAAAAGGATATTTCCATTTGGATGTGCAGCCAAGAACACTTAGTGCAAAAGCACATCGGCCTCCTTATGGTTCGGATGGCGATTATTTTTCGAAACCTTCCGTAGATGACGTAGTAGAAATTGTGCTGGAGATGATGCATGAACATAACCCCACACAGTTTCCTGAATTGTTTTAACTTTTGTTATCGTTCTTAGTTGTTGGTTAAAAATCAACCAACAACTAAGAACGAATAACTAAGAACTAGCCTCTAACCGCGAGGTTTCTAAGATAATGGTCTGCAATGACGAGGGCGGCCATCGCTTCTACAATGGCTACTGCACGCGGTACTACACAGGGGTCGTGACGGCCTTTCCCGGAAATTTCCGTTTCTTCACCCTTGGTATTAACCGTCTGCTGATGCTGCATTAACGTAGCTACCGGTTTAAAGGCTACCCGAAAATTGATGTCCATGCCATTGGAAATGCCTCCTTGAATGCCCCCTGAAAAGTTTGTCAGGGTTTTGAGGGATTTGGCATCATGATCGGGATTAATAAAAATATCATTATGTTCTGATCCTTTCATTTTAGCACCTTCAAAGCCCGATCCATACTCGAAACCATGTACCGCATTGATACTGAGCATCGCTTTTCCCAAATCAGCATGTAAACGATCGAATACCGGTTCCCCAAGCCCTGGAGGTACACCTTTGATAACGGCGCTGATTACGCCGCCCACGGTATCGCCTTCTTTTCTGACGTTGTTGATGAACGCTTCCATTTGATGGGCAGTAGCCGGATCTGCACAACGTACCAAATTGCTTTCCCTGATTTCCAACAGTTCGGGAATTGAAGCATCACCGAGATTTGGCGCTTCAATATGCCCTACGGCCGATACATGTGCAAATACGTCAATCCCGTATTTTTTCAGATAGGTCTTGGCAACAGCCCCCGCGGCAACACGGCTTGCCGTCTCTCTGGCCGAAGATCGTCCACCTCCCCGATAGTCCCGAATACCATATTTGGATTGATAAGTATAATCTGCATGTGATGGACGGTATTTGTCCTGGATATGCGAATAATCTTTTGAGCGTTGATCTTCATTGGGAATGTACATTGCCAATGGAGTTCCGGTAGTCTTTCCTTCAAAAAGTCCAGAAAGTACCTGGACGGTGTCGCTCTCTTTTCTTTGTGTGGTGATCTTAGATTGCCCAGGTTTTCGTTTGTCCAATTCCGACTGGATATAATCTAAGTCGAGTGTTAAATTGGGAGGGCAACCATCGATGACTACACCGATTCCTGCACCATGGGATTCGCCGAATGTCGTGATCCGAAAGCGCTCCCCAAATGAATTTCCTGCCATAATGCGTTTATTATAATGCCAACACTAACTGTTTATTTTAAAACCAATCTGCTCCAAATGTTTCCAAAATAGCGGATAGGACTTGCCAACTACCGCAGGCTCTTCTATTGCTATTTGTCCGAAAAGAATGGCCAAAGGGGCAAAAGCCATCGCCATCCGATGATCTTCATAGGTGGCAATGCTCACTATCTTTGGAACAAACATTTTTTCCGGTCGCAAATGATAGGTTTGACCATCCTCAATAAGTGCGACACCGAATTTTCCGAGCTCGTTTTGTAGGGCCTTAATCCGATCGGTTTCTTTAATTTTTAAGGTTTCCAAGCCGGTAAAACTTGCTTGGCGACCTAATGCTGCTGCGCAGACAATAATGGTTTGAGCAAGATCGGGGCATTCTTTTAAATCGAAACATCTATTTTCAAAAGAAGGATGGTCAATCTTTTCAATTTTTACGCCTTCTTGCACGAAAGTAGATTGAACGCCAAAATTTACCATAATATCGACAATAGCTCGGTCGCCCTGCAAACTATTGGATTTAAGTCCGGGCAGAAGCAAGGAACTTCCTGCCGGAGATAAAGCAATGATCGAATACCAATAGGAAGCGGCACTCCAGTCGGGTTCGATATACAAGGTAGTGGGGGAAGCCGATTGTGGAGGAATAGCAATGCTATTTTCTTCCCATCGATGTTGGATACCTGCTTCTGCCAACATAGCTAAGGTCATGCCAACATAAGGTTTGGAAGTCAGATCTCCCAGTATATGAAGTTTCAGTCCTTGGGGAAGGGCAGAAGCAATAAGGAGCAAAGCAGATAAATATTGACTGCTTACATCTCCTTTAATTTCAACTTCTGGCTTAACTTGCTCAAATCCGCCTTTGATCCGGATAGGAGGATACCCTGGCTGACCTGCATAGGAGATAGAGGCACCAAGGCTATTCAGTGCATCAACTAGGATTTGAATAGGCCGTTGTTGCATCCGGGCAGAACCGGTAAGTTCATAATCTCCCGGCCTCAATGCCAAAAAAGCCGTTAAAAAGCGCATTGCCGTGCCGGCAGGACCAACATCTACGGTTAATTGTTCTTTGCCTGTACACTGTTTTACTTGGGTTAAAGCTTTGGCCAACGTAATCGTGTCTTCCGCTTCTGATAAGTTTGCAATGTCGACATCTTCGAATAAAGCTCGAATAATAAGTGCCCGATTACTTTCACTTTTGGATCCGGTAAGCCGAATGCGGCCTTGAATTATTCCGCCTGCATAGCTGAGATTTAATCGTGTGGTGTCCATCAAGCCTCGATAGCAGGTTTAGCATTCATAATCAAATTCTGTTTACGAATGGATTCACTATGAATAAGTTCCAATAATTTTAACGTAAACTCTTTATCCAAATTTAATGCTTGGGCAAATTTGCTTCTTTTCTCCATGATCTCTTCCCAACGCGAAACTTGCAGAATGGTCACGTTATTGTCGCGTTTATATTCACCGATCTTTTCGGAAATTTTCATCCGGTCGGCAACTTTTTTTATAATCTGATCGTCGATGGCATCGATTTCTTTTCTCAGTTCGGCTAACTTGTCTTCAAATACCGGATTATCCGATTCGGCTTTTCTGAGAGACAAATTGTTAACGATCTCCGCTAAGGCTGCAGGCGTAACTTGTTGTTTCGCATCTGTCCAAGCAACTGAGGGATCGATATGAGATTCAATAATGAAGCCCTGCATATCCAAGTCGACGGCCTTTTGTGCTATATATGGAATGAGCTCTCGTGTGCCGCATATATGGCTAGGATCGTTGAGGATCGGTAGTTCAGGAGCTACCGTTTTGAGTTGAATGGCTAAATCCCACATGGGTTCATTACGAAATGCTGTTTTTTCGTAAGAAGAGAAACCACGGTGAATAGCACCTAATTTTTTAATGCCTGCACGGTTAATACGTTCCAATGCGCCAATCCATAAGGAAAGATCAGGGTTTACCGGATTTTTAACAAAAACGGGCACATCGATACCTTTTAACGCATCGGCAATTTCCTGCACGGTAAAAGGATTGGCTGTAGAACGGGCCCCGATCCATAGGATGTCTACTCCGGCTGCCAACGCTTCTTCAACATGTTTTGCCGTAGCAACTTCGGTAGCTGTAAGTAAGCCAGTTTCTTCCTTGGCGCGTTTTAGCCATTCCAAACCGATACTTCCGATACCTTCAAATTCGCCGGGACGAGTACGGGGTTTCCAGATTCCTGCCCGTAAAACGGATACTTTGCCGGTAGCCGCAAGCAAATGTGCGGTAGCAACCAGCTGTTCTTCAGTTTCTGCACTACATGGCCCGGAAATTAGTAATGGTTCTTTGCCTGTTGCCAACCATGAGCTTAACGGCAAAATGTCTAAATTAAGTTTCATCTGTATTTGTGTTTAATTTAAATGCTTTGTTTTGTTGTTCCTTCGTGTTTTTTTAGTCACTACTTAATTGTTGTTTATTTGTTATTTGCTCTATATTTTGTCGTTTTTGACATATTCGCCTAAAATGTTAAAGTTAATGGTATGTTTTAGTGTTTTACGGATAGCCGCGTCATAATTATTCTGCTTCTTCCATTCAATATCGACATAAAAATCATATTCATTCCGTTTACCCGGCACAGGCATGGATTGGATTTTGCTCATATTGATCTGTTCCTCTGCAAAAAAGGAAAGTACACGGGCCAAGGAACCAATGCTGTTATCGGTCTGGAACAATAGCGTAGCCTTATTGGCCTTGGGATTTTCTACTTTTTCGTTAGACAGAATCAAAAAACGCGTATAGTTCTTCTTATTGGTCTCAATGCGTCTTTCAAGTATTTCCAGCCCGTATAACTTGGCCGCTAATTGATTGGCTACCGCTGCCGTATCGGTTAACGTATTGTCTGCAATTTTTTTTGCACATGAGGCAGTATCCATTCCTTCAGTAACTTTAAATTGCGGATGCTCTTCTAAGTAATCTGCGCACTGTCTTAACGCGATGGGGTGTGATTCTACATTTCGGATTTGTTCAAGTTTTACACCCGGAAGTGCCAGTAAATGCAATTGTATGCTTAAATAAACTTCGCCAACAACCGGAAAATGATAATCGTGAAGTAACGTATAATTCGGCAATAAGCTGCCAGCAATGGAGTTTTCAATAGCCATGACCACGTAATCGGCCTCTTTTCTTTTTAATGCTTCACACGTGTGTTTAAATGTTTCGCACTCTATGGTTTGGATATCCTGTCCGAAATATTTGAAAGCCGCTTCTTCATGAAAAGAAGCCCGTGTTCCTTGAATCGCTACCCTTATTTTATCCATTGTTTCTGTTTCAAAAAAAAAGTCCCGGTTACTCACCGGGACTTTCCTATACATTACTTATCTTTTATGCATATTAATCCCGGCTTTTACTGCTAAAGTAAAAGTAACCATAGAACCAATATGCAGCTGAAAATTTCATTTATTTGCTTCTGATGGCACAAATATAAAGAACAAATAAAAAGAAACAAGAAAAATAGATAAAAAAAATGAAAAAAGTAGGTGTTAAGCCGATTACCGTGAATGACGCTTAAAAACGGGCCCGAACAGCAATGGTTTTCTGTCAGTATTCACTGTCATACTGGCGCAATAGGCTGAATTGGAACAGCGCTTGATAAAAGAATTAAAACAAAAGAAAAACAAATTTTAATCTATAATAAAAGCTATATGCAAGAAAAAGGCAATATCTCGATTCATACGGAGAATATATTTCCGGTGATCAAAAAGTTTCTGTACTCTGACCATGAGATTTTTTTACGTGAATTGGTTTCCAATGCCGTAGATGCTACACAAAAGATAAAACGTTTGGCAGCTCTTGGTCAATATCAGGGTGAACTAGGCGACACAACGATTGAAGTTTCTTTTGATGAAAAGGCGAAAACCATTACGATCGCAGATCGAGGAATCGGTATGACAGCCGAAGAAGTGAAAAAGTATATTAACCAGATCGCTTTTTCTGGTGCTACCGAATTTATGGAGAAATTTAAAGAAGCAAAAGACGCCAATGAAATTATTGGTCGTTTTGGCTTAGGCTTTTATTCGGCTTTTATGGTTGCCGATAAAGTGGAAATCCAAACCCTGTCTTATCAGGAGGGCGCTCAGGCAACGAAATGGGTATGTGATGGTAGCACCGATTACGAAATCAGTGAGGGCGACAAACAAACAAGAGGAACGGATGTCATCCTTTATATCAATGCCGAAGGCGAGGAATTTCTGAATAAAGGACGGTTACAGGACATTTTGAACAAATATTGCCGCTTTTTACCGGTGCCTATCAAATTCGGTACAAAAACAACTTCCGAACCTGATGGCGAAGATGCCGAAGGTAAGCCCAAATATCAATCTGTTGAAGTAGATAATATCATTAACAATACCAACCCGGCGTGGACCAAAGCACCATCGGAGTTAAAAGATGAGGATTACTTGGCCTTTTATCGTGAACTGTATCCTTTTGCCGAAGAGCCTTTATTCTGGATTCATCTCAATGTGGATTATCCTTTTAACCTTACCGGTATCCTCTATTTTCCTAAAATCAAGAATGAATTCGATATTCAGCGCAATAAGATCAAGTTGTTTTCCCGACAGGTATTTATTACGGATGAGGTAAAAGACATTGTCCCTGAATTTCTTATGCTTTTGCATGGTGTCATTGATTCGCCTGATATCCCGTTAAATGTTTCGCGTAGCTTTTTACAAGCCGATAGTAATGTGAAGCGCATCAGCAATTACATTACTAAAAAAGTGGCCGATAAACTAAACGAGCTATTTAAGACAGAGCGGAAATCGTTTGAGGAGAAGTGGAAAGATATTGGCTTGTTTGTGAAATATGGGATGGTCAGTGAAGATAAATTTGCGGAGAAAGCGAACGATTTTGCCTTACTGCAAAATGTAGATCATGAGTTTTTCACGTTAAAAGAATACGCAGAGAAAGTAAAAGATCTACAAAAAGATAAATCCGGACAAATTGTATATCTGTATGCGAATGATGAAGCGAAACAACATAGCTTTATCGCTGCGGCAAAGGGAAAAGGCTATGACGTGTTATTATTTGATTCTCCGATAGATAGTCATTTTATCAGTTATCTGGAACAGAAAACAGAGCAAACCCAATTGAAGCGGGTAGATTCGGATGTGTTGGATAAATTGATTCAGAAAGAAGAAGAAACAAAAGAACTCAGCCTTTCTGAGGAGGAAACGAATACAGTTAAATCTATTTTTGACAAAGCCATAAGTAAGGATAATATGCAGGTTGAAGTTGTTGCCTTAAGCACGGATGATATGCCTGTTACGGTTACAATGGATGAGTTTATGCGCCGAATGAAAGATATGGCGCAAACTGGCGGTGGAATGGGCTTTTATGGAAACCTGCCCGATAATTATAAAGTTTCCGTTAATGGTAACCATCCATTGATCAAACGGTTGCTTACCGCTGGTGATGAAGGGGAAAAAGAGCGGTTAGCGAAACAGGCTTTTGATTTAGCTCTACTTTCAAGAGGCTTATTAACCGGTGCAGAACTAACTGATTTTGTAAAACGTAGTGTTAGTTTAATCGGTTAATCAAAATAGCTTAACAATAAAAAAAGCATCCAACCAATTGGTTGGATGCTTTTTTTATTGTTAAGCTTAAAATGCTTACCCTAGGTAAGATTTTAAGATTTTACTTCGTGAAGTATGACGCAGTCTTTGCAGGGCTTTATCTTTAATCTGACGAACGCGTTCGCGTGTCAGGTTAAATGTTTCCCCGATCTCTTCAAGAGAAAGTGGATGATTAGAACCTAATCCGAAGAACAAAACAATGATTTCCCGTTCCCTTTCTGTTAATGTGGCCAACGAGCGTTTTATTTCTTCCGATAAAGATTCATCAATCAGCGTACTATCCGTATTCGGGTCGCTGTTTTCGAGCACATCCAATAAGGTGTTTTCTTCTCCTTGAACGAATGGTGCATCCATTGATACATGCCTTCCAGAATTACTTAACGTATCGGAAATTTTGTCTACTGTTGTTTCCAGGATGTCTGCCAATTCTTCAGGAGAGGGTTCACGTTCGTACTCTTGTTCCAATCGGGAAAAAGCCTTGCTGATTTTGCTCAGCGAACCTACTTGGTTTAACGGTAAACGTACAATACGGGATTGTTCTGCTATGGCCTGTAATATGGACTGACGGATCCACCATACAGCATAGGAAATGAATTTAAATCCTTTTGTTTCGTCAAAACGTTTCGCTGCTTTAATCAATCCCAAATTACCTTCATTGATAAGATCGCCTAAAGTCAATCCCTGATTTTGGTATTGTTTAGCAACTGAAACGACAAAACGTAAGTTTGTTTTAGTTAAACGCTCTAAAGCGGCTTGATCGCCTTCGCGTATTTTCTGCGCAAGAATTACTTCTTCCTCTGCAGTAATTAGGTCAACTTTACCAATCTCATGTAAATACTTATCTAATGACTGCGATTCACGATTAGTAATTGACTGTGTTATTTTGAGCTGTCTCATTAATTATAATATGCCCCTTTCTTAAATAAAGTGTGCAAAAGTAAAAAAATAATTTCTCATTATTAACGAATGAGAAGTAAAAAAGTTGTCTGATTTATAGGGATTTATCATTTTATTTTGCGCTTCTTTTACAGCAAAAAATGCGCCAAAGAATCAGAATGGTAAAAAGCTTTTTGTTTTTAAGGGGTTATTGGCTTAATTATGAAGGAATAATGACATAACTTGTTGTTGTTGCGTTTTTAAAAACAGAAGACTTAACAAAAAAATTATACATCAGAAAAGGGAGTGTTATGTTTTTATAGTCAAAATAGCAATTTTATCATTTTAAGCTTTCGGTTGTTATAATTTCTCTTATGTTTGTATAAGGTTAAACAAGGTTTCCAGACAACCAAAACCACGTATGAAATACCTAAATGCGCAATCGTTAATATGAAGCAACGTTATTATTCACTCGACGTTTTCAGAGGGGCCACAGTAGCCTTAATGATCCTGGTAAATAACCCAGGCAGTTGGTCGCACATTTTTTCACCTTTTGAACATGCCTCTTGGCATGGTTGCACGCCGACCGACTTAGTTTTTCCTTTTTTTCTTTTTGCTGTTGGCAATGCCATGGCTTTCGTCATGCCCAAATTGCAGGAAGCTGGCGATCGTGTTTTCTGGGCCAAAGTAATAAAACGGAGCTTGCTTATTTTTTTTATCGGGTTGTTCTTAAACTGGTACCCCTTTATCCAATGGTCTGATCATGGTTTGGTTTTCAAGCATTGGGTAAACCCAGATCACCCCGAAAGCGGTGTACGCATATTGGGTGTTTTACAACGTATAGCGATCTGTTATGGTTTGGCCTCGATCATGGTTTATTATTTGAACCGAAAGTGGCTTTATATCGCAAGTGCCCTTATTTTATTGTTATATTGGATGGTATGTGCGTGGCTCGGTGATGCACAGGATCCGTATAGCTTGGCTGGTTGGTTTGGAACAGCGGTCGACAAGCAATTGCTTGGGCTTCCCCATATGTATAAAGGAGAAGGTGTCCCATTCGATCCAGAGGGCCTGATGAGTACTTTTCCTGCCGTTGTCCAAGTGGTAATTGGGTACCTTATCGGATCTTTTATCCGATCGGTTAATAAGGGCGTTTCAGAACAAGAAATACAGCAAAGCCGATTTGAGAAGCTGTCTATACTTCTGGTTATTGCTATTTTGGCTGCATTGGTTGGCCTAATCTGGGGATTGGGCTTTCCCATCAACAAAAAAATATGGACAAGTTCTTTTGTGTTGTATACTAGTGGATTGGCGATGATGGCAATCGGGATATTGATTTTCTTTTTAGAGGTTAAAAGAAAGAAAAATGGGATAACTCATTTTTTTGACGTGTTTGGCAAAAATCCATTGTTTATTTTTGTCATGAGTGCCTTAATCCCCAAAACCCTGGCTTTGTTCCGCTTTGCAGACGGTGCCAGTTCGACGGGAGAAGTACATTATACCACACCACTGCATTGGTTTTATACTGCCATATGTGCCCGAATTCCCGGTCCACCGGAAATCGGCTCATTGGTGTACGCACTATGCTTTCTCGCTTTATTGTGGTCGATCTGCTTTATACTGGATAAAAAGAAAATATATATCAAGGTTTAGTCTGCCCGCTTTTTCCACTGGTTATCCATAGTAATAACCAAGTAATGAAACCGTTCAGTAAAATCAGCTCAAAACCGACGATATAACCGAAAATTTGTTTTAGTACATATTCGGATATATAGGATAGAAGCGGTGAAATAAGACATATATAGGGAACCAACTTATCGGCAGCACTTCTTTTTGTGAACATGCCGAAGGCAAATAACCCCAATAAGGGCCCGTAGGTATAGCCCGCTGCGACGAAGATCGCGGTAACAACCGAATCATCATTAATGACACGAAATAGGAGGATAACGAGCAACATGAGCAGCGAAAAAGCAAAATGCACGCGGTTCCTCGTTTTGATCAAGCGTTCGTTGTCAGGATCGATTTTCTTGTTAAAATTGAGAAAATCAACACAAAAGGAAGTAGTGAGTGCTGTTAATGCCGAGTCTGTTGTCGCAAAGGTAGCCGCCGTCAATCCCAGCATAAAAATGACACCCGGCAATAAACTGAGATGACGAAGGGCAATTTCCGGATATAAATGGTCTGGAGTCCTTAATGCGTGTACATCAATATGGTTATTGGCTGCGTAAATATAGAGTAAAGCGCCGACTGCCAGAAAAAATAGATTGATAAAAACAAAGATTACCGTAAAGGTCAGCATGTTTTTTTGGGCTTCACCAATGGTTTTCATGCTGAGGTTCTTCTGCATAAGATCTTGGTCTAAACCGGTCATCGCTAGGGTGACGAAAATGCCGCCAAGAAATTGCTTCCAAAAGTTCGCTTTATTGGATAGGAAGCCTTCCCAGACAAATATCTTGGAATAACTGCTATTTTTAACGGTTTCCAGCGCTTCCAGAATATGGAGATTTAGGCTGTCGGCGATAAAATAAATCGACAGTATAACGGATAATAAGAGAAAGAAGGTTTGCAGCAAATCCGTGACGATAATTGTTTTTAATCCTCCGCGATGGGTGTAAAGCCAGATCAACAGTAAACAAATAACGATGGTAAGCGCAAAAGGTACGTGCCAAACATCAAATATAAAGCGCTGTAAAATGATGGCAACCAAATACAGTCGAAAAGCAGAACTAATGGTGCGGGAGATAAGGAATATCATGGCGCCGCTTTTATAGCTTAAATAGCCCAAGCGGTGTTCCAGATAGGCATAAATTGATACCAAATGCATACGGTAGTACAGAGGAAGTAAAACCAGTGCAATGAGTACGAAACCCACGGCATTGCCTAAAACAAACTGGAAATAACCGAAATTTCCGTTTCCTACTGCTCCGGGTACCGATATAAAGGTTACACCAGACAAAGCAGTTCCGATCATGCCAAAAGCGACGACATACCATTTTGAGTTTTTATTGGCAATAAAAAAAGTGTTGTTATCTGCCGATTTCTTTGAAGTTAAATGCGAAATGGCGATCAAGATGCCAAAATAGATTAGTAAAAAACTTAAAAGAAGAATAGGTGACATCGCTATTGGTTTGATTTAGGTTTAGGCTTTAACAGTATGGGCGTTTTCTATGGCTTTCCTTACACTACCATATTTTTCCAATAGGGCAGAAGCTTGCTCTTCATTTACACCAGTTTCTTGCATAATGATTTTTATACCCCGGTGCAACAGCTTATGATTAGTTAGCTGCATATCTACCATTTTATTCCCTTTTACCCTGCCCAGCCTAATCATAATGGAAGTGCTCAGCATATTCAAAACCAGTTTTTGTGCGGTACCCGCTTTCATCCGTGTTGATCCGGTTACAAATTCCGGCCCGGTAATCACCTCAATGGGATATTTTGCCAATTTGGCCAAGGGGCTGCCTTCATTACATACCAAACAACCGGTTACCAAGCCGGCCTGGTTTGCGGCATTCAGGCCTCCTATAACATAAGGCGTTGTGCCCGACGCGGCGATACCCAACACCACATCTTTATTGTTGATGCCATATTCTAAAAGGTCTTTCCATGCCTGATGCTTATCGTCTTCAGCAAATTCGACCGCCTTGCGGATCGCTCCATCCCCACCGGCGATTAGTCCAACAATCCAATCGAATGGCACGCCGAAGGTTGGTGGACATTCAGAGGCATCCAATATCCCCAATCTTCCACTGGTTCCTGCGCCGATATAAAACAAGCGGCCGCCTTCTTCCATTTTAGCCACCGCTTCGTGTATGAACGCTTCAATTTGAGGAATTGCTTTCGCTACAGCACCGGGTACTGTTTGATCTTCTTTATTGATATTGGTTAACAATTCATTAACCGACATTTTTTCTAAATCATGGTAATGAGACTCTTTCTCCGTTGTACTATCCATTGTAATCATCTATCAAAATCCTTGTGCGCAATATACGCACTTTTATGCTGTTTTATATATGAATTAAACAAAAAAACGCATCACTAAAATGAGATTCATTCGCGATAACGAATAATGGCAAACCGAAGATTATTCGAAATCCGGATAAAGTAAATATTTTTTTCTCATTTTTTTGTACTGTATTAAATCGGTGCTCCAAGAAGCTTTAATGGTTTGTTCATCCATACCCGATTCTATTTGCTTTAGTAGTTGATCTGTCCCTGCCAATTTATTAAAAAAATCCGGTCTGGAGAAAAAGTGCTTCGCAATCCCCGCTTTTTGCGCTTTATGGTAGAAGTCTAATAGGTATTTTAACGTAAATTGAGTGCTTTTTGGATCGATCGCCCTTAAGTCGATTCCGTAACATAAGTGGTCTTGTTGTTCGACATGTGCGCTCATGCCCGGTTTTGTTCCCGGGGTGAAGGTAAAATCACCGAAAATTGGGTTTGGAAATCCTAAAACCTGAAAGGGCCAATCTGTTCCTCTTCCCACACTGATGTCTGTCCCTTCGAATAAACATAAAGACATATACAAACGTACAGAAAGGTAATTAGGTAGACTCGGGGAGGGGACAACAGGTAACTCATAGGGGGTACTATGATCCCAGTTTTTTAATGGGATTACTTTTAAATCACATTTTTCACCTTTTTCGAGCCAACCTTCTCCATTAATCATTTGTGCCAATTCGCCAACGGTCAGGCCATGGATCATCGCTATTTTATGGTAACTCACATTTGATTTAAAGCGATCGTCTTTTCGAACAGGCCCGTCTACCTGGTCGCCATTTGGATTAGGACGATCTAAAACAATAAGCTGCTTATGGTGATTGGCGCATAACTGCATCAGTCGATGCAATGAGGTAATATAGGTATAAAATCGTGCGCCCACATCCTGCAAGTCGAACAGCATGATGTCAATGGTATTGACAATAGAATCCGCCTTTTCGTTTTTTCCGTATAAACTATAAAGAGGGAGTCCGGTTTTTTCATCTATTTCGTTGGCTACTTTTTCACCGCGTTCAATACTTCCGCGAAAACCGTGTTCTGGAGCAAAAGCGAACGTTAAGTTGATGTCATGTTCCAGTAACACATCAACCAAATGCGTTTTATTTCTACCAACGATCGATGTCTGATTGCCCATTAAGCCAACTTTTTTGCCTTTAAGTATAGGCAGATAAGCGTCTAATTGATCGGCGCCTGTTAGGATGACTTTTTTGTTTACACTATCTTTTTTCGATTCGGGTAATGAGGACTGGTTCTTGGACGTCCTTCCGCAGGCATTGCAAAAAAATAGCACTAAAAATAAACTGCCGATCGTGATTTTTTTATTCATCATCATTTTATATGTTGATTGTCGACTATAACGAAGCTTAAGATAAAAATTATACGTCAATTGCATCTTTTCTTTGTTAAACCAAGTTGTTCGCCTTCGTTTGGATTTCTTTTTTCAATGGCTTAAAATTGATAACAAGTATAGGGAAAATAGCCGTTATTTTTGCAACTTTATGCATGTTTTTATTTTATGTTGCCGTTTTTGTAGTTCAAATAGCCATAATGTATGCAAATTGTAAAGCGAAGTAGATTCCGGAACGTATATACTTAAAATTAACCGGTTTTAAAAAGACAGATCGGCAATTTGTATTTATTAAACTATATTTACCGATTCAAAATCAACTTATATATGCTAAAAGAAGAAAGACAGGCATTTATCATGCGGGAAGTAAACTTGCACAACAAAGTGTTATCTTCCGATTTAAGTAGTCAGCTCAATGTTTCGGAAGATACCATACGGCGGGATTTAAATGAATTAGCTGAAAATGGAAAAGTGCTAAAAGTTTACGGCGGGGCGCTATCGAAATCTTTTCAATATCCTTTTCAAAATACAGAAGTATATGCAAAGGAGTCAAAAAAAACAATTGCACAGAAAGCACTTTCACTTATTCAGGACGGTATGTCGGTGCTGCTTGGTGGAGGAACGACCATGTTGGAACTTGCCCGAATGGTTCCCGAAAAGTTGCAATGCACATTTTTTACGATCAGTCCACTCGTAGCCCTCGAATTGGCCGAACGATCGGAGGATGATATTATATTGATTGGCGGTAAATTAGCGAAAAGCACAAACGTCACGATTGGATCCCAGGTAATTAATCAATTGGCCGAAATTCGGGTCGACTTATGTTTATTGGGTACAAATAGCTTATCTGTGGAAGACGGTGTCACGGATTCTGATTGGGAGGTTGTACAAATAAAAAAAGCCATGCTACGGTGTTCTCAACGTACCGGAATCCTAAGCATAGCCGAAAAACTCAATTCAGTACAAAAGATGAAGGTTTGCAATATTAATGCAATTGATTACCTGATCACGGATTTGGATAAAGGGAATCCAAGTCTGTCTCGGTTTGCCCAGGTTGTTACCGTAATTTAAGTTGGATTGGCAATCCAACTTCATGGATATAGTGTCATATTTTAATTTATCCCATTTATATGCATAAATGTAACATATTTATTGCTTTTTAGTGTTGAACTTGTTCCTGCATTTTCCTAATATTGTTTTACCGACTACTAAAACAAGTGATTATGAATGCAACCGTTCCCGATCTAATCAATAAAGAAGAAATTAAGAACTATAAAATCATTAATGCACCCGAAAGCCATGTTAGTGAACTCAGGTATAAGCTGCAGAGTGCCGTTCGTCTCGGAAACGAATTTAAATCGAAATCGTTGATAACTTTTAATACAACCGAAGGGCCGAAACGGGTGGAGACGACCGTTTGGATGTTAACGGATAAGTATATACAACTAAAGAACGGCGTGCTGATTCCTTTAGACAGTTTGTTGGATATTGATTACTAATATCCTATTACCCTTTTCCCGCATTTTCACACCGCTCTTGTGTATATTTCTGCTTTAAGTGTCAATTAGTGTTAAACTTATTATTTCATTTCTGAAATAAACCGGACTTGTTGTATCTTGCGTAAAAATGTAAGGTCCAGTGTTCATGAAAAAATATTTAACCGCTACTATTTACCCTTATACTTTAATTCTTTTTCTCTTTATATCAGCGTGTAAAAAGGATAATCCGGATACGGGTGACGGAAATACAAGGCAGACGTCTACCACCGATCGGGTGGCATTAACCAACGATTCCATTTTTCTTTATGCTAAAGAAATTTATTATTGGAACGAAAATTTACCGAGTTACGATACCTATAATCCTCGTCAATATGTACAGGGAAGTACAGATTTGGATAACTATACCAGCAATGTATTAGGCATTGCGCAGTACTCCACTTCCAAATATGATGTAGCGACAAATGATAATGGGGAGGAGTATACTAAATTTTCTTATATAGAAGATGTCAGCGACCAAAGTGGGGAGACGGCCGGCATCCGAAACCTGACCAATGCAGTCAATCTGCAAGATGAGGGAAATGACATCGGTATATATTTTGTTTCTGCAGTAGGTAGCAATACAAACTATGAACTTTTCATCAAAGCGGTATACCCAGGCTCTCCAGCAGCGCAAGCTGGCTTAACACGTGGTGCCACCATTACTAAAATTGGCTCAGAGGCTATTGGTGATAATTTTGATGGGGAAGTGGACGTAATCAATAATCAGCTTTTAGACGACCCCTCCTCGGTTTACCTGGAAGGAACTAAAGTAGATGGCTCGTCTTATCAGGTAACCCTCACAAAACGGAAATACGATAGCAGTCCGATTTACAAAACAAAGGTAATCACCAGAAACGGTAAAAAAATAGGTTATCTGGCCTATGCCCGTTTTTCTAATTTGGATGACACAAGAGATACATTGGATGCCATTTTTAATGACTTTGCCGGTCAGAACGTAGAAGACCTGATTATTGATCTTCGTTACAATGGCGGAGGTTATGTAGAAACTGCTGAGCACATCGCCAATTTAATTGCACCTTCGGGCACTATGGGGACCATGTACATTGAGTATTATAATCAAACCATGCAAAATGGGCAGGCCGCTATTCTCGAAAATCAACCGGTACGTAACGCTAATGGTGATATCGTCGGTACCGGTACCTATGCTGATGAACAGTATGACGTAGAACATAACACGCGCGAGTTCGCAAAAGCTGGTAGTTTAACCGGGGTTAAGAATGTTGTTTTTTTGGTTACCAATAATACTGCATCGGCCAGCGAATTGTTGATTAACACCATTCGTGGTATTGACGGTGTTGATGTGCAGTTGGTCGGTACAACAACCTATGGCAAGCCTGTGGGTTTCTTCCCCATTCGCTTGGAAGGGAAATACGACTTGTATCTGGCTTTGTTTTCTACTAAAAACGGTAAAGAGCAAGGAGATTATTATGATGGATTTACACCTGATGGCACGGGCGACCAAGGTATTCCTGGAACATTGATGTTGGATAATTTTGGTCAGGATATGGATACATTTAGCAGTGAATACGACTTTGGTGATGAAAGAGAGGATTATTTAGCGGAAGCATTAAATTTATTAGCACCTACTTCTTTAAGCACCAGTAGCAGCCGGGTGATGAGTATTAGGGGCGTATCCACAAAAACTTCATCCTTATCCTTAAAGCGCAATTTAGGCAAGGTCAAAGAGTTTAAAGGCATGATCGATAATCGATCCCGGCAACACTAGAGGCAGCATTACATTACATTTTTTTGTTCTTTTTTGCCTGCACGCTACTGGAAAGCCGTTGATCAATATTTTCAATGACTCCAAGAATAGCGTCTGTTGCTTGTATATAAAATTTCGGATTGATGTTTTCGAAGTCGTCCGTAGCTTGATGATAGTCCTTATGATCTTCAACACCAAAGTAGATGAAAGGAATATTTTTGGCATGAAAAGCACCCTGATCACTTTGGTTGGTCCAATCATCATGACCTGCTTTCGGATCATCATGACCTAAAAGTAACTTTAATTCGGGGTTCTTGCTGGTAATATAGGGTTTAAGTTCGGGATAATAATAGGTGCCGCAGGCATATAGTTCGCCCTTATCATTATGAGCGATCATGTCCATATTGATATTGAGCTGTATGTCGCCTATAGGCAAAGGGGGGTGGGTAACGAATGCTTTAGCACCCCGTAGTCCCATCTCTTCGGCGTCGAAAGCAGTGAAAACCAAGGTGAAGTTGGGTTGATGTTTGCTATAATATTCAGCTAAATAAAGGAGCGCCGCAGTTCCCGATGCATTGTCGTCAGCACCATTGTAGACCTGACCATTTTTAATACCCAGATGGTCATAATGTGCGGAAATGATCAAGCTTTCCTTCATTTTTCCTTTGATGTAACCGATCACATTGGTTCCACGTATACTTTGCCCTTCCCGGGTAGTAAAAGTAAAAGCTTGTAAATAAGCAGAATCGGTGGAGAAAGAAGCCAATCCTAACTGTTCAAAACGTTTTAGGATATAGTCGCGCGCCTTTTTTCCTCCGGGCGTTCCTGTTCTTCTCCCTTCATATACATCGGAAGATAAGGTTTGGACATCTTTTAAAAGCTGTTCGTGGTTGGCTTCATCTTGCTGTTTAATACTTGCACAACAACTTAAACACAATAGTAATACCGCAAAAGGAAGTTTATGAAATAAAATATGCATCGTCAATTTTTTAGTAAAGATACTTTTTTTATTTGTAGGTGTTAGCATTTAGCTGTCAGCTATCAATAATCGGCTATCCGCTTTATTTTGTGGTAACCTTGTTTTAAAGCTGATTGCAGACGGCCGATTGCTGACAGCCAACGAACTTTCCGCTTTTTAGCTGTCTCGTCCCCCGACATGACAAACGCACATGGCCAGCCAAAGAAAAGCGGGTTGTCATGCAGAACGTATGTCAAGTGTCTATAAAGCTGTTTAGGTTTTAAGTATTAGCTTTTAGTTACTTATATCGATATCCCTTAACACCTAACACCTACATCTAAAGACTCCTCATATCCACCGCTACTACCCGTGATACGCCTTGTTCTACCATGGTTACGCCATAGATGATATCGGTGCTGGCTATTGTTCGTTTATTGTGTGAAACAATAATGAATTGCGACTGGTCAGAGAATTTACGGATGATATTATTGAACTTATCAATATTGGTGTCGTCTAACGGAGCATCTACTTCATCGAATATACAGAAAGGAGCCGGCTTCAATAGATAGAGCGAAAACAGTAAAGCAGTTGAGGTCAACGTTTTCTCACCTCCCGATAACTGATTAATCGATAGCGGTCGTTTTCCTTTCGGTCGGGCCATGATCTCTATATCCGAGTCTAAAGGGTTGTCAGGATCACTCAAAACAAGATCGCACGAATCTTCTTCATTAAACAAGGAGCGGAAAACCCGAATGAAATGCTCGCGCACTTCCGTAAAAGCTTCCATAAATTTGTCTTTGGCCGTATCGTCGATTTCTTTAATGGTATGCAACAAAGACGTTTTAGCATCGAATAGATCCTGCCTCTCTTTTTGGATAAAAGTATAGCGTTCATTCATTTCCTGAAAAGCCTCCATAGCCATCGAGTTGATCGAACCGTAATCCTCCAACTGTTTTTTGAGCCGTTCGGTTTTATGCCGCAATTCTTCTTCTGTACCTACGGGGCTTTGTATTTCCTGATCGAGCAAATCGTTAATGTCGACCTCAAACTCAACGGCTAGCCTTTCCTTGAGCGCATTAAGATCTAACCGAAGTGTTGTTTTTTTGTCTTTTATTTCACCGGTTAACAGGTCGACCTGTTCCCTGCGTTTCCGGAGGCTGCTGATCTCTTCTTCTTTTTTATTCATTTCGCCGCGCATGGCATAATATGCCTGCTCAGCTTCCTGCAGTGCTTTCTCTAACGACTCTTTTTGCGTGTACATGGCCATCAGGTCCTCGTCCGAGTGATCGACATGCTGTAAGGTATCTTTAATGGCTTCTTTTACCGCTTCATATTCCGTGCTGTACTGGTTAATCCTTTTTTCTAAGGTATTGTATTGGCTCTCGCGGTATTCCAGATCTTTATCGATTCCGGAAACTTTATTCTGCTGCTGATGAAAACGGATGTTTTCTTGATTATAGGCGGAGGAAACCGTCGTCAGATGCTCAGAAATTTCGGTAAAATGCTCCTGTAAAGCAATCAGCTCCTTATTCTTTTCTTCCTTTAGCTGGGTCAATTGCATTAATTGGGGTTCAGATTCGGCTAATTCCCGGGTAATGAGTTTAACTTTTTCCTCAATATCCTGCTTCCGATTCTGACTGTTCTGAATAAAAGCGACATATTGTTCCTGCTTGGTCTTAACGGAGATCAATTCATTTTCCATCCGGTTAAGCTGTTGCTTTGTTTCTTCCAAGTAGGCTTTTTTGGTGTTGCCTTGCAGCTCTTCGGAGGTCGCCGTTTCCTGCCGAATATCCTGTTCTATTTTCTCCAGTTGTTGGGTGAGCGACTTAATTTCCTTATTTAGATTGTCGAGATTTTTGGCCCGGCCAATGCGCTTTCCTTCAAATAAACCTACTGAACCACCACTTAAACCAATGTGATGTTTCATGAATTTGCCCGTTTTATGCAGTATCGTAATCTCTTCTTTGGGTAAGGCGGTCTCCAGCTCTTCCTCTCCCTGGGTTTTTAAGATAAATACCCGATGAAGCAATAGCCTGATCAATGGCAGGTAACGAGGCTCCACATCAACCACAGATAAGGCTGGGATGAGCTGATCTTCCGGATAAGGCCGCTCGGATGTCTCTTTTTCGTCGATAGCTTCCAATACGAAGAAGCCCGCTCTTCCTCTAGAGGCATCGCCCAACAATTTAATGGCTTTTACCGCGTCTTGATGTTCCGGAACAACGTAATGATTCATCAAGGGTTCCAGGTAATTTTCGATGGCAATCCGGTATTCTTCTTTACAGAACAAGACATCGGAAAGTAGCGGATAGGCTTTTGTCCATCCGGCGTTCTTACGCAAAAAGCGAATAGATTCCGGAAATCCTTCCAGGTTATCGACCAATGATTTGGTTAGGTTATATTCATTTTGTTTAGCATCTAATGTCCGGTTATGTTTAACCAATTCCTCTTTCAGCGATTGAATGCGTTCAGATTTTTGATTGATTTGGTGTTGAAGTCCTTCTTCATAAGCTAAAGCATCCTCATAACTTTCCTGTAGGTTATTTAGCCTGGATTCCAAATCTGTTACAACCTTCACAAATTCATTCAGCTCGGTTTCCTTGGCTTCGGTATCGACGATATTGCGTTCGCTTTCCTGGGTCAGCGCATCCTTTTGGATATGCAATACGGCAATATCCTTTTCTATTTTGTAAATTTGGTTCTGAAGATCATTGTTTTCTCTAACAAAAGCATCCAGTCGGGTCTTAGCGCTCTGTTGTTGGCTACGGAGTTCATCCACTACCTGCTTTTGGTCGTCAAGAGCCGATTTGATTTCCATTAACCGGGTCTCCTCGGTAAGATGCTCTTCCTTTAGGCGTTTAATATTATAGAGTACATGATTAATTTGCTGCTTATCATTAGCCAGTTCTTTGCTTAGCCGTTCTTCTTTATCCTGTAAGTTACGTAGCTGTTCGTTCTTGACTTTTTTCTCGCTTTCGTATGCCCTTATTTTTCCGGTATATTCATTGACTGCCTTTTGTTGTACAGACAGGTTTTTTTCGTCAATCAGTGTTTCCTGTTTGAGTTTTTGCAAAGCGGCTTCTAATTTATCGAGCTGTGCACTCAGCGTATTTTTTTCGGCATCCTGTTTATTTTGTTGCTCATCCAAGCGGGCCAGGGCCTCGCGGAAGTTGGCAATACGGAAGGAAGCCAAGGCTATACTTAAATGTTTATATTCATCTTTTAAACGGTAATAACGCTCTGCCTTTTTGGCCTGGTTTTCTAAGGTCTTCAGGTTCTTTTCGATCTCAAATAGCAAATCCTCCACGCGGCTTAAATCGGTTTCCGTATCTTTTAGTTTGCTTAAGGTCTGTTTTTTTCTGACTTTATACTTCGAAATACCCGAAGCCTCTTCGAAGAGCGCCCTACGTGAATTTTCTTTATTGTTGATGATCTCATCAATCATCTTTAATTCGATAATCGAATAGCTGTCGTTTCCTATTCCAGTATCCAGAAACAGATCGGTGATATCCTTTAACCGGCACTGTACATCGTTGAGGCGATATTCGCTTTCTCCGCTTCTATAGAGTTTTCTGGTTATGGTGATCTGTGAAAATTCAGTGGGAAGGATGTTTTTGGTATTGTCAAAAGAGAGCGATACTTCAGCAAGGCTGGCTGACTTTCTGGTTTTCGTTCCGTTAAAAATGATGTTTTCCATTTTTTCGGAACGCAAATTCTTTGTTTTCTGTTCGCCGAGCACCCACCTGATTGCATCGACAACATTGGATTTTCCGCATCCGTTTGGCCCTACGATAGCCGTTACACCTTCATTAAAATTTATAGTAACTTTATCTCCAAAGCTCTTGAAGCCTTTAATTTCCAAACGTGTCAGTTGCATGTATCTGTTGCGTAGTTTTTTAGCTTGCGAATTTAAACAAATGATTGCATTAATTCAGTTTTTCCCTATTCCAGGATATCCGAAGGGGTTTTGTCTTTCCCATTATTTTTGTATTTTAGTGCAATGGAAGTTTTTATGCCTATTTTTATTGCGGCTGTTGTCTTCGGTTTTCAAATTTATACAAATTTTAAAAAGGAGCAGGAAAAAGCCAAAAAACGCTTTGCCGGTAAACCCTTACCGGTAAAGACCAAGCCGCCGGTACGGCAACAACCTATAAACACGTTGGACAGAGGAGAAAATACCAGGTATGACATCGAAAGGGTGGAGGAAGTAGAAGAAGTGAAACGGACGCGCGCAATCCATCAAGCGCATATGCATCAATATCAACAATTAGCCCCTTATCAAATAGCGGAAAAAGAAAACGACTCTTCTATGGATATTCACTTCGATTTACGCGATGCAGTCATCAAATCCGCCATATTAAACCGACCTTATACTTAATTGCTAATCGATTATCCGAATTTGATCGGCATCTTTTAAAAAGGACAATTTCTCGCGGATATCTTTGAGGTCGTTGGGATACAAACTAAACGTATACAGGTCTTCATCCTCCGGTTTATAATAAACCACCCCTCCATCAGGAGCCACGCAGGTAGAAGATCCCGAATGATAAACCTGATTTCCATCATACCCCACGCGATTTACCCCAATTACATAACACTGATTTTCTATTGCCCGCGCAGGTATTAAGGCCCGCCAATGACCAATCCGTACGTCGGGCCAACTGGCAATATACAGGAGAATATCGTAGACATTGTTCAGGTTTCTGCTAAATGCCGGAAAACGAAGGTCATAGCATGTTTGCAGGCATACCCGCCAACCTTTGATGTCAACAATAACGCGCCTTTTGCCCGGTGTAAAAATGCGATCTTCACCAGCCATGCTAAACAGATGCCTTTTGTCATATTTATAGAATGTTCCGTCGGGCTTCATCCAGATAAAACGGTTATAGTATTTTCCATCATCTTCTATAATTAGGCTGCCGGCAACTACGCAATTGTATTTTCGAGCCTGTTCGAGCATCCAATAAATGGTTTTACCATCCATTTTTTCGGCGCATTTATCGACGTTCATGGTGAAACCGGTATTGAACATTTCCGGCAAAATGATCAGATCGGTTTTTTCTTTTAAACCCGACAAGCGTAAGGCGAGGTTCGATAAATTCTTTTCCGTGTTTTCCCAGAATAGATAGGCTTGAAATATGGTTATTTTTATGGGTTCCATAGTAATGATACTGCTTAAATATTAAATGGTGTTTGGTACAACCAAACGGCTTAAAATTTAACTTTTTGTAGGTAATCGATTGCTTTTTCAAGTGTTTCCTGTTTTTTGGCAAAACAAAAACGGATTAAACGCTGATCGATTTTATTCTTATAAAATACCGACAAAGGAATGCTCGCAACCTGATGTTCTGTTGCCAGCGTTTTTGTGAAATCCACATCATTTTCGTGGCTCAACTGATCGTAACTCGCTAACAAAAAATAAGACCCCGAAGAAGACAAGGGCTTAAATGCGGTACTTTGGAGCCCTTTTATAAAAAAGTCTCTTTTTCCTTGGAACAGTTTGTTGATTGTCAGGTATTCCTCATCTTTCAAATAATCTGCCAAGGCATATTGTAAGGGCGTATTAACGCTGAAAACCAGATACTGATGCACTTTCCTGAACTCTTGGGTCAAACGCTCTGGGGCAAGGCAATACCCAATTTTCCAGCCAGTAATATGAAACATCTTTCCAAACGATGAAATCACAAAGCTCCTTTCTTTTAAGGCGTCATACTTACCTACGCTGATATGTTTTTTTCCATCAAAAACAATTTTATCGTATACTTCATCACTGATAATGAAGATATCGGTACCATTGGTTAACTTGATTAATTGTTCCATATCCCGTTCAGAAAAAATAGTCGACGTCGGGTTATGGGGTGTGTTGATAATAATCAGCTTGGTTTTAAGGGAGAATAGCTTTTTTACTTCTTCCCAATTAATTGCGAAATTATTATCAGCCTGCAGTGCAACGGTCTTGACCACACCTCCGCATAGATCAACGGCGGGAGCATAACAATCGTAGGAAGGATCGAAGCAGATTACCTCATCGTCGGGCCTGATCAGACAGGCGATTGCCGTAAAGATTGCTTGTGTTGCCCCGGCGGTAATGGTGATTTCATGAGCTGGATGATAGTGCATCCCATGATAATCTTCAACCATATGGGCTATTTGTTCACGCAAGGGTAAAACCCCTTCCATGGGCGCATACTGATTACGACCATGTTTCATATGATTGCCGACTAGCTCAATAAGTTTCGGAGAACAATCAAAATCGGGGAACCCTTGCGATAAATTAACTGCATCATACGTGTTTGCCAAGGCAGTCATTGTGCTAAAAATAGAACTGCCGGCATTGGGCAGTTTAGATGGAATGTTTATCATAGTCGTTAATATCCAACGGTTGAATCTAAGTGATGTTTTAAGTTAGTAGGGATTTATCAGCAAAATTCATTCCTAAAAAACGCAAAGCAATTAAATTGCTATATTAGCCTATTCGCATATTAAATTGAATTTATTCATGACTCATAACAGATTTTTTTTATTATTTGCTTTATCTATCACGCTATTTACTTCTTGTTCTCATCGAGGGAATAAAGAAGCGCCTACCGTTGGTTTCATCGAAGCATTTGAAGATGCAACCATATCGGACGCTAAGAAAGGTTTTATAGATGCGCTTGAACAACAAGGGTTTAGTGAGGATAAGGGAACATTGAACTTCCTTTATCGAAATGCGCAGGGGGATGCCGGAACGATGAATCAGATCGTGAGCTTTATGCAGAGCCAAGCCCCTGATTGCTTGGGTACAAGCACAACGTTATCTACTTTAGCAGCTGTTCAACGGATCAAAGAAATACCGATTTTTATGTGTGTAACCGCTATGCCCGATATTTTGGGCTTAACAGGTGCCGATCAAAAAGCAACTAAAAATTTGTTTGGAGTAGGGGAAGACCTGAACTATATCGATACTTCTTTTTACATTATCAAAGAAATGGTTAAACCCAAATATACAAAACGGCTTCGAATAGGAATGATTTATAATCAGGCCGAACCGCAGTCGGTCGACGCATTTAACCGGTTAAAGGCTTTGGCAGCTCAAAGCGGTGTTGATATGGTAGCACTTCCTCTTAATAATTCTGCTGATGCACAACTTGTTGTTCGTGCTTTGCTTGCCAAGCAAATCGATGCTTTTTTTGCCAATCCGGATAACACAGTTTTTGCTGCTTTTGAAACCATAGTAAATAATTGCAATACGCAACGGGTGCCTGTGTTTACCAGTGAAGTAGGCTTGGTAAAGCGGGGAGCCGTGGCCGCATATGGTGCCGATATTTATCAATGGGGATACCAAGCGGGTTTACAAGCTGCCGCTTTTCTAAAAGATAAAAAAGATACGACCAAATTAAAGTTGGAGAAGGTTAAGGTACGGAAACGAGTATACAATGCAAAAGTAGCTAAGGATTTTGGCTTTGTTTTTTCCGAAGCTTATGAATCCTTATAATTGAAAATAAAATGAATTTTTATTTAGCCGCGATTTTACAAGCCTTATGTCTGGCCCCCATGGGACTCGGAATCTATATTACGATGAAGATTTTTAATTTTCCCGACATTACCACTGATGGCAGTTACACGCTTGGGGCCGTTGTTTGTGCGCTTTGTTTGAGCCGTGGCATGTCGCCCTGGTTAGCTGTACCCTTTACTCTCCTCAGCGGTGCCCTCGCTGGTATATTAACCGCACTCATTCATACCAAACTGCGTGTAAATGCCCTGCTTTCGGGGATATTGGTTATGACAGCCCTTTATTCCATCAATTTAACTTTGTTGGGGAGGTCTAATATACCCTTACTGGGTTATTCGACCATATTTAATATCGGACTTTTTTCAAACGGCGATTTTAATGTTGCATTGGTTTCGGTACTCACGGTTCTACTTTTCTTGTTTTTTATTTATTATCTGTTACGCACCGATTTTGGTCTCGCTATGCGTGCTACAGGTAATAATGAACTGATGATTAGATCTTTAGGTGTTAATACATCAACTATTAAGATCATCGGTTTGGCGATTACCAATGGCCTTGTTGCTTTAAGTGGTGCCATGACAGCTCAATTTCAGGGCTTCACTGATATCAGTATGGGCATCGGTATTGTGATAAATGGCTTGGGTTCGGTCATGATAGCTGAAACGTTGATCCGTTTATCAAAAATGGAACATACAGGTATACATTTATTATTTGTTGTGTTAGGTATCCTCGTGTTTCAATTGGTTTTGGCTTTTACACTGAATATCGGAGTAGATGCTACCTTGCTCAAGTTGTTAACTTCTTGTTTTGTTTTGCTTATTGTGGCTTTACCACAGCAAAAACTTATTAAATCGTTTAAGCGTTACTAGTTATGTTGGTCTTAGAGGATATTCATAAAACTTTTTTTGCTGGTAAGCCGAATGAAGTCAACGTATTAAATGGGTTGAACTTATACGTTGATAAGGGCGATTTTGTATGTATCGTTGGGGCTAATGGTTCGGGAAAGTCGACATTGTTAAATATGATTGCAGGTACGGTGCAACCCGACAAAGGAAAGCTTATGTTGCATGGCCGAACAATGTTGAACTTGCCCGATTACAAAAGGAGCAAGTGGATTGCTCGTGTATTCCAAAATCCCCTGCAGGGAACTGCTTCCGAATTGAGTATATTGGATAATTTTAGGCTGGCAGCCTTGCGTGGAAAGACGAAAGGTTTAAGCATTGGTATCAATACCTCATTTAAGCAACGCGTGAGGGAACAATTGCGCTTGCTCGACATGGGGCTGGAAGATCGTTTGGAAAAGCCGATGGGTTTATTGAGTGGAGGGCAGCGGCAGGCCCTCACGATGCTGATGACCGTAATGAGCGATGTGGATATACTCTTATTGGATGAGCCCACCGCTGCATTAGATCCTCGTTCTTCCAAGAAGGTGATGGAAATAGCAAATCAGCTGGCTGAGCGGTATCATTTAATGGTTATATTGGTTACCCACAATATGAAGGACGCCCTTACTTATGGAAATCGGCTGGTCCAATTGTCTAAAGGGCAAGTACGCCGTGATTTCGATAAGGTGCAGAAAGCCAAGCTGATGCCGCAGGATTTATACGTATGGTTTAACGAGGAATAAATAAAACTGTATATTCGCCACATGTTGGAAGCTAATGGCATATTTAAAAACTACGGAAATCTACCGATCCTGAAAGGAGTTGATCTGAAAGTCCAAAAAAGGGAAATTGTTTCTATTGTCGGCGCCTCGGGGGCGGGTAAAAGTACGCTTTTGCATATTATCGGAACCTTAGATAAACCAGATCAAGGTCAGGTATCGATAAACGGTGTTGATATCGGACAGCTGTCGTCTTCCAAATTGAGCGCATTTCGTAATGAACATATCGGCTTTATTTTTCAGTTTCATCATCTATTGCCCGAGTTTACCGCCTTGGAGAATATCTGTATCCCTGCCTTTATAGCAGGAAAAGATCGCTCTGCTAGCGAAAAACGGGCCCACGAGTTATTGACTACCTTAGGTATTGCCCATCGTGCAAAGCATAAGCCGGCTGAATTATCAGGTGGTGAACAGCAGCGCGTAGCTGTAGCACGGGCATTGATGAATAAACCAGCCATCGTTTTGGCCGATGAGCCTTCTGGAAATCTAGACTCCGAAAACGCAGCGGCCTTACATGCACTTTTTATCGATTTACGGAATCAGCTTAATCAAACATTTATTATCGTAACCCATAATGAGCATTTAGCAAGTGTGGCCGACAGGATTGTGCATATGAAGGACGGCCAAATCTATTAAAAGAGGAATAAGGATGAGCAATGTTTTAATTACAGGTGCAACCGATGCCCTTTCGCAAAGAATAGTCCGGAATTTACAACAAGGATACGTAATATATTTTGCTGATGCACAGCCTATTCCTGAGGTTATGTTAAAGTCGGGAAAATACTTTCAAATTCAGCAAGCGATGCTTCCTGCTTTTGCTCATGAATTATTAAGCTTGGCCTTAGATAAAGAAATTGAGCTTATCATTCCACTTAGAGAAAAAGAAATTGCCGTTTTATCGTCTTGTAAAATCTTATTTGAAGAATATGGCATTAACTTGGTAGTTCCATCTGCTTTAGAGTTGGCAGAATTGTCTTTTATTGTTAATCCACCAGCAAGTTTAACGCCCTCAGTTTGGCTTAACGGTAACTGCTTGAGCACAAATAACGTACATCCAGTAGCTGTTATCGAAAATAGGAGTGGTGTTTGCGTTATAGCCGATTCGGATGAAGATTTTCTGTTCTGTTGCTTAAAATAGAAAGGATTGTATAATTATAAGGTTTTGAAATACAAGGATATATTAGATTCAAAAGAGGCTTTTATTCTAGAGTTGGATGACGTTATCTATCCAGAAAAAGATTATTTACTACAGGTTTATTATCTGTTTGCCAACCTCTTGGAATATAGCGCTCAGCATCCACCCGCTGCTGATCTGATTGCATTTTTTAAAAAGGCTTACGAACAACATGGTCCTCACCAACTGTTTCAGCGCGCCGTTGATATTTTTGGGATTGATAACCAGTACCAGTCGGCCTTTAATAAACTGCACGTAAGTGCTAAATTACCTTTAAAGCTTTTGCTCTATCCACAAATTAAAGCATTGCTTACCGACATTTTTAAGGCGAACAAAAAAGCTCTTCTTTTGGTAAAGGGCAATCCCTTGATGCAGCTGAACAAATTAAAACAAATGGAGTGGGAGGGATTGGAGCAACAGTTGAAGGTTTATTTTTACGATGAGCTGATCATCAAGGGAATTCAGCATCCTTTGGCTTATGTTTTGACCGAAAATTCCTTAAAAGGCCCGGAAACATTGCTTATTACCAAAAATAAGCAAAATCCATATCCGGATTCCGGTGCTAATTTAGCCTATATGACAGTAGATTTATTACTGAGCTAGCAATTCTTCATAAATGATAGAAAAGAATTTTGTAATTTGGCCTTCACACTTGGATTTGGTGTTAAATCGGGTGATTTATGAATAGAAGTAAACAACCTACCATAAAAGAAATTGCAAAGCGACTGAAAATTTCTACTTCAACGGTTTCGCGTGCATTGAATGATCATCCTAGTATAGGTTTAGTGACCACTATGCGGGTTAAAAAACTGGCTGAAGAACTTCATTACGAACCAAATAAAACGGCCATTTTTTTTAAACAACGTAAGACATTCACCATCGGTGTTATTTTGCCTAGCTTATCGGAAGCTTTTTTTTCTGCGGCAATCAGCGAGATCGAAAATATTGCAAACAGTAAAAATTATACGGTTATTTTAGGGCAGTCGCTAGATGATCCGGAACGCGAGCTGAAGATTATCAATACGATGAAAACACACCGTGTGGATGGTATTATTTTGTCGGCAGCCAAAAACACCAAGCAATTTGAATATATTGAAATGCTGCAACAAGCGGAGATTCCGGTTGTTTTCTTTGATTGTGTACCGGATTTACCGCATATTTATGCGATTGTTAGTGACCTGAAAACAGGTATGTACCAGGCAGTTGAAACCTTTATTTCCTGCGGTCATCGTGCTATAGCTTTTCTCAACGGGCCGGCACATTTGCCTGCTAGTAAAGAACGGGAGGAGGCCTTTATCCAAGCTTTAACAGACAAAGATATACCGGTTAATTCTGAGTATATTGTTTATACCGATTTGTCTGAAAAAGGAAATGAGCAGGCGATGTTAAGCTTAATAGGATTAAGGAATCGGCCTTCTGCCATCGTATCATTTAATGATTACGTTACCTTGGATGCGATGAATGCGGTACGACAAAAGGGATTGGTTGTAAACCAGGATATTTACTTTATCAGCTATGCAAATTATCCGATTTGGAAGTACATGGAAAACCCACCAATGGCTTCCATTGAGCAATTTCCAGGCGAGCAGGGGGTTTTAGCTACGCAAATGCTTTTCGACCTGATCGAAGCAAACAGTGCCAAACCACTTGATCAGGGCGTCCCTGTTGAAGGGCAAAAGATTGTACTGGAGTCGAAATTGATCACTCAGCTTTCATAAACAGATGCAATTTCCGATAACTAGGATGATTAATCACACCATTTTCATATTTAGTGTATCGCCTTTTTAAGCTTCGCCCAAATGCTTACTTTTGTAAACCAAAAAATGAAATCAATGACAGAAGAAATAGAACACGTTAAGTGCTTGATTATAGGCTCCGGCCCGGCGGGCTATACTGCTGCTATTTATGCTGCCAGAGCAGATTTGAAACCGGTGATGTACACGGGGTTAGTTCCTGGCGGACAGCTTACGCAAACCACAGAAGTAGAAAATTTTCCGGGCTACCCAAGCGGTATTATGGGGCCGGAAATGATGGAAGATTTCAGGAAACAAGCGGAACGTTTTGGTACAGATATTCGTTTTGGCATCGCTACGGCGGTCGACTTTACCGGCCCTATCCATCGAGTGGTTATTGATGAAATCAAAACAATTCTTGCGGATACGGTAATCATCGCTACAGGCGCAACAGCTAAATGGCTTGGCTTGGACAGCGAACGTAAATATAATGGATTCGGCGTTTCTGCCTGTGCCGTATGCGATGGCTTCTTCTTTAGAGGGCAGGATGTTGCTATTGTTGGTGCGGGCGATACAGCTGCCGAAGAAGCAACATATTTAGCAAAATTGGCCAATAAAGTACATATGCTAGTTCGCCGGAGCGAATTTAGGGCTTCAAAAGCGATGCAGCACCGTGTGCTGAATACACCCAACATCATTATTCATTACCATACCGAGGCGGAAGAGATTTTAGGCGATGGTAGAGCGGTTAACGGTTTACGGATCGTGAATAACCAAACGCAGGAAAGGCAAGTATTGGATATTACCGGCTTTTTTGTAGCAATCGGACATAAACCGAATACAGAAATTTTTACAGAATGGTTGGAAATGGATGCTTCCGGCTATTTGATTACCAAAGCCGGAACTGCAAAAACAAATGTAGATGGGGTATTTGCGGCAGGCGATGTACAAGATAACATTTATAGACAGGCAATTACCGCTGCTGGTAGTGGCTGTATGGCAGCTCTTGAAGCAGAGCGCTATTTAGCTGCAAAAGAGCATGCTGTCAGTGTGACCGATTAATTTGCCCGAAAAAGGAGTATCCAAAAGAAATAAACAGGGTACTTTTGGATATTCTTTTTATGAAGCCATGTTACTTAGAGACTAGTTTTAGCCCAATTATCGATACGATAAGTGTAAGAATAAAAAACAATCGCCAAAAATCGGCTGGCTCTTTATAGTAAATAATACCCATAACTACCGTGCCTACTGCTCCGATACCCGTCCATACTGCATAACCTGTTCCAATAGGAATTTCCTGAATAGCCTTGTTTAAGCATAAAAAGCTACAAATAATGCAAATAAAAAAAATGATCGTCCATTTAACGTTTGTAAAGTTTGCGGAAAATTTTAAAGAAGAAGTAAACCCAATTTCAAATAAACCGGCTACAATAAGATAAATCCACGCCATAATTTGTTGCTTTTTTGTTGAATTAATTTATAGCAATAATACGGAAATCAGTGCGCCGGTTTTTTTGTTTACCTTCCGGCGTATTGTTATCGGCTATGGGTTTGCTTTGCCCATAGCCCTTATAGGTTAAACGTTGTGGAGCAATACCACTTTTTATTAAAAAATCGTAAACCGCATAAGCCCTTTTTTCAGATAAAATCTGATTGTCTTGCTTATTTCCCGTATTATCGGTGTGACCGGCTATTTCTATTTTTACACTTGGGTTATTTTTCATGAAGTTTTCAAGAGCAATCAGATCAGCTTTTGATTCCGGTAAAAGCTCAAAACCGTTGATCGGAAAAAACAGGTTGTTTAAAATAGATGAATTGCCGATTAAAATCGGAGATAGAGGAATTTCCAATTGGTAAGTATACCGGTCTGTTGTTTTACTCATATTGAAGTAATGCGTGTAAAAAAGATAAGCTGGGTGATTAACCTGTAAAGCATAATCATTTCCCAAAGGAAGGGGGGCCAGAAATGTACCATCATCATAATCGGCATTTGCATGGTATATTATTTGTTGATTGCTCAACTTAATTACCGCGACTTCTGCTGCAAGGGGTTGACCGGTTTGGCTATTGAAAATCCGAGCTCGAATAAATCCAACTGGATGAGGACCGACTGCGGCGGTTAAGGGAACAGTGTAAATATCAAGACCACCATAGCTATCTTGTCTTTTGGCCGAAAAATAAGCCGTTTTTCCATCTGAACTAACGGAGAAAGCGCGCTGTTCTGCGAAATCATTGATCGGATATCCTAAATTAACTGGGGCAAGCCGGTTTCCGCTACTATCTATTTTACTTACGAAAATATCTTTATTGCCAAAACCTGGCCATCCGTCGGAAGCAAAATATAATGTTTCGTTGTCAGCATGAATAAAAGGAGTACTTTCGTTATAGGAAGTATTTACTTTTGTTCCCATATTTTTTGGAGCCGACCATGAGCCGTCTTGTTGCACTGTGCTATACCAGATGTCGCTACCCCCGTAACCACCTTTTCTGTTACTGACAAAATAAAGGGTATTGCCATCTGGACTAATAGCGGGCTGTGCCTCCCATCCAGTGGTATTGATCGGGGCTCCCAAATTAAATGGGCTGCTCCAGTGTTCTCCTTCCCGGCGAGATACATAAATATCACAACTTCCTTTCCCTTGCGGATAGTTGCAACCAGTAAAAAAGAGGTATTTGCCGTCTGCTGAAATGCAGTGGGCGCCTTCGCTGTAATTGGCTGCGTTGATTTCTCTAGGTAGGAGGGCAGCCGGTGCCCAGGTATTTTTATGATGCTTACTGAAATAAATATGTTCCAGATCTCCTTTTGCCTGGCGGGTAAAGATAATGGCTGAGCGATCGATTGTCAACATCGGGAAATATTCATCATTTTCTGAATTGATGTTTTCGCCCATATTGGCAATTGCAAAAGTGTCGACATGCTGACGAATCAATTCTTGTATGCTAAACTCACAATCTATGATGTGTTTTTTTGCCAACGTACGGTTTTTAGAGGTAGGCGTTGCGCGTTGAAGATATTCTGTAAAAGCCCTTTTTGCTTCGGCGTAATTTCCTGTGTACAACAAGCTTTCTCCTAAACCAAACCAAGTGCTGGGTGTAAGGCTTGGAGCCTGTATAGTAACCTGTTTATATTGCGCAGAAGCATTGGTATAGTCTTGCATACGCAGATAGATATCGGCCAATTGCTGGCGACCAACTACAAAGGTGCTGTCATAACGTAATACTTCTTGCAAAGCTTGGACAGCAGCAGGATAGGCATGTAAATTTAAATTGGTCATTGCTACTTGATAAGCCTTAGCAGCTTTCGGATGGGAAGGTACTCGTCTCTGCGCGTCCGCTTGTAGTCCATAAAGCACAAGGCCGAAAGTAATATATACAACCTTTTTAATCGTAGCGTATGTCAATTTTACATAAAATGGTTTACGTTGACACGAATATAAAAAAAATACTTTATCTAGAAAAGGCGTTAATAAAATGATTTAGGGAATATTTAAATATTTATGGGTTTGCAAAGAAATTTCCCATTTTGGATTTGCCTTTACATAGTCGATGATCAATGGAGTCACGACATCAGCCTTTGACCATTCCGGTTGGAGATACAGTTTTCTTCCTTTTGGTAGTCGTGTGGCATATTCTTCTCCCCAAGCAAAATCACTTTTGTTAAATACAATCACTTTTAGCTCACCGGCTGCTTCAATCACTTCAGGAAGGGGAGCTTTAAATTTTTTTGGCGAGAGGCATATCCAATCCCATTGGCCGCTCAAGGGATAGGCGCCCGATGTTTCTATAAATGTTTTTATGCCCCGTTTTTGAAGACCGGCCGTAAGATAATCTAAATTATAAAGAAGCGGTTCGCCTCCAGTTATTACTACGGTTTTAGCCGGATATTGCGCTGCTTGACCAATGATGTCGTCGGCTGCAGTAAGCGGATGCAGATTGGCATCCCAGCTTTCTTTTACATCACACCAATGGCAACCCACATCGCAACCACCCAAGCGAATAAAATAAGCTGCCTTACCGGTATGGTATCCTTCGCCCTGTATCGTATAAAAAGCTTCCATTAAAGGAAGCAAAGTGCCATCTTTTGGAAGTACTTGGTTCAACAACATGTGGGCAAAGTTAGCTAATTTTTAATGCTCTCATGTCAATTTCCTGTAGTATTCATTCCATTTCTTCTTAATATAACAAAAAACAGGGATCATAAAATAGTGATCCCTGTTTTTGCTATGATCGAAACTGTAGCTTAAAATCCACTATCATCCAAGGCAAAAGTATCTTTTCTTTCTTTCCATTTTCCATTGGTGAAATCGGGAATATCCATTGATTTATTTCCCTCAGCTATGGATTGCGTAGATAATGGGGTGATTATACTCATGCTAACCGAGTCGTACACGTCTATTGGTGTTTGTCGGTTCTGTTTAACCGATTCTACGAAAGCATTAAAAACAAACCAGTCCATACCGCCATGCCCTGCGCCGGCGGCGTCATTGGCATATTTGGCCCATAGTGGGTGGTCATATTTTTTTAACCACTCGTCGGCTTGGTCCCATACATCTTCTTTTGCCGATTTCCCTTCGATGTAAATACTATTGTTTACATCCATCCAGATACCATTGGTCCCTTGAACCCTAAAACCCAAAGAATAAGGTCGGGGAAGATGTACATCATGCGACAACAGCAGTGTTTCTCCGTTTGCACAATTAATAAGCGTAGTTGTTACATCCCCGTTTTTGTAATTTATCTTGGCATTGGGATGCCCGGGTGATTGTTTTTGTACATAATCGGCCAAGCCTCTCGCTTTACTTGAAAAGCTTACCAAGTTGGTCATTCGGTTTCCATGATTAATTTTCGTGTAATGCATTAAGGGGCCTAAGCCATGTGTCGGATATAGGTCTCCATCTTGATCGATGTTGAACTGTGTGCGCCATTGGGCTTCGCTAAAGCCTTTGGTGCCATATTCTACGCCACCACCATAAGGTTGTTTTCCATTATTGAAAAGCACCCCTCTTAAATCATGCTGATACCCGCCTTCCAAATGAACCAACTCGCCAAATAAATTTTGCCTCACCATATTTAATACGGCCATAACATCACGGCGGTAACATACATTTTCCAAAGTCATGTAAGGCTTTCCCGTTTCTTCCGAGGTCTTTACGATTTCCCAATGATCTTCAACCGTTAATCCGGCAATCACTTCACAACCCACATATAAACCGGCTTTCATGGCGTCTACAGCCTGTGGTTTATGGTATTGCCAGGGGGTAGCAATGATCACTGCATCCAATTCTTCTTTTGCCAATAAATTTTTATAGGCGTCTAACCCTCCGGTATATTCTTTTGGTAGTTTTTTGTTTGCTTTTTGAAATTGTTTCCTGCAGCTAGCCAACGATTCTTCCTGAATATCACAAATTGCTTTAATCTCGATATCATCCCTTCTCAAAGCCAAAGCCACATGGTTTCGGCCCCTAAGGCCTACACCAATAAATGCCAAACGTATGGTGCTTTTTTGCTGGGCAAAAAGAACAGGTTCCGGTAATACGGTTGCTGCGGCAGCAACAGAACCTGATTTAATAAAATTCCTTCTATTCATTAGGTGTTTTTTGATTAAAAATGAATGAACCATGTAACGAAAAAGATTCGGTAAATGCTTTATCGCCACCTTCAAAACAAACATAAAAAAACAAATCCGTAAAAAACTAAGCAATCGATTGCTTAATTTTCAGAAAAATTATGCAATCGGTTGTGTTTATGAATAGGTATGAAAATAAGCTTCAAATTCGCATATTGCGATGCGTTTTTATTTTGATTTTCAGAAAAGATAAATTATAAATACATATTAATGATCAATATCAGTCAAACTCAGGCTAAACTATATCTTGCCATAATGGATTTCTTTTCAATTAACGGTGTTGCTAGCGCTATCGAACCATTTGGCTCAGGCCATATTAACGACACTTTTAAAGTGGTAACCAACCAGCCCTTCGGGCCATGCTATTTGTTGCAACGCATCAATACACATGTTTTTAAAGATGTTGATAAACTAATGAAAAATATTGATCGGATATGTAAACACATTAAGCATAAGCTGGAGTCGGAAGCCGTTAGCCATCCTGAGATGAAGGTACCGACGCTCATCCCGACAAAAAATGACACGCTCTACCATCGGGATGAACTGGGGCAATATTGGCGGGTTTTTATTTTACTTGAGGGCACCAAAAGTTATGATATTGTTGCATCTGACAAGCAAGCACGGGAAGGAGGAAAAGCTTTTGGTCAATTTCAGCGGTTATTGGCCGATTTATCTCCTTACGAAGTGTACGAGGTGATTCCGAATTTTTTGCATATTGGAAGCCGTCTTAAGGATTTTAAAGATGCGTTGCAGCGAAATCAGGCGGATCGCGCAGCTTCCGTTGAGGAGGAAATTCAATTTATCCTCGACCGAGAAAATCAAATGAACAGTATTTTGGATATGGCGGCAAAATCGCAGATTCCCCTAAGGATAACGCATAATGATACAAAATTTAATAATGTATTATTAAATGAAAAGGATGAAGCGCAATGTGTAGTAGATTTAGATACGGTGATGCCCGGATATGTTGCCTATGATTTCGGCGATGCAATCCGGACGATCATAAACAGTGCTGCGGAAGATGAAAGTGACTTGACAAAAATTAAACTCAATATTCCTTTTTTTCGGGCATATACGGAAGGGTATTTACAGGAAGCTCACCATTTTTTGTATGCTATGGAAATCAATTCGCTGATTGATGGCGTATTGTTGCTGCCTTATATGCAAACGGTTAGGTTTCTTACCGATTACCTAAATGGTGATACGTATTATAAAATTAGTTATCCGATGCACAATCTTGTTCGTTCAAGAGCACAGATGAAACTGGTACAAGAAATTGAACACCATGAAACCTTATTGCGTCAGATTGTGCGTGATGAAGCGGCTATTTATGGTATGTAACGTGTATAATTTAAAGTATGGATATCAAACGAGAAATTCGGGTACCTTATTTAGTACATAGTAATCGGAACTCGGGTTTTGAACAGCTTGTTGCTAACCTAGCTTCAATTGAGGGGCACGCTATTGATAAGATCAACTGGAATGAATTTGACTACCGTCCGGAGGTTCATTTTAAAATAGCTTATACCAAAGACAGTCTGGTACTGCTTTACGATATTTGGGAAGATCAGGTCAAAGCTGTGTACGATCAAATAAACGATCCGGTGTACCGGGATTCCTGCGTGGAGTTTTTTTTATCTTTTGATGGTATTTATTACTACAACTTTGAATTTAATTGCATAGGTACGGTATTAGTTGCCCATGGAAACGCAGATAAACAAACTAGGCAATTTCTTCCTCCCGATTTAATTGGGGAGATGAAGATCAATACACAAATAAGTAAACATAAGCAAAATAGTTATTGGCAGCTTATGGCCAATATTCCTTTTGCGCTGTTTATCAATGATAACATGGAAAATTTTTCGATGAAAGGTAAAACCTGTTTTGCCAATTTCTATAAATGTGGAGATGATTTAAAACAACCACATTACCTTTCTTGGAATAAAATCCGAAGTGCCAGTCCCAATTTTCACTTGCCTGACTATTTTGGAAAACTTCAATTCGACTAAGCGCTTGGTGAAGAATACTTAATTCTCCATTTCAAATACCGTATCAATTTTATGAGACGCCGTGTTTTTACTGGCTTGAACAGCTAAAAAATCGCAGCGTTCATTTTCAGGATGACCGGCATGTCCTTTTACCCATACCAACTTAACATGGTGTAACTTATAGACCTGTAAAAAGCGCAGCCAAAGATCCTTGTTTTTTTTTCCCGCAAAACCTTTTTGAAGCCAGCCATATACCCACCGTTTTTCAATGGCATCAATTACATATTTTGAATCGGTATAGATCGTGACCTCTTGCCCAGGTTTTTTTAATGCTTCGAGTGCAATGGTTGCTGCCAACAATTCCATTCGGTTGTTTGTTGTTTTCCTAAAGCCTTCGGAAATTTCCTTGTAATATTTTCCCGCCCTAAGGATAACGCCATAACCGCCCGGGCCTGGATTTCCACTTGAGGCACCATCGGTAAATATTTCAATCATTGCGGCAAACTTAGGTAAAATGCGCGATATTCGGGAAATAAAGTAAACAGATTATACAACGGACGCCCGATCGAAAAAGTCGGCCGAATTAATCCCTGAATTGATCTTTTAAATCAATAAGTTTGTTGATGAGCTCTTCCAGTTTTTCGCTTTCTTTTTTTCGATATGTTTTCATTAAGACGAAATAGCATAACAAGAACCAAATGATGGTGCCTGCGATAAAAAGAATTAAAGCCAGTCGGGATACGTAAAAAGAAATTTCAATAAGATATAAAGCTAATGCAATAGTAAGGCACCAAGTATATACGGTATAGTTTTGCGTATTAAAGCGATAACGATGCTGTTTAAAGGCGGTGAGATAGGCAATGTATTCCTTAGGTTTAAACAAGAGTTTTTCGCCCTTGTTAAATACCCGATAATCGCGAATTTGAACAGACAAATAGTAAATGAGACAAGCCGTTACGATAAACATCGACAACTGCGTAGTCCAGGTATAAAAAGGAATTGTCATAAAAATATAAAGGGTTATCACTACGATTACCGCAATACCGATCGCATGAGATAGGAGCCTGCTTGTATACCTGTTCTTTGTTTGTTTAATGGTGTTCAAGATAGCATCATAGCTAACCACCTCTTCCTTCTCTGCTTGCACATGCCAGAGCTGCTTTAACTCATTAAAATCTTTCATGGCGATTGTATATTTCTGTTAGCTTGTTTTTAATGCGATGTATTTTTACCCTAAGATTACCTTCAGAGATTCCGGAAATTTCTGCGATTTCCTGATAAGGTATTTCATCCAAAACCATCGTAATGATCAACCGTTCATTTTCCTCCAATTGGGCTATGCATTTATACAGTTGATTTACCTGTTCCTGTTTTTCGGTAGTGGTTTCATCTACTTTTGTTTCCACGATTTGATCGTTAAGCTCATCCGTTGCTTTTCTTTTTTCAATCCTCAAGTAAGATAAACAGGTGTTGACAGCGATACGGTAAATCCAGGTGGAAATTTGGGATTGATTTCTGAACTTTTCTAGGTTTTGCCAAACCTTAATGAAGGTTTCCTGCATCAGATCATTGGCTGCGTCACGATCACCCGTATAACCATAACAGAGGTGAAAGACCTTCTTGTTATTCTTTTCAAAAATCTCCTTAAAAAGTGTCTCGTTACTAGCCATCTTTCTTTAGCTTCCTTTAGACTTCGAAAGTAATCTTTTGTTACAGGTGGTGATTTTTCCTGCTGTTTCGATACAGTCTGTTATTTATTCATTAAGAATTTCATGATTTTGCATTGAAAAAAATTATTTTTTTAAGCAAAAATTGCCGACGTTATTCGGATGAAAAATTATCGGCCTATAGCTATCATCAAGCCCAAAAATCTTGTTCCATTAGCTAAAATTAAATGAATTTTGTTGTAAGCTAGGCCTAAATGGTTATTTTTGTCGGAATCGACACCTTATTATACATATGAAATCAAAGTTTTTAGCCCTTTTTACGCTTTCAACCATAAGTCTCGCTGCATTCCTTTACATGATCGATTATCTTTTCGTTCCTATAGCTCAAAATGTATTATTTGCTTTTCGGTGGTTGGCTGTTTTGGGTATCATTTTATATGGTTTTAAGAAGAAAACGTTGACCACCTGGATTCTTATTTCGTTGGTAATAGGAGCTAGCATCGGTCATGATTGGCCTCAGGTAGGGATTACGTTGCAGGTAGCCAGTAAAGTTTTTCTAAAAATGATTAAGACCATTGTGGCGCCGCTCATTTTTGCAACCCTAGTTTACGGAATAGCCGGACACTCGGATATCAAACAAGTAGGAAGAATGGGGTGGAAGTCCTTGCTTTATTTTGAAGTAGTTACTACGATTGCCTTATTTATTGGTTTAGCGGCAATCAATATAACAAAGGCAGGGGTGGGCATCACTCCTCCCGCCAATCAGCACGAAGAACTACCACCGGTGAAACCGCAAACTGCCAGTGATATTATTTTGCATATATTTCCGGAAAATATCGCGAAGTCTGTTGCTGAAGGGGAAGTGTTGCAAGTTGTTATTTTTAGTGTATTATTTGGTTTAGGCCTTACCATGGTTCCTGAAAGAAAACGAAAAATTATGGTCGATTTTACGGAAAGTCTTTCTGAAACCATGTTTAAATTTACCAATATCGTAATGTATTTCGCACCTGTTGGTGTGGGGGCAGCTATGGCTTACACCGTTGGGCACATGGGTTTGGGTGTGCTGGTTAATTTGTTTCAGCTCTTAGCAACACTGTATATTTCCCTTGCCGTTTTTATTTTAATTGTATTTGTTCCGATTAGTTTTTTTGTAGGATTACCTATAAAACGCTTTGTGCGGGCTATTGGGGAACCGATATCAATCGCTTTTGCAACAACCAGTTCTGAAGCAGCATTGCCCAGGGCCATGGAGGCTATGGAAGGGATTGGCGTTCCGCGTAAAATCGTCGCTTTTGTCATGCCTACCGGATATAGTTTTAATTTAGACGGCACCACGCTTTATTTATCCTTGGCCAGTGTGTTTGTGGCACAGGCTGCAGGGATTCATCTTTCTTTTGGCGAACAATTGCTGATGGTGTTTACATTGATGATTACCAGTAAAGGAGTAGCCGGTATTCCAAGGGCCTCGCTGGTAATTTTGATGGGAACGGCTGCATCATTTGGTTTACCTTCCTGGCCCATATTTATTATTTTGGGTATTGATGAATTGATGGATATGGCCAGAACATCTACCAATGTTTTGGGGAATTGCCTAGCTAGTGTAGTTGTAGCCAAATGGGAAAATGAATTTGATCCCAACAATGCGTCGCAAGTCGAAATTAACGATTAATATATTTCTTACATTAATTTATGAGTGAACGTTCAAAAAAGATATTTCTATATATCTGTATTATCCTTCCTTTTATCGGTTATTGTGTTTTTTATTATAGCAATATGATTAAAAATGCACCTTTTCGGTTTTCTGATTTTCAGTCGATCGAATTTCGTTACGGAACACCGGGTGGTCTGATCAATCAATACGACTCGAAAACGGAGGTCTATCAATATGAAAATAACAGGGATTCTCTAATTGTGAAAACCTTGAGGTTGAGCAAAGATGACTTGCTTTATTTGCATCGGAAAGCAATGGAGTACGGTTTTTGGGATTTTCCAGACAGCATGGTGTCTAATGATAGTACCGCCGATGGAGTAATGCGTTTCTTTCTGAAGTTTAATTATAAAGAGAAAAGCAAACAAATGACCTTTGATAGCAACTTTAAAGGGAATGAAAAACTATTCGATGCAGCCAAGACAATGATTACCGAAACACAACGTATCTTAACTGACGCAGAAGATAGACAAAAATAGCGGTTATTTTTACCGAATGTTTGCTATTACAAAAATTAAGCGTAACTTTGCGCTTCGAAAAAATAACATAAACATTAATTAATTAACAATGTACGCAATAGTAAATATAGCCGGACAGCAATTTAAAGTTGCAAAAGACCAGCATGTCTTTGTTCATCGTTTACAAGGAGATGAGGGCGCTAGTATTGAATTTGACAATGTATTGTTAGCTGAAAATGATGGCAAAATTACAGTTGGAACTCCAAGTGTAGCTGGTGCTAAAGTTTCTGCTAAAATTTTGTCGCATTTGAAGGGAGATAAAGTGATCGTTTTCAAGAAAAAACGCCGCAAGGGTTATAAAAAGAAAAATGGTCATCGCCAACAATTTACAAAAATCCAAATTACGGATATTAGTTTATAATTTTATTGAATAATGGAGCTGGCTTCGCCGGTTCATAAAAAAATAAAGAAATGGCTCATAAAAAAGGTGCGGGTAGTTCAAAGAACGGACGCGAATCACATAGCAAAAGATTAGGCGTTAAAATATTTGGTGGTCAAAAAGTGATCGCAGGAAATATTATTGTGCGCCAAAGAGGTACAAAACACCACCCGGATAAAAATGTGGGTATTGGTAAAGATCATACTTTGTTTGCATTGGTTGACGGAAAAGTGGTATTCCGTAAAAAGGCAGACAACAAGTCATATGTGTCAGTACTCCCAGTTGAAGCTGTAGCAGAAGCTTAAGCTGTATTTAATATACCTTAAAAACCATAACTTAGTATATTCTATCGCACTAGGTTATGGTTTTTTTTATAAACTATTTTTGTTTATTTTAATCGTTGTTTTATTTTTACCCTAAATTAATAACGAACCAATCATTTCCTATTTACAATTGACCCACACTTTGTTTGCTTTGTTATGCTTATCTTGTTGATATGTAGATAATTGTATATCGTTTGGTTAAGATAGTTTATCTAACATGGATGGCTTTTTTGTTGCTTTTTTCAAAGAATTGTAACTATTATTGTTAAAATCATTAAAAAAAGTTTAAAACATTTGAAAATATTCAACAATTTCTGTTAATTTGTAAACATTTACAATTATTCTATAGTCTGTAATAAAAATAGATTTATATGTGTGGTATTATTGGTGCCTTTGATTTAAAAGTGAAATCGCAGGATTTACGTGCCCAGGTCTTAGAGATGTCTAAGAAAGTTCGCCACCGCGGACCGGATTGGTCGGGGATTTTTAGTTCAGATAAAGCGATTCTTGCGCATGAGCGATTGGCTATTGTTGACCCTAAATCGGGGAAGCAACCTTTATTTAGTGAAGATGGTACGGTTGTTTTAGCCGTTAATGGAGAAATTTATAATCATCGAGAGCTACGTGAGCAATTACCTAATTATCATTTTTCTACAAATTCAGATTGCGAAGTTATTCTTGCTTTATATCAAGAAAAAGGCATTAGTTTTATTGAAGATTTGAATGGTATATTTGCTTTTGCTTTATATGATACTGCTAAAGATGTATACTTGATTGCGCGTGATCATATCGGAATTATACCTTTATATATTGGGTGGGATATTAAGGGTAATTTTTACGTGGCATCCGAATTGAAGGCTCTGGAAGGAACTTGCAATAATATACAGGAATTTAAACCCGGGCACTATATTTATGGCAAAGACGGACAGCATTTTCAGAAATGGTATCATAGAGAATGGGCCGATTACCAGGCAGTAGTGAAAAACGAATCAGACATAGCCGTTTTACGGAAGGGCCTTGAAGATGCCGTGCATCGGCAAATGATGTCTGATGTGCCTTACGGCGTACTTTTATCCGGAGGATTGGATTCGTCTATTATTGCGGCAATCACGAAAAAGTTCGCCTCAAAACGTATTGAAACAAATGACCAGGAGAATGCTTGGTATCCAAGTTTGCATTCCTTTGCGGTAGGATTAAAAGGGTCTCCAGACCTCATTGCAGCACAGAAAGCCGCAGATCATATCGGTACGATCCACCATGAAGTAAATTTTACGATTCAGGAAGGATTGGATGCTATTCGTGATGTGATTTATCATCTGGAAACATATGATGTAACGACTATCCGGGCTTCCACGCCGATGTATTTATTGGGACGGGTAATTAAGTCTATGGGAATCAAAATGGTTTTAAGCGGTGAGGGATCCGATGAATTGTTCGGTGGTTATTTGTACTTTCATAAAGCACCAAATCCACAGGCCTTCCATGAAGAAACGGTTCGTAAGCTTGGGAAACTGCATCTTTACGATTGTTTACGGGCTAATAAATCATTAGCAGCATGGGGAATAGAGGGAAGGGTGCCCTTTTTGGACAAAGAATTTATTGACATCGCTATGCGTTTGAATCCAGCAGACAAAATGGCTGGAAAGGGAAAAATGGAGAAATGGATTTTGCGCAAAGCTTTTGAAGATTACTTACCGGAAAGCATTGCTTGGCGGCAAAAAGAACAATTTTCTGACGGTGTCGGCTATAGTTGGATCGATACGTTAAAGGATCAGGCTATTCAAGCCGTTTCCGATGAAGCCCTAGCTAATGCACGGTATCGTTTTCCGATAAATCCACCGATGACTAAAGAAGAATATTATTATAGAAGTATTTTCAGTGAGCATTTTCCTTCAGATTCTGCTGCAGCCTGTGTGCCTTCCGTAAAATCGGTTGCTTGCAGCACACCAGAAGCCTTGGCGTGGGATGCTTCTTTCCAAAACCTGAACGATCCTTCTGGAAGAGCGGTTTCAAGCATACATAATGAAAGTTACGAAAAATCGCAGGTAGCTGTGTAATCAACTCTTCTTTTAAAATGCCCCTTTTTTATTAAAACATGATTAATAGAAAAGGGGTTTTAATTTGCCAAGGAAAACGAAGGTTTTCTTTAATTAACGCCCATCTCATACAACTCATCAATTGCCCTTGCGTAAATCTTCTCCACTTCGCGTCGTTTAATTTTCATCGTAGGGGTTAGTGTACCAGAATCGATACTGAAGGGCCTCCGCTTTATCTTAAAAGAACGAATACGCTCGAATTTGGCTAATTCGTTTGATAAACGCTTGATATCTTGTTCTATCCAATCAATAATTGCCGGGTCTGAAATAAATTCATCCACTTCTTCGAAAAAGCTGTCCTTAAGATTGAATATTTCTTTTAATAATTCTTGATTCGGAACAATAAAGGCGGTAATATACGCACGGTTATCACCTATTAAAAAAATTTGCTCAATACGTTTACTTTTTAAATAAGTATTTTCTACCGGGGTTGGATAAACATTTTTTCCAAAAGCGTTAACCAACATGTTTTTTACTCTATCGGTAATTTTTAGATTACCTTTATAAAATCGGCCGATATCTCCGGTATGAAACCATCCGTTTTCATCAATTACATGGCGAGTTTCCTCCGGCTTATTCCAATAGCCTTTCATAATACAATGACCCCGAATAATGATCTCGCCTTCTTCCGTTGTGAGATTTGGATCAAATTGCTCATGGGTTTGTGTGGTGTAAATGATGGAAGTATCGATATTTTGGATGCCGACTTCAATGCCTGGAATAACACGTCCTACCGTTCCATAAACCTGGCGATGAAATTCGGTAACAGCTACCACGGGTGATGTTTCCGTTAACCCATAGCCTTCTAAAACTTTGATTCCGACATTACCAAAAAATTCACCTACATTTTGGGGTAAAGCTCCACCCCCGGAAATTAAAAACTTTAAACGGCCTCCTGTTTTTTCTTTTATCTTGCTAAAAACCAATTTTTCTGCTAATCGATGCTTGGCTTTTAGATAGGAGGAAGGTGCCTTATCATCAGCCAGTAGCTCGCGATAAGTTTGTCCGGTAGCTAAGGCCCATCGAAAAATTTTAGCTTTTATCCTGCCGTTTTCCGTGCCATTTTTTAGCGCACGGTCATGAATCTTTTCCAACAAACGAGGCACGGCACAGATTACTGTTGGTTTTACTTCAAGCATGTTTTTAGCTAATAAATCAATACTTTGAGCAAAGGCAATTTTAGAGCCGGTAGCCATACATACATGATACGTTGCCGTCCGCTCAAATACATGCGATAAGGGTAAAAAGGAAAGAAAGGTTTCATATTGATCCACCACCGGAATTTGCTCTAAACAAGCTTTTACATTATTGATCAGGTTGTAATGGGTAAGCATAACCCCTTTTGGCGTACCGGTAGTTCCGCTGGTATAAATCAATGTGGAAATATCTGTGGGTAGGATACCTTCTCTTGCACTGACAACATCGTTTTCAAAACTCGATTTTGATTTATTTCCTTCTTCCAATATCTGTCGGAATGGTACCACTCCGGCATGAAGGTTAACCTCTTTCATGAATTTTTCATAGCCATCAAATGTAGGAATGATGCGAATGAGTTCGGGACAGTTATTGGCTACTTTTAAAATTTTACGAAACAAGAAAGGAGTGTTCACGATAATTAAACGTGCGCCAGAATCATTGAGAATATAGGCTATGTCGTGTTCGGGAAGGGTAGGATAAATGGATACATTAATGCAGCCAATTTGTTGTAACCCTTGATCGAAATATAAATAATCCGGGCTATTTTCCAATAAAAGTGCGATCCGGTCATTTTTTTTAATTCCCATGGCTAGCAAATAACACGATATTGCATCCATATTAGCTATGGTTTCTGCATAGCTAATGCGTTGCCATTTGTTGTCTCGAAAATGGAGAAGAAAAGTATCCGTAATAGGATGAATATGCCGAACAACATTCCGTAATAAATCGGGAATGGTCATATTGGCCTGTACTGGGTTCATGTTTTCAGATCAGCTATTTATCTGAAAAATCCATTTTTTCAGATTGGTGGTTTAACAATAGATTTAACTTGTTAGCAAATTCCCTCCATAAAAGTTATCTCTCAATGGTAAAAGAGAGACCGATAAGGTTGCTTTTAAAGTTGCAATTTTATCTAAGTTTGTGTTAAGCGTTCGAAAGTAGGAAAATTGGTGAGCATATCCAACAATTAAAGAGAAGGGCAGGCAACCTTATGATAAGTGATGGAAAATTTAGATCGCCTATCTGTTACTTGTCTACCTGTTTTTGCATCTACGGCAAAACCTTTTTGCTTTAGGGTATTTCCCTTTAACAGAAATGTCGTATGAAGTGTGTCTCGTATGCCTTCTTGGGTAAAATGCCAAATTACATCAATGGTGTCGGCATTTTTTGTTCCTTCAATGGGGCCTGTTCGATTATCCTTTTCAAAAGGAACCCAGCTGTATTTGCCAACCACTTTGTTTCCCGAGATGACCATATTTACATAAGATGAATCGCGCTGTTGCACACCGCCTATGCTAATAAAGCAGTATTCATTCGTTTTTTTACTGTTATCAATAACCATAGTATCACTTCGAAAGGTGGAATCTTCCCAATTGGCATGCCGTTGAAGCGATGTATTGGCATGTTTACATGAAGAGATAATCAATAAAAATAGACTGAATTGGAAAATGAATTTGCTTTTTTTCATACTCATATGATTTATTCGTTGTTGCCGCAATAACCATCCTTAATACATTTTGTTGCTTAATTTGTTTACAAGCAGCGGTTTGTATTATCCATACTTTTTTGTGGCATCAGCTTGATGTTAAGGATTCATGTGTAGCCTGTTCTAAAATATGTACTGCTTTTTCCATTTCCTCCAGTGATAGATTCCCAAAACCCAGTCGCATGGCAGTTATTCCCTGATTTTGATACAATAAATTATGAGGGAGATCAAGGTTGTGTTTTTTGCATATTTTACTTACCTTCAATAAATTAACAGCTTCATTCCAGCTAGACCATAAGGCCAGTCCTCCTGAAGGTAGTTTAAATTGAAGATAGGCCCCCAGTTGTTGGCTTAATAAAGAACCGAAATATAGGCAACGCTCTTCGTAGATTTTTAGGCATTTTTTAATATGGCGGTGTACCTCACCTTCAGTTAAAAGCTCACCGAGGGCCTGTTCCATAAGCATATCGCTTTGCCGGTCGACAATTCTTCGCAATTTAGCCAGTTCAGCAATCAAATTTTTGGGAGCGATAATATATCCTGCTCGTAATCCCGGAGCTAAGGCCTTACAGAATGAGCCAATGTAAACAACCATTCCCGATGTATCTGCGCTTGCCAGTGGAAGCACTGCACTGCTTTTATAATGGAAATCAAAATCATAGTCGTCTTCAAGAATAATGAATCCAAATCGAGCTGCTAACTGAAGGAGAGCCAGTCGTCGTTCTGCACTTAAGGTAACCGTGGTTGGATAATGATGGTGTGGTGTGATGTAGACCATTCGTACTTTCTTTTTCTTACATATAGCCTCAATTGCATCAACTGAAATGCCTTGTTGATCCACCGTTACTGCTTCAACGTAGGCTCCACTTTGCTGAAAAATCATATTGGCTATATAATAGCCTAAATGACCAACGATTACGGTGTCGCCCGTTGAAAGTAAAATTTTCGAAGTCAAATAAATCCCCATATGGACACCACGTGTAGTCAAAATGTTATCCTTCTGAATTGGCAAACCTCGTGTGTTGTTAAGATAATAGGCCAATGCCTCTCTATAAAATTCGTTCCCTTCAATATGGGAATAACCTAAATGTCGGATGCTGGTTTTTCTGCGTAAGATTCCTCCATAAATTTTAGCCAATCGATCTAATGGCGCGAGTCGAATGTCTGGCAAACCATCTGTAAAAGCTAAGGCCTTTTCGGATAAGATGTAGGGGTGATCAAGCAGTATGCTTTTTTTGAAATGAAAACCAGTTTGATCGGGATAAGTGTTTAGATAACTGGTATGATATTTTAAAGCATCAGGTTTGGCTATATTCGACTGATTGTTAACAAAGGTGCCTTTATTCGGTTTTACCTGAATCCAGCCTTGAGCGTAAAGCTCGTCGTATGCGGCAATAACGGTTTTTCGGTGTACATCCAATTCCACGCTTAATGCCCTTGTTCCCGGAAGTTGAATTTTATCCACTAATACACCACGCTGAATCGCATTGATCAGTTGTCTTGAGATCTGCAAGTAAACGGGTGTGTTGCTGCTTTTATCTACAACGATCAGGCTCTTGAAAGGGATTTTAACCGGACTACCCATGCAATTAAAAACAAACTTATTTATTCTCCGGCAAGATACGCATTTTTATGAGCTGAAAATTCAATGATCCGGAAAAGTTCAGCAGCTCAGATTGGGGCAATATATGAATAACTAAAGTGCCGACGATAAATCTTCATCAGGTAATAAAACAATTCCTTCCAGTTCGAATTCATCTTCATGTAAAAGTAAATTGTCAATGGCTATATATTGGTCTTCTAAAGGCGTGTCGGGTGTCTTCCCTTTTAAATCTTCTATCGGATAATTGGTAATGGCAAATACCGGTTTATGATTCCGTTCATTTTTCGGAATTAAGGCAGTATAGCCATTCAATTTAAGCCTTCTCAGCAAATCGATACTTAGTGGCTGTTCCATAACATAATCCTTTATTTATAAAATAACCCAAAGCACCATGAAAATGTTTTTAATTTACCTAAATTAGATAGGACAATAAATGAGTGAAAAGATGCTGGCCTACGAAGAGAAGGTATTTAAGGCGTATACCACATGGAAAGAACAAATGCTGCACCCACCCTCCAAAGTGGAATCGTTTACAAAAAATGTACAAGATAAACTTAACCGGCTTATCCCAGGGAAAGCCCATGAGTTAATTACGATTACTATTGAGAAAATGGTTAAGGCTGTATTGTTTAGTTCGACGTATCTGACTTTCAGCCGAAAAAAAGAAGGATCATTACAATTTCGAGAGGCCTATGTAAAACGGACAATTAAACATTATCGCAATGCAGCAACCCTAGAGGGTACGGTAACCGGAGCCGGAGGCTTTCTAATGGGCTTGGCCGACTTTCCTGCTTTTTTAGCCATTAAAATGAAACTCTTATTCGAGATATCGGCAATTTATGGTCATGATATAAAAGATTACAGAGAGCGCCTTTTTATCCTGCATGTTTTTCAAATTAGTTTTTGCAGCCAAAAACGTAGAAACCAACTGATTGCCATCATTGAAAATTGGCCTAGCTATATCAATACATTACCTAATGAGGTCGAAAAATTTGATTGGCTGAAGTTTCAGCAAGAATACCGTGATTATATTGATTTAGCCAAAATGGCGCAGCTCATTCCAGTAATTGGTGCGTTGGTCGGAGCTATAGCCAATTACCGGCTTACCCATCAATTGGGCACCATAGCGATGAACTGTTACCGTTCTCGTTATTTTCACGCGTATCAAGGTAATGCCTAATTTTTACCCGATAGCAGGTAAATCAAGACCCCCACTACAACGACAACAAGGGCAGATAGAGTGGAATGGAAAAACATAAAGTACAGAAGAAACGTAACCAGAGCTACCAAACCGATAAAAGCCAGTCCATGTCGGATATCCATGGTAAAAGCAACGATTATGCTGAGCATATAAAGAGGTAAGGCTATCCAAAAGATGAGCATCGCAATCCTATTGATTTTATTCTTTAAACAACGCGTGTTATGAGTTTTCTACCATTTCCCAAGGATGGTGTAATTTGGCCGATTGTAATAAATCGTGGGCTGTTAAGTCTAAACGCAAAGGTGTTACCGAAACAAGATCATGCTCAACTGCCCATCGATCTGTTCCTTCTTCCGCGGGTTCCAAAGGATTCACCGTAAACCAATAATGTTTTCGACCCATAGGATCCGTACCCGGAACAATCTTTCCATCATATTGTCTCACTGATTGACGCGTCCATTTTATCCCCCTTGGTTCTGTAGGGAAATTGACGTTGTATAACGCTACTTCTGATTTTTGGAGAAGCATTTCCAGGCAACGATGAATGTAGGGCGCCAAACGGTTAAAATCGGGCTCTGTTTTTCCTACAGGTGTGCTAAGGGCAATACCTTTGATACCTAATAATACCGCTTGTTTTGCTGCTGCCAGCGTGCCTGAGTGCCACATCGCGTTCCCTAGATTGGGCCCGAGATTAATGCCGGATAATACAACATTAATTTTACTGTGTAAATGTGTACCCAAAGCCACACAGTCTGCGGGCGTACCATTTACCCGATAGGCATTTATTCCGGGAAATTCGATGGGCGATTTTTTGTACGAAAGTGGCCGTGAGTGGGTAACGGCATGCCCCATAGAAGATTGTTCGACATCTGGAGCGACAATAGTGACCTCCCCATATTGAGAAGCGATTTTCGACAGTGCTGCAATCCCCGGACTATATATTCCATCATCATTAGTTACCAATATTCTCATTATGCTTTATATTTATTGTTCAATTGCGTTTAAAACAACTTAGACCTTTTTATGTTTTCAACTTAGCTTGTATCCAGCAAACAGAACGTTTTATATGGAAGAATTGATCTTGTTGCATAATCCAAAAGCAGGAGAAGAAGATCACGATAAAGAAATGTTGATCAAAAGTATTGAAAATGCCGGTTTTCATTGTACGTACATATCCTTAAAAGAAAGAAGATGGAAAAATTTTAGAAGTGTGAGCGACATCTTAGTTGTTGCAGGCGGTGATGGAAGTGTCAGAAAAGTTGCCAAATACTTATTAAGCAGAAGTTTGCTGGAAAAACGTTTCATGCTTGCCATTTTACCAATGGGAACTGCCAACAATATTGCCAAGTCACTTCAGATAAGTATCGATTGGCCGCAAAGTATCCTAAGCTGGCAAAAAAGCAATTTGAAGGAACTTGACATCGGATCTGTTTATAATCTCCGCGGTTCCAGATTCTTTTTGGAAGGCATGGGTTACGGGCTGATACCAAGACTAATCAAAAAAATGGACGGCCAAAAAATGGAACGTTCGTTAAGTGCTGAAGAGGAACTAAAGGTTGCACTTCAAACGCTTAAAGAAATTGCAAAAACATCGAAAGCCAAATTCACGACGATCCGGATAGACAAAGATGTGGTTTTGACCGGTCATTATCTGATGGTAGAAGTGATGAACTTGCCCTTTGTAGGTCCGAATTTAAATTTAGCCCCCCATGCGGACCCTTCGGATGGACGATTTAATTTGGTGCTTCTTGCGGAAAACAAGCGGCAGCGGTTTATTGATTTCCTAGATGCGATATTGATGGGTAAACAGCCGGATTCACCCTGTCAAGTGATTTTGGGAAGTCACTTCGAATTGAAATGGGATGGTCAATTGGTGCATTTCGATGATGAACTGATAGAAACCAAGCGTATTGCCAAGCTTCGTATAGAAGTGCGGAAACGGGTATTGCAATTTTTGGTATAGTTGGCCATCCATTTGCTTATTATAGCTTAATTACTTAATTTTAAGCTACTAACGGCTAAAAGTTAACAACGAATAAATTATGGATCAGCGCATTATAGACTTATACGACGAATACACCCATAAACCTTTAGATAGGCAGGTTTTTTTAAAAAAGCTGATTAAACTTACGGGTAGTACGGCTTTGGCTATGGCTGCATTGCCGATGCTTGAAAATAATTACGCATTTTCTAAATCCCTGAACAGTTTGGATTTAACTGTAGAGGAGGTGGATTATCCTGGGGTAAAAGGCTCTATTAATGCGATGTTGGCCAAACCCAAAACCGAGAGTAAGTATGGTGCTGTAGTTGTTATCCATGAGAATAGAGGCTTAAATCCACATATTAAAGATGTCGCTAAAAGGATAGCCAACGAAGGCTTTCTGACTTTGGCAATAGATGCGCTTTCTCCGTTTGGTGGAACTCCGACAGATGAAGATAAAGCCCGGGAGCTTATTGGCGATCTTGATAAAAGCGAAAACCTTAAAAATTATCTTTTGGGGTTAGACTATGTACGAACACGATCTGATTCCAATGGAAAAACAGCATGTGTCGGTTTTTGCTGGGGAGGTGGAATGGCAAATCAATTAGCCGTAAATGATGCTAAACTGGATGCTGCTGTAGCTTATTACGGTATGCAACCCTCTTTGGACGAGGTGAAGCGTATTAAAGCTAAACTACTGTTGCATTATGCAGGTTTAGATCAGCGAATTAATGCTGGGATCCCTGCTTATGAAGAAGCACTTAAAGCGGCTGGAGTCGACTATAAATTATATCTATACGAGGGGGCAAATCATGCGTTTAACAACGATGCTTCACCGGCGCGCTATCATGAGCAAGCAGCAAAATTAGCTTGGGAACGGACGATCAATCTTTTAGAGGATACTATCGGAAGCTGATCTTAGTTGTTGATTGTTTGTCCTTAGTTGTCCGTGGTTTTACTAATTTTGGCCGTTAATCCGCCAGTAGGTGGACTGCTGGTAGTTGGTAGCTAAAATATCAGGAATAGGGAACAAGTTAATAGAGCAGAAAGCGATAAAGCAGGAAGCGAAAAGCGTTTGGTAGGCCGTGTCACTGGTAGTACGAGATATCTAACTTGGTATTGGTTAAGAACGGACCTATTCATTGGTATGAAACGAGCTTAAATCTGATCCGCCAGTTGTGCTGTACAATGATCTCCGAAAGCTGATGGCTAAAAGCTAATACCTAAAGCCTATAACTGATAGTCGTGCTTAACTACGATCAGTATGGCCAAGAAATTTTTCCGGATTTACCTGATCACGAACCATTTGTTTGATTTGCTTAATATCAATAAACCCTCCGTTTTTTTTTCGATCGAAGCACGCTGACTCCCCAATAAAAATGGTAAACTGTCCGTTTGTTTCACTAGGCTTTAACAATACGCCTCCCAAGTCGTCTGCAAAAGTGGTTAATAACTCTTGGGCCATATAAGCTGCACGTAATAACCAACCACATTTTGGGCAATAGATAATCGTAATAATGGGTTTCATGAGCGTCGAGTTATAACAGGATAACAAGATACAAATTAGCTGAATAAGCTGAATAATAAAATTATTTTTTTGAGTTATTTAAGCTATAAGCAAGTGTTTTGTAGGATTTTTTGAAAATATATTATTGATTTACAGTTGTTTAATAAAATGTTGTTTTATAAAAAGAATTAAAAAACTACTTTTGCACAGTTCTTGGTAAAATTTATTTCTTTGAACTGTATGTTCTTAATGGGAGGGGAGGGATGATGCTTAGCGTTATTTAGCCGCGTTGCAATTTGTAAAGAACGACTGTGTATTCTTATAGATAATAATATGATAGGAAAAAACATTCGGACGATACGGTCAGTCGGGTTGAAAGCACTGTTGCTGGCAGTGGTCTATTTTGGGTGTGCTGTTACAGTATCGGCACAAAACAAATATATCGATAAATATAAGCCAATTGCCGATTCGCTTTCTGGCGTTTACGGAATACCTTCTTCAGTTATTTTAGGGATTGCTATACTGGAATCGGGTAACGGTCAAAGTAGAAACTCGAAATTATTGCATAATCACTTCGGAATTGTTGGGGCAAACAAGCTAAAACAGACCCATGGAATCAAAAGTAGTTATAAACAATACAGCAATTCGATAGGATCATTTGTGCACTTTTGTAAACTTATTTCGAATAAATATTTTTATAATAAATTAAAAGGTACAAACGAAGCGGCTAATTGGATTGATGCGATAAGCAAATCTGGTTATTCTTCCCATCCTAAGACGTGGAAAGCACGTATTTTAAATACGATAGCACATTACCATTTGTGATTTGCTTATTTTTTATCTATGAATGCCAATAAGCGTGTATTCTTTTTTATTTTTTTTTGTTTCCTTTTATATATAGTGATTTCCTATGTCAATCTGGTTTATCCTATCAAATGGGAGGCATTTAACCGGGTTAATCTTCTGACGGACATCATCCACGAAAATAATTACCTAAACCAGGCAACAGATATACCTGATCATCTAATCAACCAGGTTGACGATAAGGATTCTAGCCATTTAAATAATGTGATCATTGCCGATACGACCCGAAGCTCAGCTGTTGCTCCGAGTAAAACGGACCAAAAGACTGATTATCAATTTTCCAAGTCGTCTTTTGCTTTCGATCCGCTTATCATTCAACAAAAGCAAATCGTTGGGTTTGGTAAAGACAGTACAGAAGTGGTTCTTGAGCGTTTCGCTGCTAAATTAGCCGAATTAAGGGCGGGGGGGGACGTAAAAATCCGCATTGCCTATCTTGGTGACAGCATGATCGAAGGCGATTTGCTATCACAAACTTTACGGGCGTGGATGCAACGTACATATGGTGGAAGTGGGGTTGGTTTTATCCCGATCACTTCCCAAGTTGCTCAGTTTAGGCAAACTGCAACTTCCGGTTTTTCATCGGGATGGAAGGATTCTAATTTCCGAACCAGTAGATCTTCTTACCATTATCTTTCCGGACATACATTTCTCTCTTCGGGCGAGGATTGGGTGAGTATTCGTGATAATACCGTTAAAGATACCGTAAACAATATAGGTAAATATCTTTTGTATGGGAAGACACTTGATAGCAATGCTGTCTATGTAAGCATGCATAATAGGCAAATCCTCCTAGATGGTAAGAAGCTATTTAATCGTCAACGCCTTGCACACGATAAGAGTAGATCAATTAAAGTGGTGTTTCCCGATACGCTATTGCCAATTTATGGTATTAGCTTTGAATCCGACAAAGGTGTTATCGTTGATAATTTTTCTTTCCGGGGTATTGCGGGTTTAGAATACGCTCGGTTAAGTAGTCAGTTTCTTCAGTCAATTAATGCCAAAAATCCTTACGACTTGATTATTTTTCAATACGGTGTAAATGTAATGTATAAGCCGGAGGATACGCGATTTGCATGGTATAAAAGAGCGATTGTTCCGGTTATTAAGAAAATGAAAACCTGTTTTCCGGAAACTGATTTTTTAATTGTTGGGGCAGGAGATAGGGCATTCCGCTATCCTGATGGTTATCAGTCGGCAATAGGTATCGAAGAACTTTTAAAAGAACAAGCCGATTTAGCCAAGCAAACCAATAGTGCGTTTTTTAGTCTTTATGCTGCAATGGGAGGTAAAAATTCAATGGTCAATTGGGCCAATCAACATCCTAGTTTAGCTAATAAAGATTATGTACATCCCAACGCTTTGGGTGCCCGGATTTTGGGAAAGGATTTGTTTGACGCGATTGTGAACGACGTCAGCAAAAAGAAACTACAAAAAGACTAAGGACGAGAAAATTTATGAACTGGCACCTACAACCCATTATCGTCAATCTGGATGCATTAAAGCAACAGTTTTTTTATGACCCCAAACACCCTTTATTGTTTAATAACGGCTTTTTTGTTTTCTTTTTTGCTCTTTTTATCATCTTATACTATCTTTTTCGAAATCACTATGCCTTAAGGCGATATATCTTCAGTTCCTTTTCCATTTATTTTTTTTATAAAGCCAGCGGTTTTTTTGTCGGATTGGTTATTGGGTCGGCTGTTGTTAACTACTTTCTTTCCCATGCGCTTTACCGAAGGAGTAGCCGCGCCAATCGTTTATGGTTATTGTTCGGTTGCATTGTTTTTAATCTGGGCTTATTGTTTTATTTTAAATACACCGACTTCTTTATTGCCCTTAGCAACCAGTTCTTACATACGCAATTGAATACATTAAATTTGATGCTGCCCATCGGTATTTCGTTCTTTACCTTCGAAAACCTAAGCTATAATATTGATGTATATAAACGCGATTTCAAGCCGGCTAAACGGTTTTCCGAATATTTATTGTTCCTCTCTTTTTTTCCAAAGCTAATGATGGGGCCAATTGTACGGGCACACGATTTCGTCCCTCAAATTAACCGACCCTATTTTGTGTCGGAATCCAACTTTGCCAAAGGTTTTTACTTGATTATTGGCGGACTGATTAAAAAGCTCATTATTTCCGATTACATCACATTAAATTTCGTAGATTATGTTTTTGACGATCCTTCGCGTTATACCGGATTGGAAAATCTTTTTGCGGTATATGGCTATGCTATCGTTATTTATTGCGACTTTAGTGGTTATAGTGATATCGCTATAGGTATTGCCAAGTGGTTGGGTTTTGATATCCCGCCGAATTTTTTATCGCCTTACCAAAGTAAAGACATCACCGAATTTTGGCGTAGGTGGCATATTTCGCTTTCTTCCTGGTTAAGAGATTATTTATATATTCCTTTAGGGGGTAATAGAAATACCACGTTGGCTTCCTGGTTTTTCAACCTGTTGTTTTTTGTTGCCGTTTTTTTTGGAAGCCAACATTTGCTGGCTTTTAATGCACTTTATGCAGGTATGTTATGTGGCATTTTGCTGCTCATTTTGCTTTTACCGGCCCTGCTTAAATGGGAAAAAAGGGGAGTAGCCGCAAATATGAATTTATTGACGACCATGTTATTGGGCGGGTTTTGGCATGGGGCTAGTTTTAATTTCCTGATATGGGGGGCCTTGCACGGCCTGGCATTGGCTGTTCACAAAGTTTGGATGATCCTTACTAAAGGATGGATGGATGGTTTAAAATATGCTTTTCTATATCGCTGTATTGCCGTCTTTATTACGTTCCATTTTGTTTGTTTCTGCTGGGTGTTTTTTAAAGCCGCGGATTACAATACAGCAATCCATATGATCAGACAAATTACGACGGCGCTTACTTTCGATGTGTGGAAAGGCTTTTTTGGAAATTATAAAACCGTGCTGGCTATGATGTTGATTGCCATGATTTTGCATTTTATACCAGATAATTTTGCAACAAATTTGATCGACCGCTTTAAACGTGTTCCCTTGATTGCGTATGTTCTACTATTTTTCTGCTTTATTGTCTTATACGGCTGGTTTAAGTCTGCTGATCCTGTAATGCCTATTTATCTTCAATTTTAGCCAAGCGGTGGGCCGACGGATTTTCGGCTTTTTGTTCAACAAATGCATTATAATCGTGAGCGATGGCATCGAATAGCAATGCCCCCTGCATGATATAGGCTTTGCGCTGATAGTGTATCTTATCGGCCTGCAGCAGGTTGCTTTTTAGCCAATAGGAAGAAGACCCGGCACCACCGGTTATGCCGAATAAGTCCCAAAGAGGGATGTTTAAACGTGCACAATATTGGCTTAATGCTCGGTTAAGTTTCTCCATCATGACATTCCGTTTGCCTCCCTTAAATGACTCGGCCATGGTTGTAATCAAAATAGCTGCATCTGGGTCGATCGCTTTAATCTTGGCAATTGTTTCTGCCACATCATGAATATATAAATCGGTTGTCATGGTATTGTAAAGCGATTCATTGGTTCCCATCGATAAAATATAAAGATCGGCCTGAAGGGAGGGCAATTGTTTCCAAAACATCTCCGATTCGTTATATTGCGCATAACGCGCGCCATTTACCCCAATGGTATGAAAAAGGACACCTGGGGCATGTTGTTTTTCCAAAGAAGCACCGAAGAAATAAGATTGATGAGTTAAAGCATGCATCGTAAAGCCAGTGGATGGTTCGGATAGCTGAATTTCCTTGAGACGGAAAGCTGTATCAGCGGAGCTTGCAGTAATAGGATAACTAAGTCCAGAGGCATGAATAGGATCTAATTGCCATGCTCCTTGGCCAACGAAAAGCCGTATATAGTCGAAAGATTGCTGGCCAGACTCTATATCCGGTTTTAAGTAGAGTTGGAAGTTTCCTGCTCCATTATGCCTACTTAAGGTAAAGCCGCTTATTCCCCGACTTGCCGAACTTCTTAATTGACTGATGGTACTACTTAGCCATCGGGTAGGTGCCGAACTTCTGATGTCTTGGGGGCCATTGGTTCTTGCTACCTGATAGGGAAATACCAATCCTCTACCTGCATCGCCGAAAAATCGCTGTAATCCTATCCTGACTTCCCTAGAAATAAGATCAGGTTGAATATGCGAATCACCGATTTGTACGATTGAAACGCGCTTACGTTGCCCGGATTTTAATTCATAAAGTTTTTCGTAGAACAAAGAAAGTCCGTTGGCATGACTGATGGTATCCAAGTCATGACGAACAAACGAATACGTTTCATGATATCGCCATTCGGCCAAGGGGATACTTGCCCTTTTTATAGCGATGGATGCTTCTTTTTTATCAACGGCTTTTTCTGCGGCACCATGGTCAGATCGAAACGTATTTACCGAAATAAAAAATAGGTATAGCAATAAAATATAATTCATTTATGTTGACTTTCAGCCTGGTTCTTTTACCTAACATAACGCATAAAGAACGGCTTTGGTATTTTTCATTAAGCTGCTTATCCCAAATTGACGGCAAAGATAACAAAAAAATAAAATATTGATTTTCAATTGTTTGTGGTGTGTTGTGAAAAAGTGTGTAATTGCTCTTATGGTATCTGTTCGGGTGGGTTACCAGCGGCCTATTCAGCTAAATTTGAATTAATTTTCTTAAGTTTGGCTGGTCGGCTGCAACGGCCAACCAAACCATGAAAAAAATGTCATACTATATAGGGTTCATTATTGTTTTTATTTTTATAAATACTCATATTGCCCATTCCCAAACGTATATAGCAGAACTCGAAAAATTTAGGGAACAGTATAAGCGTGACTTATTGGCGGATGACCAATTGCCTTTGGATGCTGATGATATACAACACCTTCATTTTTATGCCATCGACAGTAATTATCGCGTGGTTGCACAGGCGGAACGGATTCATGACCCTGTTCCCTTGACCATCCCAACCTACAGTGGCATAACTAAAAAATATATCCGTTATGCTCAGTTGAAGTTTTATTTGTTTGGACAACATATGGAATTGACACTTTATAAATCAGTGGACTTATTAAACAATCCCATGTATGCAGACTACTTGTTCTTGCCTTTCACCGATCGGAGTAATGGAGACGAAAGTTATGAAGGGGGGCGGTATATCGATTTAAAAACCCAGGATTTTAAAGGCAACGCCATTGTGCTCGATTTTAATAAAGCATATAATCCTTATTGTGCTTATAGCGAAGGCTATAATTGTCCGATTCCTCCCAAAGAAAATACCTTGCCCATAGAGATAAAAGCTGGTGAAAAGAAATATACGGGAAAACATAAACAACGAATATAGGTTAAATGAGCAGAAAGCGGTAAAGCATAAAGCTTTTGAATACGAGTTGTTCAATGTAAGCAAATAAAATCACTGTGATTGAAAAGGCCTGTACGATCGTCATGTGCCGAGGCACGAGACATCTGATTGGTATTTGGAGGGCTTATCACTAAAGTGAAACGGACCTAAATCTGACAGCTAAAGACTGAAAGCTAACACCACCTTAAAACGAACAGCTACAAATACATCGAAAGATCACCTTTCCCTTGTCTTAAGATTTCAAATTCGCCCGAAGTGCAGTCGACTACCGTAGAGGCCTCATTTCCGCCATAACCACCGTCTATTACCAAATCAACTTGATTTTCAAATTTTTCATGAATCAATTCCGGATCGGTACTATATTCTAAAATTTCGTCGTCGTCATGAATGGATGCGGAAACGATTGGCCTTCCCAATTGCTTTACAATTTCCCGTGCAATGGTATTATCAGGGACGCGAATACCTACCGTTTTCTTATTTGAACTTAACAACTTAGGCACTTGATTGCTGGCATTAAAAATATAGGTAAAAGGGCCTGGCAAAGACTTTTTTAGTAGTCGAAAAGTTGCTGTATCGATGGGTTTAGTATATTGGGATATATCGGTTAAATCATAACAGACAAAGGATAAATTAGCTTTTTCGGGGTTTAATCCCCGAATTCGGCATAATTTCTCAATCGATTTCTGATTCATGATATCACATCCCATACCATAAATGGTGTCGGTTGGATAAATGATAATACCTCCTTTATCCAAGATATCGATAACTTGTCCTATTGCTTTTGGATTGGGATTTTCTGGATATATTTTTAACAACATACTTAGGGTTTTTTATTGGCGCATTAATGATGTTTTGCCAGACAATAACAAGTTGCCGGTTCGGAAGTTTTATTTAAGTAGCAAGTTTTTAGCTGTTAGCATACTCCAACATACTAACAGCTAAAAAACTAATGGCTAACTGCTAATTAGAATTCTGCATTTTTAGGTGTTCTTGGAAAAGGAATGACATCCCTGATGTTTGTCATACCCGTAACAAACAAAACCAAGCGTTCGAAGCCTAAACCGAATCCTGCATGTGGTGCCGAACCAAAACGCCGGGTATCCAGGAACCAGTTCATTTCCGTTACAGGAACATGCATTTCTTCCATTCTGGAAACCAGCACATCATAACGTTCTTCGCGTTGTGATCCACCAACAATTTCGCCAATACCAGGGAATAGGATGTCCATAGCGCGTACCGTTTTTCTTCCTTGCTCATCAGGCTCATTCATACGCATATAGAAAGCCTTAATTTCGGCCGGATAATCGGTTAAAATAACCGGCTTTTTAAAATGTTTCTCAACCAGAAAACGTTCATGTTCTGATTGTAAATCAGCTCCCCACTCGTCAATTAGGTATTTGAACTGTTTCTTTTGGTTCGGTTTGGAATGTTTGAGGATGGCAATTGCTTCCGTATACGTAATCCTTTCGAACTGATTGTCCAAGCAAAAATTTAATTTGGCAATCAAGTCAAATTCCGAACGTTCTTGTTGAGGTTTTGTCTTCTCTTCTTCCAATAGACGGTTCTTCAGGAATTCCAATTCTTCGGCACAGTGGTCTAAAGCATAGCGAATAACGTATTTCAATAGCTCTTCTGCCAAATCCATGTTGTCCTGTAAATCATAGAAGGCCATTTCCGGTTCGATCATCCAGAATTCTGCCAAGTGGCGGGTCGTGTTCGAGTTTTCTGCACGAAAAGTAGGGCCGAACGTATAGATATTACCAAGGGCCATGGCCGCGAGCTCACCTTCCAATTGCCCGGATACGGTTAAATTGGTTGATTTACCGAAAAAGTCTTCTTTATAATCGATACTGCCATCTTCATTTCGAGGAATATGATCCAAATCAAAGGTGGTTACTTTGAACATTTCTCCAGCCCCCTCGGCATCAGATCCTGTAATAATCGGTGTATGGATATAAACAAAACCTCTTTCATTAAAGAATTGATGTACGGCAAAGGCAAGTGCATTTCTGACCTTAAAAACCGCATTGAAGGTGTTGGTGCGAAAGCGTAAATGAGCAATTTCACGAAGAAATTCTAAACTATGCTTCTTGGGTTGTAGTGGAAATTTCTCCGGGTCGCTGTCCCCCAGTATTTCAATACGGGAAGCCTTCACTTCTACACGCTGGCCCTTACCCAAAGACTCGACCAGCTCGCCTGTTACAGACACCGCAGCCCCGGTTGTAAGTCGTTTTAATAACTGCTCTTCTGTATTTTCGAAATCAACAACAACCTGTAAATTACCTAGGGAAGAACCATCATTTAAAGCAAGAAATTGGTTATTTCTAAAAGTCTTAACCCATCCTTTTACGTTAACCTGCGTTCCGTATGCTGTGCTAGCCAATAACTCTTTTATTTTTATGCGTTTCATTCTTTATAAATTATTGATGGCAGATGCGCTCTAAACCGCTTTGCCTTTATATAACAATAAACCCCCGAAAATTATCCGGAGGTTTACTTTTAATACTATGCACAACTTCAGCGAAGTTGTGGAACATAATTTCTATTAAGATAGTACTTTAGTAACTAAATCTGCCGCTTCTTTTAATTGAATAGCAGAGTAAACCTGAAGTCCGGATTCATCGATTAACTTCTTGGCTTCTTCTGCATTGGTTCCCTGTAAACGGACGATGATCGGTACGGGAATATTGCCAATCTCCTGATAAGCATCAATAACTCCTTGCGCTACACGGTCACAACGCACAATACCACCAAAAATATTGATAAGAATCGCTTTAACATTAGGATCTTTTAAAATAATGTTAAACCCGGCTTTTACCGTTTCGGCATTAGCGGTACCACCCACATCTAAGAAGTTGGCAGGTTCGCCGCCAGCTATTTTAATAATATCCATGGTAGCCATCGCTAAACCTGCGCCGTTAACCATACAACCCACGTTACCATCCAATTTTACATAATTTAGATTGGAACGGCCCGCTTCTACTTCTGTGGGATCTTCTTCCGCTAAATCACGCAATTCTGCGTAATCGGGATGGCGATATAATGCGTTATCATCTAAGTTTACCTTAGCATCTACCGCTAAAATTTTATCATCTGAAGTCTTCAGTACTGGATTGATTTCAAACTGAGATGAATCAGTAGCATCATAAGCTTTGTATAAGGCCGACACGAATTTAACCATTTCTTTAAAGGCTGTTCCGCTCAAGCCGAGGTTAAAGGCAATTTTCCGAGCTTGGAATGCCTGTAAACCAACTGCAGGGTCAATTTCTTCTTTATGAATCAGATGAGGAGTTTTCTCTGCTACTTCTTCAATATCCATTCCACCTTCAGTGGAGTACATGATAATATTTCTACCTTTTGAACGGTCTAACAGCACACTCATATAGAACTCTTTGGTTTCGCTTTCACCAGGGTAGTAAACATCTTGAGCAATCAGTACTTTATTTACTTGTTTGCCAGCAGGACCTGTCTGAGGCGTAACCAGCTGCATGCCGATAATTTCCTTTGTTTTGGCGCGTACTTCATCGAGATTTTTAGCCAATTTTACACCACCACCTTTTCCTCGGCCGCCAGCATGAATTTGTGCTTTAACAACTACCCAATCAGAATTGTAATCTTCTTTTAATTTTTTCGCAGCATCAACCGCTTGTTCAGGATTGTCGGCAATAATACCTTCCTGAATGCGCACTCCGAAACTCTTTAATATAGCTTTACCTTGATATTCGTGAATGTTCATTATTTATGATTTTTGCGGTAAAAATAGCATTTTCTAGTGGATATCCCAATGTATTTGCTTTCTTTTTTATTTGCCTTAAATTTCGTGATTCCGTCTGGTTTTTTACCTTATAGATGAAGGCCGACACGAAAAAAACGGCATAACAGAAAAGTTTTTTACGTATAGGCTGAAACCTGTAGATAACGTTTTTTTATTGCAGGAATATGTGGATTCCGAAGGAATTTGGGATAAGCTTTTAATGCCTTAATTTCGCGTATTGCCAGTAAGCCCTTGAGGTTACTGCGAATTTTGTTGAGTAGAAACGTGTCGTCCTGAAATAAATCCTGCTGGGTCAGTAATCCTTGATTCAATAAATCTTTAATAAGAGCCGCTAATTGTGTATTGACGAATACATAACGAGGGTGCTGGTAGATATCATCATTCAGTTGCTTTGAAAGCTCCGTAATCCACGCCGCTTGTTCCTCATTTTTCAGTATGATCTTGTTTTCGTTCAATTCAAGTTGCGCAACAAAATCCAAGGCCGCTTTTCGGCTGATCAACCCAAAGTGAAAAGCATCGCGAAGTGTATAATCGACACGATCGGCACAAAGATAGGGAAGAGGTTGCTCCAAAATGGAGAAATCGCGTTGGATAATATCGGCGACTTGATAACCATATTGTGCTAATAGGGAAGGAATTTCCGAGTTTAATAACCGTTCTTGAAAAAGCTGTTCGTGATAGCTTTCATCATCATTGCCCATAATATAATCGCCTACGTGCGAAAAGGCTGTATGCGACAGATCATGCAACAATCCGGCAATCTGTTCCAGCTCCGATCCGCCAAGTTTACGAATCAGGAGCATGACACCTATGGAATGTTCCAAACGATGATGTTTGATTTTCTCGTTAACCAAAAATACTGCCCCGCTTTGATGTACACGTGCCAATCTTTTTAAGGTCGGTGTTTCCAATAGCGCAGAAAATAAAGAAGGGATTTTAAAATTCCCATAAAGAATATCATTGATTGTTGACATGATTTGCTGGTTAACCGATGAGCGATTTAATTTAGACAGAAAAACTATTATATTTAGCAAATATACTAAATGTAATAGTTTTGTCAAGGTGGTTAGCGTTCTTTTTTTGACTAGCGGTCAACTTCACCCAGAACAATATCTATTGAGCCAAGTATAGCAATTAAATCGGCGATCAGTATATTCTTACTTATTGCCGGTAAGACTGATAAATTATTAAAACTAGGGCCTCGGGCTTTTACTCGTTTAGGGATATCCAAGCGTCCGTCAGTAATAAAATAAAAACCCAGCTCACCTTTCGGGTTTTCTGCCCTGACATAATAATCCTGTGCTTTAGGGGATACTTTTTTTGGAACCAAAGCGCGCGGATCGAAATCGGAACTGCGTTTACAGTCCTTTAGTAATCTTTCTAGAGATTGCTCAATAATTTTCACCGATTCGGTAATTTCGTCTACGCGCACCTTATAACGGTCCCAGCAATCACCTACTTTCCCCATTTCGCCTTTGCCAATTGGAATATCAAAATCAATTTCCGGATATACGGAATAAGCATCTATACGCCGTAAATCCCATTTTAATCCTGATGCACGCAACATAGGGCCTGAGCAGCCATAATCGATGGCGACATTCAAGGGCAATTCGCCCACATTGGCCGTTCTTGAGATAAAGATCTGATTATTGGTCAATAATTCATCCAATTCCTTAAGCTTAGGCTTGAAATAGTGAATAAATTCCTGGCAACGTTCTTCAAACCCCACGGGTAAGTCGTAAAATAACCCGCCAATCCAGATATAATTATACAGCATACGGGAACCGGAAGCCCATTCCAACATATTCATAATGTGCTCACGATCGCGGAAGCACCACATAAAAGGGGTAAAAGCACCGATATCAATACCATAAGTCCCAATGGCAATCAGGTGAGAAGCAATTCTGTTTAGTTCACAAACCAGTACACGGATATATTCAATCCGTTTCGGAATTTGCTTATCGATTCCTAACATCCTTTCCACGCCCATTACAAAAGCATGACTGTTGTTCATGGAAGCCAAATAATCCATGCGATCGGTAAATGGAATGGTTTTGCCGTAATTCATCGACTCGGCATGTTTTTCAAAACAGCGGTGCAAGTAACCCATATGCGGAATCACTTCTTTTACGATCTCCCCGTCCGAAATAACCTCCAAGCGCAATACACCATGGGTAGATGGGTGTTGCGGGCCAAGATTGATTACCATTTCTTCCGGACCAAGATTGGCTATTTTTTCTTGATAAGCCTTTAAAGCAGCCGCTGTATCAGTGATTGTTCCGGTAATTGCGTTTGTCGACATTCAGTTAAATAAGAAGTTAAAGTTTAGTAGGAATACCGTGGTAATTTTCCGGATCGGCATAATCTTTTCGTAAGGGATATCCCGGCCAATCGTCTGGCAGTAGTATCCGACGAAGATCAGGATGCCCATTGAAGAAAATACCCATTAAATCAAAAGCCTCCCGTTCGTGCCAATCGGCAGTTCGCCAAACGCTTGTCACGCTATCTATTGTTGGTAAATGATTTGGATCTCTGGTGTTTTCCAATTTTACTTTAAGGGTTAGCTGTGTCTGATTCGGGATGGAGGCCAAATGATAAATTACACCAAAGCCTTCATTGATGCCATAATCTACACCGCTGATACAAGACAGAAAATCGAACCACGTATGCTCATTATCCTTTAATTCGCGGCACACGGGTAAGATATAATCTTTGTGGATACGCAATGCAGGCTGCAGGCCGTCTAGTTCTTCACCTTGCAGGTAATCCGGTCCGAATTTTTCCAATAAAATATGTTTAATAGTTACCAGTTCCATATTTTTATGTCCTTAAGGAGCAAGCCGATCAATTTGCCAATTTCCATTTTTTTTCGTGTAACGAATCCGGTCGTGCAGTCTGTTCGGCCGGCCCTGCCAAAACTCTAGCTCGTTTGGTATAACGAGATAACCTCCCCAATGAGGCGGCCGGGGAATGTTGTCTCCATACTGTATGCTCGCTCTTTTTAAATTATTTTCCAGCACTGTCCTTCCATCAATTACTTCGCTTTGCGGAGATGCCCAGGCACCGAGTTGGCTGCCGATTGGTCGGGAATGGAAATATTCATCCGATAATTGGGCTTCTACTTTTTCTACAATGCCTTTAATGCGCACCTGCCTTTCCAATATCGGCCAGAAAAAAACCAATGCGGCCATCGGGTTAGCTTCCAGATCTTGTCCTTTATGACTTTGATAGTTAGTAAAAAAAATAAAGCCTCTTTCTTCTACACTTTTTAATAATACAATTCGTGCAGATGGAAAACCAAACTCATCTATTGTTGCTAAAGTCATGGCATTCACTTCTATCGCCTGCGCATGAACGGCTTGATCGAACCAAATTTTAAATTGTTCTATCGGGTCTTTCGATACTTCACTTTCGTGTAGTTCGGCTAATTTGTATTCTCTACGGATATTTTCGATATCGATCTCTTTATGTTGCATAAGGGCCCTATCGTTAGGATATATTAGACAAACTTAACAAAAGCTGCTCATTTTATTGCTTTAAAAAAGTAAATTGACGGAGTTCTGATTAACCTATTAAACCTTTTTACAAGCTGCTTCCAAAGTATTGGCAATCATTGCAAATCAAACCAATTTTAATTAAGTTTGTTAGCATATAGGTTCACTTAAAATTAATATATGTTACGTACACATATTCCTAAACAAGGCAGCTTGTTACTTTCAGAGCCTTTTATGATGGATCCAAACTTCCAACGTTCTGTTATTTTACTGTGTGAACATCATGAAGAAGGGTCTTTGGGATTGGTACTGAATCAACCGAGCGCTTTGTTGTTGAAAGATGTGATGCAGGATATGCCAGATGCTGAATACCAATTATTTATTGGAGGGCCGGTTGGGCAAGATAGCATCCAATTTGTGCATCAGTGCTATGATCGGCTGAACAGCGGCATTGCAATAGGGGAGAACCTTTTTTGGGGAGGGAATTTTGAAGCACTCAAGTTGTTAATTCAAGATCACGCCATAGGGATGGATGAAATTAAATTTTTTATAGGCTACTCTGGATGGGAAAAAGGGCAATTAGCCAATGAGCTTGCGCAAAATGCCTGGATAACTGGAGACCAATATAATCCGGACCTTATTTTTATGAACGATGGAGAGAATTTATGGAAACAGGCTGTTATCAGCTTAGGGCCGAGATATGCCCATGTAGCTAATTTTCCGGTAAATCCAACTTGGAACTGAATATAGCGCTTCGCTATTAGGTATTAGCCATTTAGCTTATTATAACAATAAACAGCTGAGCCAAAGTCTAACGCCTAATAGCTATCAATTAATTTTCCCGCTTCAATCCGTATTTCTCTATTTTACTATAAAGATGGCTGCGTTGAATCTCAATATCATCAGCTGTTTTAGAAACGTTCCAAGCATTGTTTTCCAACTTATACTTGATATATTCCCTTTCCGCAAAATCTTTATATTCCTGAAAAGAAGAAAATTGGTCGAAATGATTTAAAACGTGCTGCATTGGGGAGGAGTTGGAGGAAGACTCTTCTTCTGCGCTTTTGTAAGTGCCGTTACCTATTAGACCTCCCGGATTAGCATAAGCGTAAACATCTTTTTCGGTAATGGATTTGTCGCTTAAGATAATTAAGCGCTCAACCATGTTTCGCAATTCACGAATATTTCCGGTCCACGGTAAAGCTTTAAGTGCTTCTATAGCTTCTTTGGAAATACTCTTGACGGGCATGCCATAGTCCGCACAGATTTCTTCACAAAATTTTTCTGCTAAGATTGGAATATCGCTCTTCCTTTCGGATAGGGGTGGTACATGAATCAAGATCACACTAAGACGATGGTACAAATCCATCCGGAAATTGCCTAATTCAATTTCTTTCAACAAATCTTTATTGGTTGCGGCAATAACCCTTACATTCACTTCTATTTCTTTATCACCACCTACGCGCGTTATTTTGTTTTCCTGCAAGGCCCTTAAAACCTTTGCTTGAGCAGAAAGGCTCATGTCGCCAATTTCATCTAAAAATAACGTGCCTTTATCCGCTTGCTCAAATTTACCGATGCGTTGTTTCACGGCTGATGTGAACGAGCCTTTTTCATGGCCGAAAAGCTCGCTTTCAATGAGTTCAGAAGGAATAGCTGCGCAATTGACCTCGATTAAAGGATACATCGATCGGTTCGATTTTTCGTGAAGGCTCCGCGCGACTAATTCTTTACCGCTACCATTTGCACCGGTAATCAATACTCGGGCATCGGTAGGGGCGACCCTCTCAATAGTTTCTTTAATTCTATTGATGGTTTCCGAACTGCCTAATATTTCACGGGTTTTGCTTACCCTTCTTTTTAGAACCTTAGTTTCGGTCACCAAGTTCCCTCTTTCCAATGCATTACGTACTGTGATCAAGAGACGGTTTAAATCAGGTGGTTTTGAAATAAAGTCATACGCTCCCTTTTTGCTGGCTTCAACGGCTGTTTCCACTGTGCCATGTCCGGAAATCATAATAAAAGGGAGGTCGGGTTTGATATTTAGCGCTTCAGAAAGTACTTCCATGCCGTCCATTCTACTCATCTTAATATCACACAACACCAAGTCGACTTCGTCTTTCTTAATGATTTCAAGGCCCTCTACACCATTGTCGATATCCAACACCTGATAGTCTTCGTATTCTAAAATCTCCCTCAACGTACTTCTTATTGCACGTTCATCATCAATTATTAATATTTTAGCCATAATTGTCTATTGCACTTACTGGCAATTCAATACGTTCTTAAAAAGAAGCAAGTTTGTAAGCCGGGTTCTGTTCTGCCCAAAGGCAGCTTCTATCATTTATCTAGCCCTAGAATCACTTCTAGGGTCTAACGACCTACCCATTCCGAATTTGCCATTCGACAAAGAGAGCGAGCAACCCTCATTTCGGAACCTATTTGGTCTTTCAATTCCCGGGGTTTACCGCAATGTATGTCACCATACAAGGCCGTGAGCTCTTACCTCGCGTTTTCACCCTTATCCCGATAGCCATCAGGACGGTTTGTTTTCTGTGGCACTTTCCGTATCCGTCTTTCGACGAATCCTTCCCGTTAGGAAGCGGGACGCTCTATATTGCCCGGACTTTCCTCCTCACATTACGTGCGGCGATAGAACAACTTGCTTAAGACGCAAAAGTACTAAAAAATCTGATAATTAACGGTGCGTGGAGCTGTCGAATTTTTATTTCTTATTATTTACATGAAGACAGGTCCTTTTGTACCTCTTCGGTTGAAACAAGTCCTAACTCGTTGCCGAAAGTATTACCGATATAAGTTAATACATAGGCAATTTCCTGATCCGTCAATTGGCCGTTCGAGGGCATTGGCGTATCAAATTTTTTGCCATGAATCATAATTTCCTGTTGCGTCCCGTGCTTTATAATACAGGGTAATTTCGCCCGATTGCGTTGTAAAAAGGTACTATCAGTTAAGGAAGGATAAAGTTGTCCCAAACCTTCACCTTGTTTTCCATGGCAGTTTTCGCATTTGGCCGTATATATTGATTTTCCATTGGAAAAAAATTGCGCCCTTTTTATTTCTGATTCACTCTGACAAGCGGAAATGCTTATAAATGCAATCCAACAGTAGAAAATAAAAAGAATACACTTAGTTTTCATTGTGTTTATATTCTTGCAACAACACATCCATGTCTTCCAATAATTGAGCTACCTGTTCGTCGTTAGTGCCGTCGTAAGCGCCCCTAATTCGTTTTTCTTTATCCACTAAAATGAGCCATCCCTGATGTTCAAAGCCGCCTGGGGCGTTGTTGTCTTCTTTAGCATAAACCATATACTTATCGGCTATCCCATAAATGCTCTCGTTTGTACCATGAACAAATTCCCATTGGTTGCCTTCTACTCCCAATTTCGTGGCATAACGTTTTAGTACCCAAGGGGTATCATATTTGGTATCGATACTATGTGACAAAATCTTCACTTCGGGGTTTCCTTTGTATTTTTTCAGTACTTTCAATAAATTTTTACTCATAATCGGACAAATACTCGGACAAGAGGTAAAGAAGAAATCGGCTACATAGATTTTACCATCGAAATCCTTATTTGTTACCGTGACGCTATCCTGATTAATAAAAGAAAAGGTAGGTATGGTTTGGTAAACTGTATCTATAACTGTTTTGCCTTCAACTGTTTTGGTAATTGCTTCTTTTTCCCCTAGAATAGGAAGTTTCTGCTGATCATTGGTGCGGCATGCAGTAAAAGTACACAAAAGGAGAAGAGGAAGGATATGGTTTATTTTTATCATGAGCATGTACTTGCTTAAACAATTCGACTATTTATATTTGGCGAGTAATTTTTCGCTTTCTTGTTCGGTCTGTAAAAAGGTTTCTCTTAATTTTCGGATGTTTTGCAATTCGTCCTGTAGGTATTTCTGAGTTTCTTCTGCTGTTTTGCTTTCTTGCTCCGGCTCAAAAGCATGCATCCAATCGGTCATCGATTCGTTGACTGCTTTTAGTTTTTGTTGCAAACTTAACAGTGCTTCTTTTTCTTTCAGCGTATCCAGGTCGGGATAATGTGCTTTTAGACTATCCATTTTGGTGGATAAAACACCTATTTTCAGTTCATCACGAACAAATTCACCCATCTTGGGCATAATGGAATCATGAACGGCCAAGATTTGTTCTTGTAATTTCATGTTATTGTTTCCAGCCCCGCTGCAGGCTATTCCTAAAGCGAACAATAACGAAAAATAAATATAAGATAAAATACGTTTCATCTGCATGATAGATTGGCTACATTTTACAGGTTACGGTTACAAACGTAGAAAAAAATATGCTTATTAAATAGCCACAGGCATGTAAAATTCAGCCTCTTGTGTGGTGTCGACTTTGACAATTCCAGCTAAAATTAGATCAACGAGCAAGCGTTGGGTTTTTCGTCTGGATAATTTAATATGTTTACAGATATCCATGAGCAAAACTTTGTCATGATCATTAAGGTAGCGCAACAGCTCCTTTTCTTTTTCCGTATAGGCAATCAGCACACCTTGGGGCTCTGCGCTCCTTTTTAAAACATCCACAACCACTTTTCCGGCTAATATACTTTTGTCCTTTACTCGAATATAAACCCACCATTTCCCGTCTTCATTTAGGGCATAATGGGGTTTCATGTCGCTTTCGGGGATCTCGGCAATAAGTATTAATTTGTCGTCGACAAAAGCCTCTTCAAATTTAATATCAATTGCGGGTTTACAGTACTGATTTGCTGCTTTTTCTAAAATATAACGTTCTTCATCTTCATTTTTTACACCGATAATATGTCCGTCGTCGGCTACCCCGATCAGCAATTTTCCTCCTTTATTATTGGCGAAAGCCACTAATGTTTTCGCAATTTTCTTTTCATTGCTGATTTTATTTTTAAAATCCAATTGTTCGCCTTCTCCCTGTAAAATCGCTGTTTTGATTCTCATCGTCCTATGGTTTCAAAGATTAGCACTGCGTATTGATTAACTACCGAAGTCTGAGGTCTGCAAATCTGCTTTATCCCGGTTTTTCAAGTTCTTGTTTTTGCAGGTTTCTAATATAAATTTCATTAGCTACCAAGGCACATATTTCCCCGTTTTTATCTTTTATTTCAATAGGAAAAGTTTTGATGTACTTACCCTCCTGATCCAATATATTTTGTGCTGCTTGGATGTCCTCCTCACTTAACCTAATCTGAAAATATAAAGCGGTCCGACCAGGTTTTATGTAATTTATTGAGGCACTTTTGAGCCAAATAAGCGTCTTATATCCTTTTCTTTTGAAAATCTGATCAAATAAAATGGCATAAAATGGATCCGATGCCGCGAAAATTGTTCCTCCGAAGATGGAAGCATTATAATTTTTATTCAGTAAAGAAAACCCTATTTTAACATCCACTCCTCTAAAGTTGTGATGGAAGCGTTGCACCCAAATTCGTTGAAAGAAAAGTGGCGGATAGAAACGCATAGCCCATTTTAACGTTTGCGTGGAAACTTTCATGATACTTGTCATGCCATTTTGGCAAATATTGTAGCCAAAATCGAACAGGACTAAAGTACTAAGAATTTTTTATTCCTGTACACTTTTACCAAAAGAGTGTTTTGAATTTTTTATTTTCGCAAATCAATTTTTAATCCATATCATGATCACGTATACGGCAGTGCGGCAACATTCCAAAATAGGTTTACTTATTCTCGTAGCTTCATTGGGCTACTTTGTTGATATTTATGATCTGGTTATTTTTTCGATAGTGCGGATACCAAGTTTTCAGGATATCGGCATTGCCGAAAACGCGATGCGAACCAATGGGGAATACGTCCTTAACATGCAAATGATTGGTCTCCTATTAGGCGGGATTATTTGGGGTATTATTGGTGATAAATTTGGAAGGGTGAGCGTACTGTTCGGTTCTATTTTAATGTATTCGTTGGCTAATATGGCTAATGGCTTAGTTCAGGAAATCCATAGTTATGCCTGGATCCGTTTTATTGCAGGAATCGGTTTGGCTGGTGAACTGGGAGCCGGAATAACCTTGGTGAGTGAAAGCATGTCTAAAGATAAACGTGGATATGGTACCATGTTGATCGCTGGCATTGGGGTATTTGGCGCTATCGTTGCTTTTTACGTTGCCGAGCATTTTGACTGGCGAAAAGCTTATTTCGTAGGTGGCGGTATGGGGCTGCTGTTACTTTTACTTCGTTTAGGAACGTTTGAGTCGGGCATGTTTAAGCAAGTGGAACATAGTAATGTCGCAAAAGGTAACGTTCTGATGTTGTTTGAAAAAGGTCGCTTTGGCCGTTACATCAATTGCTTATTGATCGGTTTGCCCATTTGGTTTGTGGTAGGTGTGCTGATTACTCAAGCGCCAGAATTTGGCAAGGCGTTGGGGGCAAAAGAACCGTTAAGTGCTGGCGTTGGCATCATGTACGCCTATATCGGTATTTCATTGGGCGATATTTTTGCCGGCTTGTTCGCTCAACTGACCAAGTCGAGAAAAAAAGCAGTATTGTTATTTCAAGTGCTGATATTAATCAGTTCTATTTGGTATTTATTAAATAGAGGTATCAATGCCCAACAATTTTCGTGGCTTGCCTTTTTTATGGGGTTTTCCGTTGGATATTGGGCTACTTTTGTTACCATTTCTTCTGAGCAGTTCGGTACAAATCTTCGGGCGACCGTCGCAACTACCGCTCCTAACTTTGTTCGGGGTGCGTTGGTACCCAGCACTTTTGTTTTTGAATTCTTTGTTGTCCAGTTTGGTATCATCAATGCCGCATTAATGATGATTGTTTTACTCAGTGGTGTCGCCATTTTTGCATTAAGTCGGCTCAAAGAAAGTTTTGACCGTGATCTGAATTATTTGGAAGAGTAATGGAATAGTATTAAGTACTTAGTACAAAGTATCAAGACTTTTTGTCTAAGTGCTTTATGTTAGGTATGAGATATGAAGCAAAAGGAAGGCAGTCAAACTACCTTAATACGAACTACTACAAAGAAACCCGCAGTCGCCGCAACAGAACGACTACGGGTTGGATATATATGATTAAGAGAGCCAATTACTGCGCATTTTTTTGAGCATTAGTTTTTTTCTTATGTGTCCACCAGAATAGAGGAGGAATGAGAATGGGAGCAAAGATCAAGGTGCTGCTAAGTCCGCCGATGATTACGGTTGCTAAGGGACGTTGCACATCTGATCCGATACCGCTGGAAGTGGCTGCCGGGATAAGGCCGATAATGGCAACAACCAAAATGGTTAAAACCGCCCTCAGTTGGTACATGGCAGTATTCTGAATAATTTGGCGTTGTTCGTCTTTGGGTAGTGCTGCAACCGATAAATTATTGAAGCTTCGGTTTAATGCCGAAACCAATAAAACACCAGCCATAACCGAGATGCCGAAGATACTCACAAAACCGACACCCGCCGATACGTTAAAATAATATCCCCTGATTAAAAGAGCCATAATCCCTCCACCTAGGGCAAATAAAATGCAGCTCATGGTCAGTAGCGTATCCTTAAAATTTCCAAAAAGCAGATAGAGGAAAGCAAAAACCAAGGCAATGGTTAACGGAATGGTAAAGAGTAACTGCTTTCCGGCTCGTTCCAGGTTTTCATATTGGCCACCATAGATGATGTCATAGCCTTTTGGGACATGCACTTTTTGCCGTATTTTAGCTTGGAGTTCCTTCACAAAACTTACCTGATCGCGCCCTTCAATATTGGTGCGCACGGTAATCATCCGTTTGCTGCCATAATGATAGATGTTTGTTTGTCCTTCGATATAGCTGATGTCGGCCAATTGGCTCATTGGAATTAGATTGCCGGATGACGAGTTTACCAATAAGCCTTTTAAAGCATCAATATTGTCGCGATATTCCGGTAAATAACGGATTACGATGTCATATCGTTTCGTGCCGTCATAAATTTGAGAAATGGTTTTGCCTCCGATGGCCGCTTCAATCATGTTTTGGATATCGGAAATGTTAATGCCAAAACGGGCGGCATTTTCCCGATTAATCTTAACCGCAATCTGCTCCTGTGGCCCTTCCTGTTCAATATTAACCGATTCACTACCTTGCATGCCGCGCATAATTGTTGCAATTGTGTCTGCTTTGCCGCGCATCAAGCTAAGGTCTTCGCCCACAATAGATACCGCCAAATCGGCAGCCGAACCCGTAACAATTTCCATAACTTGATCAATAATCGGCTGACCACTGGAAAAACTGACACTAGGCAGGGCTCTGGAAAGATTAGCTTTAATGCTTCGCACCAATGTGCTTTTTGAAATGGTATCGCTCCATAAAGCGTAATCTTTTAAGCCAATCAAAATTTCATTTCGGTTGGGAGGGAAGGGGTCGGTGCCGTCGTCATTTCGGCCTGTTTGTGTAATCACAAAATCAACCTGAGGATATTTGGCAATAACGGAACGGATTATTGGTGCATACTTAGCATTCTCCTGGATATTAATACCAGCGGGAAAATTTCCTCTTAAAAAGATGGAGCCTTCATCTAAGGTGGGTAAGAATTCCGAACCTAAGTTTACGCCAGCTAAAATAAAGGCCAGCACGAGAAGGAACCCTAGCACAACCGTTGTTTTATATTTCCCCAATAAAACACCCAAAGTCTTTCCATAGCTTCTTTCTAAAAAGTCTAATATTTTATTTCGATGTTCTTTAAGCGGTTTATCGGCATTGATAAGTGCTTTATGATATACAAAGGAGATAAGTACCGGTATAAAGGTCAGTGCTGCCAACATAGATCCAATTACCGCAAAGCCAAGGGTGAGTGCCATTGGTGAAAATAGTTTTCCTTCCACGCGGGTCATCAGTAGGATTGGCATATACGCCAAAATGATGATGGTTACCGAAAAAAAGATTTCGCGCCCTACTTCTTGTGCGGCCAGCAAGGTAATTTTGATAATTCCTTCGTGCTTTTCTGCTGGAGTGGCATTGCGATATCGCCGTATAAGGTGCTCCACCATGACACAGGCGCCGTCGACAATGATTCCGAAATCAATGGCCCCTAGTGACAATAAATTAGCAGGAATGCCTGTTAAACGCATGAGGATGAAGGCGAACAGCAAGGAAAACGGAATGGTCAGGGCTACGACCAAGGCACTACGAAAGCTACCTAAGAAAAAGATCAATAGGATAATCACGATACTAATTCCTTCAATAAGGGTATGAGCCACCGTTTCAAGGGAATGATCGATCAAAAAGCTACGATCGTACAATGGTCGTATTTTTACCCCTTCGGGAAGATCATGTGATTGCACATCGGCCATCTTTTGTTTCAGTGCAGCCAATGCATCGCTCGGATTTTCATAGCGTCTGAGTAAAACAACACCTTCCACCCCGTTGTTAACCGCTAAACTATCCGATGGTACCGTATATCCCAGTACGCCATTGGGAGGGGGAGGGCCAACTTCCACGTCGGCCACATCACGAATAAAAACAGGCATACCATTTACCGACTTAAGAACGATGTTTAGCATATCGTCTTCAGATTTTATGGCACCTAATCCCCGTACCGCAAAACCTTGCCCACCTCGGTTTATGATATTCCCGCCCGTGTTTTGGTTGTTGTTGTCGACAGCATACTCAATATCTGAAATGCTTAAACCATACTTCCGCAGTTTATCTGGGGACGCATAAATATGAAACTGTTTCATGGGACCTCCAAAGGTGATGACATCCGCAACGCCGGGAGTTTGTAATAAAGCAGGCTTAATAATCCAGTCTTGCAGATCGCGCAGCTGGGTAGGAGTGAAAGTAGGAGGTGCTTCTACCACGTAGCGCATAATTTCTCCTACAGCGGTGGACAGCGGTGCCAGTTCAGGGCTAACACCTTCGGGTAGTTCCGTAGTCTGCAATCGCTCCATTACCTGCTGACGCGCAAAATAATCATCGGTACCGTCTTTAAACGTCAACTGTACGACACTTAATCCAAAGATGGTACGGCTTCTCCTGTCCAATACGTTGGGGGTATTTTGCAAGGCTCTTTCAATGGGTACGGTTACCTGTTGTTCAACCTCTTCTGCCGCCCGTCCGGGATAGGTCGCTACAACGATAACATTCGTATCGGCAATATCGGGATAAGCCTCAATTTTGAGCTGCTTAAAACAGTAAAACCCGATTACCATAAGTGCCAGGCCTATGGCTACTACAGTCCAGCGATTCTTAAGAGAAAATATCAATAAATTCCTAATCATAATTTCTTAGAATAAGCACATATTAACTGTTCCATATCTGCACTTCATGCACAACAATAAACCCAACTGGGGTTATTGCCCTTAACGCGTTAAGGGTCTGCGTTACCTTGTCTGCTTCATCAATGAAGGTGATGAGTAGCGGAATCTCATCGAAGCTGAAAAGCTCAAAGGGCCGTTTCAACGGGCTGTTGTCCATATAGCCTGAACTGCCTGTAAAAGCCGTTGCACCTTTAATTTGCTGTTTAATGAGAAATTGCATAATAAATTCATGTAAAGGTTGTCCTCCTACGAATTCATTTTTATCGATAAATATTTGTGCTTGTAACATGTGGGTCTTAATTAAAAAGTAAAAAAGTAAAAAGCCATGCAGGGGATAGGGAGTTGTTATTCCCTAATAACCAAACGACAATCCTTTTAATTGAATGGTTCCTTCGATTACAACTTCTTCGCCTGGTTTTAACCCAGCAGTAATGACCGTCCGGTTTCCAATCTGCTGCCCTGTAGTAACCGAACGACGTTTAAACGATCCTGCTCCCGTTTTGACAAAAGCGTAGCTTTTGCCATCTACTGTAACCAAGGCATTGTTGGAAATAGTCATGTCTTGGCTCGACTGCTGCAAACCAAAAGAAACCTGAGCGAACATGCCGGCCTTCAGTAAATTGCTGGTATCCGTTACGCCGATGCGGAGCTTAACCATTCGCGTAATGTTATCTACAACATCAGCTACGGCTTCAATCTTACCGTCGAAAATTTTTTCGGGAAACGCCGCGAAACTGATATGGCATATTTCTCCTTTATGGATATAAGCAATTTGGTTTTCGGGAATGTCACACATGACAAATACTTTCCCCGCTGGCGCATTACGCAGCTCTACTGGATCAAATCCGCCTTGTTTAAGATCGGTTTCATACTGAATTAAAGCGGCCCTTTCATTGAGCAGGTTGGTGTTTTCCATAGCCAATGCGGTTTGAGCTTCCAGTACTTCACGTCCGGTAGCGGCTCCGTGGTTTAAAAGGTCTGAAGCCCGGTCCAACTCAATTTCCTTTTGCTTAATGTTGATTTGCTGGATTTGGTGCACATTGGATTGGTGCTGAGATAAAGCGGAGTAACTGCTAGCTAAATTGGCGTCATCAAACAGTACGATATTTTGTGAACTTCCAACCGATGAAGCAATCACAGTTGCTGCTATTTTGGCTGGAGCGACGTAATCGGCAGTATAATTACCCGATTGAATTGGTGTTGTCTTAAAAAAATTACCGAGTGTACTGTCTTTAAATTGAATAAAAGCCCCGTTATTGCTAACAATAGGAACATCAACTTTTTCCTGTTTTTCCTCTTGGTTAGTACAGGCCGACCATATAAGTAAACTGATCCATAGATAAGAAACAAATTTCATTTTGAAAATATTTGGACTGTTAAGATTTTAAAGGATAATTTGATTAATTAAACCGGTAGCATATAGCAGTTGGATGTAGCTCTCTCTGTAGTTTTGAAGCGACTCGTAATATTGTTGCTGTGTGTCGAGCCAACTGCGCTGCGCTTCCAGCAAATCAATTAATGAAGTACCGCCCTTTAAGTAAGCATATTGCACATTGTTTAAAATATCTTGCGACTGTTGGAGTAAGCTATCGGTATATTGTTTGGTATTTTCTTTTTGAGTGAGGTAGCTGGCATATGCTGTCTGAATTTCTGTTACTGCTTTATCTTTTACTGCTTGATACGTCGCTTCGTTTTGTGACTTTTGGGCGTAAGCTTTTTTGATTTCACCTTGATTTCTGGAAAACAGCGGAAGGTCAAATGTCATGGTAAATCCAATATAATTGATCGAATTTTGCGGATTCCACATAATACCAAATTCAGGTATAGGTATAGCTAAACTTTTTTGGAGGGCAATGTTACTATTTGCTGCTTTAATAGATGATTGAGCTGTTTGTATGTCGCTTCGCTGGTTAACTAGCTTCTGCAATAGCGAATCATTATCGATGTGCACGTTTACGACAAATTCGTCTTGAAGGTCGATATCTTTGAAATCCGGATTGCCTAATAAATAGGCCAGTTCTTTTAACTTGTTATTAAGTTTCTGTTGCGCATTTTTTTGTTTTAAGTGGTACTCATTTGCTAGCAGTTGTGTACGCATATAATCGGTTTGTGTAATCACTTGATTGTTGAGCCGTACTTGATTGATAGCGCTTAGCGAGTCGATATTATTTTTAGCTATACTAATCATTTCCAGTTCTTTATGCGCTGTGTAAACCTCCATCCATTTGTTGGCAACGTCGGTTAACACCTGTCTTTCCAGATTAAAATAATCTTTATTCGCCACATTGATATTTTTGGATGCCAGATCAATTTTTTTTTGTCTTTGGCCTGCCAGCTGAAAGGGCTTAGTTAGCGTAAACATGGTTTGTCGATTCAATCCATCCAGCCAAGCTGTGTGGGGGGCCAGATTATCGTTGTTTACCGTCTGCATCGTTTCATTATGAAAAGAAGGATTTGGCCTCAAAGCTGCAGTAGTGCTGTCGGCCCGTATTATTTGGACGGAATATAATGCTGCTTTTAACCTTGGGTTTTGGGTAGAAGCAACCTTTAATGCATCTTTGAAAGTGAGGGTTTGCGCTTGTGCATATCCGATTAAAAAAGATAGGAATACATAATATTTGAAAACAAATCTTTGCATTGCAAGTATGTTAATGTTTGTGCAAAGTTTGAGAAATAGCTGAAAGTGAGCTGTTAGAAAGCGTTTATATTTTTATTAGAAAAATATTAGAAGTAAAAACAGACTAAATATGAGGAAGTGCAATCTGAAAGGTAGTACCTTGCCCAAGTTGGCTTTCCACGGTAATTTTTCCTTGATGCAAATGCACAATTTTTTCACATAACGCCATACCTATTCCATAACCGCCGGCAAATTCATGGTTTTTACCACGAAAGAAAGGTTTGAAGATCGTATTCAACTCATCTTTGGAAATGCCAATACCGTGGTCGGTGAAATTAATGAGTGTATATTTTTCCCTATAGGCAATATTAACAATGCAAGTATGGTCGGCAGAAAATTTACAAGCATTTTCCATGATGTTTTCAAAAGCTACTTGCAACAGATAGGCATTTCCACTAATGGAAATATTTTCTTCACTATCGTCTGTTTCCTGAAATGTTAGCCTAATATGAAAATCGGCATTTTGCTTTTGAAGCTGCTGCCGAGCATCGAGGAGAACCTCATCTACGCGAACCCTCTTGAAAGCAATTTGCGCTGGATCGTAACTGGCCTTGGCTAGATCTAACAAGCTGTTCGTTAATTTGGCTAGGGCCTGCGCGTCGGTAAGTGCGAGTTCAATAACGGATTGATATTGTGCAATGGATCGGTTTTTATGCCTGGACAATTCCAGTTCAGCTATGATTGACGATAAGGGTGTACGAAGTTCGTGAGCAATATTGCTTACAAAGTCTTTTTGCGCTTCGAAGGTTTTTTCGAGTCGATCAAGCATTTCGTTAAAGGTAATGGCCAGTTCGGCCAGTTCGTCTTTATCGTTACCTGTATTGATTCGCTGATCAAGATTGGAAGCGGTTATTTCTTCCACGTTTTTTACCATATCAGATACCGGTTTTAAAGCCTGTTCGGCAGAAAAACGGCCAGCTACGATAATAAGTAAAACAGATAAACAAAAACCGAAAGCTAGATTTTCTTTGATCACTTTCAGCTTTTCCTGGCCATGTCTATCGATAGCAGCTACAGTAACAATGAATGTTTCGTTATTATGCTTCAATGTAAATGCAGTTACGCTATAATCGCCATAAGTATAGCGAAGTTCCTTATGGAGGCGGATGGAATCCAATAAAGACTTTGTTTCCTTAACAATATCTTTATTTTCTGCATCATGATAAATAAGTCGGTAATACTGATCATAAACGGCCACTTCTTCATTGGTAATATGGAAAGCATTATTGGCGTGAATTGTTTGCATCACCTTTGGATTGATATTTAGATCAAAGAGGAGATATACTTTGGTAATAGCCTGCTGCTTGATTTGTTCATAGAAGCCTTCTGCTTGATCTCTCGCAAAGGAAAAATAGAAGAAAAAGGCAAACAACAATAAAATTCCAGCGAAGATGACCGAGTAAAGCAAGGTCAGTTTATTCCGTATCTTCATTATCCTACCTTAAAAATAAAACCCATGCCCGGTTTGGTTTGAATATATTTGATTTCAAAGTCTTTATCAATTTTCTTCCGAAGGTAATTGATATAAACATCTATAAAGTTCGTGCCGGTATCAAAAGTAGTATCCCACACTTTCTCTGCAATTTCAACACGCGGTAATACCCGGTTTTGATTTCGAATCATATACTCCAGTAACTTAAATTCTTTCGGTGTTAGGTTGATCTCTATATCAGCCCGTTTTACGATTTTAGTATGCAGATTCATTTCAATTTCGCCGGCCTGTAAAACAGTGACATTGCTAAGTGTATTTAACGTTGATGTACGTTTTAGTAAAACCCGGATACGGGCTTCTAGTTCCCTAAAATCAAAAGGTTTAACCAAATAATCATCCGCGCCTGCATCAAACCCCTCTACTTTATCATCTGTAGTACCTAATGCGGTTAACATAATGATCGGAACTGCAGGATATATTTTTCTCAATTCTCTGCATAAGTCAATGCCATTAATTTTTGGAAGAATAATATCGGTAATAATTAAATCGTAAGCATGTTGTTCAGCCAATTTTTTTCCGAGCACCCCATCGTAAGCAACTGTGGCCTGATAACCGCCTTCTTCCAAACCTCTTTTAATCAATTGGGCAATGCGAGGTTCATCCTCGACAATTAGAATATCCATATGCGGCTCTATTTATTACTTTAAACAAAGGTAAAATTTTAGATCGATGGTAAAAGTTAAGAACGGTTCTTGACAGCCGGCTGTTCGGATCAGGCGTAAAAGTTGGGGGATAAAGATCATTCTTTTCCCTGTTGGAGAGCTCAACATCCTCTAGGAAAACAGACCAAAGGGTAAAAAGTCACCAAAAATTGACACCTCCTTGGGACCTTGTTCGGACCATCTTTGGATCGCCTACATATCCGATCCGGGCCTGGGCCGGATTATCGCCGGGTTAGCCATATCCAATCCCGAGCCTACCTTGGGAGAAACCCGGGAGAGACCCGGGAGAGAGTCGGCGCGACACCAACCACGACCTAGAGATGGTCCGAAGAAGATGATACGTTTTTTTAACTGGTATCGACGTTTTTTACAGACTAATTTAAAATCTATACCCCTAAAAAACCGCTTGATTTCGGACTAGTTGACTTATTGAATGACTTTGCTCGGTCATGGTTATGCATTTTAAATATTCATGTTTCCAATCTGGTTTGACTATTTCAAGGAGAGGCTTGCTTATTTTAATTAAAAAGCGAGAAAGGTGAGGTGAAAAAAAAAAGCTCCAACCGGGGAGATTGGAGCTTTTACTAACCAATTATAAACCTAAATTATGATGCTGCAAAGGTAGAAATAATTAGGGGAAGTCAAAGTGACTGGACGAAATCAAAATGATTTTTCTGATTAAATTGCATTGTAAATCAATATGTTATATATTTATTTTGATAAAATTTGACCGATTTAAATAACAATAAAAATCGACTTTCAAAACTAACAACGATAGGACGAGGTTTTCTTTTCAGTTAATTACAAAACCTAATTGCGGTTTTTCCTCGCTATTTTAATAAGTTTGCTGCATGATAACAAAAGAGTATATTGCAAGCGCTTATCAGCAGATTCAGGACAGTATTTGTAAGGATTTGGAGCGAGTAGATGGCGGTGCTGTTTTTGAAGAAGAATTGTGGACTAGGGAAGGGGGTGGTGGAGGCCGAACGCGTATTCTTCAGCAAGGGCATGTTATTGAAAAAGGGGGGGTTAATTTTTCTGCGGTGCACGGCGTTCTCCCGGAAAAAATTAAAGCTGCTTTTCAGGTGAAAGAAGATCATTTTTTTGCATCCGGTGTTTCCATCGTGATCCATCCTAAGAACCCCTGGGTGCCGATCATTCATATGAATATTCGCTATTTTGAATTAAACGAGCAAACGAAATGGTTCGGCGGAGGAATAGACCTTACTCCCCATTATATTATCAATGAAGATGCCCGGTTTTTTCACCAACAGATAAAGGCAATTTGCGATTCTTTTCATAGCGATTTTTATAAACGGTTTAAACAATGGGCGGATGATTATTTCTATATCAAACATCGCGGTGAAACACGGGGTATCGGGGGAATTTTTTACGATCGTTTAAGCCCTGAAAATACGGATATTTCCTTTGTCGATATTTTTAATTTTTCTAAAAAGATTGGTGAATCATTTGCCCCCATTTATACTGAGCTCATTCAACGTAATCAGTATAAGGCTTTTACCGAAATGCATAAAAATTGGCAGCATGTACGAAGAGGCCGGTATGTGGAGTTTAATCTGGTATACGATTCAGGAACGAAATTTGGCTTGGAAACCAATGGACGGATCGAGTCTATATTGATGAGCTTGCCGCCCCAAGCCAGTTGGTTATATAACTACCAACCGATGAAAGGCTCTGAAGAGGAAAAGACCTTGGCTTTACTGAAAAAAGGAATAGATTGGGTTTAGCAGTTAGCCCCTAGGAATTAGCCGTTAGCAAAACTTTTGGCAACTAACGTTCCTGACTCATAGCTGATCGCTAAAGGCTAACGGCTAACCGCTATATCAAAGATTTTTATTATTTTCGCAATCGCTTATTATAGGATAGTTTTAAAATAAATGGCTGAAGAGACAGAAAACGACGATAATTTGGTTCCGGCAAACGACCGGATCATTCCTATCAGTATAGAAGAAGAAATGAAATCTGCTTACATTGATTATTCAATGTCAGTAATTGTTTCAAGAGCTTTGCCTGATGTTCGCGACGGGCTTAAACCTGTGCACAGGCGGGTTTTATATGGTATGTTAGATTTAGGTGTAACCAGTGGTAAACCCTATAAGAAATCTGCTCGTATTGTAGGTGATGTATTGGGTAAATACCATCCACATGGTGATTCTTCCGTCTACGATACGATGGTACGTTTAGCGCAGGAGTGGAGTCTGCGTTATCCTTTGATTGATGGTCAGGGAAATTTTGGATCAATTGATGGCGATAGTCCGGCGGCTATGCGTTATACGGAAGCAAGACTAAAACGCATTGCGGAAGAAATGCTTGCCGACATCAATAAAGATACGATCGATTATCAACTTAATTTCGATGATTCACTACAGGAGCCAACCGTATTACCTACCAAAATCCCTAATCTGTTGGTTAATGGTGCTTCGGGTATTGCTGTTGGTATGGCTACCAATATGGCACCTCATAATCTGAGTGAGGTCATCGATGGTACAATCGCGTTTATCGATAATCGGGATATTACCATTGCTGAATTGATGAAATATATTAAGGCTCCGGATTTCCCCACAGGAGGTGTAATTTATGGATATACCGGTGTGCAAGATGCTTATGAAACCGGTAAAGGTCGTGTGGTTATGCGAGCGAAGGCCGAAATTGAAGTATCTAAAGGCGATCGGGAGACGATTATTGTGACCGAAATTCCTTATCAGGTTAACAAAGCGGACATGATCAAGCGTACAGCCGATTTAGTAAATGAAAAAAAGATTGAAGGAATCGCTGCCATACGTGATGAATCGGATAGGGAAGGATTACGTGTTGTTTATGAAATAAAGCGAGATGCCAATGCCTCTGTTGTTTTAAATAACCTGTTTAAATATACCGCATTACAGACTTCATTCAGTGTCAATAACATAGCGCTAGTACAGGGCCGACCTATGTTGTTGAATCTGAAAGATATGATCCATCATTTTGTGGAACACCGTCATGAGGTTATCATTCGCCGTACAAAATTTGAACTGGCTGAAGCAGAAAAACGTGCGCATATCCTAGAAGGTTTATTGATCGCATTAGATCATCTCGATGAAGTTATCCAGTTGATCCGTTCTTCAGAAACACCGGAAGATGCCCGTACCGGTTTAATGGAACGTTTCGGGTTAAGTGATATCCAAGCGAGGGCCATTTTGGATATGACATTGCGAAGGTTAACCGGACTCGAACGGGATAAGATCAAAGAGGAATATGCCGAATTGATGAAGACCATTGAACATTTGAAGGCTATTCTCGCCAATGAAGATATGCGGATGCAGATTATTAAGGATGAGCTAACGGATATGAGGGAGAAATATGGCGATGAACGGCGTTCGGTAATCGTTCATGCCGCTGAAGATATGCGCATGGAGGATTTTATCGACGATGAAGAAATCGTAATCACCATCTCGCATGAAGGCTATGTAAAAAGAACTCCGCTTACCGAATATCGTATCCAGGCAAGAGGAGGAAAAGGATCAATAGGATCGAACACTAAAGAAGAAGATTTTACTGAACACATCATTACGGCTTCTGCCCATAATTACATGTTGTTCTTCACTGAAGCAGGACGTTGTTTCTGGCTCCGGGCTTTCGAAATTCCCGAAGGTACACGTACTTCCAGGGGGCGTGCCATACAAAATATCATTAATATCCCTAAGGAAGAAAAGATCAAGGCATATATTAAGGTGAAAAATTTGAAGGATGAAGAATACCTGTCGAATAATTTCATCATAATGTGTACAAAACGCGGCACGATTAAAAAGACATCTTTAGAAGCTTATTCGCGTCCGCGGGCTAACGGTATCAATGCGATTAACATCAATGAAGGCGACCAATTGCTTGAAGCCTGCTTGACGAATGGAAATAGCGAGATTGTAATGGCATTAAAATCAGGCAGGGCTATCCGTTTTAATGAATCTACTGTTCGACCAATGGGGCGCACCGCTACCGGAGTGCGGGGGATTACGCTCGCGAACGACCAAGATGAGGTTGTTGGCATGATTAGTGTTAATAATTCTGATGTAACGGTTCTCGTTGTTTCTGAAAAAGGATACGGGAAACGTACCGATATTGATGATTATCGGGTAACCAATCGAGGAGGTAAAGGGGTTAAAACCATTAATGTCACAGAGAAAACCGGGCAATTGGTTGCTATTAAGGATGTAACCGATGCAGATGATCTGATGATTATTAACAAATCAGGTATTGTGATCAGGATTGCGGTTAATCAATTGAGGGTAATGGGGCGCGCTACACAAGGTGTTCGCTTAATTAACTTGAAAGGAAATGACCAGATTGCCTCAATAACAAAGGTGGAACATGATGAAGAAGAAGTAGAAGAGAATATGGTCATAACCGAACCTTCAGCAGAAGATGCCCTTCCAATCGATGAAGATCCTGTTGATGATCAAGATATCGATGATACGAAAGAAGATGAAGACGCATAATATTTTTCAAACAAAAGCGCCTTTTAAAGGTTATTTTAAAATAAGTAAACGGTAATGGAGTCTTTTAGTAGAACGTTACGCTTAAGTATTGGTTTAACCGGTATTTTGGTTTGTTTAATATCGGTTGTTTCTGCGCAGTCTAACTACAAAGAAGGGAAGAATAATTTTGCCCGATATACCAAATCGGGCAACATAAAAGATTTATTGGAAGCGCGTAAGTTTGCCGATTTAGCCTATGTGGAAAAGCGCGATTCTTCATCATACAACAATACTTTACTCAGGGGATTGGTATATGCAAGTTTAGCCGTGGCCGATTCCAGCAGAAGCCAAAGCTATAAAAAGGATCCGATCGAAGAAGCCGAATTTATGCTCAGTCGCTTAACAGATGATCAATTAAATTTTGAAAACCAAACGCAATTGGATTATCTGAAGAAAAAGATTGCCTCGGCTTACCTGATTAAAGCAAATCGTGCACTGACCAATAACAATTACCAAGATGCCTATAATTTGTTCCTGAAAGTGAAGGAGTACAATCCTACCACCAATACCAAACATAATTTAGCCTTATTAAGCGAACGTTTAGACAAAAAGGAGGAAGCCGTTCAATATTATAAAGAATTGACGGCTGATAAGTCGACCGCTCGGCCGGGGCATTTTCTTCGTCTCACCACGCTCTATTTAGCTAATGGGGATTCAAATGCTGCTCAAAATACGCTTTTGGCCGGTCGGAAATTTTTTCCGGATAATAAAGATTTATTGTTCGAACTGATTAACCTATACGCCGCGAATGGTGCCTACGACGCTGTAACGGCTTTAGAACAGGAGGCCCTAGCCTTAGAACCTGAAAACGTTAAGCTTAATTACCTGTTAGGATTTGCTTATGAAGTAACTGGTAATCGGGAAAAAGCAGAGCATTTCTATAAAAAGACGCTAGAGTTGGATCCCGATGATTATAATAGTAATTACGAACTTGGTTTACTGTATCTGAACGATTTTGTAAAAGACACCAACGATTTGGAAAAACAATACGTAGCACAACAATATTTGTTAAAGGCAAACGAGATTGATCCCAATGCCGTCAATGCATTAAAGTCATTGGCTGTATTGTTCGATAAATCAGGAAATGCTGTGCAATTGGAAAGAGTAAATAATCAATTGAATCAAATTAATATTAACTAAAGAGAGAGATGAAAATTCAATCATTTTTATTGGCTGCACTTTTATTAGGCTCAACCTGTGCTTTTGCTCAAAAAGGAGAGCTGAACAAAGCAAAAGACAAATATAGTTCGTTTGCAACACTCACTGGTGGTGCCGTAGAGAATATTCCCGATTTGGCTTCGAAAGAGCTGGGGGAAGCAAAGGAAGCTATAGATAAGGCTGCTGCCCATGAAAAAACAAAGGATTTGCCAGAAACGTGGACTTACCTTGCTTTAATTAATGCCGAATATGCACTTATTAATCAGAAAGCAAACAAAACTGCAGAAAGTGAAGCATCCTACAAAACAGCAAGTGAAGCCTTTATGAAAGCCAAGAGCTTGAACGGTGATAATGCAGATGAGGAAATAAAAGGCAATATGACACGTGCTGGTAGTTTGTTGGCGAACTACGACTTAGGTAACGGAGTAAAGGCTTTTGAAACACAAGATTTCCCCGCTGCTTATGCTGCCTTTAACAAAGGACTTACCTATATGCCCGGAGATTCTATTTTGACCTTATATGCTGGGATAGCAGCACAAAACAATAAACAATACGACGATGCAATCGCGAAATTTAAGGAACTAATTCCCAAAAGCTCTGATGCTTATCTGAACTTATCCGATGCTTACCTGAGAAAAGGCGATACGGCTTCTGCCATTCAATATATCGATGAAGCTGCAACCAAGTTTCCGGATAGTGCCAAAATCATTAATCAAAAAATTGTCCTCAATATCACGACCGGTAAAGCGGAAAAAGTCATCAGCGATATTGAATCACAAATGGCTGCCGATCCAAAGAATGGAGATTTGCCTTTCTTCTTAGGTTATGCCTATGAATCGACAAAGCAACCAGATAAGGCATTAGAGGCTTATAAAAAAGGAATTGAGGCTAAACCAGAAGATCCTCGTAATTATAGCGCCGCCGCCGCTGTTATCTTAAATAAAGCACGTGATATCTACAACCAAGCAAGTGGCATTCCTACAAATAAGGAAGCGGAATACAAAGCGAAACTTGATGAAGCGTATAAGGTAGCCGATACCGCTTTACCATATTTAGAAAAATCTACGCAATTAGATCCATCCAACAGGCCTTCTTGGGAGAATATGCGCTTTTATTATCAGCTGAAAGGCGATGATGCAAAAGCGAAAGAAATTACAGATAAGATAAATAGTTTGTAACTATATTAGGTGTTAGCCATTAGCAGTTAGTGGAGCAATAGCTATTAATTAACTGTCGACGTATATAAAAAAGCCGGAAGCTTTTACCATAAGGCTTCCGGCTTTGTTCGCTTTATTTAGAATCATTCGCTTAGCGAGCCTTAATGATAGAAAGTACTACCATATGCTAACACCTAAAGGCTAAAAGCTAACTGCTGTTGCTCAAACAATCCCTTCCCGAAGTAAATCATGCAAATGAATGATGCCGAAATAGCTGTTGTTTTTTACTACCAGTAATTGGGTAATATGGTGATGGCGCATCATGTCGAAGGCATTGATGGCTAATTCATCATATAAAATCGTTTTGGGATGCTTTCCCATGATGTCGGTCGCGCAGAGATGGTCGATATTATGGTTCGCCTCCAACATCCTACGAATATCACCATCGGTAATAACACCCACGATCTGTTCTTCCCGGATAACAGCTACTGCACCTAACCTGTTCTTGGTTATTTCTACCAGCACTTCCCGGACACTAGTTTCCGGTCCGACTTGAGGCTTTTGGTTATGGGAGGCCAAATCGTCTACCCTTAAATAAAGCCGCTTACCTAAGGTTCCTCCTGGATGATATCGGGCAAAATCCTGGTCTGTAAAAGCTCTGCATTCCAATAAAGTAATGGCCAAGGCATCGCCCATAGCCAGTTGAGCCGCAGTGCTAGTTGTTGGTGCGAGGTTAAAAGGGCAAGCTTCTTTATCGACCGTGGTGTTCAAAATAAAATCAGCGTGTTCGGCTAAGTAAGATTTTGTATTCCCAACCATTGCGATTATCTTTGCACCAGCGTTTTTTAGCAATGGAATTAATACTTTTATTTCTGAAGTGTTCCCACTTTTTGAAAGCGCAATAACGATATCGTCCTGCTGCAACATACCAAGATCGCCATGGATGGCATCGGCAGCATGCATAAAAACTGCGGGTGTTCCCGTGGAATTCATGGTAGCAACGATTTTTTGGGCAATGATGGCGCTTTTGCCTATACCTGTTATTATTACGCGACCCTTAATGGCTAAAATGGCATATACCGTGTTTGTAAATTCATCGTTGATATTTTTACTCAATTGTGTTAAGGCTTCTGCTTCGAGCTGTAGTACTTGTGCGGCAATATTTTCAATATCTGATTTGGTTTTCACGGATATTTTTTATTAATTTTAGTTAGAATTAGGCAAATTTATGTTATTTTGAGGAGTAATAGAGATAGGCCTGTCTTAATTTTTTCGGAAGGACAATGGAGATAGAAAAAACATTATTTGACAATTTGCAGAATTTCTTTGGTTTTGATACGTTTAAAGGTGATCAGGAAGCAATTATAACCAATATTCTACAAAAGAAAGATACCTTTGTAATTATGCCGACAGGTGGAGGGAAGTCCATCTGTTATCAATTGCCGGCATTAATGAGTGAGGGTACGGCAATTGTAATATCGCCCCTAATTGCATTGATGAAAAATCAAGTGGATCAATTAAGGGCTTTTGGCGGAACGGATAGCATTGCCCATTTCCTGAATTCCTCACTCAATAAAAGTGAAATTACCCGAGTAAAACAGGATGTGCTGGACGGGAAAACCAAACTGCTTTATGTAGCGCCAGAATCGTTGTCGAAAGTAGACAATATCGAGTTTTTAAAGCTCATCAAAGTATCTTTTGTCGCCGTAGACGAAGCACATTGTATATCGGAGTGGGGACATGATTTTCGACCTGAATACCGTAAAATCAGACAAGTTATTAATGGTATCGGAGATCTTATCCCAATTATCGCTCTAACCGCTACCGCTACGCCCAAAGTACAGTCAGACATCCGAAAGAATTTGCAGATGAATGATGCCACCTTATTCAAATCATCTTTCAATCGGTCTAATCTTTATTATGAGGTGCGGCCGAAAAAGAATGTTGTAAAAGACATTGTCCGCTTTATTAAAAATAATTCAGGTAAATCAGGCATTATCTATTGCTTGAGTCGTAAAAAGGTGGAAGAAATTGCAGAAGTTTTGAATATTAACGGCATTAAAGCTTTACCTTATCATGCAGGCCTGGATGCTAAAACCAGGGCTGAGACACAGGATAAATTTCTGATGGAGGATGTAGAAGTCATTGTAGCAACGATTGCCTTTGGGATGGGAATTGATAAGCCTGATGTGCGTTATGTAATACATCACGATATTCCTAAAAGTATGGAGGGTTATTATCAGGAAACTGGTAGGGCAGGTCGCGATGGGGGGGAAGGCGTATGTATTGCCTTTTATTCAGAAAAAGATATAGAGAAACTGACTAAATTTATGAAGGATAAGCCGGTTTCAGAACGTGAGATCGGCACGCAAATTCTGAAAGAAGTTATTGACTATTCTGAGTCGTCTGTTTGCCGCAGAAAACAAATTTTGCATTATTTCGGAGAAAATTTTGATGAAGATGGCTGCAATAATATGTGTGATAATTGTAATAGCCAACGAACACAATTTGATGCAGAAGAGTCTTTACATAAAATACTATGCTTTATACGCGATCAAGGAGAAAAGTTCGATGATTTTCATATCATCAATGTGTTGATCGGCCAAAATAACCAATCTGTATCGGCTTACAAACATGACGAGCATCCGCTGTTCGGTACCGGAAAAGAAGCAGGAATTATTTATTGGAAATCGTTGCTACGGCAGGCTGTATTGGATAACTTTCTGTCGAAAGACATCGATAATTACGGTTTGCTTAAACTGACAAAGATAGGCTTGGCTTTTATAGATAATCCATATAGCTTGAAGTTTTATTTAAATAATCCGATGGAAAAAGCCGAAGAGGAAGGTGACGAAGCTCCGACACAAGCAGGAGGGGGGGGCTTAGATACGCAGCTTTTGCAAATGCTTAAAGACCTGAGGAAGAAAATTGCCAAGGCAAAAGGATTACCTCCTTTTGTAGTCTTCCAAGATCCATCTTTAGAAGAGATGTGTATTCATTATCCGATAACATTGGATGAACTCAAGCAGATTCATGGAGTTGGAGCAGGTAAAGCTGCTAAATTTGGAGTTCAATTCGTTAACCTGATTAAAGATTATGTGGAAGAAAATGATATTGAACGACCTGAGGATTTGGTAATTAAAGGTACGGCTAATAAATCGGCACTGAAAGTTTCCATTATCCAAAACATTGATCGTAAAATTGGTTTAGATGATATTGCCAATTCAAAAGGGTTGACTTACGAAGACATTTTAAAGGAAGTGGAGTCTATCGTGAATTCAGGAACTAAGCTTAACCTGAACTATTTTATCGATGAAATGATTGATCTAGACCGGCAGGAAGAAGTTTTTGACTATTTTCGTTCTGCCGAAGTGGATTCGATTGAAAATGCTTTGAGGGATTTAGGAACAGAAGACTATACTTTTGAAGAAATCCAGTTGATGCGTATTAAGTTCATGTCGGAATTGGGAAATTAATTTTAGCTGTTAGTTATTAGGCTTTAGCCGCTAACACCTAAAACCTAATAACTAACAGCTAACAGCTTTAGATAAAAATGATTTCAAACATACTCTCTGGAATCCAACATGGCGATTCCAGTAATTTTTTTCTCATGGCTGGTCCATGTGTCATTGAGGGTGAGGAAATTGCATTACGTATTGCCGAACGTATTGTAAATATCACAGACCGCTTACATATCCCTTATATTTTTAAAGGTTCATATCGTAAAGCAAACCGATCGAGAATAGATTCATTTACAGGAATTGGTGATGAAAAAGCCTTAAAAATACTAGGAAAGGTTAACCAAACATTCGGTGTGCCAACAGTTACGGATATTCACGAAAGCCATGAAGCGGAAATGGCAGCTCAATACGTTGATGTACTGCAAATTCCAGCTTTTTTATGCCGACAAACGGATTTATTGATTGCTGCAGCGCATACCGGTAAGGTAGTTAACATAAAAAAAGGCCAATTTTTGTCGGCTGGATCGATGCGTTTTGCTGTTGATAAAGTAAAAGACAGTGGAAATGATAAAGTCATTTTAACCGATCGTGGCAATACTTTTGGTTATCAGGATCTTATTGTTGATTTTCGCGGCATTCCGGAAATGCGTGATTTTCATGTTCCTGTAGTCATGGATTGCACGCATTCTTTACAGCAACCCAATCAAGCTTCTGGCGTTACCGGAGGAAAGCCAGAACTGATCGGAACGATTGCTAAAGCAGCTATAGCCGTTGGTGCCGATGGTCTATTTATTGAAACACATCCAGATCCGGCTAATGCCAAGTCGGACGGCGCAAATATGCTGCACTTAGATTTATTAGAAGTTTTATTAACGAAACTGGTACGTATCCGCGAGGCAATTTTGTAGATTTGTATCTCTTCGAATACCAAGTTTTATTGAATGCTGTTTATGTATAATTTATATTATGTTAAATAGTATTTAGAAACATCACCCGTATTACCTCCGCTCCATGATTCTAGATGTCCAGAAAGTCTTATTACCAATTCTCAATACAAATAATAAAACATGAGAGCCATAGCAGAACTTCCTCATCCCGATTGCAAAATCAGTATCTTCTCCATGAACCAGAAGTTTCTGATTAAATTCGAACAAGGCCATTTGGAACAAACATATAAAATCCCTGAGCTCGATGTTACCGACGGTATTAATGGCGTATTTCAGTTAATTGACGAAAGTTTCGTTCAAGCTATAGTGGAACGGTTCAACCAAATGCGCCAAGACTTTAAGGAAACCTATAATCGGCACGAATACTAAATAGCTAATTTATGTGTAGTTTATAAACAATTGAAATATAAATAGTTATATTTTGTTTCGGATGGTTTCAAAATTATATTTGGTGATCGTTTAACATGGTTTGGTTTTTTGAAACCTGTTATCTGCAATTATAGCTGATATAAATGTTTTAAACAATTGTAAAACAGTTGGTTGTTGTGTTAAAAAAATCGCAACCAAATTTTATTGTACGGGTAAAAACTGCCTAATTTTATTTGGTGCGCATGAATTGAACCACAACTTCAGGAACACCGACGGTAGCATTTTTGCTTATTTTTTCTATAGTGCGGTGTGTACCTTCTACTTGAGAACTGTTTGGATCGATATAGATTTTCCTTGCTTCTGCGGGTACGTATTCAATGAGACTGGCGGCAGGATATACCTGTAGCGAAGTACCGATAATAATAAAGATGTCTGCAGTCAGACATTGTGCTATAGCCAATTCCATCATCGGTACGGCTTCACCGAACCATACCACATGCGGCCTTAATTGCGATCCTTTTTCGCATTTGTCGCCCATCTGGATTTCATCACCCGCTATATCGTAAACCAAATTTGGATCAAGGGATGATTGCGATTTGGTAATCAGACCATGGAGATGAATAATATGGGAAGATCCGGCCCGTTCATGAAGATCGTCTACATTCTGGGTTATGATAACAACTTCGTGTTTTTTTTCCAGCTCAACTAAAGCCTGATGTGCAGCGTTAGGTTGTGCATTTCGAACAGCCTTTCGCCGCATATTATAAAATTCCTGAACCAATGTCGGATTTCTTCTCCAAGCTTCAGGAGTGGCCACATCTTCCACTCGATATCCTTCCCATAGTCCATCGCCGCCCCTAAAGGTTTTAAGACCACTTTCCGCAGATATTCCAGCACCGGTAAATACAATAATTCTCATTTTCCAGTTATCGGCTCTTTTAGCGATCAGCTTTATAGTGAACTTTTTGCGTTACCTCAAAGCTGGTTTTGATAAACCTGGCGTATAACGTGCAAGCCATTCAAAGCCTCCATATAAAATTGCACCATAGGCTAAATTGCCCAATAAGAGATTCTTTTCGAATGGAATAGCGTTGATGTAACATTGGAGCAAGCCCTGAATATCATGGGCATACAATTGGCCGAACTGCTCCCCTCCTAGCCAAACACCAAAATTGCTGATCAGCCAATGGATCACAACAGCAGATAAAGATGCCGCTAGTACGTTCACTATAGATACTTCCTTGATTAGGTTTCCGATAAACACCATGAATGCAAAAGCTACGTAAACCCAGAAAATACCATCATAAAACAGGGTGATTTTACCAAAATAGCTATAATTGACGACAATATCAGAAATAAAAAGTGTTAATAAAGGTGTGAGATAGGCAGCCCATCGATTTCTAAAGTATGTGCCCCCGAATAAGGCAATAGCTCCCACTGGAGTAAAGTTAGCCCAATCACCGAATTTCCCTACATTGAGGATACGTAATAAAGCTGCAGATAGGATGATGAGCACCAAAACAATGTTGCGGATCTGATTATTCTTCACTGCTGTCATATACTGAGTAATTTTAAGACAAACCTACTAATTTTTTTTAGTTTTCGGTATTAAGTATTGCGTTATACGCTCAAGGTGAAGTCGCTTACCAATAAATTAACCCTGATCATTTACTTACCACTGCGCATAACTTGCTTTAAATACCAATGCTGCTGTGTTTAGCTTATCCAAGCCTTTCGTCGGGAGTTCTATTTCAACAGTTTGATCGTCTTTGTTCGGTTTCCAACGTAGCCGACCTTTAAATCCTAAAAGTTGAATTTGCTTTAGTTTACCGTCTTTTTTTATGGGTATTTTTATGGTTTTCGGTAAAGCAGATGTTTGTTCTTCTGTCAAAAGAAATGCATAAACGGTATGGGTTGCTCTGTTCTGGGTGAAATAAATGTTCTCTAGCTGATCGGGTGTGAAAACTTCGCTGTCGTAAATGCCTTCCCCATTAATCGTTATCCATTTACCGATCGCTTTCAACCTTTCGTAGGCACTAGGGTCCCAATCGCCATTAGGTCCAGGAGCAATATTCAATAAATAGTTTCCTCCTCGGGATACGATCTTGATTAAGTTATGGATAATCTGATTAGCCGATTTATACTGGTCGTTAGGAACATAGCTAAACGAGTTACCTAAAGTCATACACGACTCCCAAGGCACATTTAGCGGTTCGTTGGGAATGGTTTGTTCAGGGGTAACGTAATTTTCATAAGGTCCGGAAACTGTGCGGTCTACCAACATAATACCTGGTTGTTTTTCTCGGGCCATGGCCGCTATTTTATGCATATCAATATCCTGATTTGTTTTAATGCCACGCTGCCAATCTACAGTTGTATCCACGGTAGCTAAAGGACGTACCCATCCGCCATCGAGCCATAAAATATCGATCTTACCATACCCGGTCATCAACTCTTCTATCTGTTTATAAGTAAAACGTTTAAAGTTTTCCCAGCGTTCGGGATATTTTATCGGATCGTAGTTAACGTTACGATCTTTTGGTGGAAAGTAAGGCCACCAATAATAAGGGCTATGCCAATCGGGTTTAGAAAAATAAGCACCTATTTTGAAACCATCACCCCTAAAGGCGTTAAAAATTTCTTTCGTGATATTAGCTCTCGGGTTTTTAGAAAAAGGTGTTCTCTGATCGGTTACCTTATAATTGCTCTGTTGTGTGTCGAACATGGCAAAGCCGTCGTGATGTTTAGTTGTAAACACAACGTATTTCATACCTGCTTCTTTCGCTGCTTCCGCCCACTTTTCGGGATGAAAATCCACCGGATTAAACTCAGTTTGCAGATTTTCATAGGCTTTAACATAATCATAGTAATTTTCTGCATATGGACCTCTCCGCTGAGTCCATCCTTCGTCTTCCGGACAGATGCTCCAACTTTCGACAATCCCCCACAAACTGTAGGTTCCCCAATGCATAAATAAACCAAATTTTAGGTTACGCCATTCGCTAAGATTTTTCTGTACCAAGGGGTCTTCCGGATATTGATAATTTTTTGAAACATTATGTTCCTGTGCGGCGGTTGCGAAATAGAGAAAAAGACCGACAGTGAGGATACCGAATTTGTTCATATTGATGTGTTTGTTTCTTTAAAGATTTCTGACGTAATTTGCCTTTGGCAAGATTTGCCGCTAAGATAATTTTATTTAATTGGCGGCACAACGTTTATAGCTCGTATTTCCTAAATAGTCGTTTTTGCATTAAAATTTAAGTGATATCTTCTTATGCGCTTCAATGCTTTTCCTTTTTATGTTAAACTGGCCTGTGTGCTTATCAGTATTTTACTCCTTGGCTTATTGGCCGTGTTGGGGTATACCCTATTGGCACCTTTGATTTTTGGATTTTTGTGTGCCATACTCCTATTGCCTTTAGCAAATTTTCTGGAATATCAATGGAAATTCCCCCGCGCACTATCCGCTTTGTTGTCGTTGATCACCTTAATTTTGATTATCGGTTCCGTTTTTACGCTGCTAGGTTCGCAATTGACATCCCTAGCAGCAGATTGGCCTGCTTTTAAAAAGCAAGTACTCGAATCAGCCGCTAATTTGCAGGTATGGATATCCACTACATTCCATGTCAACAATAACGCTCAAATTGCGTATATACACAATGCTGCGGCCAAATCGATCAGCACGGGCACTACCCTATTAAGCAAAACGCTCGTTTCTCTATCTTCTCTTTTTCTTCTTTCCCTTTTTTCATTTTTGTATACTTTTTTCATTTTATACCATCGACGTCTAATTGTCCGGTTTTTAATTTGTTGCTTTGATGAAAAACACAGCCCCGTTGTTTACGAAATTGTGCATCATATCCAATACATCATCAAACGATACATTGTAGGTTTATTTTTGCAGATGATGTTAGTTAGCCTTTTAGCCTGTACTGCGTTTTATTTTATTGGTGTAAAATACAGCTTTTTATTGGGATTAATTACCGGTATTTTTAATATTATCCCTTATATTGGGATTTTAACGGCGCTTTTGCTAGCAGTCATCATCACTTTTGCGACGTCAACCGCAACAGATGTTGTGTTAGTGGTTGTTTGTATGGCGGTGATCCATATGGTTGACGGAAACTATATTATGCCTAAAATTGTAGGATCAAAGGTACAGATTAATACCCTCATTGCGTTAATAGGTTTAGTGCTGGGGGAAATGATATGGGGCATTACCGGCATGTTTTTATCGATCCCCATAATTGCCATTATGAAGGTTGTGTTCGACCGGATACCTGAATTGAAACCATGGGGTATGTTGTTAGGGGAAGATAATCCTCCCCCGAAAGTAATCAAATTAAAGAAAAAGGTAAATAAAAAAGCGCCCCTACCCTAGTGTTTGGATGTAATGGTGAAAAAGATCAACAGCTTTTCTTTTTTCCTCTGTCAGATTATAATCCAAGTAGCTTTTTAGGTACTTTTCCAAATCAAAATCAGCACGTTTTGGCAATTGTTTCAACACGTCATCCCGGTGATCTAGGCCAAATTTCATGGATTCATTGAAATGCCTGACAAACTTTTCTGGCAGTATCTTATTCGCGGCCCAAACTGCGTAAGTGAAAGGTAGTCCGGTAAACTTCATCCATTCTTCACCCATATCATATACATAGGCGTATTTATCCTTTTTGCCAAAGGTACGGTCGCCAATTTCAACGAAAGCATCAGCTTTATCCGCTGTAGTGAGTTTTACCTCTGTTTTCCAATAGTGTTTTAATAATACCCTAGCCAGATTGTTAGATGTCCTGGATTGTGGATCCAAGCGTAAGGTTTTGATCTCTGGCGCAGGTTTATGACTAAAAATAAAAACCGAATTAACCGCTCCTATAGATCCGATACAATAGTCGGTGTAAATTTGGTAATTGGGGATTTGGAGTAATGCAGCTACAGGGACGAGCCCTATATCGACCTTATCTTCGATCAGTTTTTGAGCACAGGTAGACGGAATGTCTAAGCTGAGCTCGATTTCTTCTTTAATTGCGGTATGTTCTATGCCATAGATGAACGGCGTTGTATTGGTATAAGAAACAGCAGAAACTTTTATTTTATTCATGGATAAAAAACAATAAGTGTACTTCACCTTAGCGGCGAAAAGAATAATAAGAAAATGTTAGCGTTTAAACTTGTAAATCAGCCAGATGGTTGATGTTGTAATAGTCTTCGATTTCAAAGTTTCCATTAGCATAAGAAAGCACATACAGTGCGGTATTCATGTGTGGAAAATTATCCATTTGAGATAAGGGCGTATCAGTAAGGAGGCATAATAAGATGCGCATGGCCCTGCCATGCATACAGATCAGCACTTTTCTTTCCGTTTCCTGGGCGAGGATATAATCAAAGGCCTGTTGCTGTCGTTCCTGCACCTCTAAAGGCGATTCGCCACCTTCAATCTGGAGATCGATAATACCTTCACTCCACTTTGCTGTAATCGAATTGAAACCATTAAGTACTTCGGCCGATTGTTCTTTGCCCTCATAAATTCCCCAGCTGATTTCATCGAGACCAGATAGCTGTTCCCATGGCAGTCCTGAAGCAATAAAAGGAGCTACAGTTTGGTGCGTTCGTAATAAGGTAGAAGTATAGACTTTATCAAATTGGATACCTTTATAGGCTTCGTAAAAAGCCTGGGCTTGTTGTAAGCCGAGTTCGTTTAGTGGTTCATTTACGCCCCTACCTTGAACAATTCCTTTTTTGTTTAAGTTTGTTTCTCCGTGGCGTATAATATATATGAGTTTTTTCAATGTTGTTAATTCAGTACGGGTAAACTATAATAGCGGTTCTTTTGCTCATTCTCTTCATCAAAAGTGTAGTGCTCATAATCGGTAATGACACGATATAATGTATCGCGTTCTATAGGATGACGGCCTACCTGTTTGATAAGTTCAACCAATTGTCTGGTACTTAATGCCGGACTCTGTTCTTCTGCACCGGCCATCGAATAAATTTTAGTAGTATCATCCAATGTACCGTCAATATCATCTACCCCGAAGCTTAACGAAAGCTGCGCTGTTTCGCGGCTAATCATTGCCCAGTAGGCTTTGATATGCGGGAAATTATCCAGATAAATGCGGGCTATGGCATAATTCCTGAGATCTTCAACCACGGTCGATTCCGGAATATGCGACATTTGGTTGTCCTTATTCCGGAATTTAAGTGGAATGAAGGTCTGGAATCCACCTGTTTTATCCTGTAATTGCCTCAATCTCTCCATATGGTCTACCCGGTGATGAAACGCTTCAATATGGCCATAAAGCATCGTTGCATTCGAATGCATGCCTAATTTATGCCATTCTTCATGGATAGCTAACCATTGTTCGGCATTGCATTTATCTTTTGCAATTTTTTCGCGTATTTCAGGGGCAAATATTTCTGCTCCCCCTCCAGGCATCGATTCCAAACCGGCTTCCTTCATCATGCGCATACCGGTAGCATAATCCACTTTAGCTTTTTTAAAGATATAATGGTATTCTACCGGTGTCAATGCTTTAATGTGAAGATCAGGTCGATGTAATTTAATGGCCTTAAACAGGTCCATATAAAACTGCATATTATACTGTGGGAGCACTCCTCCTACGATATGAACTTCCGTAACCGGAACTTGATCATATTTTCGAACAGTGTTGAGCATATCTTCCATTGTGGCTTCCCAACCCTCTGCACGTTCTTTAATCAGCCGGGAATACGAACAAAATTTACAATCGTATACGCAGAGATTGGTTGGTTCGATATGGAAATTACGGTTAAAATAAGTGAAATTTCCATTATTCTTTTCCCTTATATAATTAGCTAATACGCCCAAGTACCCCAGCTCTCCCTTCTGATAAAGCGTTACTCCTTCCTCGAAGGTAATGCGCTTATTATTAATAACTTTTATAGCAATAGTCTTTAACTCTTCATCAAGATAAGGCGAATCAATCACTAGCTTGAGTCTGTTTTCGGCTTCCATACGTGAAATCTTTACGAACAAATGTACAAAAAGCTATGAAAATCCATTATCAGGTTCGTGTAACAAAAAGATGTTGCACCATCTTTCTCCTTTTTTGCCTTTTTTCCCCAATATACAGTTCTGTTTATAATTTTAAAAAAAGCATAAAATCAAACAATTTAGTAAGTATATTTGTTCATACTATGCATTAGTAACTACCTAACAACCAACGCTTCGATAAAGCAAGTACTTTAACAGACAGTCATGGACAAAATAAAAGCAACCCCAATTCTGCTGCATAAACTGACAATCGATGATGCAGCTATTTTTGATAATACCTATGCAAGGCCGGAACTGTATTGGAAAATTAATAGCGATGAATTTGACCAGAACGAGGATGCCGTGGAATTCACAAAAAGAATGTTGTGGCTTTGTAAGTATATTTATACCATCCGATTGAGAACGGAACCTAGTCAGGTTATCGGTTCATGTGTATTATACAGCTGGAATAAGCGAACCAAAGAAATTTTTTTCGGCGGCACATTGCTTCCTGAATATTGGGGTAAGGGTATTATGCCCAATGTTTTTAATCAGATGACTGAAATGGCTAAGTATTGTTTGGGAGCGGCTTTTATTAAGATCCGCATCAGTAAAGACAATGATCGGGCTAAGCGTATGGTTGAAAAATTAGGTTTTTTTAATGCTGTAGAAACGGATGGTTTAGTCACTTATACCCGACCGGTTGATCTTCCACCTTCCACCGCTCGGTTAATCAATAAAGATAAAGGCTTTCAGCAGGCTATTTAGTTGTTAGTTGCTCGTTGTTGGTTGGTTGTGGATGACTGATATGCCAATGCTGATTACCCAAAAAATTTTTGATAACCAAAAATAAATGTATATTTGCGCCGTACAAAATTAATGTACTGATCATTACCTCTTATCTATTCTAATAAGAGTCTTGATTTATAAAGAAGTGGCGAGAGACCGGCTCGATGACCCACTGGCAACCTTCCACAGTGTTGGAAAAGGTGCCAAATCCTGTCCCAATTTAGGGAGCATATAAATGAAAAAGACGATGAAACTACACACAGCAAGTAAAAAACCTTTGACTTTTTCTGTCGACAGGTTAGCCATTTCCCAAACAATTGATTATTTCCTGAAGCGGATTATTGGTTTCCGCTCTTGTTTTTCTGCACGATATATGTGCTGCTAATACAGCATATTTGGTTTAGGTTAAACCTGATCGCGATGGCTAGGCCATCGGACGATATAAATTTACCGAGCAGTATAAACAATGGCACCATAATTTGTTCACTTAATAAAGACGATGAGCGTTCATACTTACCACTATAATAAGAGTTTCCGATTGGAAAATGGAAAGCGTTTAAAAAAACTGGCCATCACTTATCATACTTTCGGCCGACTAAATACCCGTAAGGATAATGTGGTTTGGGTTTGTCATGCGTTAACAGCTAACTCCAATGTATTTGAGTGGTGGCCTGGGTTGTTTGGAGAAAACGACCTGTTTAATCCGCAGGAACATTATATTATTTGTGCCAATATCATTGGCTCCCACTACGGAACAACCAATCCACTAAGCATCAATCCGGATACTGAACAACCTTATTATCTTTCCTTTCCCCAATTCAGCGTTCGCGATATGGTGGCTGCCCACGAGCTTTTGGCACAACATCTCGGGATCGATAAAATTAAGGTTTTAATCGGTGGGTCTATGGGTGGGCAACAGGCCATGGAATGGGCCATTATTGATCCCATCCGTATGGAACGGCTGATTCTGTTGGCTACCAATGCTCAATTATCGCCCTGGGGCATTGCCTTTAATGAAAGTCAACGTTTGGCAATTACCGCCGATCGGACTTTTTACGCCAATACACCCCATGGAGGAGCAAAAGGCTTAAAGGCAGCACGGAGTATTGCGCTCTTATCTTATCGAACCTATGAAACCTATGGTGCCACGCAATTGGAAACGAATGCAGAAAAGCAGGATGATTATAAAGCCTCCTCTTATCAGCGATATCAAGGTGAAAAGTTGGTCAAGCGATTTAATGCCTATAGCTATTGGTTTCTAACGAAAGCCATGGACGCGCATCACGTAGGTCGGGGCAGAAATGGTATAGAAAACGCACTGAAACAAATAAAGGCAAAGACTCTCGTGATCGGAATTAGCTCCGATTTGCTGTTTCCTTTGGAGGAACAGCAATATCTGGCGAAGTTTATTCCTTCGGCAAAGTTTGTCGCCATCAATTCCTTCTATGGGCATGATGGTTTTCTTATCGAAACGAAACAAATCAGTAAAGAGATCATCACTTTTCTCGGGCAAACTTTCCCTAGAACATCACAACATAATTTACAACCTTTTGCCTAGCACGAGTTTTACTGGAGAATTAACGAAAACAATGAGTAAAAAATTAACTTTAGGATTATTTGGATTTGGCGTAGTAGGCCAAGGTTTATACGATATTATTAAGACAAAAAAACTAAATCTCGAGATCAAGAAATTCGCCATCAAGAATCCAGAAAAAAAGAGAAGCCTTCCCCTAACGCTCTTTACTACGGATGCCGACCTCATACTGGACGACCCTGAAATAACGACAGTTGTCGAATTGATTGATGATGCTGAAGCGGCGTTTCAAATTGTTTCAAAAGCACTTCGGACAGGTAAAAATGTGGTTTCTGCCAATAAAAAGATGATCGCTAATCATCTGGAAGAATTGGTAGAACTCCAACAGCAGTACCATGGCAGCCTGCTTTATGAGGGAGCGGTATGCGGTAGCATTCCCATTATCCGTAATCTCGAAGAATATTACGATAACGAGTTGCTTCATTCGGTGACCGGTATTTTTAACGGTTCGTCCAATTATATTCTTTCTAAAATTTTCAACGAGCAGTTAGACTATAATACCGCATTGTCGCAAGCGCAGCATTTAGGCTTTGCCGAAACCGATCCAACGTTAGATGTTGGTGGATTTGATGCCAAATTTAAGTTGGTTATTGTTGCATCGCATGCCTACGGCTTATATGTAAAGCCTGAAGATGTGCTCAACATGGGCATTGAACAACTTAGCGAACACGATATTCGTTTTGCCCGCGAAAAGAATTTCAAAATCAAATTAATTCCAACGGCTAAAGAAATTGGCAACGAAAAAGTAATCTTATACGTAATTCCGAAATTTGTTACCGATAAAAGCATTTTATATACGGTTGAAAACGAATACAACGGCGTTGTAGTACAAGCCGCTTTTGCCGATCAACAATTCTTTTATGGTAAGGGTGCCGGAGGCCATCCCACGGGTTCGGCCGTATTGTCCGATATAGCCGCCCTGCGGTATGATTACCGCTATGAATATAAAAAGCATTTGGAAGCCACTCAATTGCTGCATACCAATGACCATAAAATAGAGGTCTATCTTCGCTATAATGACGAGGCCCTGGTCGAAAAAATGGACTTTAGTCAAATATCCGAACGGTACTATGCGGAAAATTTCAAATACCTGATCGGCGAAATCAATTTGCAGGATTTAATTCAAAACAAAGAATTGATCAGCGCCGATGGTGGATTCGTGGTGGAAATGCCGGGGTAGTTGTTGGTTGTTCGTTTTAGGACTTACGAATCACTAAGAACGAATAACCAACAACTACATATATTGCGCTATAACATAACCGCTTGCCCAGGCCCATTGGAAGTTATAACCACCGAGCCATCCGGTTACATCTACACATTCTCCGCCAAAAAATAAGCCTGGGCATTTTTTTGCTTCCAAGGTTTTGGAAGATAATTCCTGTGTGTCTACTCCACCACGCATAACCTCAGCTTTATCATAACCTTTATCGCCCGCCGGTTTTACTTGAAAATAGTGTATGGTTTGGTGTATCGTTTTCGCATCCTGTTTGCTCAGGGAGGCTATTTTTTTATCGATAGGCAAAAATTTAGCTAAAGCTTCGGCAAATTTACGGGTAAAGTGATCTTGTAAAAGATGCAGTAACAAGCGCTTCCCTCCCAGCTGCCTCTCTTGTTGGATCAGCAGGCCCATCTGTTGCCCAGGCAATAAATCCAAGGTAATGGATTCCCCCGGTCGCCAATAGGAGGAAATCTGTAATATGGCAGGTCCGCTTAAGCCCCAATGGGTAAATAAAATATTTTCTTCAAAGCTGATTTTATGGTTGGAAACACGACAAAAAACGGTGTTACCGGCAAGATGCTGAAACCATTCCGCATCCTTACCCGTGATTGTTAAGGGCACCAAAGCCGGAGCAGTATTTATGATGTTTATCCCAAATTGCTGCGCTATCCGAAGTGCAAAATCACTCGCGCCGAGCTTGGCTACAGGTAGTCCACCACTGGCCAGTACAACGGCTGTACTCCTTTCTGTGACCAGCGTCCCTTTTTGTTTATAGATCACTTCGAAAGAACCATTCTCCAATTTCTTTACCTCTAAAACTTCAGTTTCCAAACGAATTTCCTGCTGTAGTTCGGTCAGTAATCGGATAAATACCTGTACGATATCTTTCGCCTTATTGGTACTTGGAAAAAGTTGGCCGAGGGTCTTCTCCTGTCCTATTATTCCCTGACTTTCAAAAAAGTTAATCGTATCTTGAACAGTCCATTGGGCTAAGGCAGAAGCAACAAAATGCACATTTTCGGAAACAAAATTGTCAGGGCTGGTATACAGATTAGTATAATTGCACCGACCGCCATCGGAGATCAATATTTTAGCTCCAGGCCGATCGTTTTTTTCTAATAACAATACACGCTTACCTAAGTATCCAGCCTGTACTGCACACATTAATCCGCAGGCGCCCGCCCCAACGATAATGGCATCGTAGGTCATATAAGATCAATTATCCGTCTTTCTGCATGGCTTTTTAAACCCAATTCGAGAATCTCGATAACGTCCTTTGCCTGTTCCGGAAGTACAGCCAAAGCTTCTCTACCCCAAATCGCATCGCGCACATTTTCATAGTAACCCGGATAGTTACCCTTTTTTGATGGAATTTTGATGCGCTTTTCTCCGCTATGCAAAGTACCCCAAATGGCCTCAGGTTCCTCTCCCCAGTTAGCGATATCTTTTGGGGTTTTTCCTGCCCGGAGGAGTTCTTCCTGCGGATCCACACCAGGCTTTACAAAAGCACCTGCTGTGCCATAAAGTGCAAATCGAGGGGTGGGTTCCTTCACCAACATGCTCCCTTTAAGTGAAACCTTAAGTTCCGGATAGAAAAGCAATAGCTCAAAATCGTCTACAGCCTTCACCCCTTCCCGCATTTTGCGGAGGGTGGTAAACACCGCGTTTGGTCGCCCAAATAACTGTAAACTTTGATCGATCAAGTGCGATCCGAGGTCAAAGAAAATTCCCGAACCGGGGAGATCTTCCTCCCGCCAGGCACCCGGTCTAAGGTAATTCCGGAAACGGTCGTACCGCACTTCATAGGTAACCAGCCGACCCAGTTCACCACTTTTTAGTACTTCTTTTACCGTTAAAAAGTCGCTATGCCAACGGGCGCTATGGAAAACCGACAATAACTTTCCCTGTTTTTTTGCGATAGCAATCAACTCATTGGCTTCAGCGGCGGTATTGGTGAAAGGTTTTTCTACTACTACATGTTTTCCGGCCAGTAAGGCATCTTTTGTGAGGGGAAAATGCCCGGCATTGGCCGTGGCTACTACAACGAGGTCTATTTTTGGATCCTGTATGATTGCCTGAGGGTCCGTAACAATTTGAACCTGTGGATACTTTTGTCTTAAAATTTCCTGTTGCTCTGGTTTACGGGCATAAACTTGGTAGAGATAAAGACCTTCTACGCTCTCAATTAAAGGGGCATGTAAAACTTGTCCGGCCATGCCGAAACCGATAAGACCTACATTGATGGGCTGCTGCATGGGAGACGAAGATAAGGAAAGGAGTGAAAATAAAAAATCCCGGCAGGAAATGCCGGGACAAGAATAAGAAATATTTTAAATTTTGTTACTGAGCTTGAGGATAATAATAAGCAAAAGCTTTCGGGCTCACACCCACTTCCAATTGTCCACCATAAATCCAGGTTCCGTCCGAATATCCAAATAAGTGCATAAGACCGTTGCTTGTGTAATCTTTCGCATCTCCAATCGCTATAGCTCCCAATTGTGGCAGAAGCCGAATGCTGTAGGCATTTTGTATCGATGCTGATGATTGTCCGAATGCCTGAACAGTCTGATTGCTGGTATCCATAATTAATAACTGTCCGTTTCCGGTGGTATTGTTGCCATAATTGTGACTAATGAGGAAAGCTTGAGAGATGCTTGAGCTCGGAATAACAACAATTTCTTCCGCTCCGAAAGTCATTGGCGTAATCTGATTGTTGGATAAATTGATTACATACAATTTTGAAGGATTCGTCTCTGTACTTCCCTCATAGGTGCTATTGGCATTTACATATAATGTGTTTCTAACGCTATCTGCTGCGATGGCCACTAAGTTGTCGGCAACCGTAATGCTGTTGGTTAAGGAAAATGAGTTGGCGTCGACTACCGAAATAGTATTGTCATAATCCTCACCGTTCATTTTCTCTCTCCACCCGGAATTGGCTACATATATTTTTCCATCTATAGCGGTCAGTTGTTCGGGCGAATTTCCGACTGGTGTACTGGTAGTTGCAAAGCTTGTGGTATCAATAGCTACCAATTGATTTTCACCCTGACTCGTAACGTACACTTTTCCACGATAAGAAAGCAATCTACGAGGTAAGCTTATCGTTAATGTCTCTATTTCTTCTTTAGTTTCCGAATCCAATATCACCACTTTATTGGCGTCGGTAACACTAATATATAATTTGGTTCCATAAGTAATCAAATCATTTCCACCTGATCCCAAATCAGTGTACGCGTTATTGTCATAACTTCCATCGGTTACGTTATAAAAACCTAGTGTTGAATTTTGTGCATTCGCACCTTCACTAAGAATAAAATAACCAGCGTTTTCGACTATAGGCGTAGGTATAATATCCGTATCATCCGTATCCGTACAAGCACCTAAAGTAAATAAAGCCATACCGAGTAACGCTAAATAAAATTGGTTGAGTTTTTTCATTATCAATAATTGTTTGTTAAAAAATTTGTCTGTTGGTATTCAAATAACCGATATAACGAACTTCGTTTGGTTAACGCTACGACTTCCATCGCTTTTATTAACGGATGGATAAATAGACATCGGTTTTATAGCCTTACGAAAGTATTAAAATTTTTATTAATATAAATGAATTTTAACCAGATGTATAGTGCGCTGGGATTTATGGGGCATAGTCAATGTGCATTTTTCGATCGGAAATGCAATAGATATGATACGCTACCTATTGCAACGACTGCTAAGCCCGACCAAAAATAGGTATAACCCGAACTAAAGAAAACGAACAACCAGATGAGGATAGACAATATCGCTGGAAAGGGATACCAGGGCATTTTATAACGCAATTCGCTTTGTCTATTGTTTTTTCGCAGCAATAGCACGCCAACTGCCTGTGGGATAAACTGGATAAAGATGCGGGTAACCACGATAAAGCCAAATACCTGCGAAGGTTTGTCGAACAAAAGGCAAAAGATCAACGCAATTCCACCAAATATCAATAAGGAATAATCAGGAAAGTTACCCTTTGGATGTAAGTGTGCAAAAATCCGGAAATGCATGCCTTCTTTAGCCGCAGCATAGATAATACGGGTATAGCCCAACATTAGGGCAAAAAGAGAGCTCATGGCAACCAACAGCAAAGTGGCTGTTGCCAGATAAGCTATATGTTTACCATATACCGATTCAAAAAGTAAGCTGATCAAAGGGACATTTTCGTTTACGATCCATGCTTTTGGTACGGCACCAGACATCGTCCATTGCATCGAAAAGTACAAAATGGCAATGCCAACGATACTGATCATGATGCTTCTGGGAATATTTTTTTCCGGATATTTAATCTCAGCACCCAAATGACATACATTGTAATAGCCTAAAAAAGCATAGATTGTTTTAGAAGAATAGTTTCCGGCAACCATCCAAAAGGCCATGCTGCGCCAATCGGATAATACGTCGGGCAATACCGAATTTTGTGCATAGCGTACCGGGTCGAAGGCCCAACCTGCGGTAGCAATCGTCCATAGCAATAAAAACACAACGACAACCGAGAATACAAAGCCAATTTTACCCACCTCTCCTATTTTACGGTATAATAAGATGATCACCAAGATGACAAGACAGAACATCACCAATTTCCCTTGCCAGAAATCAAGGGGCATGAGGTAAGCGAAATAATTAACGAAACCGATGGCTGCACTGGTTAATACTAAGGGTAAATGGAAAGAAGTTTGCACGACATATAAATAAGCCATGAATTGGCCTAACTTATTCGGATAAAGCTTCCGGAGAAAAACATAACTGCCTCCAGCCTCTGGCCAGGAGGCACCTAATTCACTCCATACCAAGCCGTCGGCCAGACTAACTGCGGCACCAATAAGCCAGGGAATCAGGCTAAATCGACCTGGAAAAGCGAGCATGATAATCGGCATCGCCGTAAAAGGACCTATGCCCACCATATCGATCATGCTTAGCACAGTGGCTTGCTTTAGTCCTAAAACCCGTTGTAAGGCTGGCTTGGGTTGGTTTTCTTTCATTAAATATTGATTGCCGTAAATTAAAAATGGAAATAAAGGAAAAGAAAAGGGAAAAACAAGGAAAAGTGTGATGATGACCTTTTTATGATTTATAGCTTTTAGCTATTTAGACGATAGGTATTAGCTTTATGCTATTCACCCCTAACCAACGTTGAACAACCAACACCTAGTCGTTAATAACGAGCTGGCTGTCGCTATTCCAAACATTGAAATCGACAAATTCATCGATACCCCTTAGTACTCCCCTTTCGCTGTGCTGCCAGATATCCCAAGACCTACTGATATAATCGGGTTTGTCTTCCCGTTCATAATGGGCAATCCATAGCGGATAGTGATCAAAATCAGCACCGAGGTAGTCGCGGTAAAAGGTAGTATAGGTATAAATGATTGGCTTTATACCATAATGACTTTCAAGATGATTTAGGCAGTCTTGTAATCTTTTTCTTAATGTTTTATTATTAACGCGATACTTTTTCTCGATATCAACCACAGGAGGTAGGCAACTTTTAAGGCTCCCGACCCTTTTGATATACAATTCAGCCTGTTTCACCCCGTCTTTATGGGGATGAAAGTAAAGATAAGCACCTCTTTTTAGTCCATGTTTTCGGGTCTCCTGCCAGTTATACTGAAACTGTTTATCTGTTCTCAAGCCCATCGTTGCACGCATATAAACAAAAGATATCGGTACGTTGTCATCCTGCGGTGCGCATACCGTATCCCAGTTGATTTTTCCTTGATATTGCGAAATGTCTATACCATGCGTAGTAAAGCCTTGCGGGATATGGATGCCGTAATGGATGTGGCTATCGAAAAAACCGGCCAGGTAAAGCCCGATTCCCGATAAGCTGATCATCCCAACAAGACTCAGGAAGAGTTTAGATTTCCAAGAGCGCGTGTTTTTTCGTTTTTTACTTCGCGATTTTCGTTTAGGTTTCGCTTTATTCATTTTGATTATCCTTGCAATGAAGCGCTTACGATGCGGTCAGCCCCTTGCATGTCTGGCATAACTTCCACTTTCTTAAACCCTTTTTTTATTAATAACTGCCGTACTTCTTGACCATAACGACGGTTGATTTCAAAATAAAGCGTGCCATCTGCCTTAAGGTGCTTCAAAGCAAAACTGCTGATCGTTTCATAAAATAACAACGGCGCTTGCCCTTCTACAAAAAGTGCCAAGTGCGGTTCAAATTGCAGTACATTAGGGTGCATCTGCCACTTTTCATCGGATGTGACATAAGGCGGATTACTAACGATCACATCAAAATGCTGTCTGTCCTCAAAAATCGTATCCCATTCCAAGATGTCAGCAAGCATAAAATTAATTAAGCAATTGTTTATCTGACTATTATGTTTAGCCACTTTTAGTGCTTCTTTAGAAATATCCATCGCAAATATTGCCGCTTGCGGAAGCTGCTTTTTCAAGGCTATGGGAATGCAGCCGCTGCCTGTGCCAATATCGATAATAGTTGATTGAGCAGGTTTGCTTTGCCAATCTTTTAAGATCCGTGTAACCAGCTCTTCTGTTTCCGGACGCGGAATCAGTACATTTTTATTGACCGTTAGCGGTATTCCCATAAACCAGGTCTTTTCAAAAATATATTGTATCGGCTCCGCTTGCTCCAATCGATATAACACTTCCCGAAACCGTTTAGACAGTTTATCTTCAACTTGGTCTGTCTGATGCAACAACCATTCGGCACGTCCATAGTTCATGAGCTCTTTTAGGCAAAAGAAAAATAAACTTTCCGTTTCTCCAGGATCATAAAGCGAAGCCAGTTGGTTGTAATATGCTTGTTGAATTGCTTTTAAGGTCAACATATCATTAAAGAGTAGGCAAACATAGCACATGTTTGGCAATATTGCCAAGCTATGGTCATTTTAAAGATAGAATTTATTTTGAAGACAAAAATAATGTAGGTTTGTGCATGCCTAATCACGAAAAATATATGCAGCGTTGTCTTGAACTGGCTGAGCTAGGAAAGGGCAGCGTTAGTCCGAACCCGCTGGTGGGCGCCGTGCTGGTTCATGAAGAACGTATCATAGGCGAAGGATGGCATAAGCAATACGGGGGGCCGCATGCCGAACCGCATGCAATTGCCGATGTTTTTCAGCGTTATGCTGATGCTGCTCAATTATTGAAAGCATCAACGCTTTACGTTTCACTGGAACCCTGCTCCCATCAAGGTAAAACACCACCTTGCGCCGATTTAATTATTCAACATCAAATTCCAAAAGTAGTGATTGCCTGTCGCGATCCGTTCGAACAGGTAAATGGCAAAGGTATTGCTAAATTAGAAGCAGCCGGAATTGACGTGACTACCGGTGTTTTGCAGCAAGAGGCCTCCTTCATGAACCGTCGGTTTTTTGCCCGTGTTCAAAAACATCGGCCCTATGTCATTTTAAAGTGGGCAGAGACAGCAGACCGTTATTTTGCACCTGAGGGCGGAAAACAGCAGTGGATCAGCGGTAAAGCCGCACAAATTCTTGCCCACAAATGGCGAAGTGAGGAAGACGCCATTTTAGTAGGAACAAATACAGCCCGGATCGATAATCCACAGTTGAATGTGCGCTTATGGAAAGGTCGGAATCCTAAGCGGGTTGTTATTGATAAAGCATTGCGCCTGCCCAAAAGTTTGCATCTATTTGATGGAAGTACGGAAACTTTGATTTTCACGGCTCTTGATGCGCCTTGGGAAACCAATTTAAAATATATCAATGTCGAAAACTTCGATTGGTATCTTCCTCAGCATATCCTTTATCAATTGTATTTGATGGATGTACAATCGTTGATTGTGGAAGGTGGGGCAAAAACCTTACAGCTATTTATTGATGCAGATCTATGGGATGAAGCCCGGATATTTCAGTCGTCCAACTATTGGTCCAACGGTATCCCGGCTCCTTTATTGCACAGAGCCCCTGTGTCTAAACAGGTCTTGGGCAAAGATGCGTTGTTAACTTATTTGAATCAATAATCGTTATGTTTTGGGTGTTATTCAGTGTTTTCTGTAGTGTTACCGTATCCGTGCTGTTTAAGTTAGCGAGGCGCTATTCGGTTAATATCGAGCAAATGATCGCTTGGAACTATCCGGTAGCCCTACTGTCGAGCTACTATTTTCTGCGCCCCGATTTTTCAAGTCTCACGCTAACGCAAATGCCTATATATGCTTATGGAGCTTTAGGATTGCTCATGCCATCGATTTTTCTGGCTATTGCCGCTTCTATTCGTTATACAGGAATTGTCCGTACCGAAGTGGCCCAGCGCCTGTCTTTGTTTATTTCCATACTGGCTGCTTTTTTCCTTTTTAATGAGCAACTTCAACTTTTCAAAATAATTGGGATCGTCCTTGGTTTTCTGGCCATTAGCTGTTCGATCAAGTGGCAACATCGCGCACATGGTTTAAGCAAAGAAGCAAACGGCAAAACCTGGATATATCCCTTATTGGTGTTTTTGGGAATGGGAGTAATTGATGTGCTATATAAACAGCTTGCTCAATATCAGTCGGTTACCTATTATACATCCATTACGATCGTATTTACGCTCTGTACCTTGGTATCCTTTATTTATATAGCGGTCCGCGTGATAATCGGCCGTATGCGTTTTTCACTTTCAGGGACACTCTGGGGAATTGCCCTTGGTTTATTTAATTTTGGCAATATTATTTTTTATATGCGTGCACACCGGGCTATCCCCGATAATCCTTCCCTGATTTTTTCATCGATGAATATTGGCGTTATCCTCTTGGGGGCTTTGGTTGGCGTATTATTATTCAAAGAAAAGTTAAGTCTGTTAAATAAAATAGGCTTGGTTTTAGCCGTCGTGGCCGTCGTTGTGATTGGCCTTGCAAATAGATAACGTGTTTGAATGAATTTATTTGAAGATACCTATAAGACTATTGCAACTTCAGTTGAAGGATTATTTAAAGACAAAGGGAGCAAATTTATCGCCTATGCTTATCCTTTTTCGGATACGGAAGTCTTGAAAGAGCTTTTGGAACAAATCAAGGCGATGCATCCCAAAGCCCGCCATCATTGCTGGGCATACCGCATCGGTACCGACCGTTCGGTATTCCGGATTAACGATGATGGAGAACCTTCCGGGACTGCCGGCCGACCGATATTGAACACCCTCTTATCGTATGATCTTACTAATATTATTGTCGTTGTGGTCCGTTATTTCGGTGGTACATTGTTAGGCGTTCCCGGATTGATCCATGCGTATAAAAGTGCTACCCAAGATGCTTTGGAGCAGGCAGACATTATAGAAAAAACTGTTAATGACGTGTATCAGATCGATTTCGCTTATCCGCAAATGAACGATGTGATGCGGATCATGAAAGAAGAACAATTGACTATCCTAAAACAAGATTTTGCCATTACCTGTCAACTTGCCTTTGAAGTTCGCCAAACCCAAGTTAATACTGTTCTGGATCGGCTGCATCAATTGGAGGGTGTTATGGTACGTTATTTAAAAACAAACTAACGCTACATTAATAATCAACAGGTAGTTTCTTCATGAACTCCGCCACAGGGATATGATCGTCCTTTAAAAAAGGTTCTCCGGTATCGATCAGTTTTTTGATTCGCGACACTTTAAAGTCGCGATATTCCTTCCTTAAGTGGCACCAGGCAAACAAGTGCCAGCTGAATGCGTAAAAAATTAAACCAATAGGTTCGGTTTCCCTACAGCTATGTTCGCCATTTTCTTTTTCATAATCGATTTTCAGTCGCGTTTTTTTAACGACTGCCTGTTGGATGGCGGATAAGTATTCAAAATCATTGATCAGTTTGGAAGGGATTTGGAATTTGATATGGTCGTTCAGCATTTCCAGCTGTTCCTTTTGATGGCTTCGCATCACATTCTTTACTTTCTCCAGAGCGGTTTGGTAATGTTTCTGGATCGAGCGGTCGGCGAAGCTGGTTAGGAAGCGTTCCATCAAAATTAACGCATTGGCTTCATCATTATTAAAGGAAACTGGCGGTAAATAATAACCCTGCACGATGAAATAACCCTTATTCGGTTCAAAACTGATCGGAATACCTTGTTCTCCTATCGCGCGAATATCGCGGTAGGCCGTGCGGATGCTGATTTCAAATTGTTCGGCAATGGCATCAATAGGCACATAACGCTTGGATTGAAGAAGTGTAACAATACCGAATAACCGATCAATTCTATTCATAACATAAATGTATTTCGAATATAGTTATATTTTTTTTTCTTCGGGCGCCGTTTAAAAATGAACCTTCTTGTTGTTCTTTATGCTTGAATCATAAATAACCAAACAACCGAAGAGCATAGTGATGAGCTTATGAACACGTTAAACGTAGACACACCTGAATAATCAAAGCTGGCTAGTCTACGTTGCAGAACAAAACACGAATAAAGTGACGCAAAAATTGATCAAAATAAAGTTCGTTAAGTATTAACAGCTTATAGCATAGGTAAATACCGTTATATTGATTTTGTTTGAAACTAAAAATGTTGGTTTTTTTCCGGTAAGTTGCTATTTAGAATTATTTTTAATAACAGTTGCTTTTTTTGATATTACTTCCTTTCTTTGCATGAATTTAGAAATAATCCAAATAAATTTTTTATGAAGCCGTGTTTACGCCTTGTTATCTGTCTATCATCGATTTTCTTACTGAACCATCCTTATTTTCTTTTAGCCCAGCAATTGGCTACCGTAAAAGGTAGTGTTTCCACCTCTGATGGAAAACCCGCTGCGGGAGTAAGTATTTCCTTAACGAATTATAAAGGTGGAACCTCAACCGATCAATTTGGCGCTTATGAGATCAAAAATGTGCCTTATGGTACCTATACCTTAAAAGTTTCTGCTGTTGGCCTGAATAGCAAAACATTGGCAATTGCCGTAAATGAAGCATTGGTAGAAGTGCCTGTATTGACTTTGTCTGAAAATGCTTCGCAATTGGAAGAGGTTATAGTAAGCGGTATCGGCATCAATCCTTATACTAGAAAACGGAGTACTTACGTTGCCAAACAGCCTTTAAATAATCTGGAAAATCCACAGGTATATACCGTGATCACCAAAGAGCTGTTAAAAGATCAGCTAGTCACCAATTTCAACGATGCTTTGAAAAACAGTTCCGGTATTGATAAATTGTGGACTTCCACTGGTCGTAGCGGTGACGGTGCAGCTTATTTTTCCCTGCGGGGTTTTCAAATGCAACCGTCGCTGATTAACGGAATAGCTGCGGTAACCAATGGCGATTTAGATCCGGCTAATATTGAACAGATCGAAGTCGTGAAAGGCCCGTCCGGTTCCTTATACGGAGGTGCGCTGGTGAATTTTGGAGGACTGGTTAATATCGTAACAAAAAGGCCTTTGGATACACTCGGCGGCGATGTTAGCTATACCGTTGGAAGTTACGATCAACATCGGATAACGGCCGACCTATATGGGCCGCTTACTCCCAATAAAAAATTACTCGCACGTATCAATGCTGCTTATCACAGTCAAAACAGTTGGCAGGATGCCGGACTCCGAAGATCGCTCTTTATCGCTCCTTCCTTGGAGTATCGTGCAAACGACCGTTTAACGATTAATTTGGATGCCGAAATCTTTCAGTACAAGGGAACAAATCCATTAATGGTTTTCTTAAATCGTTCGCGCCAACTGTTTGCCCGTACACCGGATGAACTGCAGTTTGATTTTAATAAATCATATACCAGCGACGATTTGACATTTAAAACACCAACCACCAATTTCAGAGGGCAGGTAAACTATAAGCTTTCTAATCAGTGGACTTCATCCACACGGGTAAACTACAACCGGAGGAAAACCAAAGGCTACTACCAATATGTAATGTATCTAGCTCCGGATAACGATACAACCTTGAGCCGCATGATTACCAATCAGGATGCGTTGAGCCAGATTATCAATATACAACAAAATTTCAATGGCGATTTCCGTATTGGGAGCTTAAGGAACCGTTTTTTGGTTGGCCTTGATTTCTTAAGACAGATAAATGACAATAATAATGCACCTTATATCACATTTGATCAGGTGAATACCGCTGTTGATGATCCTGAATATGGTAATATGAACAAGGCTAATGTGGATGCAGCATTGGCAGCCAGCAGCCAGCCTTATACTTATAATCATGCCAGCACCAATATATATAGCGCGTATGTATCCGATGTGGTAAATATAACAGATCGCCTTTTGGCCATGTTGAGTTTAAGGTTGGATCGTTTTGAAAGCAAAGGAACGACGAACTTAAATAATGGCCAAACTGCAGGAGGTTATGGCCAAACTGCGTGGTCGCCCAAATTTGGCCTTGTTTATCAAGTAGTGAAAGATCAGGTTTCCCTGTTTGCCAATTATATGAACGGTTTCCGAAATGTGGCGCCGGTTACACAGCCGCTTCCCGATATTTCCGGCACCTTTAAACCCCAACAGGCCCGTCAATGGGAAGGTGGTGTTAAATTAGATGTATTGGATAACCGTCTAAGTTTTACAGCCAGCTATTATGATATTTCGGTTACCAATATGACCCGTTCGGAAGCACTTGTTCGTGACGACACCACTTATTTGATTACCGTACAAAATGGAACACAACTGAGTCGTGGTTTTGAGCTCGACTTAACGGCACGGCCAATTGACGGATTAAGCCTAATCCTAGGCTATAGTAATAATTATAGCGAGATTACCAATGCCAGCGAATACCTCGACGGCAGACGTCCCGTGGGGGCCGGACCTCGTCAACTGCTCAATTTCTGGACTAGTTACCGTATTAATCAAGGAGTGGTACGTGGCCTAGGTTTCGGGTTCGGCGGTAATTATGCCAGCAAAAATATCATCACCAATGATGCTCGGACTGGAATATTTACCCTGCCTGCTTATACGGTGCTGAATGCCAACTTGTTTTATGATGTGTCGAAGTTCAGGATCGGATTAAAGCTCGATAATTTAACAGACAAAGTATATTATAAAGGTTGGACAACGGTAGAACCTCAAATGCCAAGAAGTTTCCTGGTTAATGTTACTTATAAACTGTAACCGTTCTATATATGGAAAAAAGAAAAAAAACAACCAAGAAAAAGTCTAAGGGCAATCTTTTTAAGCGCATTTCTGCATTCTTGCACTTATGGTTGGGCTTAATCTCGGGTATTATTGTTTTCATCGTTTCCATAACAGGTTGTTTATTTGTATTTCAAAAAGAAATCAACAGTATTGTTCACCACGAGCAGTTTTATGTTGAACCACAGCAGGCTGGGCCCTTACCGCTTAGCCTGCTAAAAGAGAAAGCGGAAAAAACGTTAGGTAAGAAAGCTACTTTTATTACCACCTATAAAGCGGCCGATCGCGCTTGGGAATTTATGAATTACGAAGCCGGAGATCCAAAGGCCTTAACCTTTATGGAGACGGTAAAGAGCTATCAATCTGCATTTGTAAACCCTTACACAGGCGAGGTTACCGGGATAACAGATTATACCAAAGACTTTTTCATCATTGTCAAGTATCTCCATTGGAGCTTATTGCTCAATACACCATATGGGCAGCCCATTGTGGGCTATGCCACGTTAATTTTTGTTATCCTGCTCATTACCGGATTGGTGCTGTGGTGGCCTAAGAACCTCAAAAAGGCCAATTTTAATAAAAGCTTTAAGGTAAAGTGGAACAGCGGATTTAAGCGGTTAAATTATGATCTTCATAACGTATTTGGTTTTTATACCTTGATTATAGCTTTGGTACTAGCATTAACGGGGATGGTATGGGCCATGAAATGGTTCCAAACAACGGTATATGCCGTGGCTTCTGGCTTCGCAGCACCTGCGGAATTTGTTGTCAGCACATCGGATACTACAGCAATAGCACATCCTACACCATTAGATTTAGCATACATGCGTACCGTTAAAGCATCTAAAGGCAATTATGAACGGATAGGTATGAATCCCGCCAATGGTAAAACGGGGGTTATATATGCCTATGCTTATCATGGCGAAGAAACTTACTACGATGCCGATCAGTATCAATATGATCAATATACCGGAAAAGAACTATACTTCCAATCTTATCAGGATAAGAATAACGGGGAGAAAATAATCGGCATGAATTACGATATTCATGTCGGTTCGATATGGGGGCTACCAGGAAAGATCTTGGCTTTTTTTGCCAGTTTAGTCGCTGCCAGTTTGCCAATAACGGGTTTTCTCATTTGGTATGGCCGTAAGAAAAAGAAGAAAACGAGCAGCCCCATCCGATCAGCAAAAGTTGAAGCCGCTCTCGGCGTTCAACCTTAATCCGTACCCCTGCATGTTCTTATTGTTGTTGCCCGCAGTTCAACTTTGTTTTACCAGCAATAATGGTACTTTAATTACATAGGCCATGCGTTCGGTAACGTCGGTTAAAAATAGATTTTCAAACAGGTTTTTTTTCTTCTCGATATGCACAACTAGTGAAACATCGTGCTCATCAATAAAGTGTAGGATCTCTCCTACTACTTCTACTTCATGAATAAAATAATAGTTGGGGTTATATTCGGCCAATTTTTGTTTCATGGCTGTAAGATGGTGGTTATGGTGGCTTGACGCGTGTGTATGGTCGTTTTCATAGCTCACCATATAAACCTGTAGCGGTGTTTGGAACAAGCCCATAATCATACTGACAATATGAATATGTTTCAGTTCCATCAGGTCTAGAATAAAAGCTATTTTCGTTATCGGCGTTAGTTTGGCAACTTCCGGCACGATCAATAAGGGTTTCGTCGCCGTCTTAGCCATATGCATAGTATTACTTCCTATAAGCGTTTGCTCCAATCGGCTTTTACCTGTCAGCCCCATGATCACGAGGTCTATAAGATATTTACTTATCATTTCGGCGGTCAGCTCATGGAGTTCGCCTTCTTTTGCTATAAAAGATAGTTCAGTATATGTTGGTTTTGAAAATTTAATTTCGTTCGCCAGAAGCTGCAAATGGTTTAAGGCATCTTCACGGTCTAAAACTGCACGGTTCACAACTAAGGGGCTTTTCGGTATAGCGGTGATGCTTTGCAATTTATTTAATAATAAGATGCGCTTAGCTCCAATCTGCTTTGCAAACAATGCAGCATATTTAGCGGCGTGGGTAGCTGCTGCTGAGAAATCGGTTAACACCAATAGCGTTTTCATGTTAAGAATAAATAACGAAAGTTAAATTTAATCAAAGAAAATTAAAACTTTCCTTATTTTCGCTCGTATGCTTCCAATGACAGCCACAAGCGTTATCAAATTTATTTTCTTTGGAAATATTTTCGTTGGTTTGCTTGCTATTGCCTTATCGTTGGAAACAGCCGTACAGCTTAATCTGCCTTTTAATAATACAGCTTATTATCTACTTTTGTTTTTTTCAACCATGGCTTATTATACCTACGCCTATGCTAAGGTGCAGGTAGATCCGGTTAACCACAATCCCCGAACACTATGGTATTCCAAGCATCGCCGTTTTGTGAACTCGAATTTACGTTTTTCCTTGGGCATAAGTATCATTTTGGGTATTTACCTGGCCGCATCTCATTTCAACGCCCTTGTACATTTACCTGTTTTTTATTGGTTGGCCCTTCTAGTGGTAGCCCTGGCTGCCGTGCTCTATTATGGTTTGGTGCCTAAGTCGTTTTATCGTTTAAACGTTAGAAATACCGGCTTATTAAAATCTTTTGTCATTGGATTTGTATGGGCAAGTTGTGTCAATATTTTCCCACTAATTTGGCTTAGGATAGCATTTCATATATCGGTTATGGATTATTTGCTGGTAGGATGGCTTTTCTTGAAAACGTTTATGTTTTGTACGGTAAATGCCATTATGTTCGATATTAAAGATTATGCGGAAGATGCCAACAAGCAATTGAAGACTTTTGTTGTGCGTTTCGGCCTAAGAAATACCATCTTTCAAATTTTGATACCACTCTTGCTAATTGGTGTTGTTTCTATTGCTGTTTTTGCTTTATACCGTCATTTTGGTTTCGTGCCCTTTCTCATTAACCTCCTTCCCTTTGTATTATCTTTAATTGTTGCCTATTCCATGCATAAGCGGCAAAACATATTGTATTACCTCATTGTTATCGATGGCCTATTGCTTATTAAAGCAATTTGTGGGATTGTAGCCATGCAATTTGTTTAATTGGATGCAGAATAATTACAACCATATCGCAAGAACGTATGATTTGATGAGCAGAATGGTGTTTTTCAAGGCTCAGATCAATGTACAGATCAGACAACTTGTGTTTATACCCCCAGGCGCGAGTTTGCTTATTGTAGGCGGAGGTACCGGCTGGATATTGGAAGAAATAGCCAGGCTAAGGCCCGAGGGATTGCTGATTACCTATGTGGAAGTCGCCGAAAAAATGCTGAACAGAGCAAAAAAAAGGGATGTCGGAAACAATAAAGTGCGTTTTATTAGAAGAGCAATCGAGAATATGAATCCGTACGACGAAGTTTATGATGTGGTGATCACTGCTTTTTTATTTGATAATTTCCAGCAAGAGAAAGCGTCATTGGTTTTTAATTTGCTCCATCGACAGTTAAAGCAAGATGGATTATGGTTTTTTTCCGATTTCTATCTGCACCCTACTCAACCTACTTATTGGAAAAAAAAGATGCTTGGTTTAATGTATGTTTTTTTTCGATGGATATGTCAGGTTGAGGCAGATGGTCTCGTATATATGCCTACCTTATTTCAGCAGTACGGTTATCAAGAAATAGACCAATCTTGGCATTATTTTAAGTTTATCCACGGGGTAGTTTATAAAAGATGAAAGGCATAAGAAAAATAGCAAATTGTTGTTTCTTGTTTTTTGTATTGCCACTTGTGCTGAATGCCCAGGTTAGCCCCTATTCCGGTTTTGGCGATCCGTTCGGTTTAACGGAATTGTTTAAGAGTGAAGAAGGGCAACCCAGTTATACTACATTAAGTCCTGACGGGAGATATGCGTTATTGTCGGCTAAACAAGAAGGTATTACATATATTTATAACCTTTTAGAAAATAGTCAGTTAAAGGCGATTTTACCTTATGCCGCCGAATTTGTTTGCTTTACCAACGATGGTAAGACTGCCTATATCTTATATAACAAGACTTTTTGGAAAACAATGTTGGCCAAGTATGAAACCGATCGCTGGCAACTTTTGCAGGAACGGCTCATTGGTGATCGGGTACATGAACTGGCAATTAGCCCGGATAAGCGAAAGCTCCTGGCCGTTTCCGGACAGATAATACGGATACTTAATCCGGCCAGCTTAACCACAGAACAGGTAAATTGGGAAAATACCAAATTACGTTTAATACAATTTAATCCTACCAATGCCAAGCAGTATGCCGGTATAAATCAACGCAATAATATCGAAATTAGAACTTTACCGGAAGATACACTTGTTCGGGTAATGAATACCGATACGGCGCGGATTAAAGAAATACGTTATCTACCGAATGGTCAAGAACTGCTAAGCCTAAATGAACAGGGCGAGTTGTTTATTTGGTCGATACCCGACCGGGCGTATCATTTAGCGTTAAACAATGTTGGAAATATTAAAGCGGTTTCAAACGAAGGGCTATTTGTTTTAAATGAAAATCAATGGAATTATATACCACGCGCCGATTGGCCCATGCGCACCGCTTCTTATACGGGCGAGCTCGACGAAACTGTTTTTTCGGATCGGCAGAATAAAAAAATCAGTATTGCACCGAGGCCTATACTGGGGTATACACGCGAAACCAATGTGCTGCTAGGTTTGCAGCTAAACATCGTTTTTAACCCAAAGAACAAGGTTAAACAGCTGGGCTTTACTCGTCCTTCGTCTATCAGCCCGGCATTATCTTATGGTTTTAACGGACAGGTTTACACCCATATATTGACAGACTATTTTACTAAAACCGGCTGGCATCTGGTTCATGACATGGGTTTTTTGCTAAAAAATCGGTCTTACTTTTTTGGTATTGGCAACCAAGCGGATCGTAGTCAGCGTGCTTTATACCAGAATGATGTGTTTATGCTGGAAGGAACAGTAAGCAAATCAATCTACAGACGTTTTTATGGGGGTATTCGCTATCATTTGCGTGACGACAAAAAACTAGATTTTGTAGATGCGGGCTCAGCAGAACTGGCCGGAACTCATGGTGGTTCATTAGCGGGCGTAGGCGTACTGTTGCAGTATGATACCCGAAATGATCTGTTTTTTCCAACAAATGGGCATTTTATTGATTTCACCTACACCCGTTACGACCAATGGTTTGGTAGCAGCTATCGCTTTAATGAATTAAAGTTAGATTACCGCTATTATTTTCCCATGGCGGGCTGGCGAAGGGAGACATCGTTTGCCGTACAGGGATTTTATCAAAACACGTTTGGAGGAACCGTTCCATTCTATGCCTTGCCCTATTTAACAGCAGATCGAATGATCAGGGGCGTTTGGCGTAATTTATACATTGATAAGCAAGCGCTTGCCTTACAAGGCGAGCTTCGGTCGACTTTCAGCGCAATTGACACCCGATACGGATATGTTTTATTCGGAGGTGTAGGAGACGTAAGCAGCAATTTCTTTAACGATTATCGCCCCAAACCTATCGGTTTCTTTGGTATGGGCTTACGCCGGCAACTGATTCCCAAATTAAAACTGCATTCGCGGCTTGATGGGGCAGTAACAACAAGGGGCGACTTGGGTTTCTTTGGAAGTGTAGGAGTGGCTTTTTGATACGATTTTCTTGTATTCATATTGAGCCACGCAATTTTTTCGCATAAAAGTAGTCATATATTATAACATAGGATAGAACCACCAATCCTTCAAAGAAATTATTTTTCTTCCAGTCAATTCTGTAATCCGTTATTGGGTGCTATTTAGGACTGAGTTTTACAATTCGTACGAAAAAAGATACAAATAAGCTGTTGATAGCCAATTAGAAAAGAACATTTTTTTTTAAAGGTTATGAATAATTCCTATTATTTTGTATGTTGCGGTGTTTTTAGTCCATAAAACCAATTATTTTCATGAATTATGGAGATTTGAGGACTGTACCGGGAGGTTTGGTACGAAAAATGTGGAATTAAAAACACAAAAAACGGGCAAGGTTTTCTTGTCATTATTAATTATCACTTAAATAAAATTTAATTAAAATGGACAAATTTGGAAAATTAAAAGAGCTTATCGCTTCAGTAGAAGGTGATGCAGACAAATTCTTCAACAAAGGAAATTCGGCAGCTGGTACGCGTGTACGTAAAGCGATGCAGGAATTAAAGAATCTTGCCCAAGAAATCCGTAATGATGTAACTACCATCAAAAACGAAGGTAAATAATCCATCATTACAGATTCGGATTGCAACTGCCTATGATAAAAAGAAGCCTGAATCTATTCAGGCTTGTTTTGTTTATAACATGCGTTAACGATTAGCTTTTAGCCGTCAGCTTAATTTTCGTTTATATTAGCTGTTAACTTCGTTTCAAGCTGATATTGATATCTGTATCTTTTTATTGAGGGGCTACACACGAACAACTACTAAAAACCAATACCAATAACAATACTTCCTAAATAATCATTTTATAGCCTACCGCGCGAATGTTCACAATAGAGATACTCTTATCGCGCTGGAGATAAGTTCGAATCCGACTGATAAACACGTCTAAGCTGCGTCCGGTAAAAAATCGGTCGTTCGGCCAGACAGCTTGTATAATATCCTGTCTGCTCATCACCTTATTTTTATTTTCGAACAGCATTTTAATCAATTCACATTCGCGAAAAGACAAGTTAATCTCTTCGTCGTTATATTTTAAAACCTGCCGCATACTATCCATTATATAATTACCAATATGCAAATAGCGCTTTTCGTTCTGCCATTGGTTGCGGTTGAGTAGGGCATTTATTCTCACTTTAAGTTCTTCGAGACTAAATGGTTTCCGGATATAGTCGTTTGCCCCGATCTCGAAAGCATTGATCACATCTGCCGTTTGTGTACGCGCAGTTAAAAACAAAATCGGTGTTTCATGATCTTTTTCCCTAATCTTTTTAGCGATAGTAAACCCGTCTAAACCCGGTAACATGATATCTAGTATCACGATTTGCGGTTTTTTAGAGAAAAAAGCGGCCAAGCCTTGGTTGCCGTCGACATGGTAAATGACTTCATAATCTGCTGAACTAAGGTTATCTGCTATAATGGTGCCGAGATCCTTTTCATCTTCGATTAGTAGTAAGGGTATCATGAACGTTAATTTAAAGGTAAGCAAATGGTAAAAGTTGAGCCTTTCCCTAAGGTGCTGTTTACGGAAATTTCTCCTTTATGTTGTGTAATTACCTGTTTTACATAGTATAAACCTAAACCGAATCCCTTTGTCTTGTGGATATTGCCGGTGGGAATACGGTAAAAAGGCTGAAAAATTTGTTTAAGATCCCCAGCGGCCATTCCAACACCATTGTCCGTTACGCTTAAAGTCCATTTTTTCTGGTGCACAGTAGTCTTCAACTGGATGTTGGCAGGCTTGTCTGTATATTTAATCGCGTTATCTAATAAATTATTGATCGCATTGCTGATATGTATCCGGTCAGCGTCAATGTAAATCTCTCGATTTTCCACCTCTTCCAAGCTAAAATTAACATCCTTAGAGCAAGTAAGCTGGTGGGTCTCTATTAATTGGCGTAACAGAGCCGAAGTGTTAACCTTTTCGATCTGTAGATGAAATTGCTTGTTCTCACCCACCGCTTGTCTAAGTATCTGATCGATGATATTCGTTAAATGCGTTGCCGCATTATGCGTCATTTGCAAGTATACCTGAGTCTTGTGGTATTGTTGTAAGCCCTTAGGGGAAGAAAATTGTTGTTGCAGCGATTCTACAGCGGCAAGAACGGTGGCCAGAGGGGTTTTCAGCTCATGTGTCATATTGTTAACGAAATCATTCTTGATGTCGGCCAATTTTTTCTGCTTGAATATAGTATACAATAAATAAACTAGGCATCCGATAGTCAAGATCATCAGACTGAACGAAGAGATCAAAGCCCAGGCTAAACGCGTAAAAATCCAGCCAAACGGAATCCTTACATCGAGATATATCATCAGGTCTTTGGCCGGATCGAGCATCATGGTTGCGACATGTATCGGATATGAGGAACTTTTTTCAGTTAATACGTTACCCTGATTATTCCGTGCCAGCGAAAACTTCTTCAATTGGAAGTCATCCTGTAAATCGAGTTGCTTCATTTTATGATAGAAGCGGTGCTTCACACTGTCGAAATCTACCGATCCCATCATTTCCATGAATCGGGGACCTAACCCCCTGTTTTTTATCGAATCGCCTCTTAAGCCCATGATCATTACCCTGTCTTTCCTTTCTTTTTCGAAAGGCAGTCGATCAGACATCCCCCATATTGGAGGCTGCATGATGTGATTTTCTTTTCGCCTAAAACCAGGGCGGCTTTTCTCCATTTCCATTAAACGCTTCCGGAGAAGCTGATATTCTTCCGGGGCTATGCGCTTCAGTCTGGCTTCCCGTTCTTCCTGCATGCTTTCAAACAATAGCCTTTCGGTCGAAGCAATAAAATTCATTTTTTCATGTTGATAGTTGCCATATAGCCAAAAGCACTGAAAGAGAACAGTGAATAAACTGGCTAAGGTGATCAGCCCCAATAGATAGCGATGACGTTTGGGCATAGTTTTTTTATAACTCGAAGCAAAATTAGCGCTATCCGGTGACGAAAGTTCATCGGTTAACTATTTTTAACAATATGTAACAGTATTTTACACTATTCCTCATCACCTTTGTCACCAATAACAGCTAGTTCAAACAAATTACAGTAATGATCAAAAAGCTAAACCCATCATATGTTCAATTATCCGTTAATAAATCCTCCGTTATTTACTTAGGTTTAGCCGCGGCCTTGTGTTTTAACGCTTGCCAGAAAGAAGGAACAATTAGTCTGGATAATACAAACGATGAAATCGGTGTGGAATTGAGCGACAGCACAACGGTTGTTACCAGTACTTACCAAATGGATAAGATACCAAGTAATGGCAAAGGTGTTGTTTTATTCGGGCAGCTTAACGATGAAGAAACCGGTACGTTAACGGTTTCCAGCTATTTTCGCGTAGGAAATACCAATATCAGTAATCTAAGCTTGCCAAACGATGCGGCATTCGATTCAATTGCACTTGTGCTGCCTTATAGCGGCTATTATTACGGGGATACCACGGTTGTTCAACGCGTCAACTTATACCGGTTAAATGAAGAAATGGAATTAATAGAACCGTCAAATGCCTGGGAAGATGACGAATACCCCGTTTTTGTCAGTGGGTCGGCCTTCTATACCAACACTACTTTTGGGCATGATGCTTCTCCGCTGGGTACGGCGACATTCAGGCCAAAGCCCGCAAGCATAACGGATACCCTATTCATTCGGGTTACCGATAGCTTTGGGCAGGAGCTATGGCAAAAAATAAAGGATAACGATCGACAGATAACCAATACGGATGACTTTTTGGATTATTTTAAGGGCATGGTATTGATTCCTGATGGTAAGAGCAATGTCGTTACCGGGTTCAACACGGATTCCGTTTCTTTGGATCTTTACTATCGCTATACAAGGGAAACCGATGGAAAACTCGTTCAAGATACCCTTAAAATGATGGTAAACGATAGTACCTATCAGTTTAATCATATCGCTATCGATCGGCAGAACAGCGTTTTAAGTGGTTTATCCAATACCGGTAGTGCCGAATTGGCCGCAAGCCAGAGCGAACAAAAAGTGATGCTGCAAGGCCTTAGCGGTCTGGTTACCAAGATCCGGTTTCCATATTTATACGATTTTGTAAATCGTGATGACATCATCATCAACAAAGCGGAGCTCACCATTGAGACGGCACCCTCGCGTTATACTTCCTTTCCTGCACCTGGTTCGCTAAATATGTTCCTGGCTAATGAATACGATGTTCCGAAATCTTTACTTAACTACAGTTGGCAGGATTATGCGCAGGCACCCTCATTACTGGAGAATGGTACTGGTGGAACACAGTATGATCAATACCGTTTTGATCTGACCGAGTATGTGAGCAATTACAGAAAAGCGGTGCGCGACGACAAAAGTTCGCTATTCCTCAGCTTACCCACTACCGATCTCCTCAGTAAAGTTGATCGGCTGGTTGTTGCGCCTGACGAAAACGGACCTCGAATAAAGCTCAGTATATGGTATACGCGTTATTGATGAAAAAAAATAAAGTAAGCATAGTAGGTCTAATAGTAAGTTTATAATAAATATATGATAAAGATGAAAATGAAATGGATTAAATGGACAATGATGGTTTTGGTACTTTTCACTGCAGTGTCTTGTAGTGACGATTCGGAAGATGAGGACGATGAAGAATGGGTACGCGCCGTAGACTTTGATGGTCTGCCAAGGAGCGGCGCAGCCAGCTTTGTTATTGGAGATGAGGTGTATGTAACCACCGGATATGGAACGAACAGTACCCGATTTACTGATACTTGGGTCTACGACGTAAACAGTCAGATTTGGACGCAGAAAGCTGATTTTCCTGGTGGGGCAAGAAATAATGCAGTCGCTTTTACTATCAATGGGAAAGGCTATGTTGGCTTAGGCACCGACGGTTCTAAAATGTACGCTGATTTTTACGAATACGATCCGGATTCGGACAGTTGGAAAAGTATTGCTGCATTTCCTGGAGTGGCACGTTATGGTGCCATCAGCTTTGTGTTGGGAAATGTGCCTTACGTAGGAAGTGGGCAAGATGTTGACGCTCAAGACTATAATGATTTTTATACTTACGACCCAAATGCGGATAGTTGGACGAAAGTAACCAGTACACCGGAAAAACGGAGCTTCGGGTTCAGCTTTGTGATCAACAATGTGGCTTATGTTGGCGGCGGAACCAATAATAATTCGTACGTATCTGGTTTTTATGCTTTCGACGGACAGACATGGACGGAGAAAGAGCCGTTGAGCGGCAGAACAGACGATTATACCTATGATCTGCGACGTAGTTTTCCTTCTGTTTTTGTTATCGGTAGTTATGGGTTCTTAACCTGCGGTAGTTACTCGACAACGGTTGGATCAACTTGGTGCTATGATCCGGTGAACGACTATTGGACTGAACACGACGATTTTACCGTCAACGGTGCTTCGGCGCGCCAACAAGCAGTTAGTTTCTCTGCTAATGGTGCAGGTTACGTTGTAGGCGGACGGAGTGGAAGCACGCCTTTCGATGACATTTGGAAGTTTACGCCCGACTTTGAGAAATATCCGTTCGACTAAGCACTACTACGGTTAAATCTCCCTTGGTGGGCAATCAAAAGGCGTCTTCGATGTAAATAATAGTGAAGACGCCTTTTTTTATGCCGTTACTCCAGCTCCGCAGATTTTGCCCATATATTGATGGCCCCATCTTGGGCGTATTGATCAATTTCGCGCAATTCTTCTGGCGTGAACGATAAGTTGTCTAGAGCCTTTACACAGTCGACTACCTGCTCTGGTTTACTTGCGCCAATTAAAGCAGAAGTGATTTTACCGTTTCTCAGTACCCAGGCAATAGCCATTTGGGCCAGTGTTTGTCCCCTTCTTTCGGCAATGGCATTTAAGGCCCTAATATTGGCTATATTTTTCTCGTTGAGAAAGTCTGGATTTAATGATTTGTGTTGGTTGGCCCTACTCTCCTCCGGAATGGCATGGAGGTATTTCGTCGTCAACATCCCTTGTGCCAGCGGCGAAAATACGATCGATCCGATGCCCAGCTCTCCAAGAGCGTCTATCAGTCCATCTTCCTCTATCCAGCGGTTCAATAAGGAATAACTAGGCTGATGAATTAAGCAAGGTGTTCCCAGTGACTTCAGTATGGCGGCCGCCTCTCTTGTTCTTTGTGTATTATAAGATGAAATTCCCACATATAAGGCCCTACCCGATCGGACGATATGATCCAAGGCCATCATGGTTTCTTCAAGAGGTGTATTGGGGTCAAAACGGTGCGAATAAAAAATATCGACATAATCCAGTCCCATTCTTTTCAAGCTTTGATCGCAACTGGCAATAAGGTACTTTCGGCTCCCCCATTCGCCATATGGGCCAGGCCACATGTCGTAACCGGCCTTCGATGAAATGATCAATTCATCCCGATAGCCGGCGAAATCTTCTTTTAAAATCCGTCCAAAAGCCAATTCGGCACTTCCCGGAGGAGGGCCGTAATTATTTGCAAGGTCGAAATGGGTAATTCCCAAATCGAAGGCTGTACGACAAATCTGTTGTTTGTTTTTATGGGCTAGATCATCGCCAAAGTTATGCCATAAGCCTAAAGAAACAGCTGGAAGTTTTAATCCACTTCTGCCACAGGTATGATAAACCATCTTGTTGTAACGGTTCTCGTTAGGTGTCCAATTCATGATCAATAACGGATTAGTGTATTCATTGTGTTATCCTGCTAAAGTAATAATCCTTATCCACAATTGACGGCTTTTTTTTTAAGCAGTATTTAGCTGAACTAGGCTTCGGTAGAATCCTGCTTTGCATGCGCTACTTCTGTTCTTTTTTGTTGTGCCTGCCGGATTTTTTGCAAGTTGGGTTTCACTTGATTGAGCAGTTCGTCTTCCGAAATGTTATTGGCTTTTGGGTCATCCAACAAGTTAAACCACGGTTTGGTACCTTCGTAATCATAGGTACCAAATACAATTACCGGTGTCCCCTCTGCCAATATATGTTGGTTCTTCTCAATGATCCATTCATCGGCCCAGTCATATAACCATCTCGCATCGTTTTCCAGCAATCGTAGACAGGAATGGGATGCCGGATAACCCGGCATAGCATACTGGTGCCAACCAATCCCTTCCTTATTATGGATATTAAAATTCCAACGCAATATCCATTCGTCGTCGGCCGTGCTGACATGTTCTTCTGCCTTCCAATTGGTAAAGGCTAAGCCTGTTTGTGTAGGATGTGCTTTGCTGCCCATGCTGCTGGGGCCCCACCTCATCAAGTAGCCCTTTTCGTAAGCAGCAAAAGCCTGTATTGGATAGGCAAAAAATACCAGCTTATTGATGTTCTGCAACCCTTCCAAGCGTAACGGAAAAGGTGTATACCGGTTGAGATCGTCTAATACCGTATCCGGAATAACCAGCGAATCGATGTTAAAAAAATGGTCGAAATCAACGCGGTTTAATGCTAGGATAATATGTTGCTGCTTTGCCGTATAACGCTTCTTAAAAAAGGTCAGGGCCGTATCGTTTCCCTTAATTGGATAACTGTTGTATTTGCCTTTAAACAAGTCGATTTTCGGATGTTGTGGAGCTTTTCCTGCAGTCTCATCAGCGGTATGATCAGCAGGTTGACGGGGTGTGTTTGTACAGGAAAAAATGGCTAATCCAAAGAACAATACGCAAAATTTAAGATGCTTTGTTTTTATCATATTTCTATCGTTATGGTTACCCTATTTAACAGCAAGTTGTCCATTTTGTTGGGTAAGTCGGAATGATGTGTTTTCTAATATCAGATTAAATAAGCAAATTAGTGGTAAAATTGACGTAAGGATACGTTGATAACGTCTAGCATATGATTTCAGAAACCACCTATTTGGGTGCCAGAATGATTTCCGGTACTTTAGCATCCTACTTGGCCGATCAGCTTGTCTCGCTTGATGAGCATAAACGGGCACAGTATAGTGTACCCAAAGCTTCTATTATTGAAGCCGTGATTGATTCCGCTTTTTGGGCGAGTTTGCGAAAAGAAGAGGGGTATACCCCGAAAATTTCTATTGCGCTGTCTGCTCCGTATGATGCCATTCATCCCTTGGTATTCAAACAGGCAGTGCGTTTTACACCTACCAATTTGGTTAAATTATCTCCTGCGGTCATACAGCCAGGCATTCATTTGGGCGTCTGGATAAAGGGCGATGATCTTTTCATTTGGGGCACGACACACGATATTCCCGAGTTTTGTTTGGTGGTAGAAGTTATTGAACCTGGTTTACTGGTGCTGAAACACAAACCGCATGAAGGCTATGGAAAATTTGTCAACATTGCGGTATTAAAAGGAGATCAGCTTAAAATTATCGACGAAAAGCGTTTAGGCTCCCCTGGTTTTCCTGATTTTATATCGGCACTGATCAGCGCCTCGCCTCCCTCTCCTTCTAATGATTCGGTTAATGTTTTGCTTGAATTGGCGGTAGCCATGAGACGGCACGAACGGGGCGGGCTCCTATTGATTGTTCCTAATGATGACGATGGATGGAGAGGGTCTATTGTTCATCCAATAAGTTATGTTTTGGATCCGACATATCGTGCTTTAACAGCATTGATAAATGCAAAAGAAGAAGGAGGTATTGTTCCAGATTGGAAAGAAAAAATAGTAAAAGTCATTGATGTTGTTGGCGGATTTACCGCTATCGATGGGGCAACGATCATCACAACAAACTATGAGCTGCTGGCCTTTGGGGCTAAGGTAGGACGGGCAGCAAGCAGCGAACCTGTTCCAAAAGTATTCGTGTCGGAACCGATCATTGGGCAGGAAGCCGAAATTATGGATCCGGTGAAAATCGGTGGGACCAGACATTTGGCAGCGGCCCAGTTTGTGCATGATCAACGGAACGCTGTAGCCCTTGTAGCCTCGCAAGATGGTCTTTTCACCGTTTTCTCCTGGTCGGAATCCTTGCAAATGGTACACGCCCATCGAGTTGATACGCTGTTGCTTTAGCTGTTAGGCATTAGGCATTCAAGAACTAAAGGCTAAACCTAGTAGCTATTAAATTATCCCAAACTCGCTTTTAATTGTGCCAGCAGATCGTCTGATTTGGTTGATTTTACTTTGAGTTTGCGTACCTTTGGGCGTTTGCCTTTGGCGCGTTGCTCGATGATTTTAAGTAACTCCTGTTTGTATTCGTCTTTGAAGTTTTTTATATCAAAAGGCGTACTATTCAGTTTAATTAGCTGTAGTGCCATGTCGAGCTCAGCTTTGGTGAGTTTTAGGTTTTCCGGAATATTCAAATCTTCCGGAGAACGTATCTCTTCTTCAAACCTTAGTTTATTCAATAACAACAAGTTGTCTTTTGCCCGCACCATGCATAGGTTTTCTGCAGTTCGCATCACAAAAGTCGCTAAGCCTGCCATATCCGATTTTTCTAATGCTTTTACCAATAAATGATATGCCTTTTGCCCTCCCTTTTGTGGTTCAATATAATAGGGAGATTCAAAATAAATACTGTCGATCTCCTTTTCCTTTACAAAAGATTGGATATTGATCATTTTATTCTTTTCGGGGCTAGCCTCTTCAAAATCGGCTTCGTCTAATATCACATACTCATCATTCAGGAGATAACCTTTAACAATATTATCCCAAGTTACTTCTTTGCCTGTATTTTCATTTACGCGCTTAAAATGAATCCGGGCATGATCTTTCCTATCCAACATGTCAAAATCCAGCCGGCTTTGTTCAGTTGCACTGAACAGTTTGATCGGTATATTCACTAAACCAAAGCTTATCGCCCCACTCCAGATAGCTCTCATACGTATATTCCTTCTTTAATGTTAAACAACAAACAGAACTGGGCTAAGTTTTATTGAAATAAACCTGATTTTTCCGGGAAATAAAAAATCTTTCGCTTAAATATTACAGAAAAAGGACATCGGTATGGCAACAAAATTGGCAAACTATGGATTGTTTGGTTTAATTTTTGTTTATTGCGCTATGAATGGTGACAGTAAGTTCAGCGTACAAATTTTATTGTTATACTAAGTTAAGATTTGAAAAAAAATGTATTGGACGTTAGAATTGGCCTCGCATTTAGAAGATGCACCATGGCCGGCAACAAAGGATGAATTAATAGATTATGCCATCCGTTCTGGAGCTCCTGAGGGGGTTTTGGAAAATCTAAATGAAATGGAAGATGATGGTGAAGCCTACGAGAGCATCGAAGAAGTATGGCCAGACTATCCGACAAAAGATGATTTCCTTTTCAATGAAGATGAGTACTAGGCAATTATAGGGCGCTTACATCTTATTTAAGATCGAGCGCCCAAAATATGATTATTGACAGCCTTACCTACCTGAACAAAAAAGAACTGCCATGTTGACGCATTTTGACAGGTTTTTAAATCCGTAAATTTTTGACTTTATCAGGATGTTCATTGGCATAAGCCATAATTAAATGCATCATGTAATCGTTAGAAACTTGAGGAGTGAGTTGTGCTTTGACGGCTTCAAAACAACTGAAATCATGTTCAATAGCGATATAACCAAAGCCGTAAAGTAAGCCCCTCTCCACCCATATGCAACTGAGCTCTTCTGCTTCCCTTCCACGATCGAGAATAGCAAATGAAGGTAAACGCTGGGCAAATTCCTCAATGGCCAGATCGAATCGAAGATTATATATTTCGGGGGATTCTTTTTTAACGCAAGCTCCCTTACATTGGCCATGGAGATAATGTAAACAAGGTCCTTTGACCCGATGCAGCGAACAAAGCTTAGGGCACAACGCATATTCGTGGACTAACTTATTCAGAAATAGATGTGCTTCGTTGAGAGAACCGAAGGTGTGGATTGCCTGTTGAAATTTTTTATGTTTATCAATGGCCAATCGTTTGTAACCGCGCTGATCTTCATATTGGTAGATTGCATATTTCGATTCAAACCGCTTCATGGCTTTATTGTTCTCAGGCCATAATCTTCTGATTTCTGTGGCTTCTAACAAAAATGCCATCAACTCGGTGCCGGCAAGCGTAAAATCTATAGCATGGATGTCGCGTAAAAATCGTTGCCGTTGAATAGTCGGGTTTTGACCGGAAAAATGACTTGTAACCCTTTTTTTAATATCTTTGGCTTTTCCTACATAAATTACTTTCCCTTTACGATCCCTGAAATAATAAACGCCGGGTGCATGGGGTAAAGCTTGAATATGTTCTTCGGGTAAATGAGGAGGCAATACCTGTTCTTTGGATGCCCTTTTTACCATCATGGGTATATGTCGCTGCACATCCTTTTCGAGGATCCGGGAAAATAGTTCAGCGGTGGCTTCTGCATCTCCACGAGCGCGATGCCGTTGATGAATAGGAATATTCAGCTGCTGGCAAAGCCTTCCCAAACTATAAGATGATAAACCGGGGAAGAACTTGCGGCTTAACCGTACGGTACAAAGTTTAGGTGCATTCCACTGATAACCGCAAAGGGCAAAATGGTGCTTGATAAAAGAATAATCGAAATTGACCTGATGTGCTACAAATATCCGCCCTGCTAAAAGTGAATGAATTTGCTGGGCAAGTTCCTTAAAGGTTGGGGCTGTTTGCACCATTTCGTTATCAATACCGGTTAACGCCACAATGGCTAAAGGTATCGGAATTTCTGGATTGATCAGGCTCTCGAATACCAGATCTGTTTTTACGCCATCATGGATAAAAATAGCAATTTCTGTAAGGCCATTGGCAGCGGCATGCCCTCCGGTTGTTTCGATATCTACTATAGCATATTCCATCAGTAGTAGGTAAAGATACTAAAATAATTAGCGTATTTAAAACCTTCCTTTCAATTCACTACATTTTCCAATACCTTAGGTTTTCCATCAATCTGATGGGTATATGATAAACCTAAAATTCTAGCTAGTAAAGGATAAAGGTGCACATTTTCAAAAGCCGGGATACGGTGCCCTTTTTTAAAGTTTGGCCCCCAGGCTATGAATGTAGCCCGCATTTCGGGTGTTTCATTTGGCTCATAACCATGTGCTCCCGGATTCGGTTTTTTCTTGCCGGACGAAAAATAGAAAGGGGCCTTCGCTAAAAGTACGATATCCCCTACCCGATTATAAACGTCATCTTTTTGACGATAATGATATTTAGATGGCACTTTCTTTTTCAGAAAAACCCGATAGTGCTGTGCCTCTTTTTTCAGTTTCTTATACAGGGGTCTGATTGCTGCTTTTTCTTTAACATGGACGTTCAAAAGTGTGCCGTTAGGTGCTATGGTTACTTTTGAAGTATCCAACATAGGCGATAGATCGATTGGATGTTCCCGATCGATTGCCTTCATCCCGTGGTCAGATACCAAAATGAAATTAACCGCTAACCCTGTCTGGAGGACAGCTTGGTTTAAAGCATATATGGCAGAATCAACAAATTGTACAGCCTTTGCGGTTTCGGGGGCCTCCGGACCGAAGAGGTGCCCGGCATGATCGACCTCCGGAAAATAGAACGTAATGAGATGCGGTCTTTTTTCTTCGGGTAATGAAAGCCATTCCACTACCGTATTGATCCGTTTATTGATTGGAATCTTTTCGTTATACGGATAGTAATAGGAAGGCAATAGTCCGCCTATCGGTGCTTCTGATCCTGGCCAGTAAAAAGACGCACTGAGCAGGTGCTGTTGCTCGGCCAAGGTCCATATCGGAATTCCTCCATACCAGGATGCGTCTCGGACTGTTTTGGGGTTATTCATTTTGTACAGACTCTTTTTTGCTGGATCATAGATGGTATTCCCCAATAAACCATGATGGGCAGGATATAAACCGGTAACCAAGGTATAATGATTCGGAAAAGTGATGGATGGAAAAGAAGGAATAAGCGCGTCTGCTTTTACGCCCTTTTCAGCAAACTGGACTAAATGTTCGGCCCCATATTTTTCCATATAATCGTAACGAAAACCGTCAACGGAAATGAGGATGACATAGGGTTTAGTAAGCTGTTCTTCTGCGTTTATTCGGTTAGATATGACAATCTGCGCTGTATCAGTTTGCGCGAAACCAAGCTTAACGATAAAAACGAGCATAAAAGCCCACCAGATAAGTAAACGTCTTTCCATGATACGATATTAGGCAAATTAACGGAAATATGGATAAAGGGATTGTTAAATAAATAAAAGGGGCAACTTTTTGCAAAGATGCCCCTTCAGTAAAATAAACTGTTAATTTTTAAAAATTAAAGCGGGCAGTAACATTCCAAGTTGTGCCGTTTCCAAAGAAAACGTTATTGTTTACATTGATGCCTTTATACGTCTCGTCTCCTGCTTCAACAGGATTGGCTGAAGTCATTTCTGACAGATAAACACGATCAAAAACGTTGTTTACATTCACACGTAAAAAGAGTGAAGTTTTATCAAATGGTATTCTGTAGCTAACACCGGCATCTACCAAATCATAGTTGGGAAGTTTAATATTATTTTTAGCAACCACTGCAGCATAAAGATTCGAATAATTTCTATAATCTACATCAGCAGAAAAGTTGTTGGTAATCCGATATGCTGCACCCAAACCAAACGTTGTTTGAGCAGCGTCTCCCACTTTACCATCTTTTACATCCGTAACTTCTTCGGTAAGGAGATTCAAGCTTTCATCGTATGTACGAACAAGGGCATCTTCGTCGTATTTCCAGTCGCCAATTGAGGCAAAACCTTTCAAGTCAAATCGAGGGCTTGGTTTGGCGACAAAATCAAGCTCAATTCCTCGGTGTATCTCACTTAGACCGGAATTGTTAGTATAAATTAACTGACCTGTTTCGGAATCAGTATTAGACGTTGTAGTGACACGATCTTTCCATGCCGTGTTATACAAGTTTAAATTTGCAGTAAACACCCGGCTTGTATATTGATAACCAAATTCTAATCCAAAGACTTTTTCATTACTTGTGAGCGGATTTACCTCATTACGAAAGTTCAAGTAGATGTTATCGTGATACGGTTGACGCGAATAGTAACCTGTATTTGCAAAAATCTTGTGATTTTCAGTAATGTTATAACTTAGACCACCTTTAATGTTGAAACCGGTATTATTTACTTTCTCCGATTTTTCATTTTCTTCGGTATATTGAAATCTATCCCAACGTACATGACCTTGAGTGGAAACAGCGCCTTGCACAAAGGCGGTAAAATTATCATTGGCATACTCCATCTGACCGAACAATCCACCATAACTAATTCGTTCGTCATAATCATAATCTACTTTTTGATCATCGTCAACGCTAGTTGTAAGTGATTTCCATGGGTCTATACTAAATGTCTCGGTAACGGTATAACCATTTGGATATTGAACATTATCGTCAATAGCCCATCCACTTAGTCCGAACATGTTGGTAAGCATCCGATAGTGAGTACCTTTATATGTTCTCACATCTAAACCGAGGTTGTAATTCAAATGTTCGTTGATTTGGCGGTTAAAGTTAGATACCAGTCCATACCAAGCATGATTGTTAACAGAAGCTCTAATTGCATAAGCGTTATTGTCGAACGTACCTATCCCATCTGCAATGGAGGTATTTTGTTCTTCAATAGCATTAAAGTCGATATGGCCGCTGTTTGTTCTCACTCTACCATTTCCCCAGTTACCGGTTCCTCCTCCTCTACCCCAAGAGGCATATAACACCGTTGAAAGGCTTGATTTTTCATCAATATTAAAATCCCAGTTAATGTTTGCCACCGGTTTATGATAGTAATTTGTGCGCTCACTCAGATAATCGCCATGATAAAAACCATAGTTATTATTGTAATCTTTACCGTTGGTCAAATAGTTAGAAATTGCCTTCGTATAGTTTTGGTCATGTTGCTGTGGAGCGCCAAAAATCAAAAAGTTAAACTTGTGTTTATCATTGGGCTGATAACCTACCGATAAAAAGTAATTTTGCCCTTTTCCGTAAGTTCCTTTATTATACCCATTTCCAGCCCAATCAGTCAACATGGCGCTGATCCCCCAGCCACTTTCGGTAAGTCCGGTGTTATAGGCAATGGTATGCTTTTGGTATTGATTATTTCCTATAACAGACTGAACAAATCCGCCCCGTGTTAAATCAGTTGCCTTTGTCACAATATTAAGCGTACCACCTACCGATGAAATCGCTAATTTGGAAGAACCAAGTCCCCTTTGCATCTGTAAAACATTGGCCACGTCAGCTAAACCTGACCAGTTCGACCAGTACATATTACCGTCTTCCATCCCGTTGATAGGTTGACCGTTTAATAAGAAAGCGGTATTTTCCTGACCAAAACCACGGACTATAATCCTAGAGTCGCCATAACCGCCAGCCTGACCTGCCACATATACGGAAGGCGTATTTTTTAACAAGTCAGGGAATTCTTGATTACCTGCCTTTTGCTGAATTTCACGTGTGCTGATTGTTGAAACAGCTATCGGTGTCTTTCTGTCTTTTGCCAAGTCGATGATACCCGAACCGACGGTGACCTCCACTGCATCCAACGATCTGGAATCGGATTCCAAGACGATTTCACCCAATGTTATTTCACCCGAACCACTAAAAGGAACTGTCTGGGATGCATAACCGATGAAACTGATTACTAGATCGCCGCTTTGTGTTGGAGCGTTGATTCTAAAGCGTCCAGAGGCATCAGTTGAAGTGCTTATTGCTGTACCTTTTATGGATATTGTAGCTCCAGAAACCGGCGAACTCCCATCAGTAACGATACCGGTGATGGTTTGTTGGCCATAAGCCAGGTTGGCTACAAACAATAAAACAAATGTTGAAACCACTAACCGTTTTTGGAGCGCATAGGCTGTGCTCAACATTTGGTTAAAAGAAAGTAAAAACTTCTCCATGTGCATTTTAATTAGTTGAATGATAAGTGTTTTTTTCAGGTACAAAATTAACCGCCTGATTTGTAAAATCAGCACACTTAATGTTAATTTAATATTAAATTGATGTTACGTTACCACCTAAACCCTTGCATTTTGGGGGTAAATTTCAGTTATATCCTGTTTATGTTACTATAAAATAAAAAGACCGTCTCTTGTTTAACGAATTTTGCTCAATAATTAAATATATTTATACGCAATCGTGTGAATTGTGGATAACTTTTTGGCGAAAATCAGGATCGCCTCATGCTGTTTGAAGAGTAAACTGTTGTTTGTAACAAATTTCAACCCTTGTCTTCAAAAAATAGCGTCATCTGCCAATTTTTGGCATCTCCTTCCGGGTAAATAGAAAAAAATATAAAAACTAAGTTTCAGGTAAAATTATCAGCATTCCCCTTGCATATAGTTCAGAATGTAAGAATTTTATAGTAGGTTTGCGTCTGTTATACGTGGCTTATCAGGTAATTTGTGGGGTGGCAAGCCAACTAAAATATAATTGTTATATCAAACGCATAATTAGTATAAAATGAATTACGACATCATTGTAATTGGAAGCGGCCCAGGAGGTTACGTTGCTGCAATTAGAGCTTCTCAACTAGGTTTTAAAACAGCTATCATTGAACGTGAATCTTTAGGTGGTATTTGTTTAAACTGGGGATGTATTCCAACAAAAGCTTTACTTAAAAGTGCTCAAGTATTTGAATATCTGACCCATGCACAGGATTACGGTATTAAAGTGGAGGGTGGCGAAGCCGATTTTGGCGCTATTATTAAACGTAGCCGCGGTGTTGCCGACGGAATGAGCAAAGGCGTCCAGTTCTTGATGAGAAAGAATAAAATCGATGTGATTATGGGTACCGCAAAAATTAAAAAGGGCGGTAAAATTGAAGTGAAAGGCGGCGACGGCGCAACCAAAGAATATACAGCAAAACATACTATTCTGGCAACCGGTGCCCGTTCCAGGGAATTGCCTAATTTAAAACAAGACGGTAAAAAAATTATTGGTTACCGTCAAGCCATGACTTTGGAAAAACAACCGAAATCATTGGTGGTAGTTGGCTCTGGTGCTATAGGCGTTGAATTTGCGTATTTTTATAATAGTATTGGAACCAAAGTAACCATAGTTGAATATTTAGATCGTATCGTACCCGTTGAAGATGAGGAAATCTCTAAGCAATTGGAACGCAGTTTGAAGAAAGCTGGCATCAACATTTTAACGAGCGCTGAGGTAACAGCGGTCGACACCTCAGCCCATCCAAGCAAGGTGAAAATCAAAACAGCCAAGGGTGAAGAAACCATTGAGGCCGAAGTAGTGCTTTCGGCTGTGGGCATCACGCCAAATATTGAAAATTTAGGCCTGGAAGAAGTTGGGGTGAAAACCGAAAAGGGCCGTGTTATCGTTGACGATTTTTACAAAACCAATATCGAAGGCGTTTATGCTATCGGCGATATCGTAAAGGGACAGGCGCTTGCGCATGTGGCTTCGGCAGAAGGTATTACTTGTGTAGAAAAAATCAAGGGTTTAGCGGTTGAGCCTATTAATTACAACAATATTCCGGGTTGTACTTACTGTACTCCGGAAATTGCATCGGTAGGTTATACCGAAAAAGCGGCTAGAGATGCAGGATATGAAATCAAGGTGGGTAAATTTCCTTTTTCGGCATCAGGGAAAGCCAGTGCTGCGGGTAGCAAGGATGGTTTTGTAAAGGTTATTTTTGATGCAAAATACGGTGAGTTTTTAGGAGCGCACTTGATTGGAAATAATGTGACCGAAATGATTGCCGAAGTGGTCGTTGCCCGAAAATTGGAAACAACAGGGCATGAAATTATCAAATCGGTACATCCGCATCCTACCATGAGCGAGGCGATCATGGAAGCTACCGCCGATGCTTATGGTGAAGTGATCCACTTGTAAGTTATTAACCAATAAACAATTAAAGTGGGCCATTGTTAGGTCCACTTTAGTTGTTCAACCACCCCTACTGATCAAGATCTAACTATTCCATGAAGAAAATACTTTCCATAGATGGCGGAGGGATACGCGGTATTATTCCAGGGATGATTTTGGTTGCTCTGGAAGAAAAATTAAAAGTAAAAACCGGAAATCCGGGTGCAGCTATCGTTGATTTTTTTGATTTCTTTGCGGGTACCAGTACGGGGGGGATTCTCACTTGCTTATTACTATGCCCGAGTAAAGAAGATCCGTTAAGACCACGCTTTTCTGCAAAAGAAGCTTTGGATTTATATCTTAAATATGGGAGTGATATCTTTAAAATGGGCTTTTTCAAACGTGTAGCTTCTGATTTGGGAATCACTAGCGAACGTTATGATAGTACCACACTCGAAAAGGTGCTGGAAAAATATTTTAACCACACAAAATTAAGCGAACTGATTAAGCCATGTATCATTTCTGCGTATAACATTGAGCTTCGGAAAACCCATTTTTTCCGACAGCAAACGGCTATATCACGTGGCGATGTTCGCGATTTCTATTTAAAAGATGTTTGTCGGGCTACTTCTGCTGCACCTACTTATTTTAGCGTGGCCGAGATTTATTCGATAGCAGGAACCCGCTACCCGCTATTGGATGGCGGGGTGTTTGCTACGAACCCTGCTTTGAGCGGACTAGTGGAGGTAACGAAAGCATTTAATCAAACAAAGATTACCGATATCCATATTTTCTCTTTGGGTACCGGGCGCTCCCGAAAATCATATAACCTGGAACATTTTAAAAAAAGCAGGGCGATGGCCATGGTACCTGCTTTAATTGATATCATGATGAGTGGTGTTGCCGAAACCAGTGATTTCTTTCTGCATCAATTGTTTAAATCGTCCAACAAGGAACAGGATTACCTACGGATCGAACCCGCTAACTTACATAGTATCGAGGAAAGCTTAGATGCAGCGGATGAATCCAATATGAAACGGTTGGTTGCTCTTGGCGATCGTACCATCAGCGAAAACGATGCTGTATTGGACGGAATGGTTGAGTTCTTGGTTGAAGAACAAAAGAAAAACAACCATACCAATAAACCTTGGAGTTTTTTGAATAGATCAATTTGAGTATTGTGTATTGAGTATTGAGTATTGCGTATTGTGTATTGCGATATCACTACTAAAATAATAATAAAAGGGCATGTCTGATTTAAACGTAACCATAACGATAGGAAAAGAAAAGTACAGAACGGAGATTAACAATGGAAAACATACGTTAATTGCTGACGAGCCCGAATCGGTTGGAGGGCAGGATGCTGGATTAAATCCGCATGAATTGCTGCTTTCGAGTTTAGGTGCATGCACAGCGATTACGTTGCGCATGTATGCCGACCGCAAACAATGGGATTTGGAGGAATTGGAAATCTCCCTTAAATTAGAGGTGGTTCCGAGCAGCCATCAGCAAACCACCTATATTCGCAGCCATATCCGAGCATCGGGGAATCTGGATGACGATCAAAAACAACGGTTACTGCAGATCGCCAAACTATGCCCGGTTCACAAGATTTTATCTAATCCGGTAGTCATTGAAAGTAATGTGATTTGAGTATTGCGTATTGAGACGCTAAAACAATTAGCGGCTATGTTAAGTAAAAATGTCGCAATACGCAATACTATTATCCCAATACTAATATCTTTTTATTAGGTTTGCGCGATAATTTAATCCATAGAGCTCATGACCGACAGCAATAAGGAACATTATTCACCTTACGTCAACATTAAAAGAGAACAATGGAAGGCATTGAATGGTATGGTCGACTTCTCGCTTTCGAGCGAAGATATCGAAAAACTGCGGGCACTGAACGAGCCATTGAATATCGAGGAAATACGGGAAGTTTATGTTCCTTTATCTCATCTCCTTAATATCCATATTAAACACGCCGATGAGCTATATAAAGCCGAACGGGAATACCTCAACAATAACCGGAAGCGTTCTCCCTTTATTATTGGTATTGCAGGAAGCGTAGCTGCCGGTAAAAGTACAACAGCACGGGTATTACAGAAAGTACTTTCCTTGTTTCCCGATCGGCCAAATGTGGCTTTGGTAACTACCGACGGGTTTTTATTTCCCAATAGAATATTGGAAGAAAGGGGAATTATGAACCGCAAAGGTTTTCCCGAAAGTTACGATACCAAGAAGCTGATCAATTTTTTGGCTGATGTAAAAGCCGGTAAAGAAAAATTGACAGTACCCATATATTCGCATTTGGAATATGATGTCATTTCTGATCAGGTCTTGGAAATTCATAATCCGGATATTGTCATCGTAGAAGGAATCAATGTCTTGCAGGTTAACCTGAGTGAAAGGCATAAAGGTCCCCAGGTCTTTGTTTCTGATTTTTTCGATTACTCCATTTACGTGCACGCCAATGAAAAAAATTTATTGGAGTGGTATGTTTCACGCTTTAAAGAATTACAGCGTACAGCCTTTCAGAATCCCCATTCCTATTTTCACCGTTATGCCAATCTATCAGCCGAAGAAAGCTTAAGTTTGGCAACGAATATATGGGACTTGATTAACAAACCCAATTTGATTAAAAATATCTTACCTACACGCTTCCGTGCTAATCTCATTCTCGAAAAAGGAAGTCATCATTTTGTTAAAGGTGTGAAGTTGAGGAAAACGTAGACGGCCGTTAGCTATTAGGTTTTCCTGTCTTCTATCAGTTGTTTGGGGCTCGTAACGCGCAACGTGTTGCCCTATTCCCTTTCATCTTTTCGCTTTACGGCTTTACGCCTACCGCATGCATAGGTTTAATGTGCTAACTTCCCTTGTAATTCGCGCTGAAATTTGGCGGGCAACATACCCGTATGTTTTTTAAAAAAACGCGTAAAATACGCCGGATCTTCAAAACCTATTTTCCAACCGATCTCCCGGATGGGGAGCTGCGTCCAGAAAAGTAGCCTCTTTGCTTCCAAAACCCTCCGTTCATCGATAATTGTTTTTGCATTGTTCCCGGTCATTTCTTTCACTACGTCATTTAAATGACCCGCCGAAACAAAAAGTTTCGCTGCATAGTCGCCCACTTTTGTATCCGTTAAAAAGTGTTGTTCAACCAAGGCAGTAAACTGTCGCATTAAGGAGCTGTATCGCTTTCTGCCTTGTAGATGCAAATGCTGTGCAAGATAGGCTTCTGTTTTTTCTAAAAAGGCCAGTAACAGCTGTCCCAACACTGCTCGGTTTCGCTTAAATTCGCGAAATTCGGTTAACATGAGCTCTAAATAAGGCTGTAAGGCTGTACGCTCGCTGTGATTTAAATGGTAAAGATTGCGGCTAAATTGTTGCTCCCAATGATTGTCTGCCGAATAAGAAAGTAAAAATTCAGACGTGAAGGTAATCATGAACAAAGCAGAGTTACCCGGATTTACTTCGTAATGTACTTGCCCGGGCCGCATCAGAATCAAGGCACTGTCGCGGGCTTCATATTCTTTAAAGTCGATAAATTGTTTACTTACCCCGGCACAGAGCACGAGCAAGGTGTAGTGATGGTGTCGATGCGGGTGACTGGTGTTTTCGTATCGCCCATCCCCTACTTCTATTTTCCGGATACAGAAATCGTCGGCATTTCCTTCCAAATCTTCCGAAGCATTGTAGATCGGAATGTGCTGCTTTTCTATCTCCATCATAAAAAATTGATCGGAACAAAAATACAAAAATCCTGAAAAAGTACCATTATTACCTCGTTTTGTTATAGCAAAAGCAATGCCATTGCCCTACTTTTGTATAGATTCATTAGGAAAGAATCGAACAAGTTAACAGCAACTCAAATGATTCAAGAAGATAAATTGGTAGAACTTCATGTAAGTGGTATGCATTGCAATAACTGCGCTATGTCGGTTCATAAATTGTTGGAAAAGCAAGGTTATCAAAATGTATTTGTCAGTTTTGCGAATGAAGAAGTTAAATTCTCATCACCGCAGGAAGTAAATATTCCGAAAGTAATTGCCGATATAGAGGGTTTAGGTTTTAAAGTACAGTCGCCAGGAAAAGCCGAAGGAACGAATACTTCCGGTTTTTTAGAAAAGGTCGAACATAAGTTCATCTTTAGTTTAATCTTTACGCTTCCGCTTTTTTTGCATATGTTCTTGCCCTTCGCCTGGCTGCATAATCCTTTTGTACAATTGGCCTTATGTTTACCGGTATTCGTTTTAGGTTGCACCTATTTTGGCAAAAGCGCCATTAATTCCATTAAAGGTGGTGTGCCTAATATGGATGTGCTTATTTTTACCGGGTCGACGGCTGCTTTTGTTTATAGTCTTATCGGTACCTTGTTGGCATTGGGCCCCGATTACCTCTTCTATGAAACTACGGCCACTATCATTACCCTAGTACTGCTGGGTAACGTTTTAGAAAAACGATCGGTTACACAAACAACCTCCGCCGTAAAAGATTTGGTAAAAATTCAAGCAAAAAAGGCAACCCGGGTCGTTAATGGAAAAAATGAATCAATAGACGCAAAGGATATCCAGATTGGCGACACGCTGCTGGTAAATGAAGGCGAACAAGTACCTACAGACGGGGATATCATTTGGGGAGAAGCGTTGGTTGACGAATCGATGTTAACCGGAGAAAGTGTTCCGGTAGAAAAAGAAAAGTACAACGCGGTAATAGGTGGAACCATGGTGGAGCGTGGCAGCATTCGGATAAGTGCAACTAAAGTCGGAAATAAAACCGTTCTGGCACAAATTATCGATCTCATGAAACGGGCCCAGGCTGCCAAACCGCCCATACAGAAACTGGGCGATAAGGTGGCTGCTATTTTTGTGCCTGTTGTTATTGGTATTGCTTGCATCACTTTTTTACTGGCCTATTTTGCTTTTGACATTGGTTTTCAAAAATCGCTATTAAATGCTATTGCCGTATTGGTAATTTCCTGTCCTTGTGCTATGGGACTGGCCACGCCGACCGCCGTTATGGTTGGTTTAGGACGAGGAGCGAAAAAAGGGGTGTTAATCAAGGGCGGCGACACGGTTGAAGAGATGACCGGACTAAAATATATGGTCTTTGATAAGACGGGTACGCTTACTACAGGGAAGTTTGCGCTAAAAGGTATCGAAAGTACGCTGGATGAAACAGTGACAGCCAGTATAATAGCCGGCATCGAAGCGTATTCCAATCATCCAATTGCTCGTTCTTTAGTTCAAATTTTTTCCCCTCAGGCCAAGCATCGGATTATTTTTACCCAGGTTAAAGAAGAGAAAGGTATCGGAATCAAGGCAACAGATAGCGAAGGAAACACTTACCAAATCGGTTCCAAGCAGTTGGTTATGGAAGAACAGGCTTTCGGCTACGATATCTTTTTGTTAAAAAACAATGAATTGGTCGTTAAAGTTGCCATAGAAGATGAATTAAAAAGCGACGCACAAGCGTTGATCACGACGTTGAAAGGCATGGGAATTACCCCCATATTATTGAGCGGCGACCGAAAAGAAAAATGTGAAGAATTGGCGGGAAAGGTTGGCATAAAGGAAGTGTATGCAGAAATGCTGCCCCAGGAAAAATTGAAAATTATTGAAAGCTTAAAGGCAAAAGGAAAGACAGCTATGGTGGGCGACGGTATAAACGATTCCCCTGCATTGACTACAGCCGATGTTGGGATTTCGTTGAGCGACGCCAGTCACATCGCCATTCAGTCGGCTAAGGTGGTGCTTTTACATAATGATTTGAGATCGATTATCACCTTATTGAAGATCGGTAAACATACGCTGCTGACGATTAAACAGAATTTGTTTTGGGCATTTTTCTATAATGTTTTTGCTATTCCTTTGGCCGCCATGGGATTTTTAAGTCCGATGCTCGCCGCTTTAGCTATGGCCTGTTCGGATGTGGTCGTTATTGGAAATTCCATTAGGCTGAAGTATAAGCGATTGGTTTAAGATTGGGCTTTTGGCAAGTGATGCGCGTTTGTCATTCCGACAGAGGAGGAATCCAATCGATTTCAGTTCAAAAACGAGGTTAATACTATTATGAAGCGAAAATAAAGCCGATAGCTGACAGCTATGTTAAGTTAACGTAAATAAATTATTGACTTTAACAATAAGAATTAAAGTCTAATTTAATTAGGTTAAGTCAAGAAATAACTTTACATTTGATCAAGTAACCAATATGATATCAAAATGGAAAAGTTAATTAGTGAACTCGTACAGAAGGCGGGTCTATCGCCTGAAATGGCGCAGAAAGCATCCACCGTTGTTTTAGAATACCTAAACAATAACCTTCCTGATGGTTTAAAAGGAAAAGGCGAAAGTTTATTGAGTGGCAATTTTGACGTTAAATCGCTATTAGGTGGCGATGGCGGTGAGGGTGGAATGATGGACAAGATTAAAGGAATGTTTAGCTAAGCAAAAGCGTAAAGCTAACGAATCGGTTTTCTATATATCTCAGAAAACCGATTCTTTTATGTAAACCTATTCAATATCGATTTAACCTGCTGTATATATCCTCCACCAAACAGATTGGCATGAAAAAGCAAGATATACAGGTTATGTAAACTCAAACGCTCTTTCCAGCCTTTTTCTAAAGGGAAAATTTCCTGATAAGCTTGATAAAATATCGGATCAAATCCGCCGAAAAGCGTGCTTAATGCAATATCCATTTCCCGATGGCCATAATAAATAGCCGGATCGATCAAATAAGGTGTATCGTGCCGCCCAACCAAATAATTTCCGTTCCACAAATCACCATGTAACAAAGCAGGAGCTTCTTCCGGAATAAGATCAGGTAATTTGGTAAAAAGTTGGTCGAATTGCTTTAAAATGCTTTGATCGGTTACTGTTTTTCCCTTGGCTAAGTCCAATTGCTTTTTTAACCGCTCTTCGATAAAAAAATCAACCCATTTTTGATGTCGGTGGTTGCTTTGCTTTACAGTGCCCAAATAATTGTCATAATCCAGACCAAATGTGGTATCGCTATTTTTATGTAATAAGGCCAGCATGCGACCTAGATTTTCTTGGGCTTTCGGGCTATTTTCCGCGCTTTCTATCCACTGAAGTACAATAAAGGCATAATCATGAAAATTTCCTGCTCCCAAACATTCGGGTACGCTTGCACCGGCTCGCTTTAAGCTGATTAAGCCCTCCCGTTCCATCATAAAAAGTTTAGGATAAAGATGGGAACTGTTTACCTTTAAGAAAAAAGAGTTGGATTTTCCGATAATTCGATAGGCATCATTGATATCCCCACCTGAAATGGGAATGATATTTTCGAGAAAAAGTGTCATTCCCGTAAGCTTACCAATAAGCGTTTCCAAATAGTTGACGAAGTCGGACCCTAAAAACATGATATAAAAATCTGAACTTGCCCTAAATATAAAGCTAATAATTTATCTTTGCCGATTAACACGCTTTTTTTGCATACATGAAGCATATCCGCAATTTTTGTATTATTGCCCATATCGACCATGGGAAGAGTACCCTGGCCGATCGTCTATTAGAATTTACACAAACCATTACCCAACGGGAAGCGCAGGCGCAATTGTTGGACGACATGGATTTGGAGCGTGAGCGTGGCATTACCATAAAAAGCCATGCCATCCAAATGAACTACAAACATGAAGGTACAGACTATGTGCTAAACCTGATCGACACGCCTGGCCATGTTGATTTTTCCTATGAAGTATCCCGTTCCATTGCAGCTTGTGAAGGCGCTTTATTGATCGTTGATGCTTCGCAAGGTATACAGGCCCAAACCATTTCCAACCTGTATTTGGCCTTGGAACACGACTTGGAGATCATTCCGGTTTTAAATAAAATGGACTTACCTGGCGCTATGCCGGAAGAAGTAAAAGATCAGATTGTTGATCTTATTGGCGGAAAACGAGAGGATATCATTCCTGCCTCCGGGAAAACCGGCATGGGTGTACCCGAGATATTAGAGGCTATCGTCAAAAGAATACCTGCGCCTGTGGGCGACCCGCAGGCCCCCTTGCAGGCTTTGATCTTCGATTCGGTGTTCAATTCATTTCGTGGAATCATGGCTTATTTTAAGGTAGAAAATGGAGAAATCCGAAAGAATGATAAAGTGAAATTTATCGCTACGGGCAAGGAATATATTGCTGATGAAATTGGTACGTTGAAATTAACACAGGTGCCGAAAGCGGTGATTTCTACTGGAGATGTGGGCTACATTATCTCAGGTATCAAAGAAGCGCGCGAGGTAAAAGTTGGTGATACCATTACCCATGTGCATCGGCCAAGTAAGGAGGCAATCAAGGGGTTTGAAGAAGTAAAGCCAATGGTGTTTGCCGGAATTTATCCAGTGGATACAGAGGATTATGAGGAATTGAGGGAAAGCATGCATCGCTTGCAGCTTAACGACGCTTCCCTGGTGTTCGAACCGGAATCATCTGCTGCTCTTGGATTTGGCTTCCGTTGCGGTTTCTTGGGAATGCTGCACATGGAAATTATCCAGGAACGCCTGGAACGCGAATTTGACATGACGGTAATCACTACCGTTCCTAACGTGTCGTATATTGCACATACGTCAAAAGGCGAGGTGGTGAAGGTTAATAATCCATCGGATTTGCCTGATCCCAGTAAGTTGGATTTTGTGGAAGAACCCTATATCAAAGCCAATATCATTACCAAGTCTGAGTTTGTTGGGCCGGTCATGTCGCTATGTATCCAAAAACGGGGCACTATTATCAATCAAAGTTATTTAACGGCCGACCGTGTGGAACTGGTTTTTGAAATGCCCATGGGTGAAATTGTTTTTGATTTCTACGATAAATTAAAAACGATATCTAAGGGGTATGCCTCATTCGACTACCATCAGATTGGCTATCGGCAATCCGATCTGGTTAGATTGGATATTCGATTGAACAGCGAACCGGTAGACGCTTTGTCTTCTTTAATACACCGGAGTAATGCTTATGAGTTCGGCAAAAAGATCTGTGAAAAATTAAAGGAACTGCTGCCAAGGCAACAATTTGAAATTGCTATACAAGCGTCTATCGGCGCTAAAGTTATTGCGAGAGAAAACGTAAGGGCCTTACGCAAGGACGTTACCGCTAAATGTTACGGAGGCGATATTTCCCGTAAACGTAAACTATTGGAAAAGCAGAAAAAAGGTAAAAAACGGATGCGGCAGGTCGGCAATGTAGAAATCCCGCAGTCGGCTTTTATGGCCGTGTTGAAGTTGGACTAATAGTTGTTAGTTGTTCACTATTGGTTGTTCGGTTATTATTTTAAAGCATGATCCGATAATCAGTTGCCAACAACTAAGAATCAACAACGAATAACAAAAAAAGATGATATTACTAGACGGAAAATTGGTATCGGAAAAAATAAAACAAGATATAGCTGTTGAAGCGGCGGATTTTTTAGCAAAAAATGGAAGAAAACCGCACCTTGTTGCCATATTGGTTGGTCATGATGGTGGAAGTGAAACGTATGTAGCCAGTAAAATGCGCAACTGCCAGTTGGTTGGCTTCGATTCAACGAATATTCGTTATGAAGATACGGTTACCCAAGACGAGCTTTTGGCCAAAATAAACGACTTAAATGCCGATGATAACGTAGACGGTCTTATCGTGCAACTTCCCCTTCCTAAACATATCGATCCGGAAGTGGTCACTGAAGCTATCGATTACCGCAAAGATGTTGACGGCTTTCATCCCATCAATTTGGGTAGGATGCAACGCAACTTACCCTGTTTTATACCGGCAACACCTTATGGGATTATGCTCATGCTCGACCATTATCAAATCAACACAGCCGGTATGCATGCCGTGATTGTGGGAAGAAGTAATATCGTGGGAAGCCCGATGAGTATTTTGCTGGCCAGAAATGCCCAACCCGGCAACTGTACCGTTACCCTGACACATAGTAAAACGAAAAACCTAAAAGAAGAGGTTTTGCGGGCTGATCTTATTGTTGCAGCTATCGGACGTAAAAATTTCATTACGGCCGATATGGTTAAAGAAGGAGCCGTTGTGATCGATGTGGGTATTAATCGCGAAGCCAGCACATTAACTAAATCTGGCTACAAACTTTACGGAGATGTCGACTTTGAACAGGTTGCCGGGAAAACATCTTATATTACGCCCGTTCCGGGAGGTGTAGGGTTAATGACCATCGTGGGGCTTTTGAAAAACACACTAGCTGCTGCTAAACAAGAAGTGTATAAGCGCTGAAATCGGTACTAAAGGAACAAAAAAACTTTTTGCCACTTGGTTTGTTTGCAGAACAGGGTCACTTAATATTTTACTATTATGAAGCGTTTTCGTTTAGTTGTCAAATCGGCTGTGGTGATGATTTCCATGTGGGCATCTTGCTCACTATTCTCCTGTAACCGGTCGTCTGAAACAAGAGAAGGAACCTCGGATACGATCGAGGTAGGTAACGTCGATACCGATACCTTAACTAACATAGATTCTGTTCGGGATACGTTGGATAGTGCAGGAAGGGCTATAAAAGCAGATGCCGACTCTCTGGCTGCAGCAGGTAAAGCGAAGGCACAGTCGACAGGCGAAGCTATTAAAGAAGATTTTAATGCGGCTAAGGAAGATGTTACCGATGCGGCTAAAGCTGCTGGAAAAGATATAAAAAAGGCCGCTAATAAGGTGGCCGATGAAACAAAAGAAGGCTATAACGACGTTAAAAACAAACTGAAAAGGGATACAACCAAGAAATAATTCATTTCATCGTAATAGCAACAAAAAACAGGCGTTGGTTTTTAATGCCTGTTTTTTGTTGATGAGTAAAAATCATTAATTGAGCACCAAATGGTGCATTAACCGGCATCTTGAGGTTGATCGCCCATCTCCAATATCAGTTCCCCGCCTTTCAGGATATCATCATGCCGAAGTGTATATTGATGGTACGGTTTTCCATTTAGCTGCATCGATTGGATATAGCGATTTTTATCCGAATTATGATGAGTGGTAATGGTGAAATAGATGCTCTTGCCGTTCTTTTTTCCAACCTGAATGCGGACATGATCAAATACCGGACTAGTGATTTCATAGGTTCCATCTGCTGCAGCAATCGGATGGATGCCACTGGCTGCTAGCACGTACCAGGCCGACATTTGGCCGACATCCTCATTTCCTACCAAGCCTTTTTCGACGGCATTGTGATATGCGGCAGAGCATATTTGTCTAGTCCATTTTTGTGTTAAAGAGGGTCTTCCCAGTTTATTGAACAAGAAAGGTACATGATGAACGGGTTCATTGGCATGGTTATAAAAGTCGTTCCAGCTGAAATCAGCTGGTGTTCGTTCAAAGAAGGACTCCAAATCGCTGAGCATTTGCGCTTTTCCTCCCATCAAATGGGCTAAACCATCAATATCGTGCGGCACAAACCAACCCTGCTGATATGGATTGCATTCTATAGTACCATACCCTTGTTCTTCCCTACCTTTCGCTGGCCATGGTAACCAGGCTCCCTGTTCGTCTTTCGGCCTAAACCAAGCCTTTTCATGGTCGAATAAATTTCGATAAGCCAAAGATCGTTTCAAGAACTTCTCCGACTCGGCATGCTTACCCAGTTTCTCCGCGAGCTTTCCGAGGCACCAATCGTTATAAGCATACTCCAAGGTAAGCGATACACCTTGATTGCCAGCTGAATACTGCCGATCGCCATTGCCGAACTTTTCCATTGAACCAACGGCAAGTTGATAGGCACGCTCCACATCATAATTCCGGATACCCTTCATATAGGCTTCGGCCAATACATTCAAAGCCGGATTACCAATCATGCAGCCAGAATAGGCATTAAGTAATTCCCACCGCTCGAAGTAGGTCTTATTCTTTTCCTGGGCCAAGTCGGTTAGCGACTGTATCAGGTCGCCAACCACCTGCGGGTTGATCAGGCTTTGCAAGGGCATCTGGCTTCTAAAGACATCCCAGCCGCTGAAAACCGTTCGTCGCACATGTCCGGCTCGGGCCTGGTGTATTTTTCCATCGCCACCTGCAAAGCGGCCATCCACATCCTGTACGCTGCGTGGGTCGAGCAGCGTGCGGTATAGCGCGGTATAAAACACGGTCTTCTCTTCTTCCGTGCCGCCTGCAATTTGCATCTTTCCAAGCGCATCCGACCAACGTTTGCGGGCGTCTGCATGTACTTGATCGAAATCCCAATCTTTTATTTCGGTTTTCAGATTTTTCTTTGCGCCAGCTTCGTCTATAAACGATATACCCGCTTTCATGAGTACCTGTTCCTGATCTTCGGTAGCAAAATCGGTGTAAAAGCCAATATGTTTACCTTTTGCTTCTTTTACATCAGCTGTTATTTCGGCATTGGCAATCCATTGCTGATAGTAATCGGCGGTCACATTTTCCAGTTTACGCTTTGCTGTGTCGGGTATGGTTGCCTGCCAAACGCCAACGTTGCTGAGTGGCTTGCTAAATTCGGCGTAAAAGTAAACGGTATAGTTGGCTTTGCCGTCTCCATTTCCCCAGCCGCCGCCATCAGGAGTACAACGCATCCATCCCGATATACTATGCTCATCCAGCACATGCACATACTGTGCCGTGGCCGTTCCTCCGACCCGCCTGGCTAGGTCGATCTGGATGCGCGACTGTTTGTTCTTCGGAAAGGTAAAGCGTAGGATACCGCTGTGTGGCGCAGCTGTCATCTCGGCTTTAATTTGATAATCCCGAAGTTCTACCTGATAGTATCCGGCAGAAGCTTTTTCTGATTTTTTATCATAACGACTCCGATAACCTTCGCTTTTGCCTTCTATACCTGCATTGGTTTTAAGCGGTCCGACAGCGGGCATCACCAGGAAGTTACCTAAGTCGCCATACCAACCGATACCGCTCATTTGCGTGAAGGCAAAGCCTTCAATGGTTTTATGTTCGTAGCTATAGCCAGAGCCATTGTCGCCACCGGTAATGGTATTAGGACTTACCTGCACCGTTCCAAAAGGTGTAGTTGCGCCCGGAATGGTCTTTCCCAAACCATGGTATATGCCTGCTGCTCCAACACTGGTGCTTGCGCCGATAAAGGGATTTACGTAATCAACCGGATCCCGTAGCTTCTCCGACCGGGGCGAGGTGCAAGACGACGCTGTCAACAAAATCAATACGGCTACTTTTAATCCTATAGTTAATCTGTTCATATTATCGTATTGTTACTCGTCGTTTTGCAAAAACTTTGAAGTAAAAAGAGACGCTCCGATGAATCCCTTCATCAATTTAGCTAGCGTCGTCAGGTTAAATAGCGTTTGAATGCAATTATAATGATTCGGATGCCATTATAAAAACGCGTCGACTTCCCGATATGCGGCAATTAATCTTTCTTCGCCTTCTTTTCCACTTCCTGAAATACCGTGTTCCATACCCACTACACCTTTATAGCCTTTTTCGTGAAGGAATTTGAATACATTTTTGTAGTTGATTTCTCCGGTCGTCGGTTCTTTTCTTCCTGGATTGTCGCCAGCCTGAAAATAGGCAATTTCATCCCATGTACGGGTAATGTTGGCAATTAAATCTCCCTCATTACGCTGCATATGATAGATATCATACAAAATTTTACAGGAAGGACTGTTAACCGCCTTGCAGATCAGGTAGGTTTGATTGGATGTTCTTAAAAAGAGGTCAGGAGTATCACTTAGCGGTTCCAATACCATGACAATTCCGTGAGGTTCTAAAATTTCTGCTCCCCTCCTAAGTGCTTCAATCACATTGGCCGTTTGTATGTCTAAAGACAAGTTCCGTGAAAAATCACCGGGAACAACGGTTGTCAATTTCCCCCCGCATCGTTTAGAAATCTCGACGGCATCCCGGCAACCTTTTAAAAAAATATCGATATATTCCGTTTTTCCAGCGGCCAGGGTATTGGCGCCGTTCCCGCCTTTGTTCAGTACAAATACACCCATGGCCATACCCAGTTTGGCCAGAAGATTGCCGATCTTTTCCTGCTCGGCAGCAGGTCTGCCCGACATCCCGTTATCTTCAATACCACGAAAACCGCGATCATACATGTACTGAATCTGATCCAGAAAAGTAGAGCCTCCTAAATTTTTGAACATACCATCATGCGGTCCGTAATTTAAGTGAAAAGGCCCATTATCTTGTGCCTTTCGGCGATCTTTAGCCTGACTAGATAAGCTAGATCCGGCTAACATAGCCCCTGTAGCCAGTAAGCTGTTCTGTAAAAATTTTCCTCTTTTCATTTTTTAGTATTGAGTATTGAGTATTGAGTATTGAGTATTGAGTATTGAGTATTGAGTATTGAGTATTGAGATTGCTAAACACCTAACCACTAATTCACTACCATTTTTTTAAACCCGTTCGTCATTGTATCCTGAACCTCTCCCTTTCCATCCCGATATATAAAATAAGCTTCCAGCTCCGGATGCCGATCGACAAAGGCCATGGCTTCCGGTAAATTCATCGCCATTACTGCATTGTCGTAACCATCTGCCGTTAAGGCATCCCGTGCATATACGGTTACACTGATTAAATTGGTATGCAAGGGATATCCAGATCGTGGATCAATCAAATGGGCAATGCGTTGATTTCCGCTTTCCCGATATTTACGGTAATTCCCCGACGTGGTGATTGCCCCTTTATTTAAAGCGACAATATGGCGAATAACAGGCATTCCGTTTTGATCGTCGGGGCCTTCGATGCCAATTTTCATCGCTGAACCGTCGGGTTTAGGGCCGTTGATGCGTAGCTCTCCCCCAATTTCTACCACGTATTTCCGAACATTCAGCTCCTGCAATTTGTGTGCAATATAATCTACACTATAGCCTTGTGCAATACCATTAACATCTATTTTTACGCAAGGGACCAATTTGATTAAGTTTTTGCCATTTAGCAACAGGAGATTCGATCCAACGCATTTTTTTATTGCCGCAATTTCTGTCGAATCCGGTTCATGATCGATGGGCTTGGGCCCAAAACCCCAAGCCTGAACCAAAGGTGCCACCGTAATATCAAATAAACCCTGCGATTTCTGGTATATTTCGAGCGACTTTTGGATTACCACCTTGAAGTGCTTGTCTACCGAAATGCTTTTCTCACTAGCGTTAAACCGACTGATTAAGGAATAAGGTTTATAAATCGACATGGATGTGTCGATTTCAGACAACCATTGGTCGATATCCTGTTTCTCAACTTTGGGTTCTTTCGCATAGTAAGTAACCTGATAAGTGGTACCTTGCGCCGTACCACTTATGCTAAATTTTTGGTCCTGTTGAAAATGATAAGCACAACATAATAACGTGCCTATCAACAGGCCACTGGATCGCACAAAGTGCCTGCTTATTTGTTTAATTACGCTTGATCCCATTTAAAAATCCCTGGCTGTGCATATGCATAAAGCCCTTCGTCATTTGGAAGCACCTTGGGTTTTGCATCCCAGGACAGCGTTTCAGGCATCAAGGAATTATTGGCGTTCAGGGCATCTTCCCACTTTATCGTTTCGCCAGAGTAGGTGGCATAACGACCGATAATACCTGTTAGCGTGCTCGTTGCTCCGTAATCAGCGTCCCAATGTTTATACGCTCCCTGACTTATGGTTTCGAAAAGTTCATCGTGCTCGGTTTGGTATGGGTTAGCCTGTCCCTTTGTAGGGTGGTTGAACAGAAGTTTGCCTTGATGATCCCATAGGCGTCCTACATTTCCGGCAGACAAATAAACACGACCTTTCGTACCCTGAAAAGTTTCGTCTACCCGGTTTTGGATACCCTCGAAATGCCTACACTGACTATAGATAACGGATCCGTCAGCATAAGTCAACTCAATGGAGTGATTGTCATAAATTTCCCCATATTCTTTTCCATTGCGCCAAGCCCTGCTCCCTGTACCTTGAATGGAAACTGGAGGGCCGCCTTTAACCCAATTGGCGATATCGATATTATGTACATGCTGTTCGACAATATGATCGCCACAAAGCCAATTGAAGTAATACCAGTTGCGCATTTGGTACTCCATCTCTGTTTGCTCGGGTTTACGTTCCCTTACCCATACCCCTCCACTATTCCAATATACCTGTCCGCTTACGATATCGCCGATCTCTCCGTCCTGTATCCGTTTGATGGTTTCACGGTAATTCTTTTGATAGCGTCTTTGTAAGCCAACTACGACATTTAATTTTTTAGCTTTAGCTTCTTCCGCTACCTTCAGCACTTTCCGTATTCCGGGAGAATCCACAGCTACTGGTTTTTCCATGAAGACGTGCTTGTTCTGTTTTATGGCTTCTTCGAAATGCGTTGGTCGAAAACCTGGAGAAGTAGCCAAAATCACCACATCGGCCAATGCAATAGCTTGCTTATAAGCATCGAAACCAACAAATTTATGATCGTCAGAAACGGCTACTTTATCCTTAAATTTCTCGCTCAGATCTTGGTAACACTTATCGACCGCATCCTGAAAAGCATCCGCCATCGCAACTAGCTTCACATTAAATTTAGTCGACAAAGCTTGAGACGCTGCCCCCGTTCCTCTGCCACCACAGCCTACTAAAGCGATCTTGATGGTATCGTCGACTGATGAATGTCCCATTAAGGGAATTTGGCTAAGCATGGTACTTCCTGCAATAGCGGCAGATGCTTTGAGGAAGTCCCGTCGTTTCTGTTGTAAATTAAAGGTTTTCATAATGGTTTATTTGTTTTGTATCGTTAATACTTATTTGTCTGCTATAGGTGGTTGATTATAATAGGCATCAATTTCTGCCTGACTGGGTTGAACCAGCGGCCTTACCAAACGGAATCCCACAAACGGCGCTTCCGGAAACCACCAATTACTTTTTGGAATCTGGGGGTCGAGCTGCTTCCAGGCTGGATCCGACGCTAACCTTGCTGCCGAACGGAGTGCGGTAGCTTCATCATCATAAGCTCCTCCCCTAACACTGTGCGGATATAATTGAGTAGGCGTATTTACCGGATTTTTTTTTGAACTCGCTGCATAAAATGCAGGATCATACTGGTCATATGTCCACTCCGAAACGTTGCCGTGCATATCGAATAGTCCCCAAGCATTTGCTTTTTTTGTTCCAACCTGATGGGTCTTTCCTTCGCTATTATCCATATACCAGGCATAGTCGCCAAGCTGAGTTTCATCGTCCCCAAAACTATAGGCCTTTTCGCTTCCCGCTCTGCAAGCGTATTCCCATTCGGCTTCCGTAGGTAAACGATAAAAGACGCCCGTACGCGCATAGAGCCACTTGCAAAATTGAATGGCATTGTAATGAGTCATTGCAATAGCCGGATGCCCTTCTTTCCCCATACCAAAAGTCATGTCCAAATAAGGCTTTGTTGGGCGGGTAACCGCATCGACATTTGATGGAATTTTACCGCCATCGCTTTTGGCTACTTCAAAATCTTTATACAGAAAAGGTTCAAAAAGATCCCAGGTTACTTCATATATGCCCATCCAAAAGGCGTCAAGTTCCACTTCATGAACGGGTTGTTCATCTTGGTTTCCCTGATCGCTTCCCATATTAAATTTACCAGCGGGTATCAGTCGCATATCAAATTGAAGTTTGGTGCCATCGATTTGCTGGGTATACGTACTATCTTGGGCAAAGGCAGCCGTTGTAACACCAGCAAGAGTAATGAAAGTAATAATTTGTTTAAGCATCAGTTTATAAAGGGCTTTTTCACGGTTCTTATCGGACTGCTTACGAAATAAACAATATTTTACGACATAAACAAACTAAAGTGTAAGTTGGACATTTTTTAGCTTTTAGGTATTAGCTTTCTACTTTACCGCTTTCCGCTTTAAATGTCTCGTGCCTCGACATGACGTACTTTCCTTGGATATCAATATGCCTCAGTTCAGTGGTATGGAATTAGCCAAAAAAAGGCTTACGGTTTCAGGCCAATTAAAAAGCTTTCTATGTTTTTAATGGGCATTTTTCAATTTTGTAATAAATGTTTGTTTTACATTTATTTTTTCCCTTACTTTGAACTACAAACTGATCAATAGACTATAACCTATATAGACACATTATGAGAGAATCATCATTCATTTTTTTGCTGATAAATGCTTTTAAGCTTTTGTGCAATCGACTAATTGCTGAGTGCATCTAGTTTATCAGAATCATGCGTGTCTGATACTTTTATAAAAGCACGAAAAAGCCAATTGTATTATTCGTTTGTCCTTTTTAATAACTGTCATACAAACAATTAAAAAAAAGGGGTGAGCGGCCATATTAACTCATTTCGAACCTTAAATATGAACCATTATGAACACTGTTAAGTTAAAAACAAGATTAACCGTTTATTCTCTGGTCATCTTGTTGTGGAGTATAGTCCCTCCTATTAAAACTTTTGCCCAAGCAACTTTACTGGAAGTCAGCGGGACTGTTAAAGACAATGAAGGACAGCCTCTTGCTGGTGTTTCGGTTGTGTCGAAACAAACCGGAAGGGGTACGACGACATTGGAAACCGGAGCATATAAACTTGGTGTAAACCCCAATGATACACTGGTATTCAGTTTCATCGGATTTAGTACCCAAGAAATCGCGGTAGCCAAACGATCCACCATTCATGTTCAATTGACTTCGAATAACGAAGCGCTGTCAGAAGTCGTTGTAATTGGTTATGGCCAACAACGTAAAGGCGATCTAACCAGTTCAGTTGCAACGGTAAATGCAGAAAATTTTGTAAAAGGACCGGTACAGGATGCGGGTCAGCTGTTACAGGGAAAGGTGGCCGGGTTATCTATCGCCAATCCCAGCGGCGATCCGACAGCCAGCAGTCAAATTCTATTACGCGGTAATACTACACTTTTTGGCGCCAACAGCGATCCGCTGGTTATTATAGACGGTGTGCCCGGCACCTTAAAAACAGTTGCGCCCGAAGATATTGAGACAATTGATGTGTTGAAAGATGGGTCGGCAGCGGCTATCTACGGTGTAAGAGGTACTAATGGAGTAATCATTATAACAACAAAACGAGCCAAGGCTATGGATGTTAATTCGCTCGATTACAGCGCATCCGCCAGTACACAAACCTTATTAAGAAAGCCTGAACTGCTTACTGCTGCCGATTATCGTGCTCAGATCAACGAAGGCCTCCGGGATGCTTCATGGGATTTGGGCGATAATACGGATTGGCTGAAGGCTATTTCACAAACACCGTTGACTCACGTTCATAACCTAACTTTTCGTGGAGGAAACAGCAAGACCAATTACCTGGCTTCCGCCAATTACCGCTATCTGGAAGGTGTTCTTCAGAAATCCGACAACAGTACTTTTACTGGCAGGATAGATGTGAATCACAGTATGTTGGATGATAAGTTGAAGTTTAATCTGAGCTTATTGAACCAAACCAATAAATTTACGCAGACCCAAGATGGCGGCACATTTAACGGTTATACCTATCGGCAGGCACTTATTTTTAACCCAACTTCTCCAATTTATGATGAAGATGGTAACTGGTACGAGCAAACCAGTAATTTTAATTATGAAAATCCCCTATCCCGATTGTATGAAAGTGATGGTTTAACCCGTTCTGTCAATTCCAGAATGAATGCAACCATTACGTATCAGCCGATTACAAACCTTAAACTGAACTCCCTTTTCTCTTATTCACGGGAAAACCTTACTGCAGGTTATGCGGAAACAAAACAGCACATCTCTACTTTGCGTGATAGCCGAAATGGTTATGCTGCACTTGGTAATAGTCTTTCAATCGATCGGTTATTGGAATTAACAGCAGAATATTCAAAGGTGTTCGGTAAGCATAGGGCCTCCCTATTGGCCGGCTATGGTTATCAAGAAAATGAAAGATCCAGCAATTTTATCCAAAATTGGGATTTCCCAACGGATATTTTCGGTTATAACAATATAGGATTAGGGAATGCCATTAAAGAAGGCAAAGGTGCCATTGGAAGCGATAAATATGAAACGAATCTGATCAGCTTTTTTAGTCGACTGACCTACAGTTACGCAGATAAGTACTTACTACTAGCCAGCGTCCGACATGAAGGCGCCAGTCAACTCGTCGGTGCTGATAGTCCCTGGGGTACCTTTGCTGCGGTTTCCGGAGGATGGCGCATTAGTAAGGAGAATTTTATGGCGAATCAATCTCTTTTTGATGATCTCAAATTACGGGCTGGTTATGGTGTTACCGGGAATCCACCATCCGACCTCTTCCTTGGACAAGCGTTGTTAGGCTATGGCGGATATATTTACGCAAACGGCCAATGGGTGCAATCATTGGGCCCTTCTTCTAATCCAAATCCGCACATCCGATGGGAAGAAAAACACGAGTCTAATATTGGTCTCGACTTTAGCATGCTGAAAGGAAGGATAAGCGGTAATATAGATTATTATATCCGTAAGATCAAGGGACTTCTTTATGATTATCAGGTTCCTAGTCCGCCAAATCTTGCACCATCCACAAGAGCAAATGTAGGCGTCATGCAGAATAAAGGACTTGAAATCGCCTTAAACCTTATACCCGTCAAACACGACGATTTTCAATGGACGACCAGCTTCTTATTCTCTACCAATAACAACAAATTAGTTAGTTTATCAAACGATTTATACCAAACAACTAATAATTATTTTACAACAGGTGGAACAGGAGAACCAATACAGACATTTACACATATTGTGTATATCGGCCAAAATATAGGCGATTTCTATGGATTCAAAGTGATTGGTATAGACGAGTCAGGAAAATGGATATATGAGGGTGCTGATGGAAATCCGGTACAGTACGATGATTTTGGACATAGTTTTGAAGATAAAAAGGTGTTGGGAAATGGTCTTCCAAAATATTATGGTGGTTGGAACAATAGTTTCCGTTATAAAAACTGGGATCTATCGATTACCATGCGGGGTGCCTTCGGATACCAGATATTGAATTTTCAGCGGATGTATTTGGAGAATCCGTCCATACAAAATTATAACCGATTAAAGTCGTCAGAAGAATTGGTTTTTGGTAACGCATTGCTTACGGCACCCCTAGAATACAATAGCTATTATATTGAGGATGGTGATTTTTGGAAGGTGGATAATATCACGTTGGGGTACAACTTCAATAACTTGAAGGGTAAATTGATCAAAGGTGCGCGAATTTATGCCACTTCACTCAATTCACTTCTCATTACGGGTTATAAAGGGATCGACCCAGAGGTAAACAGGCTTGGTCTTGATCCGGGAAATGACGACCGGGATAAATACCCAACTACCCGTACTTTTACTTTTGGTGTCAACGTAAGCTTTTAAACACAAAAATATTTTGTTATGAACAAGTTACTTTTTTCTATCCTGTTTATCGGTATGATTATTATTACAGGATGTACGAAACTGAAGGATGAATCGTATACCGCTATTATCTCCAATCAATTTCAGCCGACAGATGACGATATTGCATCTTTAATGGGAAACGCCTACTCAAACTGGCGTTTTATTTTACTAGACTGGGATGGCCTTTGGAGGGCGCAGGAGCTTAGCGGTGATCAAGAGGTCATTCCCGCCCGGCCAAACGGATGGGTAGATGGCGGTGTATATAAACGGATCCACCAGCATCAATGGACAGCTGATGAAGGCATCGTCGTTAATACATGGACGAGGACATATGCTGGTATTACCAATTGCAATCGCATCATTTATCAGATTGAATCGGGGTTGATCCCTGTCGGCGAGAACCAAGCCGCTGTATTGGCTGAATTGAAGGTATTACGGGCGGCTTATTATTATATTCTCTGCGATTTTTATGGAAATGTACCTATTGTTACGCAGTTTGACCTGCCAGAAGGTTTCCTGCCCTCACAAAATACGCGTCAGGAAGTTTTTAATTTCATTATTAACGAAATTGAAAGTAACATTGACCAATTGAGTGAGGCCAATGATATGACTACCTATGGCAAATTCAATAAATGGGCAGCTTATACGCTTTTAGCCAAAACGTACCTCAATGCAGAGGTATATACGGGCACTGCACAATGGCAGAAGTGCTTAGAAGCCTGCGACGCGGTTATTAATTCTGGAGCTGGTTATATATTGGAGAGCAACCAAAAAAATGTTTTCATTACTGAAAACCAAAATTCTAAAGAAATAATCTTCGCTTTGCCACTAGATGAAAATTATACGAATGAGTGGAACGCTTTTGATCTTCATATGCAATCCCTATCACCTGAAAACCAAGCGACTTACAATCTTTTGAGCGCCCCTTGGGGAGGCATGTGCGCCATGCCGCAATTTATAAATTCCTATGATGAAGAAGATGTCCGTGTACAACGCAATTGGATACAGGGACAACAATATTCGGCCTCGGGGGAAGAAATACTTGTTGCTCTGGGAGCTTATTCGGGCAAGCCGTTGAACTATATTAATGAAGTTCCTTCCATCGATGCTTCGGAAGCGATTCATGGTTACCGTCTTGGTAAGTTTGAAATCAAATTGGGAGCTGCCGTGCAACTTAGTAATGACTTTCCGGTTTATCGGTATACGGAAGTGTTAATGATGAAGGCGGAATGTCTATTGCGTTTAGGAAGAGCAGATGAAGCAGCAAGCCTTATAACGCAAGTGAGGCAAAGGGCTTTCCCAGATGATCAGGCGAAAGCAGTGGTTAGTGGATCAGAGCTTCAAGAAGGAAGTACGTACGACTATGGGAGGCGAGACACGTACTCTACTACTCATGAGGGAGGCGCTGATATTAGGTATGGCCGTTTTCTTGATGAGCTGGGCTGGGAATTTGATCAGGAAGCCCATCGTCGTACTGATATGATTCGCTTCGGGGTTTTTCACACCAAATCATGGTTTTCTCATACCGCCACTAATGATGTAAACAAAAATCTATTTCCAATACCGCGTGTTGAACTCAATAAGAACAGTAATTTAAAACAAAATCCGGGGTATTAGATACCTGGTGAAATGTTATTTAAAAAGCCTCAGTGAAAACTGAGGCTTTCTTGTACGCCCATCAGGATTCGAACCTGAGACCGACGGTTTAGAAAACCGTTGCTCTATCCAGCTGAGCTATGGGCGCATGCTCCTTTAAAGCGATGCAAAGCTAATAAATTCTTTTATTACCACCTATTTTTATGTCATTTTTTTGATACGGCACGCAACATTTTTGTAAAGAGGCAATTATGCGGTTTGCTATATTTATATTCGTTTTTTTAAGGGCAGTTGGAAAGGGAGAGCTTCTTTGCAGCGCACTCCTACCGCTGCGTTTCGGTATATGACGAATAGCGGGTCCGGCATGGATATTCCATTTGGAGACAAACAGTGGATATAGGATGGTGTATTAATTAATAGGAAAAAACCGGTACGGGTCAATCTAAAAATGGGACTTTCCATTTGTTGAAATGGGCTCGCCAAATGAGTAAATGGAGTGCCCCATTTTTTATTTAGGGCCGGTCATTTTTCAACATGACGCACTTTTGGTAAAAAACACCCTTACTTCTGGCGAGCCGATTTTGGCTTTGCGTTTTAAAGGCCAAATAAGCCCCGCTAAGCGCACGAAATAATTAGTCGACCAATTTAGCTATCCAAAAAAGAACTACAATTATAGGCTAATTAACTTTTAGTTAATACGAAATCCTTATGTAAATCATGCGCAATAAAAAGGGAAGGCAGGTGGCTTATACTTGCTTATGCTGTCGATTTTAGCTAATTTTGCGATAATTAAAACGGAACATGATTTACTTCTTTAAAGACCATCACCAAACTGTTTTTGCTGTACAAATAGAAAGTGAACTAAACGATACGGATAGCGCAAAGTTGCGTTGGCTATTTGGCGGCGCTGAACTACTCGAAGAAAAAACAATAACGGATTTTTTTGTTGGCCCAAGGGCAACCATGATTACTCCCTGGAGCACCAATGCTGTAGAAATCACCCAAAATATGGGAATTAAAGGCATTGTCCGGATAGAAGAATTTCACCGGATTGACGAACAGTTTACTGATTTCGACCCGATGTTGTCGCAAAAATATGCCGAACTGCATCAAGATATATTTACTATCCATATTCAGCCGGAGCCGATCCTGGAAATCGACGATATTGCTTCATATAACCAGCAGGAAGGTTTGGCGCTCAGTGATGAAGAAGTGGATTACCTAAATAAACTCGCCGAACGTTTGGGAAGAAAGCTGACCGACTCGGAGGTGTTCGGTTTTTCACAGGTGAATTCAGAACACTGTCGCCATAAGATATTTAACGGCACATTTGTTATCGATAACGAAGAACAGCCAAGTTCGCTGTTTAAGTTGATCAAGAAAACTTCGGAAGCTAATCCAAATACCATTGTCTCAGCCTATAAAGATAATGTAGCCTTTATTAAGGGGCCAAAAGTACAGCAGTTCGCTCCAAAAAGGGCCGATGAACCGGATTTCTATGAGGTGAAGGATTTTGATTCCGTTATTTCCCTAAAAGCAGAAACCCATAATTTTCCAACCACCGTAGAGCCTTTCAATGGTGCCGCCACTGGATCGGGCGGTGAAATCCGCGATCGATTGGCAGGAGGCCAGGGGTCGTTACCGTTAGCGGGAACGGCTGTATATATGACTGCTTTTTCGCGTTTAGAAGCCAATCGGCCTTGGGAGAAAGCGATGGACGAAAGAGACTGGCTTTACCAAAGCCCTATGGATATCCTGATCAAAGCCTCCAATGGTGCTTCTGATTTCGGCAATAAATTTGGGCAACCATTGATTACCGGTTCGGTGCTGACTTTCGAACATGAGGAAGATGCACGTAAACTGGGATTTGATAAGGTGATTATGCTAGCCGGAGGTGTTGGTTATGGAAAAGCAGAACAGTCGCAAAAATTGAAACCGGAAACGGGCGATAAAATTGTCATTCTAGGTGGTGAAAATTACCGGATCGGCATGGGAGGAGCCGCCGTATCTTCAGCGGATACTGGAGCCTTCGGTTCGGGCATCGAGCTGAACGCCATACAACGTTCGAATCCAGAAATGCAGAAAAGAGCAGCAAATGCAGTGCGCGGATTGGTAGAAAGTGATCACAATAGTATCGTCTCCATTCACGATCATGGTGCAGGCGGTCATTTGAATTGCCTGTCGGAATTGGTGGAAGATACCGGCGGTCATATCAACCTGGATAAACTACCGGTAGGCGACCCTACCCTTTCGGCTAAAGAAATTATCGGTAACGAGTCGCAAGAGCGGATGGGTTTGGTGATCGGCGAAAAGGATATCCAAACCTTACAGAAGATCGCGGAACGCGAACGTGCACCTATGTATACTGTTGGCGAAGTAACTGGCGACCACCGTTTTACCATTGCTTCCGGCTATTCGGGTGCAAAACCGATGGATTTGGCGTTGAGCGATATGTTTGGTAGCTCGCCGAAGATGGTTATGGAAGATAAAACCATGCAAAGGCCTTATGCCCCGCTCCAATATGATCAAACACAGCTTCATACTTACTTGGAACAGGTGCTGCAACTGGAAGCGGTGGCCTGTAAGGATTGGCTGACCAATAAGGTGGATCGTTGCGTAGGTGGACGGGTGGCTAAACAGCAATGCGCAGGCCCCTTGCAATTACCTCTAAACAATTGTGGAGTAATGGCACTGGATTTTCAGGGTAAACATGGTATTGCCACTTCGGTAGGCCATTCACCTCTAACAGCCCTGATCGATGCAGGCACCGGTAGCCGAAATGCGGTTGGCGAAGCCTTATCCAATATTATTTGGGCACCGTTGCAAGATGGATTGACCAGCGTTTCACTTTCGGCCAACTGGATGTGGCCCTGTAAAAATGAAGGAGAAGATGCGCGTTTATATGAAGCAGTAAAAGCTTGTTCGGATTTTGTGATTCGTTTGGGCATTAATATACCCACGGGTAAAGACTCTCTGTCGATGAAGCAAAAGTATCCGAATGGAGAAGTCATTGCCCCTGGTACCGTCATTATTTCAGCAGCAGGGCATTGCTCGGATATCCGTCAAGTGGTAGAACCCGTGCTTAAAAAGCAGGGCGGTTCACTTTACTACATTAACCTTTCTGGCGACCGCCATAAATTAGGCGGCTCCTCTTTTGCCCAAATATTAAATCGTATTGGAGATGAAGCTCCGGATGTAGTTGACGCCGATTTATTTAAACGTGCCTTTGAGGCCATACAGTCCCTGATTAAAGCAGGTAAAATTCAAGCTGGGCACGATATCGGAAGCGGCGGCTTAATTACAACCCTATTGGAAATGTGTTTTGCCGACCGGAATTTAGGAGCGGAAATTGATCTTTCTGCAATTGGCGAAGAAGACAGCATCCGACTATTGTTTGCAGAAAATATCGGCATCGTATTTCAGGCGCCAGAGGAAATAGCATCTTTCTTGAGCTCAGAAGGTGTGCCGTTTCATAAGATTGGTAAGGTAAAGGAACAAACCAGTCTTTCCATTCGTACTGCCCAGGAACAAGAGGTGTTGACCTTCGATATCGATCATTTGCGGGATGTATGGTTTAAAACATCCTACCTCTTAGATCAACACCAAAGTGGTGAAGTAAAGGCAAAAGAACGGTTTGACCATTATAAAAATCAGGTCTTAACTTATCAGTTTCCTGTCGGATTTGACGGCAAGAAACCGGTAATCGATCCGAACAAACCTCGGATTAAAGCAGCTATTTTACGGGAAAAAGGAAGCAATTCCGAACGTGAATTGGCCAATGCACTGTATTTGGCTGGATTTGATGTGAAGGATGTGCATATGACTGATCTAATTTCCGGAAGGGAAACATTGGAAGATATTCAGTTTATTGGTGCCGTGGGTGGTTTTTCCAATTCCGATGTGCTAGGGTCGGCAAAAGGTTGGGCAGGTGCTTTCCTTTACAATGAAAAGGCCCGCATTGCGCTGGAGAATTTCTTTAAACGCGAAGATACCTTATCGATCGGTATTTGTAATGGCTGTCAGTTGTTCATCGAGTTGGGTTTGATTAATCCCGATCATGATGATAAACCTAAAATGCTGCATAATGATAGCCATAAGCATGAAAGCGGATTCACGTCGCTTACTATTGGCGAAAATCATTCGGTGATGCTGTCGAGTTTGGCAGGATCGACGCTCGGTGTTTGGATTTCCCATGGAGAAGGTAAATTTTACCTGCCATATGCGGAGGATCAGTACCATATCGTCGCTAAATATGGCTATGAAAGTTATCCTGCCAATCCAAATGGTTCCTCTTATAATACCGGCATATTGTGCGATAAAACCGGAAGACATTTGGTGACCATGCCGCATATCGAACGTTCGCTGTTCCAGTGGCATTGGGCAAATTATCCGGAAGGACGATACGATGAAGTGTCGCCATGGATGGAAGCTTTTGTCAATGCCCGAAAATGGCTTGAAGACGTAAAATAGCTGCCGGTTGCGCGTTATGAGTTAGCCGTTTTGTTCCATTCCCGTAACTCATGACGCGCAACACATAACTATAGCATAAAACTGTTATCTTCCAAGTTGGCATCCATAAAAATGCCTCCTTCTATCTGCACTGATTTTAGCGCTTTCGAAGCCTCCAATTTTAAGCTAACCTCCCGTTGATTCGACTGCCATACCGCTGGCGTTTGATGGATACGTTGTGTACTGCCGTCCTTAAAAGTGAGGACAATAGTAAAGGGATTCACAAAACCACCAATGTTCTCTACATCGAGCTGCACTTGTCCGTTTTCTTGTTTGGCCTCTTTTATTTTAAGATCGATGTAGTGGTTGCTGAAAAACCAGTTGTTCCAAAACCAGTTTAGGTTTTTTCGGCTGATATCATTGAATGAAAAGAAAAAATCCCAGGGCGTAGGGTGTTTGCCATGCCATCTGTCCATATAACCTAGTAAGGTCTTCTTAAACAACTCCGCCCCTAATAGGTCTTTCAAGGCCAAATAACCTAAAGCCGCCTTACCATACTCGTTATTACCTAATGCAGGTCCGCTCAATATATTGGAAGGCGTAATAATAGGCAGATCTTGTTCCATATTTGCGTCGTTAATCCAACGATTTACACGAAACATCTTAAAGTTTTCGACAGCCTGTTGCTCACCCAGGTCGTCTATACTGATTAGGTGTTCGAGCGTTGTTGCCCAACCCTCATCCATAAAACCGAAGCGGGTTTCGTTCGTTCCCATGTAGAATGGAAAATAAGTGTGGGCAATTTCATGTTCAACTACGAAACGGGAAAAATCGGGATCTTCTGTACTGTTATCGTTTACCATCATCGGATATTCCATATCGGCAAAACCCCTAACGATGGTGGATTTAGGATAAGGATAGGCCACACCGGGATATTGAGTGGAAAACCAATGTAATGCATGTTTCCCAAAATCAACCATCTGATGAAAATCAGCAGACTGATCATCATAGGCAGCTTGTACGCTTACCCTCCTTTTGCTTACCGTGTCAACGATTACGCTACCCGCGTCCCAATTGTAATGATCGCTTATCGCTAAGGCCACATCCGGGATCGCTTCTGCTTTCCATTTCCAAATGTTTTGTTCGTGTTGTTGGGTAATTTGCTTAGCTGCTAAATCATCGGGGGTAGCAATTCGTATTATCTGATCGCTCTTTTCCGATTCTTCAAGTAAGGTGACGTATTTTTTTTGGAGTACTTCTTTTGGATTCAGGAATTCGCCCGTAGCCCACACTACATAATTTTTAGGTACAGCAACATCCAATGTATAATCGTTAAAATCACTATAGAATTCCTGTGAGCCGGTAAAGGTCATCATATCCCAACCTCTATAATCATCATATACGGCAATGCGGGGATAGAAATAAGCCAGGAAAAAAGTCGTAGAATCAATCACCCCTTCCCTACCTTCTTCGGTCGACAAATCGTAATGCCAATCGATTGCCAATTTAATTTGTTCTTTTGGAGCTAATGCTTTAGCTAGTTTTATCCGTTTGTTTGTGCCGTCATGTTGGTCCTCCCAGTCGATAGGTGTACCGTTTTCCGAATAACGATCGATATGTACACCAGACGTCAAACCTGCTTCTCGGGTTGTTCCCAGGCGGGCAGCTCCCGCCTTATGGGTGTTCATGAACAGTTTAAAATTCAGGAATTTTAGGGTGTCCGGACTGTTATTGGTATAGGTAATTTCTTCTGTACCGCTAATGGTACGATTGGGCGGTGCCGCTTCAATATGGATTGCATAAACCGCTTTATTTTGCCAATAACGCGCTCCGGGTGCGCCATTCATGGCCCTCGTTTGGTTTTCGTAAGCTCGTTTCACGTCACGCGGAATATACAAATCTTGTGCATGTGAACAGAAGCAGGGAATAAAAAGTAAAAGGGAATAGATCGTTTTTCTCATGTTGTGTAAGAAGATTAAAATCCAAACATACTTAAAAATTATTAAGATCCGTAATAGGACAACAAGGGGAAATGGAACACCATTCGGGAAATATAGGCATGTTATTTTCCGATTTCTTTTTCGAATTTTGTGAAAAATGAATGGATTTATCACGACCGGGTAAAATCGGTCCGATTTTAACACAAGTTTAACAGGTTTTTTAGCCTTTGTCTTGTAATTTAGTAAAAAGCTTTCGGTATGTAGCCGACTGCTGATAGCTAAAGCTAATAGCTAAAACTAACAAATGATTCGAACTATTTTGTATATGAGCCTGTGTTTAATGCTTTCGCAGCGAGCCGTTCCACACCCGATGGTTAAATTTAACTATATGAAAGGCAAATTGGATACGGCCACTTTTGCCGCGGGATGTTTTTGGTGTGTGGAAGCGCAATTTCAACAGCTCAATGGCGTGAAAAAAGTCGTTTCCGGCTACACAGGAGGTACGGTAGCCCATCCTAGCTACCAGGCAGTTTGTACGGGTTTGACCGGGCACGCGGAGGCTTGCAATATCATTTACGATCCGGCAGTAATTTCCTATGATGAACTATTGGAGGCATTTTTCATGGCGCACGATCCTACCCAGTTAAACCGCCAAGGTAATGACGTCGGTACTCAATACCGCTCGGCAATTTTTTATCGAAATGCTTTGCAGAAACAAAAAGCAAATTACTATATCCAGAAATTAGGCCAAGAGCATGTGTATCCAAAACCGATCGTGACCAAGGTAGAGGCATTGGGCCCTTTTTATCAAGCGGAAGACTATCATCAGAATTATTATAACCAGAATCGAGACCAACCCTACTGCCGTTTTGTTATCCAGCCCGAGCTGGAAAAGTTTAAAAAGGTATTTAAAAATAAATTAGCGCATCCCTAAATGAAAGGTTTTATTTTTCTTTTTACCGTTCTAGTTACCTTAAAAGGAGGATCAGTCATGGCACAACAGACTCAGTCGAAATCGCATAACCCCTATTATTCCCGTACGGATACTAAACCACTGCACGTATCCAATGCCGAGTGGAAAAAAATCTTGCCAGCAGAACTTTACCAGGTTGCCCGAGAGCAAGGTACAGAACGTGCTTTTACCGGAAAATATTGGGATAGTGAAGCTAAGGGAACCTACTATTGTGCAGTTTGCGGCAACAAGCTTTTCCTGTCTGATGCAAAATTTGCCAGCAGTTGCGGCTGGCCAAGTTTTTATGAACCGGTAAGAAAGAATAGTGTCGTCTATAAAGAAGACCATTCGTATGGAATGAATCGGATTGAAGTGCGTTGTGGGCGGTGCGACTCACATTTGGGTCATATCTTCGACGATGGCCCGGCGCCAACATACAAACGTTTTTGTATGAATTCTGTTTCATTGGATTTTGAGCCATTTTGATTTTTAGAGATCAGCTATCAGAGATCAGCTATCGGCAGAAACTGACTTACGACAGCTAATCAACTTACCCGCTGTCCTTTCATTAGCTTATTCAATGCATCCTGAAACGACCCTGCGCGAATGATCTCTCCGGCATTTACAAAGAATATTTCATCGGCGTTTTGAATGGTATTCAAACGATGGGCAATAATGATCTTTGTGGTTGTTGGTGGTAGTTTCTTCAAAATATCTTCCAAGAGTTTTTCGGTAACCGTGTCGATATTGGCTGTTGCCTCATCCAGGATCAGGATTTCGGGATTCCGCAAAACCGCACGCATAAAGGCAATGAGTTGCTTTTGGCCTAAGCTTATGCTATCATTTGCCGAGGAAACGATGGTGTCTAAGCCATTTTCAAAAACGGTAAGTAATGCATCGAGATTTGCGGATCGGATAACGGCAACCAACTCTTCATCCGTAATATGTGCATATTGCGCATTGCCATATAGTATATTTTCCTTTACCGTACCGCTAAACAGAAAAGGCTCCTGAAGAATAAATCCAATCTTTTGCGCCCGTTCTTCAGGTGAATAGGTTCGGATATCCTTCCCATCTAAGATAACCTTCCCTGCAGTTGGGTCGTATAACCTCGCTAATAAAGAGGCTGTTGTGCTTTTACCTCCACCGGTTGGCCCTACCAGCGCGTACGTTTTTCCTCTTTGCATATTAAAAGACACATGATGTAAAATCTCCTTGCCTCCTTCATAGGCAAAATGTACGTCCCGAAATTCAATTAAGGCTGTTGAAGCCGTTTCATCCGTGCTTTCTATGGTTTGTAAATCCGACTCAAGATTTAAAATAGTCGCTATTCTATCCCACCCCGCCATGGCCATTTGAAAATTGGCCCAAAGGGTAGCCAGTTGCCTTAAGGGGTTATAGAAATAAGTAGCATAAGCAAGATAACTTACTAAAAAACCAATGGAGAAATCGCCTTTATGGATTAAATAAATGCCGTAAACCAAAACAATCAATTGAGCGGCGCTCGAAAATAAGCCATATACCGGTAAAAAGATATTGTTCGCCAATCCAGCTCCTATTGCTGATTGATAATTTTGTTGATTGGAAATCCCGAAGCGACTTTTGAAATAATCACGCCGGTTAAAGGCCACAATGACCTTAAAGTTCTGCAGGCTTTCTTGAATTTCTGCACTTAAGTTGCCCGTACAGGTTAAATTAATCGCATTTTTTCGTTTTACCCATGGAGAAATAATCTTGGTAAATAACAAAATGCAGCATGCTGGCATTAAAGTAGCCAAACCCAACTGAACATGAATAAGTAATAAGAAGACTCCCGCGCCGATCATCATGGCGATGCTGCCAATAAACTGCATCAGCGATTGGGAGAAAAAGGTATTCAATTTATCCGTGTCGTTATTGACACGAGAAATCAGATCACCAGCTTTATTGCTGTTAAAAAAGGCCAGCGGTAATTGCTGTAACTTGTTAAAGATGCTGTTCCTTAGTGTAAATAACATCCGCTGACCAACGCTGCCCATAATTTTTGTTTGCAAGTAGCTGGTTCCTAAGGCAAAAAGGTAAAGAACAAACAAGATCGCACTAAAAACCAACAAACCATGGTATTGCTTTTGTTGTACATAAGTGTCTACAGCATAACCGATTAAAAACGGGCCAAGCAAATTAAACGTGGCATTCAGGATAATCGCAGATAATGCGATATACAGATTTTTCCTTTCGTGCGACACCAACTTGAGCAAGCTCTTAACAGCTTTGTAATTGGAAGAAGAACCCTGTTCTTTTAATTGCTGTTTAAGATTGTAGTTCATAATTGCTCGTACTTTGTTGAGATCTATAGAGTTGCACGTATTCCGGACTTTTGTGCATCAAATCCCCGTGTTTACCGATCGCCACGATTTCACCTTCCATTAACAGAATAAGTTGATCGTAATGTTCTACCGTAGCAATTTTCTGTGTAACTGATAATAAGGTGATATGCGGATAATGCTGTTTAATGTTTTTTAGGATTTTGGCCTCTGTTTGGCTATCTACCCGTGCTGTGAAGTCGTCTAAGAGCAGGATTTTCGGGTTCATTGCAAGTGCTCTTGCCAGCATAAGACGTTGTTTCTGTCCACCGGAGAGACTGGTTCCACGTTCCGATACCAAGGTGTCTAATTGATCAGGTAAGGAATCGATAAATTCTTTTAATTCGGCGGTCTGTATCGACTTTTCTAAAGAATCGGCAGTTACGCTGGCCCCGAAAGCGATATTGTCACGGATACTCATGTTAAACAACACGCTGTCTTGAAAAACAAACCCAATTTGGGCATGAAACGATTCTTGGTCGAATGCTTCTATGCTTTTGCCATCGAACAGGACCGTGCCGGATGTGGGCTTCGACAGCCCCATTAATACATGTAGTAATTGGGTTTTTCCGGCGGCAGTCGGACCGATAATCGCTGTTTTAGTACCGGGTTTAATGGAAAAAGAAATTTCGCGGAGCACCGGCTTCTGGTCAAATACCAGAAGTAGGTCTTTTATGTCAATAGCGCCTGTTAAAGCCGATCGATCTATCCCGGAAGGCGAAGGATCGGCAGATTCCAAGATCTGCCGTATGCGCTCAAACGAAGTAGTAGCCTGGGCAATTACGTTGCTCATAAAACCAATAACCAAAATTGGAAAAATCAACATGGAAAGATAACTGTTGAAAGCGGCGAAGTCGCCCAAGCTCATGCTTCCGGAAATCACAAAATGCCCACCGACTGCTAATATGGCCAGCGTGGCCATGTTAGCAGTAAAAGTAATGACCGGAATAAGTCCGGCAAAGAGCCGCAAAATAGCTAAGCCAAAATTTTTCGCCTTTTCATTGTTGGTTAAAAACCGATCATATTCCAGTTGTTGTGCATTGACAACACGGATAATTGCCGCGCCCAAAATACTTTCGTTCATCACCTTGTTCAGTCCATCAATAACTTTTCTGCTTTCCATAAAAAGCGGTCGCACTTTCTTTAAGACCAGAAAGAAAGTGATGCCTATAATCGGGATAATGGCAATGATACATAAGGCTAAACGCCAGTTGATGGTCAGCAGCAGTATGCTGGCACCGATAATAATGAGTAGTGATGATATAATGGATACGATAGCCTGTGAAACAAACATTTTGATCGCATCCACGTCAATTGTGAGGTTTGTGAGTAGCTTTTCAGGACCGATGGCGTCGATAAATGCGGTATCCAATTTGGCTATCTTCCCCGAAAGCTTGGTTCTGATATCTTTAGCTACGCGTTCGGAAGTATAGGTTTGAATGACCGACTGAAGGTAAGCAAAGATAAATATGCAGGCAATTGCTATGGTAAATTCAACAATCAATGGATGAAGGGTGCTTTCATGATCACTAAAACTATCAATCCCCTTGGCGATAATTTTCGGTAGCCAAAGATTTAATCCGTTACTTAATATAGTGAACAATAAAAGAATAAATACTAACCCTTTATAGGGTTTAAGTAAAGAAAATATACCATCCTTTTTTTTCATTAATAACTTGTTTTGCCCATGTAAATGAAGTTAGCCTACTATCGTCGTAAGGGTGTATAGGTTTTATCCTAAATTGTCTCAGGTTCGACCTTATGCCAGTTCGATGGATTTTATACAAACTTAGATAAATTGCCTTTTTTTCACAAGTGTTCATTTCGGTGTTCAAGCTTCCGCCATAAATTGGCCGAGGTACGTGCAATATAGCCGCGTGATATATAAGGAATTTACCGGTCTTTCCTCTGTCGTTTAGAGCTTATTTATAGAAGAAATATCCTTGTGTGGAAGGAAGAACTGTTATACATGCGCTAATTTATTTTAAAGTAAAACAAGAAATCGCTTAATCACGGTTGTGTAAGAATTGTGTAGTAATTCTTAGTTGCGATTACCTATTTTTGTTATCAAAAGGTCGGATGGCCGAGCGGCAAGGCTAATCTCCGCAAGAGATTAAAGAGTGGTTCGAATCCACTTCCGACCTCATATAGCTTTTAACCTCATATAGCTTTTAGCTATTAGGTGTTAGTTTTTAGCTATCAGCAATCGGCTACATGGCCACCGGAAGCATTTCCGCTCTTAAACGTACCACGTATCTCTTATTACTCAAAATCTTTTTGCTTTAGAAAGCCATTTGCAACTTCAACCTCCTTTTTATCGTCTATTGTTTTAGTTTACCGCTTATAAAGTGGGTGTTTACCGACAAGTTCAATGGGTTTACCTAATTGCTATTCGTCTCCGGTAATGCAACGGTTAATTTTGGGCTAATAAAACAAATAATACGATGATACATGCTACTCCATCCTCCTGTTTATTTTTAATTTTTTCGGTTTTTTTCGGTTTAGGTAACCTCAGTGCCCAGGAAAGCGGCGCCAAGCTCAGGGGGACTGTTCACGACGAAAATAATGCACCAATAGACCTCGCAACGGTCAATTTATTCCAACTTCCCGATACGGCCTACCTTCGTTCGGCGACCACTGATCCACAAGGAAATTATAACTTTACCAATATCAAGAACGGTCAGTATCTGGTTGTGGCATCGATGATTGGTTACAAAAAAGATAATCGGCCGGTAAAGATTGCACCCAGTGAAAAAGAAGTACAGGTTCCTGATATCAGCTTAAGCCCGGAAACGAATCAATTAGGTGAGGTAACGGTTACTGCCCAAACTCCGGTAGTGGAACGAAAAGACGGAGCCCTGGTTGTCAATGTAGAAAACACGGCCCTTGCAGCGGGGAATACGGCCCTGGATATCTTACAACGTTCACCGGGAATCAGCGTCGATCGGGACGGGAACATCAGTTTGATGGGGCGTCAAGGAGTTACCGTCATGATCGATGGTAAGCAAACTTATCTATCGGCCGAGCAGTTGGCCAATATGCTACGGTCGATGGATGGCAATAATATCCAGTCGATTGAAATCAACAGCAATCCCTCGGCCAAATATGATGCCGCAGGTACCGCGGGCATTATTAATATTAAATTGAAAAAAAATAAATTAGAAGGTACCAACGGCACGCTGACGCTTAGCGGCGGTTATGGGCGTTCGCATAAAGCAAACGGCTCTTTGCAACTGAATCATAAGGTCGGCAAAGTCAATTTATTCGGTAATTACAGCTATGTAAATAACCGTTTTCTTCGGGAACTGGAAATCGACCGTACGATAGGAAACGGATCTGACATCAAAAATTTTGATCAATTGGCGGAGTGGAAAAACAAGCGGGCCAGTAGTAATGTACGTTTGGGAGTCGACTATCAAACAAGCGAAAGAAATACAATCAGTGCTTTATTTTCCGGATTTTTCTTAAAGGGCAACGATCGTTCCAATAGTAACAATGAAATTTCGAATTGGAACGGACCGATAGATTCTACCTTGACTACGCTGAACCACGGCAACAATACCTACCAAAATCTTTCATTTAATGTAAATAATACCTTTAATATCGATACAAACGGTAGAAAGCTCGTTGCCGAAGTGGATATCTCCCGCTTTGAAGATAAAACGACGCGTTACTATGATAATTACTTTTACAGTGCTTCCGGCGCATACCTGCGCGATCCTGAATTTATTTTAAATAATATGCCGTCTATTATCGACATCCAAACCGCCAAAGTAGATTATACCCATCCGTTTAACAAGAAGAGTAAATTGGAGGCAGGTTTGAAATATGCGAGTGTGAAGAGCGATAACGACATGACCTTTTTTGATCAAGTGGACGGAAATTGGCAGAATAATGGAAGCCGATCTAATCATTTCGTCTATACCGAACGGGTTTCCGCAGCTTACGCTATTTATAACCAGCAAGTGAATAAAATGGAAATTAAAGCTGGGTTACGGGTTGAGCATACCTATTCAGACGGAAATTCCGTAACGCTGGGTGTCAGAAATAAACGCGATTATTTCAGCTTCTTTCCAAATATCAGCATTACCCAGCAATTGTCTGATAAGCAAAGTATAGGTATCTCTTATAGTCGACGGATTAACAGGCCTAACTACGGAAATTTAAATCCGTTCCTGTATTATGTGGATCCTTACAGCTATCAGCAAGGCAACCCCTTTTTAAACCCATCGTTCACCAATTCCTATGAATTAAATTATACCTTGCTAAAAAAATACAACCTGACTGCAGGGTATCAAAAGACGAAGGATATGGTTGGTGAAGTGATGTATCAAAATGACGAGACCAATGTACTATATGTAACTCAGGAAAATATCGCCAGTGAAAACGTGTATTTTTTAAACTTGAATATACCCCTGAGCGCAGGAAAAGTATGGAATAGCAACACCAATATCAATAGCTTTTATATGGGATATAAAGCAGATATTCCAAACGCACCTATCGATTTTGGTCAATTTGCGGTGCAGGTAAACAGCAACCATACGTTTAACCTTAATGAAAGCCTTCGATTTGAAGCCAACTTGCAATATCAGTCGCCTTTACGCTGGAGTATTTATCAGATCGGAAGGTCTTGGAGTCTGGACTTAGGTGTTAACCAATCGTTTTGGAATAAAAAAGCGCAACTGAAATTTGCAGTAAGCGATATCTTTTTTACGCAACCGAATAAGGTGAGCACGGACTATGCCAACCTTAATGTCCGGATTTTTAATACCTATGAAAGCAGGGTAGCCAGACTAACCTTTACTTATAATTTTGGAAATCAAAAATTAAAAACCTCCCAGCGCGAACTGGATAGCAGTGAGAAAAACCGGGTAGGTAAACAATAGCACTGTAAATTTAAAATTACGGAGAGGTCTAAAAAGGGCAAGGATAGTACTTTTTAGACCTCTCCGTTTTTATGTTTTTTCTACATGCAATTTTTGTTCGGCCTTTTCTTTAACCTGAGCGGCTTTCTTTTTCCATTCAGGTGCCTTTTCCTTGATATTGTCAACAATCGATTTTCCTGAAGCATCTTTTTCTGTCGCAAACTTATATACACCATAAGCAGCAGCGCCAATTAATACAGTTTTTAATACACTTATCATCGCAAAATATGTTATTCATGAGAAATAAACAGCAAGAAATAAAAAAAGTTTTGACGCTTTAGGATTTGTATGTTGCTTACCCTTTTATTCTGTCAGTTGCTTATAATAAACCTCCCCGTAATCACTCAGCATGTTTAAGCTTTTTACTAAACTGTCTATTTCAACAGGATCAACGTTTTCAAGTACCACAACAATTTCGCCCCGGTGGTACATGAATATTTCAGTTCTTTTGTTCATTGTTTTAGGTTATTTTATTTTCGGTTAAAGTTAAAGGTTGAGTCAGTACCCTCCTATCACGTTTTCTTACACGTGAGGATGTAAATTATTACACAACGATTTGACTAAGTGTTTATATAAGTTTATATCTTTTGAACAAAAGAACGTAAGAAATGTGAAATAAGCAATAGATCACAATAGGAATTTTTATTTTGAGGCCAAATTTTTTGACCTCAAAATGCAGACATTACCTGAAAAGTTCGTCGTTATAAACGTAGCGGATCTCATCGCGCAAGTTATAACGGGAAGCCATAACCTCGCCATAGGCGCCGGCGGTACGGATAGCGAGCAGATCGCCCCTTTTCATCTCCGGTAGGGCTACTTCTTTAGCAAAACAATCGGTGCTCTCGCAAATCGGGCCAACAACATCATAGTGAACCAATGTTACGTCGCTTGTTTTGTCTTGCGAGCCTTCAGCCGTTAAGGGCTCGATTTTATGGTAGGCCTGATAAAGAGCCGGACGCATAAGCTCCGTCATCCCTGCATCGAGGATGATGAAATTTTTCTTGATTCCGTTTTTTACATAAAGTATTTTGCTGATTAAACTTCCGCATTGTGATACTAATGCCCGGCCCAATTCAAAATGCACTTCCTGCCCTTTTTTTCGTTCCAAAAACTGATCAAATATGCTAAAGTATCGTTCGAAATCCACGATGGGTTCTTCATCTGGATGCGTATAGTTCACCCCTAGACCGCCCCCTACATTAAGCACCCGTAGGCGATAACCTCGTTCGTCGAACCAGTTATTAAATTCGTTTACCTTTACGCATAAACTTTTGAATACGTTCATGTCAACAATCTGCGAGCCTACATGAAAGTGAATTCCAATAAGTTCAAGTGCGTCATAACGCTTAATAATATCGATGCAATCGTTCAGTTCCCAAGTTTTGATGCCAAATTTGTTCTCATCCAATCCTGTTGTGATATATTTATGTGTTTGGGCATCTACATTGGGGTTAATGCGAAGGGCCACACGTGCTACCTTGTTCAAGGAAGTAGCTAAGTCGCCTATCACTTCAAGCTCCTGAACAGATTCCACATTGAAGGCAAATATATTATGTTGTAAAGCAATTTGGATTTCCTTATCCGATTTACCTACTCCGGCAAAAACGATGTGTTCGGGTTTAAAGCCCTTTTCCAACGATTTAAGCACTTCGTTACCACTTACACAGTCGGCTCCCAGCCCGGCTTTTTGAATCAGGCCTAATATTCTTTCATTAAAATTAGCCTTCAGCGCATAATGTATCTGAAACTGGTATCGGTTCGCTGCCGCCAAGGCTTTCTGTAACGTGCGTTCCAACAAATCCAGATCATAATAAAAGAAAGGTGTTTCCTTTTGTTTAAAAGCAGCTATACTATTTTCCGTAAACATGAAATTAAAATTAAATAAGCCAGCTAAAATAAGCGGTTATGTAAGGAACGTAAAACTTCTATTTTATCTTCGGAGCGTACAAGTAAAGAAATATTGAAATTACTTCCACCGTAAGAAATCATGCGCACAGGGATATGTTTAACGGCATCAAGCACACGTGAAGCATAGCCGTGTGTATTCACACTGAAATCCCCTACCACACAAACAATGGTTTGATCTAAATCAATTTCCACCGTGCCAAAATCTTTTAATTCCTGTTCGATTTCTGTTAAAAAGCGCGTATCGTCTATGGTTAGGGAAACGGCTACTTCAGAAGTAGTAATCATGTCGATTGGCGTTTTATAACGTTCAAATACTTCGAAGACCCTTCTCAAGAATCCGAAGGCCAAGAGCATCCGGGATGAATGGATACGAATAGCAGTGATGCCATCTTTTGCAGCAACCGACCGTACTTCTCCTTTTGCGGCACCGTCTTTACTAATTAAGGTGCCCGGCGCCTGAGGGTCCATCGTATTCAGCAGGCGTACCGGGATATTATACCGTTGTGCCGGAAATACGCTCTGTGGATGTAAAATTTTAGCTCCAAAATAAGCCAGCTCGGCAGCCTCATCAAAGGTTAAATGTGCGATCGGTTTGGTGCCTTTAACAATTCGTGGATCGTTATTATGCATGCCGTCGATATCCGTCCAGATCTGTACTTCTTCAGCCTGTATTGCAGCTCCGATTAATGAAGCGGTATAATCGCTGCCCCCTCTGCGTAAATTATCGATTTCGCCAAAAGCATTTCTACAGATATACCCTTGAGTAATGAAAAGCTGGTGATCGGGTGCCTCGGCCAGGATGGCATTCAGGTGTTCGCCGATGTAAGGAATAATGGGCTCGTTATCTTCATCGATTTTCATAAAGTCTAAAGCCGGCAATAATTTCGAGCGTACGCCAATTTCCGTCAGATAGAAGTGATATAAGGTAGTGGACAATAGTTCGCCCTGTGCCAATATAATACGTTCTTCTACCGGTGTGAAAAGTTCATTAGCAAACGAATGTATCAGTTCAAAATGATAATCGATCAGTGCCTTACCGTTTTGTTTGCCTTCAGTTGTTGAAAAGAGCTCGTCAACAAACGTTTGATATGTTGCATGTAAACCTTGTGTAAGTGCCTCGGCCTTTCGCTTATCTCCATCGGTAAATGCCTGAGCAATTTCAACCAGCGCATTGGTTGTTCCTGCCACAGCAGATAATACAACCAGTTGCCTTCCACCAGTCGGATTAATGATATCCAACAGGTTTTTCATCCTTGCTGGACTTCCTACCGATGTTCCACCGAATTTTAAGATTTTCATTTTTCCTTATTTATTTTTTAATGGTGCTTAATCCGCGCTCTGCGGAGGTTTTAAGGTAATAAAGCTTCGACAAGCCGCGTTGTTTTTTGTTTTATCTAATATCTTGTCGAGATTTTACCGATTCTTATTTTGACCGGATCTGCCGTAATAGCACGTGTTTTCCGCACAAAAGTACAAGAAAAACCCGTATAAAACAGTTCGTATGATACGGGCGGCAAATTTATATAAAATTTAATATTTTGTTAAAGCATTTCTGTGTTTTTTGATAATTATTTATAAAGAGCTTTGTTTTGGTGGAAATATGATATTAATGAATAGCTAACGCTTGTAAGGCGTATAAAAGAACTTTCCTGTTGTTCTTTTCCTTAGATGAAAACCAAAAATCAAGGCGTGCGTAATACGTTACAGTGGATGGCAAAGCATTCGTAGTGCGTATAACAGCCGCTTGCATTCACCCCGAGTACTTGGGGTACGTTCACGAAATTTTTAAAAAAAATCGATTAATAAAGCAACCCTTGCTTTTCTCGTTCAGATTCGTGCTTATCGATTAAGGTTTGTATAATACCGTCAACCAGGCCAACGCGAGGTACCACAAGGTGTTTAATTCCGCCCCATTTCATGATATTCAAAAAAATATCGCAAGCCGGGATGATAACATCGGCACGGTCATTGTTTAAACCGAGCACATTAATCCGTTCTTTTAGCGAAAAAGAGTTTAGGTAATCGTATATGGATTTCAATTTGCTGAATGAAAGTGGTTTTTCTCCTTTTTCGTCGGCCATTCGGTAAAGCTTATTGATGTTGCCTCCGGTACCGATACCCACTACGCCTTTATATACCTTGGTTTGCGCTTTTACCCATTCTTTCATTTGAATCCAGGTTTCTTCGCTGTCCTGATTATCCAATATCCGGATTGTTCCTAGATTAAAGGATCGGGATGCAATGAAGGTGCCGTTATTGAAAATCGATAATTCTGTGCTACCTCCGCCAACATCAATATACAGATAGGTTTTTTTCCGTTCTAATTGTTGTTCGATATGGCTATTATAAATAATACGGGCCTCATTAAAGCCATCGATTATTTCGAGCGTTATGCCGGTTTCTTTAATTTGTTCTACTAATGTTAACCCATTCTCTGCTTCGCGCATAGCCGAGGTCGCACAGGCCATATACTCACTAACTTTATAGACATCCATCAGGTTTCTAAAGGCCGACATGGTCTTGATTAAATCTTCCGATTTGCGCGGAGAAATCTTTTTATCAATAAAGGCGTCATCGCCTAAACGGAGAGGTACCCGGATCAATGTGTTTTTCTTGAAGGATACCACATTTCCATTTTCGATTATATCAGCAATTAACAATCGTATTGCGTTAGATCCAATATCAATTGCACCGTATCTCATACCTATTTATTCTTTATTTTTCAAGTATTCGTAAATATCCAATTGAGCGCGATGTTCCTTTTCGTTTTTTCGTCGCTTTACATATTTATTCTCGTTTGCCGCATTGATTATCCGAGCTTTCGTATTATCCTGTAATTGAATGTCGATAATCGCCTTAATTTCTTCCTTTAGATGTTGGTCTAAAATCGGAAAACCAACTTCCATGCGCCGATCGATATTCCGTGTCATCCAATCGGCCGAAGAAAGATAAATCTTTTCATCTCCTCCATGGTTGAAAATCCAAACCCTAGCATGCTCTAAAAAACGATCGACAATACTGATGATCTTGATGTTTTCACTAAATCCGGGTTGATTAGGCACTAAACAGCACATCCCACGTACAATAAGTTGGATATTTACGCCCGCATTACTTGCTTCATACAGCTTAAGTATCATTCCTTCGTCGGATAGACTGTTCATTTTTAAGGTCATGGAGGCGTCCTTGCCCAGTTTGGCGTAATGGATTTCCTTATCAATCAATGCATAAATGGTATCCCGCATTTCTAAGGGAGAAGTAATGATAAAACGATAGTCCTTATAAAAGGCCTTACGTTCTAAACCTTTGAACACCCTTTTTAAATCGGCCGTGATGCCTTTATGTACGGTAAACAAGCTATGGTCGCAATAAGTTCGTGCACTTTTTTCATTATAGTTGCCTGTGGATAAATTTGCGTAATAAACCATGCGGCCTTTTTCTTTGCGGCATACTAAACAAATTTTGGAATGCACTTTGTATGCCAATAGCCCATAGTTTACCGAAACGCCTCCCTCTTGTAATCGGTTGCTCCAATAGATATTGGCTTCTTCGTCGAATCGTGCCTTTACTTCAATGAGGCAATGGACTTTTTTGCCGTTCTGTGCGGCATTGATCAGGGCGTTGATTATCTTGGAATTTTCAGCAAGCCGATATAGTGTAATGTAAATTTCGGTTACTTTAGGATCAATTGCCGCTTCCCGTAAAAAATGAATAATATAATCGAAAGATTGATACGGTAAATGGATGAGGTAATCTCTTTTCGCAATCTGATTGAAAATACTGGAGGTAAGATCGAGCCCTTCCACTGGCAGGGGCGGTAATGGTGCATACTCTAAATTTGGGCCGCCGACATTCGGGAAAGCAATAAAATCTTTAAAATTATGATACCGATTCCCTGGAATCAATAAACTGTTGTTTAAGCTCATGCTGGAAACCAAGAAGTTAAGCATATCCAAAGGGATATCGCTGTCGTATAACAGGCGCATGGGTTTACCTTTAGATCGGCTCTGTAGGCTTTTGCTTAGCACCTCGATAAATTTTTCGCTTACATTTGGATCGATATCTAATTCGGCATCTCTCGTTAACTGAATGGTATAGGCTTCGATGGTATCATACTTAAAAATAAAGAAAAGCTCATCCAAGCAATAGCGGATAATATCATCGAGCAAGATGATAAACCGCAGATCGTTGCTGTCTGGCAAAACCAAAAAACGATTCAGGTTTTTGGTAGGTACTTCCAGTAAGGCATATCTAACCTTATCCTTGTAACTCAGTTTAACTAAAAAATAGATCCGTCTATCTTTTAGTTCGGGGAAAGGCCTGCTGTGGTTGCTCCCACCATCGAGCATAATTGGAACCAGGTTGGGTAGTACCTTCTCGTTGAAGTATTGGCGTACAAAATGCCCTCTGGCTACGTTGAGCTGCTTTTCATTGAGGATAAAGATTTTATTGCCGGCTAATTCCTTTATGATTTCGTATTCGTACAAATATTCAAATCTTTTTTCCTGCTTAACTACAATATTTTTTATTTCGTTTAGCACTTTTCGGGGGTTAAAACCCAATAACTCCTTCGCTTTGGTGTTGATATTGACCAATCGGTTAAGGGTAGCTACGCGAACGCGATAAAACTCGTCTAGATTGGACGAAAAGATAGACAAAAAACGTAGCCGTTCGATAAGCGGTACAGACTTGTCTACCGCCTCTTGCAAAACCCTTTCATTGAAATATAACCAGCTGATTTCGCGATTAATGAATGGAGCTTTACCTTTGGCTGCTGACATGAATGCGTATCTTTAAATTTGAAAACAAAGGTTACATAAAAATGTTAATTTTATGTTAAACCAATATTACCTTTTACAAAAGATTCCTTAACATTCATTACGCAGGTGAACGGAAAAACAGTTGATAATCAATGTTTACATCCAGTTGTCCTGCTCAAGGATTTCCATTTGCCATATAATATGTTCTTCTTTGATTGGAAAAGGTTTGTCTTTTCTTATCTGTTCATAAACGGCGTTAAACAGTCCCTTGTAATTGCCTTTAAGCGCTTCTTTATAAGACAAGTGCTTTTGCTTATTTTTAATGACCGTAAGCAGTCCTTCTTCTCCCGGAGGCTCCAAACCAAATAACTCGTCTGTTGGCCACATACCTCTGTCTAATTGCGTTTCCTGCACATCGGCCCTTGATTTTTGAAATGAGCCTTTGGTGCCATGTACTACATAGGCTGGCAGTGGCTGTGCTACCAATAAACTGCCGTGCACGTAAACACTGAGTCCGTTTTCATAGCTCAGTATAAAAGTAAAGTAATCATCAACCTGTGAATGTTCGCGATGGCTACTCAATAGTTTTAAGCTTTTGTTCGGTTTTCCGAATAAATCGATGACCTGGTCCAGCAAGTGGGGACCTAAATCGTAGGATATGCCGCTCGCCGGTTGATTAATTTCTTTGAAAAGTTTAGGGCCTATTTCTTTACGGTAACGATCGAAACGAACATGAAATTCAATAATTTCACCTAAACTTCCGCTTTCAATAACGCGTTTCACTAATTTAAAATCACTATCCCACCGTCTATTCTGAAAAACCATAACGTGTTTTCCTACTGTTCTGCCTAATTCAAATAGTGTCTTGGCTTCGGCGCTATTTGCAGCACAGGGTTTTTCAATCAGTACATGTTTGCCTTTCTCCAGTGCCCGCTTGGCATATTCGAAATGGCTTTGATTGGGTGTGTTAACAACCACCAGCTCAACATCTTCGTCGTTGAGTAAATCTTCTACGCGATCATAACTAATGACATGAGGGTACCGCAGCTGAGCGCTTTTTTTGGTACGCTCTACAACGGCTTTAAATTTAAACCTGGAATTTGTTTCTAAAAATGGGGCATGAAAAACCCTCCCAGACATGCCATAGGCTAAAAGTCCTGTTATGATAGGATGTTTTGACATCGGTTTATTCTTTTATAGCTATCGGATATCACACCGAAATTTCTTCGGGATGAGACCGATATTAACTAGTTGAACAGTTTCTTCCTTCGATCACCCCCCTTGTTGAGTTAAAGAGGTTGAGGGGAGGTCTAGGAGCATGGATAATAGTTTTTCATTCCCTGCCTTGCCTGGCGCGGAATGAAAAACTTTCTAGGCACCCCCTTCAAAATTTCCTTATCTACAATAAGGCCTTTGTCTCTTCCAACGTTTTTTCTAATGTTGGAAGGAGTTCTTCAGCATAATCCCGCACTGATTTTTTTGTGTTTCCTTCCACCGTTTTAACCTGGTGAATAATCTCTTCCTGATTATGTAAAGATTGTTCGATATACGCTTTTTCCAATGCTGGCCCTTGAGCAGAGTCCAGTCCGTCTGCCAAGGTTAAATCAGACATGCCTGGGTAAGGAACCAACACATGCGATTGCTCGCTCAATGTTGAAATCTTGGTTTGCACCTCTTTTAGTTGCGTGCTTATTTGTTGAGCCAATGATTTAACATTTGCCGAAGAACCTCTTTCATTGATGATTTTGGCAAACTCAATTTCGTGGTTCGCCAGCTCATAAACCGATCTTAAAAAAGTATATTCTTCAGTATCTGCATTTGTTTCATTTTGGTAATAAAGTGGCGACGTAGAACTGTGCATCTCACCACCAACCGTAGTACACGAAGTAATAGATAAGGCACAAGCAAACGCTGATAAACTTAATATAGTTGTTCTCTTATTCATTTTTAAACGAATTAATATCAGATAAACGATTATGAAGCAAACCTAATATAAAATTTTGCTTTTATCAATTTATAAACGTATTTCCTTCGGCTTTACACTAAATTTCTTCCGGCGTTTACGATGCCGTAAACCGTTCGGGTGAGCAGCTTACCATATACTTCATAATTTGGATCATCTGCATGGATATGCTGCAGTTTCCGAATGGCATAGTGCTGTATAATAACCAAGGGTAATACAATTCTTTCGCGTGTTGCGATGGATATCCGTTCTATCGGATATCTTTCCATCAATACTTTTGTGTTTGCGAGTTTGAGAAAATAGGCTTTGGTCATATCGAACTCCTCTTTGAGCATCATCCAAAAGGCCCCAAATTTTGGATCATTTTTCAGATAAGCAGTGACATCGAAATTCGATTTGGTTAATGACATAATGCTGTTGTCAATAATTGTGCGAAACATGCCCGAAGTTTGATACAGTTCTTCTACTTGTTTCCATTTACCGGCGTCCTCCACAGCTTTCAATGCGGTACCAACACCGTAACATCCTGGAACGCTTTGTTTTAATTGACTCCAAGCGGTAACAAAGCTAATTGCACGCAGATCTTCCAGTCGCAATTCAGATGTTGCATTCCGTTTTACCGGTCGACTGCTGATATTTAAGGACGACAAAAATTTAAGCGGACTTAGTTCTTCCAAATAATTTAAGAATAAGGGATGATGGCGCAGTTCCATAAATTTTTGATAACTCGCTTTCGCCATCTGATCAATTAGTGCTTTTTTCTCTGCACTAAGCGTATCGCCTGGATTCTTTTGTATACCGGAGGCAAGTCCGGCGTTTAATAATTGTTCAATATTATAATGTGCGGTATCGAAAGAGCCGTATTGACTGCTAATGGTCTGACCCTGGATAGTTAATTGGATGTGGTCATTTGCAATCTCTTCTCCCATGGTGGCGTAGAAGCGTTGGGTTTTGCCCCCGCCACGAGCCGGGGGGCCGCCGCGTCCGTCGAAGAAGGTTAACTCGATGTCGTATTGACGGGCCATTGCCGTTAACTCAACTTTGGCCTTATAAATCGACCAGTTGGCCATAAGGTATCCGCCGTCTTTGGTACTGTCTGAAAAACCCAACATAATGGTTTGTTTGTTTTTCCTTAGTTTTAAATGCCTTTGGTAAGACGGGTGACTATAAAGCGTCTTCATCACGTTGGCAGCACGTTCGAGATCATCTACCGTTTCAAACAACGGAACAAAGTCGACTGTCAGCTGATCTTTTTTCCATCCGTTCCACAAAAACAGCTCCATCAAACTCAAAATATCCGACGCTTGTTGGCAATTGCTGATAATAAAGCGATGAACCGCTTTCTCCCCTCCCGCTTCCTGAATTTGCTTCATATAGCGAATGGTGGCTAATGTATCGGCAATCAGGGGGTCGGCGATAGCCGTAATATCTAGTGAGGTTTCTATAAAGTTAAAGCTCTCCACTTTTTCCTCTTCCGTAAGTTTTTCAAACTGTGGATCTACTTGTGTTTCCTCTGGAAAAGTTTGATGCAAGAAACCATATGTTTTTCGCAAGATGCCGCTGTCTTGTCGGATATCCAAGGTGGAGAAGTAGGTGCCAAAAAGTTTAACTTTCCGTATCAAATCCTCTATGAGGTCAACAAAAAGACCATCATGATAATGGGTCAATACACGTTTAACTTCGTTTAAATTATGCAGGATGTTATTTTGTACATTTTGAGGCTGTTCACTTGGGTTAAAACTGTTTTCGTAAAATAAATCCTGTAAGGCAGCCATATATTTTTCAACCCCTTTAAAGGTTATCCTTCTTTTGATCGTTCTAAAATCCCGATAATAACACCTGAAAAGAACGGTGCGAAGCAAAGCAGAAACCTCTTTCGTACTTTCTACGGTAACATTGGGGTTCCCATCCCGATCGCCTCCAGGCCAGAAACCAAGCTCAATCAGCTGCCGTTCTCCCTCCGGACGCTTATCAAAATTATTGTCTGCCATCGCTTGTATATCAGATACGACCTGATAAAGTACATGCTCTAAAAACCATACCAGGCTGCGCGCTTCGTCAACAGGAGTCGGTTTGTTTTTCTGCAAGAAAGGCGTTTTCCCTAGTTGCTGAAGTAACAAGTGAATGGCGCTGATATCGTTTTTCTTTAAGGCTTCTGTAAGATCGGTAATAATCCCTAACACCTCCCCGGGGTAAAACTGCGTAGGGTGAGCAGTGAGTACCAAGCGAAGGGAAAAGTTCTTCAAGCGTTCTGTTATTTTCGTTTTCAGTGCTTCATCGTTTTCTGCACGCTGAAATAATTCTTCTAAAGAACCTGCATTGTCTATATTCCCTGTTTTGGAAAAAGTGGCATCTTCAATGGCATCAAAAAGAACCACTTGTCTTTCAATATACTGGATAATCCGAAATAATAAGTCAAACCGGTCTTTCTTTAAAATATATTGCTTGTACTGATCGAAGAAACTTTCAATAATCAATTCAGGGTCTAGCTTGTCCGCCACGCCCTTCTCAATATGCGTAGCAAAAAAAGGAAGCAAGGTACCTGTATGCTTAACCTGGTAAAATGGCAATGTTAAAAAAAGGCTGTTATAAAGCTCAAACCTGGTTAGCACCTCACTCTGATAAACAGCTTCTTTCTGACTTAATTTCATATTTATCGAATGTTTAATATAAGTAATTGTTGAGTTAACAAAAAAATAATTTTTCACCTCAAAACGGCACAAAATACAAATAAAAACGATATTCTTGCTACACAAATGATAATTAGCTGTTCGCTATTCGCCTTTAGATATTAGCTATCAGCCGTTAGCAATTGATTTATTTTTTAGTGTCAAGACACTTGGTATGTAAAAAACTTTTTACTTTAAGCTTCTGGCTTTAAAAGTATTATATCTTGCTGCTGGCATCTAATGTCTTTTACCGCTGAAATTGACCACATGCTCCCGTAGTTATTTATTATTGCATATACCTCCGCCAATTTATGGCGGAAGCTTGAACACCGAAATGAACACTTGTGAAAAAAAGGCAATTTATCTAAGTTTGTAAGAAAAAAACCGCTTATATAGCCCGTGAAGCAAGCGCAGGAGATCAAAACATTTTTATATAGCCAATATTTTGCAGATGGCCTGCGTATTGCCTTTGGCGCCTTGATACCCGCTTTATTATTTTCTTTTTTTGGAAATTTCAGTACAGGGATAGTCGTTTCCCTGGGTGCCGTAATTACCAGTTCCGTAGACACACCCGGCCCTACCAAAGACCGCAGAAATGCCATGGCCATATTGGTTGGATTATTGTTTATTGTGACTTATCTTACGAAGATAGGCAATAATCACGATGTCCTAATGGCAATTACAATTGCTGTTTTGTGCTTCGCTATGTGTATGATCGCTGTTTATGGTGCGCGGGCGTCGTCATTGGGCATGGCCGCTATGTTGGTTATGGTACTCAATATCGATACATTAAAAGCGGTAAAAGACCAGCCGTTGGAGCATGCACTCTATACGATGCTTGGTGGCGCTTGGTACATGCTGCTTAGCCTAACTTTAACCCAATTCAGGCCTTTCCGTTTAGCGCAGCAAGCTTTGGCAGAAACCATTCAACATACTGCGGTTTATGTGCAATTGAGGGCCAATTTCTACGACCCTAAAGTAGATAGTGATAAAAACTTCAAAAAATTGATTGATCAACAGGCGATCATTCATCAACATCAGGATACGGTACGGGAATTATTGTTCAAGAGTAAATCAGTGGTTAAAGATACAACGAGACTTGGCCGTTTATTGGTTATCATTTTTACCGACATGGTGGATATCTTTGAAAAGACGATGGCCACCCATTATGATTATGCCAGCATTCGGCAACAATATGCCCATTCGCGTGCCCTACGGGCCATTCGGCTTACCATCAATCGTTTAGCCGGCGAACTTGAAAATTTGGCATATTATATCAATGCCAACAGCCGGCCAAAAAAACGATACGATTTTGAACCGAACCTTGAAATGATCAAACTGGCTATTGATCAAATTGAACATGCCGGACAAAGCGCTTTGGTGCTTAAACGGATTTTGGTCAATATTAAAGATCTGGTAAACAGCGTTTCAGCGATCTATCAATATTTTGATCAGCAGGAGAATGTTTCTTTGCAAAAAAGAAGAGATGAAACCGATTTGAGCAAATTCCTTTCGTATCAATCTTTTGATTTAAAAATCTTAAAAGATAATATGAGCTTGGATTCCGGTACTTTCCGTCACGCTTTACGTATGGTTATCGTGATGCTCGTTGCCTTTGCAATTTCGAAGACCGTTTCATTTGGCAGCCACGGATATTGGGTTATGATGACTGCCTTAGTGATTCTAAAGCCTGGTTTTAGTTTAACCAAACAACGAAACTACCAGAGAATGACCGGAACGGTTATCGGCGGATTGGCCGGGGCCATTTTGTTAATGACTGTCGACGATGAACTTGTTCGCTTCGTTTTTTTGATGATCTTTATGGTCTTAGCATACAGCTTTATCCGGATCAATTATATTGTAGGTGTGATATTCCTGACCCCTTATCTGTTGCTCCTCTTTAGCTTCTTGGGCATGGAAACCGTAGCTGTTCTTAAAGAACGGGTTGCAGATACCGTAATAGGCAGCTTGTTGGCCTTTTCTTCCAGTTATGTGATCTTTCCAAGTTGGGAGAGTGAAAATCTTCAAGAAAGTATGCGTAAGCTATTGATTGCTAACTACAACTATTTGGCAACCTTACTTCGTTACATGCAAGGTGAACAGATTAGTACTACCGACTATAAATTGGTTAGGAAGGATGTATATGTTAATATGGCTAATATGACTTCCACTTTTCAGCGGATGATCACAGAACCTAAAAGTAAACAGAAGAACGCAAGTGATGTCAATCAATTCTTGATTTATAACCATGTCCTGTCTTCCTACTCTTTTGCCTTGGTTACATCGATTTTAAATGCGAATAAAAGATCATTGAACCTCGAGCATATCAGGCTTGTTAAAAAGTGTCTCGCACAATTGGAACATACGATAAAGCAATTTAAAGCAAATCGTCCAGATACCGCACCCTTTATTGCCATAGAAACAAAAGAGAATCTGAATGATGAAAACATGGCGGAGACGGAGGAAGGTAGATTGATTAAAGAACAACTGTCGTTTATGCATAAAATAACCCAAGATTTAAATAAAATTTGTGAGAATATGGCTTTGCTCGAAAAACCAGACCCGAAAATTTATGCCTGAACGGTTATTCATACCACGCCTTAGCTATATGGCTTGGTTTACTCACTAGAGATAAGCTTGGCTATGCGGACCCTGACTAAAAAGCAAATCAACAATACTTAAATTAGGTATAAAACCATATTTAGGTTCAAATACCTGGAAATAAGGTTTTACTGTAAAGCTCTCCATTTTTTTCTTTGGGTGGATAAGCTCGCGAAAATCGCTGATGTTTGCATAAGATTTTACGTATTCTTCGGTAAAGGCAAAGTCCTTCCCCGCCTTTAATAAATTGAGTAAAAGAGTCAGCAATTCGAGATTGTAATCGAAGAGAAAGGTATATTGCTTTTCGAAAAACGGGCGGAAATCATCTTCGTAAAATTCAAAATAAGCGGATCTTCGGTAGGCCGTTTGCAAACTCATCCAATGCAAGCGTTGCCAGTCGCTTTCATAACTGATGCGCACATCTTTTATCCGGGTATGCACATTTGAACCTTTCTTTACCGGAATAATCAGATCGAGTTTACCATTTGGTGAATAGATAGAAGCACGGTTCCGATACGTCTGTTTTGGAAAGTGTTCGCATTTTTCAATCCATAACTTATCTGACTGCTTAAGCATCTCAGACACGGCAGCAATAGGAGGCAAATAAAAGCACGGAAATAGTGCAGCATACGACATGATTAGTCTTTTTTATGTTCGGACCGCGAAATTAAGAATAAAACGTATATTTTTCACGAGATTTCTGATATTTGCACCACACTTAAATAGCCATTAGGCTTTAGGTTTTAGCTGTTAGCCATTATCTTTATTGCTTTGGCCGATACCTAAGTGCTAATACCTGAGAGCTAAAAACAGCATGACACCACGAATAGCGATCGTTATCTTAAATTGGAATGGAAAAGCACATTTAGAAACATTCTTACCTTCGGTTATCCGAAATAGTCCTTCCTCTGTTCAAATTATCGTTGGAGACAATGGTTCTACGGATGATTCGCTGAATTTTTTAAGCGAACACTTTCCTCCCGTCCGTGTTATTCCTTTAGGTGCTAACCTTGGTTTTGCCGGAGGTTATAATGCGATTTTACGCCAGGTGGAAGCGGATTACTTTGTCTTGTTAAATTCGGATGTGGAAGTGACAGAAAACTGGATCATACCGGTGATCGATCTCATGGAACAACATGAACTAATCGGCGCCGTACAACCTAAAATCCTTGCTTACAAAGACAAGCATAAATTTGAACATGCAGGAGCCGCGGGTGGATATATCGATGTTTTAGGTTATCCCTTTTGTGCGGGAAGGATCCTGGACACGACAGAAGTAGATAACGGACAATATCAGGAGGATAAAGAAATATTCTGGGCAACGGGGGCTGCCCTGTTTATTAAAAGAAGAGCCTGGGAACAAGCGGGAGGTTTCGACGCCGATTTTTTTGCCCATATGGAAGAAATTGATCTTTGCTGGCGACTAAAAATATTGGGTTATCAGGTTTGGTATTGTGCTACATCTACGGTATATCATGTTGGTGGAGGAACTTTACAGAAGGAGAACCCGTTTAAAACCTATTTGAATTTCCGTAACAACTTGTTGATGCTGCAAAAAAATTTACCGTTTTGGCAAGCCGTTTTTACGCTTTTTATTCGATTTTGGCTTGATTTTTTGGCGCTGATCCGTTTTTTATCAGAAGGTAAAACTAAAGATGCGCAGGCCATTAACAAAGCTCATGTCAATTTTTTTAGAAACTTTTGGAAAACGGCCAAGAAACGAAAACAATTCCGTACATTCGGTATGATGACCGGTGTTTATAAAGGAAGCATTATCTGGGCTTACTATATCAAGAAGAAAAAGTCTTTTACTGATTTGCAAATCAGTAAATTATACCGAAATTAAACAAACAAAACAGTCCGTTTTTCGTTAATTTTCTAAAATAGATAAACCTAAGATGAAATCAATAGCTATTTGTTTATTTGTTTTGCTGCCGCTTACTATCTTCAATGTTTTAGGACAAGGCATCATACAAGAAGGGGCTTATCGTATCCAAAATGGACCGGAAGAAGCAGTTCTGGTTTTTGTCGACGGATACCTGTCCCATAGCTCGTTTAATCAACAAAGTAAAGCCTTCGTTAACACTTGGGGCGGTCCTTATCAAATTAAAGATAAGCAAGTGGTTGTCCAAGTTCAATATAATACGCAACATCAAGAGGAAGTCGGCAAGGAAAAAGCTTTTTCCTTTAGCTTAAATAAGGGAACACTTGTTACTCAATTGAATAATGAAAAAGCACTTTGGACCTCCATTGATCATAATGATTCTCCACTTAGTGGAGTGTGGCGGATTATCGGCAGGCAAGCAGATGGAAAAATCAATGAAATGCCTCTGCGGGATAGGCGAACATTAAAGATCTTGAGCGGAACAAGATTTCAATGGGTTGCCATCAATATTAAGACCGGTGAATTTTCCGGAACGGGCGGAGGTACGTATTCTTTTAAAGATGGCACATATACGGAAAATATTGAGTTCTTCTCACGTGATGGCAGCCGTGTGGGCAGCAGCCTAAGCTTTACCGGGAAGATCGAACAAGGAAAATGGCACCATAGTGGATTAAGTTCTAAGGGCTCACCTATTTATGAGATTTGGGGTAAAATGGAGGGGTATTATTAGCTGTTTGTTGCTCTTAGTTTGATAGTTAGTAAAGCGAAAAGCTATAAAGCTTGAAGCGGAAAGCTTTTGAGTGATACGTGGTACGTTTTAAGAACGGACTGATCATTGGTAGGAAACGAGCCTAAATCTGATCCGCCAGTGGGTGGACAGGTAGCCGATTGCTGATAGCTAACAGCTAACGCCTAAAAACGCCGACACCGCCAACCGATAGCTGTCCAAGCCAAAACCACAAATAACGCCCCGGCAGTTTTTGGATAGATAAGAGTGATGCCTGAAAGGCTCGCGGGCATATACATTGGAGATATGTACTTCGATTACCGGACAGGTAATGGAAGCAATAGCATCTCCCAAAGCAACTGACGTATGGGTATAAGCTCCTGCATTCAATACAACGCCATCATAAGAAAATCCCACCTCATGTAAACGATCAATCAAATCCCCTTCGTGGTTGCTTTGGTAATAGTTCAGATCAATATCCGGAAACAACTGGACCAATTCTTCGAAATAAGTTTCAAAGCCCATATCGCCATAGATGGTCGGTTCTCTTTTACCCAACAGATTTAAATTTGGGCCGTTAATAATTAAAATCTTCATGATTAATCCAATTCAATCGGTATCAGCTGTTTTATTCAAAGCTTTGCAAACTTATATAAAAATATAAGGATATACAATTTCGTAAAAGGCTAAGATGTTTTAAATTTGCTTTCAAACGGGCATGGATGAAAACCGTCGATTTTGCAATTGCATATCGGTAGATATCAGTAGCCATTGAAAAGCCCAATTTTATTCGAATGAACCCTGCATAAATTGCCATAAAAAACATGAACCGTTTAATGCAAGATTCATCGCTATAGAAAAAGCAAATTATTTGAATGAAAAATACGTTTATTACTGTTTCCATCATTTTACTGGTCGCTGTCGTCGTCTGTTCCATATGGTGGCCTCCTATTTCGTGGTCCTTAGTTCTACTTGTGCCGCTGATTTCGTTGGGTATATTTGATATTTATCAAAGTAAACGGGCCATTCGCCGTAATTTCCCTCTATTTGGTCGACTACGCTATATTATGGAAGATTTACGGCCAAAAATTCAGCAGTATTTTGTCGAGCGGGATATTGACGGAAGACCGTTCAACCGTCTACATCGAAGTTTGGTTTATCAGCGCGCAAAGCATGAACTCGATACCACTCCCTTTGGTACACAGCTGGATGTTTACGAAAATAATTACGAGTGGCTAAACCATAGTATAAACGCCCTTCCGTTCGACGCTAAGAACGAGGATCCCCGAGTATCGATTGGCGGCCCCTATTGTAAACAACCTTATTCGGCCAGCGTTTTCAACATATCGGCCATGAGCTATGGATCGTTGAGTAAAAACGCAATACTGGCGCTCAATGAGGGGGCTAAAATGGGCAATTTTGCACATAATACCGGAGAAGGCGGACTCAGCGACTATCACCTTCAAGGAGGTGGCGACATTATCTGGCAAATCGGAACCGGTTATTTTGGTTGCCGGCATTTGGATGGCAGCTTTAACCCCGAAGCTTTTGCCGAAAAAGCAAACTTTCCGCAGGTGAAAATGATCGAAATCAAACTTTCTCAGGGTGCGAAACCCGGACATGGAGGAATTTTGCCGGCAGCTAAGGTTACTGAAGAGATTGCCAAGATCCGTTTGGTGGAAGTCGGTAAAGACGTCGATTCTCCTCCCTATCATAAGGCCTTCTCCACGCCGATGGAATTGCTGTATTTTATTAAACAGTTGCGTGAACTTTCCAGTGGAAAACCTATCGGCTTTAAACTATGCATTGGCCATCGCAGTGAATTTGTGGCCATTTGCAAGGCAATGGTGCGCACGAAAATATATCCCGATTTTATTACCGTTGATGGCGGCGAGGGAGGTACAGGTGCCGCACCACTAGAATTTTCCAATAATGTGGGTATGCCCTTGCGCGACGCTTTAGCCTTTGTGTACGACGCACTTACAGGCTTCGACTTGAAACATCACATCAAGCTTATTGCTTCGGGAAAAATCGTAACTGGATTTGATCTGGTCAAAAATTTTGCACTAGGTGCTGATTTGTGTAACAGTGCCCGGGGTATGATGATGGCTTTGGGTTGTATACAAGCTTTGGAATGCAATACAAACAAATGTCCTACGGGTGTAGCTACCCAAGACCCTAAATTGGTTCGTGGATTGGTTGTAGAAGACAAAAAAATACGGGTAGCTAATTTTCATAAAGAAACGATTAGAAGTGCCGCAGAGCTAATGGCTGCTGCCGGAATAAAACATCCATGCGATCTGCACCGAGTATATATACACCGCCGGATATCCCCAGATAAGATTTTGACTTATTTGGATAGCTATCCTTATATACCTAAAGGTTCTTTATTACAACAACCTTATGCCAAGCAATTTGAGTTACTTATGGCCGTGAGCGATCCGAATTCTTTCAGTCCGAATTTTCAGCATATAAATTGGGATGAATTGGAATGGGCCCGCAAACCCATGACCAATTAAGCCAAATGTTAATTAACGATCAAATGAACGCTGCTCCAATAGGTATTTTCGACTCTGGATATGGAGGTTTAACCGTTTTTAAAGAAATCGAAAAGAAATTACCCCAATACGATTACCTATATTTGGGCGATAACGCTCGGGTGCCTTATGGTTCTAGGTCTTTCGAGACGGTTTATCATTATACCTGGGAATGTGTACAACAATTATTCAATATGGGTTGCCGTTTGGTTGTTTTGGCTTGCAATACCGCTTCGGCGAAAGCATTGAGGACCATTCAGCAGCACGATTTGGTAAATTATAAGGATTTTAGGAAGGTATTGGGTATTATCCGACCAACAACCGAGATTATTGACCAGTATACCAATACCAAGCAGATTGGAATTTTAGCGACCACCGGAACAGTGAACTCCAACTCATACCCTATCGAAATCAATAAGTTTTTTCCTAATATAATGGTACATCAGGAAGCCTGCCCTATGTGGGTTCCATTGGTAGAAAATAATGAGATAAACACCGATGGCGCTGCTTATTTTGTTCAGAAACAGTTAGATCATTTATTACAGCAACATCCGCAAATTGACTGTTTGGTATTGGCGTGCACGCATTATCCGCTATTATTGCCGCTGATTACCAAATTTGTTCCCCCACATATCCGAATATTGTCGCAAGGACCTATTGTCGCTGAAAGCTTAGCCCATTATTTATCCCGTCATCCAGAAGTTGATGCCTTATGTTCCAAGCACGGAGGCCGAAATTTTTATACGACAGACAACCCTGTTCAATTTAGTGAAAAGGCATCCCTTTTTTATGGGCGGTCGGTTTTCACTGAACAATTGACATTGCCTTTTACACCTCAGGCATAAAATTTATCGTGGAAGTTCAGTAAAAACAGTTCTTTCGTTGCCCGGGTACAAGCAGTATAGAGCCATCTTAAAAATTCGTTATTTAGCATGTCTTCGGTAAGGAAACCTTGATCAACAAATACTGCTTCCCATTGTCCGCCCTGTGCCTTATGGCAGGTTACCGCCATGGCAAATTTAATCTGCAAAGCATTGTAATAAGGGTCGGCACGAAGGGCGGCGAGCCTTTCCTTTTTATTGGGAATATGCGCATAGTCTTCCATCACCGCCTCAAAAAGCCGCTTTTGATCAGCTAATGTTAAATGAGGTGCATCAGCATACAATACATCCAATAGTACGCGGCAATTCAGCGGTTCTGCATCCTCTTGATCAACAAACTGGAGACTAACATCCGCGAATTTAAAACCAAACTGCTCATGCACATTCCGAACTCGTTTTATTATTGCCATATCGCCATTGGCAATAAAGTTTTGACTAAGTTCGTTTTGTGCAGCCCAGTAATAATTATTTCTTACAACCATAACATAATCGCCCCCCGTCAGCTCCTCCTCGCGGTATAAAATCCGGTTTCGTATTTGCTGATTATATAAATTTGCATGTTTATTGGAGCGGCAGATTACAAGCGTATTTTCCATGCCATATTTATCATAAGCATAATGAAGGCCCTCTACTAAGCGTTCCCCGGTCATACGATAAACATCAGTAAAGCCTTGTATTTTCAATTTCGGAAACCGGAGTTTCCGGTTTTCTTTATCCGTTCGGATCTGTTCCCGAATAGAAGTTGCATTATATAGAATTCCCGTTTCCTTGCTTTGCCTTACCACATCGTTTAATTCGTAACTGCTTACTTCCAGTCCGAAATGATTGGCCAAATACGCTTTTTGTAAAGCAGGGCTTTCGGTCAGGCCTACCGGTGGTAATTGAGCCAGATCACCTACAAGGAGCAAGCGGCAATTTTCACCTTGATAAACATAGTTGATTAAATCTTCCAATAAACTTTTTTGTCGGATGTCCATCGGGTCATTCGAGATCATAGAAGCCTCATCAACAATAAATAAGGTGTTGGTATGTAAATTTTCAGCTAAGGAGAAGACCAGGTCGGGTGTTCCCGCAACCTTTTTTCTGTATATTTTTTTATGAATGGTGGTCGCCGGTTTTTGTGCATAGTTTTGGACTACCTTTGCTGCCCTACCCGTGGGTGCCAATAGCACCGATCGCATCTTAAAAAAAGGCAACACTTTTATCAACGTGCTTATCAGCGTGGTTTTACCCGTGCCCGCATACCCTTTCAATATAAAGCAAGCCGTTTCTTCCTTTTGCAGGAATTTGGATAGCTGAACAAAGACTTCCTTTTGTTGTGCGGTAGGATTTTCCGGAAAATACTGAGTGAATAGCTGAAGAATTTCCACATTCAAACCTAATATAAAAAAAACCTTTTTGCAATATTACGACAATTACATACCGGTATTTTGTTTATTGGTGTTCGTGAATGTCAAGCATTTTATCTAAGTTTGCTTGCCATGAGCGAATCCATACAGATCCCTTATATTGAAGACAAGTTTGATATTGAACATGCTGTATCTTATTTGCTTTTGATCCGTTTAGGTCAATCACGGCATGATTTAGCGATAATTAATGAAGCGCACTCACTTCAATTGCTCTTATCGTGGACAGATAAGGTTCCAAATGAACGTGTTAAACAATTGTTAGCACTGAATTTTAAAAGCAAAAATTTAGTTTTTGACCATCGTGATCTGTTACTGATCCCTGCTGCATGCTATGATCCGGTACAAAATGATTACTATATGCAGCAATTGCAGTTGGATAAGACCGATGATACGTTAATTAATAGGCGATTGGATCAGTTGGAAGTGCAGAGCCTATGCTCGCTACCGAATGTAGACTTAACGGCTATTCAACAAGATTATCCCGGCTTAACATTATGGTCGAAAGCCGACGTCCTTCTCTTGGCGTTACCGCATATTTTAGCCGATGAAGGGTCGTTTTTACACCTAAATATAGAGACTGAATGCTGCTATTTTACTTATTTTAAGGATAAGCAATTGGTTTATCATCAACGGCATATAACGGCTAATGCTGATGATTTCACTTATTTTCTTTTAAATAGTGCAGGTGCCATACCGGTTGATCTCACGCAGGCTCCTGTTTGGGTGTCAGGAAAAATCAATAAGGGCCATGCTTTTTTCGAACGGCTGTCGAAATACGCAAATAATGTACGATTTATTTCTCCCTCTTTATTGGTAAACGATAGCCCTGCTGCACTAGAAGAAGAATATGATTTACTTACGCTAATGGGGTTATCATGCGTATTATAGGTGGTCGTTTAAAAGGAATTCGTTTACAGCCTCCTCCTGATCTTCCGGTACGGCCCACGACCGACTTGGCCAAAGAAGCGCTTTTTAATATATTGCAACACCGCATATCATGGCCTGAAACCTCAACTCTCGATCTCTTCAGCGGAACAGGGAATATCACTTTTGAATTAGCCTCTAGAGGGGTCATTCAGGTAACTGCGGTAGACCGTAGTCCGAAATGCTGTTGGTATATTAAGAAAGAAGCTGAAAAACTTAAATTACCTCAAGTTGAGGTAGTTAAGCAAGATGTTTTAACGTTCATCATGCGATGCAAACAGCAGTTCGACTTCATTTTTGCTGATCCTCCTTACGATTTGCCTCAGCTTGCGCAGCTGCCGAGCCTTATAGCGGCACATCATTTGTTAACTCCGGAAGGCCTGTTTGTATTAGAGCATCCCAGTACAAAGCAATTGAATCAACAACCTGGATTTATTGAACAACGAAAATACGGATATTCTTCGTTTAGCTTTTTTAGCTGGTAATTTCTTCGCTGTTCGGTATTAGGCTTTTTGCTTTACCGCTTTCCGCTTTAGATGTCTCGTGCCTCGACATAACAATCCACTGGACACCAAAAGCTTTTCGCTTTCTGCTTTACCGCTTTCCGCTTTACCGCTTTCCGCTTTACCGCTTTCCGCTTTACCGCTTTCCGCTTCAAAAGGCAATTGCTGATTGTATTTCCACTTAATTTTAACTATGTTTGATCGCTAGGAGAGATAATCCCATCGAGTTTATGCAAAAAAAAATCGCTTTATTTCCAGGTTCTTTTGATCCTATTACGAAAGCGCATTTGGATGTCATTCAACGTGCCACCCCTCTGTTCGACGAAATCTATATAGGGCTTGGCCTGAATAGCTCTAAAACGCCGATGTTCAGTCAGGAACAGCGGTTAAACATGTTGCGGGAATTATTCGAAGCCAATCCGAGCATTAAGGTCACCACCTATAGCGGGTTGACGGTCGACTTCTGCAGGGAAATCGGTGCGCAATATATCCTACGCGGTATGCGCAATGGCAATGATTTTGATTTTGAAAATGCCATAGCACAAAACAACCTGCAGCTCGCTCCGGAAATCCAAAGTGTATTTCTACTAAGCAGTCCAGGCTATGGTCATATCAGCTCTACCATTGTGAGGGATATTTTAAAGCATCGGGGTGATGTACAACATCTCGTACCTTCGGTAGTATTAAAATACTGTTAGTTCGTTAAAACATAGAGCCCGCTGTTTTCCAATACATCTTTAATTAGCGGATAGGTGTCTTCTAATATCAAGTCGAGCCGCTCTTTACCTATCCATTTGGCATCCGTAATATCTTCGCTTGTTTGAGGCACTAACCGGGGTTTACCGTTTACGCCCATTTCGTACCAGTTGGTTTTCTTGATAACCAATTCGCCTTTCATCTCATAAATATGATAAGTAGAAATAATCTTGGGCCCCAAAAAATCAACTTTAATTCCACACTCCTCTTCAACCTCTCGCAATGCTGTTTTCTTGCTCTTTTCACCTGGATCAATTTTTCCTTTGGGCAGATCCCATTTTTCCAAACGATAGATAAAAAGGTATTTACCTTCGCCATTTTTCACTAGCCCACCGGCTGCACCGATCCATTTGATGCTTTGTTTGATTTTCTTCATGAAGGCCTTGGGGTCGTCTACATGCAGAAAAAAATATTGGGCCGTTTTTGATTTTTTACTTTTTCTAAAAAGTTCTTTTAAATCAAGCGACTGGCTATCAATTGATTGATATGCTTTTAAATAAGCGGGGATAAAATCGGCAATGATTAAAGCCGAATCGTTCATATAAATTTTATAAATTTGCGCCATGAATCACAAGAGTGAGATTGAACAAAAAGTTGCTGAATTTTTATTGCAAATTAAAGCAATAAAATTACAACCTGCCAAACCTTTTATATGGGCTTCAGGATGGAAGTCGCCAATTTATTGCGATAATCGGATTTCTTTGTCGCATCCGACCGTTAGAACCTATATTCGCCAAAAACTTTCGCAGGTTATTCAAGAGGAGTTCGGTTCCATTGGAATGATTGCTGGTGTAGCTACTGCAGGTATTCCCCAAGGTGTATTGGTTGCACAGGATTTGGGTTTGCCTTTTGTTTATGTTCGTTCGAGTGCGAAAGACCACGGACGAAAAAATCTAATTGAAGGCGAAATTATAGATGGGCAACGCGTCGTAGTGATTGAAGATCTGATTTCTACCGGACAAAGCAGCTTGAAAGCTGTAGAGGCATTGCGGGAAGCTGGATGTGATGTCGTTGGATTGGTTGCTATTTTTAGTTATGGGTTCGATGTTGCCGACGAAAATTTCAAAGCGGCCAAATGTCGTTATACTACGCTTTCCAACTATGCGGCTTTAATTAAATATGCCTCAGAAAATGGATATATCAATCACGATGAAGAAGATTTGTTAAGAGATTGGCGTCGGGATCCCGCGAATTGGGAACCTAAAACCGTTTAGAAAGAAATAGCGATGACAACAATTGAAAGTAGTGTGGTGATTAACCAGCCTATTGAGCAGGTCTATTCCTTTTTAGCCGACTTCAATAATCATCAACAATTAATGCCCGAACAGATCAGCAATTGGTCGTCTACTTACGACAGCGCCACATTTGATATTAAAAATATGGGTACGTTGGCTTTAAAGATTCAAGAGAGGGTAGCCAATACACAGATCAGGTTATTGCCAGAAGGGCGTACCCCTTTTCCTTTATCCCTGATTTGGACGCTTGAAAAAACTGCAGATCAGCTTACTCAAGCTAACTTGGCGATAAAAGCGGAGTTGAACATGATGATGAAAATGATAGCCACTGGCCCGTTACAAGAGTTAACCAAAGCAGAAACCAGTAGGTTAAAGGCTATTTTTGAAAAGGGTTAGCTTCTTAACTGTTAGATTAGCTTTCTGCTTTACGACTTTCCGCTCCTTAAAACGTACCACGTAGCGTATTACTCAAAAGCTTTCCGCTTTCTGCTTTACGGCTTTCCGCTCCTTAAAACGTACCACGTAGGACGTATTACTCAAAAGCTTTCCGCTTT